>ERZ1370068.1337-contig-11226_pt1 | contig 12349 bp, 16 predicted proteins | sample MGYA00561227_ERZ1370068 | MGnify/ENA primary metagenome ERZ1370068 (study PRJEB38410, sample SAMEA6850437) | metagenome | study: Metagenomic assessment of the ecological functions of the soil: analysis of the soil microbiota associated with the...
ATGACCCTGCGCGACATCGAGCGCGTGCTGTACTTCGAAGCCTATGTCGTCACCGACCCGGGCCTCACGCCGCTCAAGCGCACGCCAGCTCCTGACCGAGGACGACTACCTCGCCAAGGTCGAGGAGTTCGGCGACGACTTCTCCGCGGCGATGGGCGCCGAGGGCATCCGCGCGCTGCTGCGCTCGCTCGACCTCAACAAGGCGATCGATGATCTGCGCAAGGAGCTCGAAGCCACCTCGAGCGGACGCGAAGATCAAGAAGTACGCCAAGCGGCTGAAGGTGCTGGAGGGCTTCAAGACCTCGAACATCAAGCCCGACTGGATGATCATGGAGGTGCTGCCGGTGCTGCCGCCGGAGCTGCGCCCGCTCGTCCCGCTGGACGGCGGCCGCTTCGCGACCTCGGATCTGAACGATCTGTATCGACGGGTCATCAACCGGAACAACCGCCTGAAGCGGCTGCTCGAGCTGAAGGCGCCCGAGATCATCGTGCGCAACGAGAAGCGCATGCTGCAGGAGGCGGTCGACTCGCTGCTCGACAACGGCCGCCGCGGCAAGGCGATGACCGGCGCCAACAAGCGCCCGCTCAAGTCGCTCGCCGACATGATCAAGGGCAAGGGCGGCCGCTTCCGCCAGAACCTGCTCGGCAAGCGCGTCGACTATTCCGGCCGCTCGGTCATCGTCGTCGGCCCGCAGCTCGAAGCTGCACCAGTGCGGCCTGCCGAAGAAGATGGCGCTCGAGCTGTTCAAGCCGTTCATCTTCAACAAGCTGGAGCTGCTCGGCCTGGCCACCACCATCAAGGCCGCGAAGCGCCTGGTGGAGCAGGAAGTCCCGGAGGTGTGGGACATCCTGGAAGAGGTGATCCGCGAGCACCCGGTGATGCTGAACCGCGCGCCGACGCTGCACCGCCTGGGCATCCAGGCGTTCGAGCCGGTGCTGATCGAAGGCAAGGCGATCCAGCTGCATCCGCTGGTGTGCGCCGCCTTCAACGCCGACTTCGACGGCGACCAGATGGCGGTGCACGTGCCGCTGTCGCTGGAAGCGCAGATGGAAGCGCGCACGCTGATGCTCGCCTCCAACAACGTGCTTTCGCCCGCCAACGGCGAGCCGATCATCGTGCCCTCGCAGGACATCGTGCTCGGCCTGTACTACGCCACGCGCGAGCGCGTCAACGCCAAGGGCGAGGGCATGAGCTTCTGCCGACCTGGCCGAAGTGCACCGCGCCTACGACTCGCGCCAGGTGGATATCGGCGCGCGCGTCTGGGTGCGCATCAAGGAGCGCGACATCAACGAAGCAGGGCGAGATCACCGAGCAGCATCAAGCGCTACGAGACCACCGTCGGCCGCGCGCTGCTGTCCGAGATCCTGCCCGCCGGGCTGTCGTTCGACCTGCTCAACAAGGCGCTGAAGAAGAAGGAGATCTCGACGCCTGATCAACATCGGCTTCCGCCGCTGCGGGCTGCGCGAGACGGTGATCTTCGCCGACAAGCTGATGCAGGCGGGTTCACGCATCGCCACGCGCGCCGGCATCAGCGTTCGGCGTGAACGACATGCACGATCCCGACCGCAGAAGCAGCAGCTCATCAAGGACGCCGAGACCGAGGTGAAGGAGATCGAGACCCAGTACACCTCGGGCCTGGTGACCGCCGGCGAGCGCTACAACAAGGTGGTCGACATCTGGTCGCGCTGCGGCGAGCAGGTCGGCAAAGGTGATGATGGAGCAGCTCGGCCAGGAAGACGTGGTGAACCGCCACGGCAAGACGGTGAAGCAGGAGGCGTTCAACTCGATCTACATGATGGCCGACTCCGGCGCGCGCGGCTCCGCGGCGCAGATCCGGCAGCTGGCCGGCATGCGCGGCCTGATGGCCAAGCCCGACGGCTCGATCATCGAGACGCCGATCACGGCGAACTTCCGCGAAGGCCTGAACGTGCTGCAGTACTTCATCTCCACCCACGGCGCCCGCAAGGGCCTCGCGGACACGGCGCTGAAGACCGCGAACTCGGGCTACCTCACGCGGCGCCTGGTCGACGTGACGCAGGACCTGGTGGTGACCGAGGACGACTGCGGGACGCAGAACGGCGTGTCCATGAAGGCGCTGGTCGAGGGCGGCGAAGTGGTCGAGGCGCTGCAGCGAGCGCATCCTCGGCCGCACGCTGGCGATCGACCTGGTGCATCCGGAGACGCAGGACGTGCTGTTCGCCGGCGGGACGCTGATCGACGAGGACGCGCGTGGACGCCATCGACAACCTCGGCATCGACGAGGTCAAGGTGCGGACCGCGCTGTCCTGCGACACGCGCTGGGGCGTCTGCGCCAAGTGCTACGGGCGCGACCTCGGCCGCGGCTCGCCGGTGAACGTCGGCGAGGCGATCGGCGTGATCGCCGCGCAGTCGATCGGCGAGCCCGGCACGCAGCTGACGATGCGGACCTTCCACATCGGCGGCGCGGCGTCGCGGACCGCGGTGCAGAGCCACGTCGAGGCGAAGTCGGCCGGCACGGTGCGCTTCACCGCCACCATGCGCTACCTGTCGAACGCCAAGGGCGACAAGGTGGTGATCTCCCGCTCGGGCGAGGTCACCATCGCCGACGACAACGGCCGCGAGCGCGAGCGCCACAAGGTGCCGTACGGCGCGACGCTGCAGGCCTCCGACGGCGACCAGGTGCGCGCGGGCAAGCAGCTCGCGGTCTGGGACCCGCACCACCGCCCGATCATCACCGAGTACGCGGGCACGGTGAAGTTCGAGCACGTCGAGGAAGGCGCGACCGTCGCCAAGCAGATCGACGACGTCACCGGCCTCTCGACCCTGGTGGTGATCGACGCCAAGCGGCGCACCACGGCCGCGAGCAAGGGCCAGCGGCCGTCGGTGAAGCTCGATCAACGAAGCAGGGCGACGAAGTGCGCATCGCCGGCACCGACCACGCGGTGAACATCAGCTTCCCGGTGGGCGCGGTGATCGCGGTGCGCGACGGCCAGCAGGTGCAGGTCGGCGAAGTGCTGGCGCGCATCCCGCAGGAAGTGTCGAAGACGCGCGACATCACCGGCGGCCTGCCGCGGGTGGCGGAGCTGTTCGAGGCGCGCTCGCCGAAGGACGCGCGGCATGCTGGCGGAGGTGACCGGCACGGTGAGCTTCGGCAAGGACACCAAGGGCAAGCAGCGCCTGGTGATCACCGACCTCGAGAAGCAGGAGCACGAGTACCTGATCGCCAAGGACAAGCACCTGCTGGTGCACGACGGCCAGGTGGTGAACAAGGGCGAGATGATCGTCGACGGCCCGGTGGATCCGCACGACCTGCTGCGCCTGCTCGGCATCGAGGAGCTGGCGCGCTACATCATCGACGAGGTGCAGGACGTCTACCGCCTGCAGGGCGTGAAGATCAACGACAAGCACATCGAGGTGATCGTGCGGCAGATGCTGCGCCGCATCGAGGTCGACCGACCCGGGCGACACGCCGTTCATCACAGGCGAGCAGGTCGGAGCGCGCCGAGCTGCTGGAGGAGAACGAGAAGGCGCTGAAGGCGGGCAAGCAGCCGGCCACGTTCCGCAACATCCTGCTCGGCATCACCAAGGCGTCGCTGTCGACCGACTCGTTCATCTCCGCGGCCTCCTTCCAGGAGACGACGCGCGTGCTGACCGAGGCGGCGATCATGGGCAAGCGCGACGAGCTGCGCGGCCTGAAGGAGAACGTGATCGTCGGGCGCCTCGATCCCGGCGGGAACCGGCCTCGCGTACCACAACATCCGCAAGGCGCAGGCCGCCGAGCCGGTGCTGGCCGACCTCCCGGCCGCCGCCGCGCCCGAGACTCCCCGCACCCGAGCCGCAGCCCGCGCCCACGGAGCAGGCCGCCGCAGCGGGCAATCCTTAAGCGGCGCTTCGCGCAGCGTCAAAGGGGCGTCCTTGACGCCCTTTTCTGGCCTGCGGTTCTACACCCAACGCTCGGGATTGACGTTGCAGCGTCGCTTCTGTAGCGTGGCTTGGACCTTCGCAAGAAGACACCGCGCCCGGGGGAGGGCACCATGAACTTTCACCAGCACGCGCGAAGTCCTGGCTCGCCTCGATCCTGCTCGCGTTCGTCGCCTTCGCGCCCGGCTGGGCCGCCGGCCGACGACCTGCGCCGTCCGTTCGACCGCATCGTCGTGTTCGGCGACAGCCTGTCCGACCCTGGTAACGCGTTTGCGTTAAACGGCGGCCAGACGGTTTCGCCCCCGACTACGGGATGTCCGGAGTGACGAACGGGATCCCGGACGTGATCAGCCTCGTTCCCGATGCGCCGTATTCGTCGCGACGGTTCAGCAACGGCCGAACATGGATCGAAGATTTCGCAGCCGCCGTGGGGCTCCCGCAGAATGCGAGGCCCGCCGTGGCAGGGGCCCTGTTCGGCGAGGACGACGGCCGGGCATCCAACTATGCGGTAGGCGGGCGACCGCGGCCGATATCGGCGCGAGCCAGTTTCCTCCTCAGCGTGCAAGTGAACCTGTTTCTCAGCGATGTCAGGGGCGCGCCCCTGCCGATGCGCTGTACGTCGTCGAGATCGGCGGCAACGACATTCGGGCTGCCTTTGGTCGCCGGGCCCGGTGTCCTCGGCCTGGCGCTCACCTCGGTCGCCCAGAACATCCAGAAGCTGTACGGGCAGGAGCGCGACATTTCCTGGTCTGGAGCGCCCCGACGTTGGACGTACCCTGCGCTGCAGCGCCTCAACACTTTCGTAGCGCCCGGCATAGCCGCGGGCGCGACGGCCCTCAGCGCGGGCTACAACCAGAATCTTCAGGGCGTCCTGCAGGGTCTTGGCGCCGCGTTGCCGGGAATCACGATCGTGCCGTTCGATGCGTTCGGCCTTCTTGCGGACGTTCAGGCCAACCCTCGCCGGTTCGGCCTGATCAACGCGACCACCGCCTGCATCGAACCCAACGTCCCACAGTTCGGTTTCCCCAGCTCGCCGCCGTTCCGATGCGCCCAGCAGGACCGCTTCTTCTTCTGGGACGGCATCCATCCGACCCGCGCCGGCCACGCGATCATCGCGATAGAGGTGGGTAAGACGCTCATTGGCGCCGTGCTGCACGATCTATAGCGGATAGCGTTTCGGCGTGGGAAAAGGGCGCTGCAGGCGCCCTTTTTGTGGCCTAGAATGGATCGATGGATACCACGCTCTCCAAAAACGTGAAAAGGCTAGGGCGCTCGACCTGCCCGGCGCCGGGCAGGTGCGCGTCGAGGGCAATTACGCCGTACGTCGGCCACCTCCCGAACCGCGCGCAGCTCGGCACCTCGATCCTCGACGTGTCCGATCCCGCGCAAGCCGCGCGTGTGTCTGCGCAGATCCATCTCGAGGATCCGCGTTCGCACAGCCACAAGGCGCGCGTGGTCGGCGATCTCATGTTCGTGAACGGCGAGCAGAACGGGCCCCAATCGACAGCAGGCCGACTTGCAGGCCGATGCTGGCGCCTACGACGGCGGCGGTTTTAGGATCTACGACGTCTCTGGATCGTACCCGGCCCAAGCTGGTCCATTTCGAGAGAACCGGTGGTCGGGGGTGCACCGCTTCGACATGGACGAGCGCTACGCCTACATCTCGACCGAGATGGAGGGCTACGTCGGCAACATCCTGGTGATCTACGACATTCGCAATCCGGCGAAGCCGCAGGAGGTGTCGCGCTGGTGGATGCCCGGGCAGCACGTCGCGGGCGGCGAGAAGCCGCCGTGGCCGGGAAGCGCCACCGCCTGCACCACGCGCTGCGCTTCGGCGACGTGCTGTGGGCCGGCTGCTGGCACGCGGGGCTGCGCGTGATCGACGTCTCCGACATCCGCAAGCCGCGCACGGTCGGCGAATACAACTACCACCCGCCGTTCCCCGAGCCTTCGCACACCTTCATGCCGGTGCCGTCGCCGATCGACGGCCGGCAGATCGCCGTGGCCATCGACGAGGAGGACCACGCGCACGACGACAAGGAGATGGAGCGCCGCCGCGGCCGGCCGCACGGCTGCCTGTGGGTGCTCGACGTCACCGACCTCGAGGAACATTCAGCCCCTGTCGATCTTCGAAGTGAGCGAGCTCGATTCGCCCTGGAGCCGCGCCACGCCCGGGCGCTTCGGCGCGCACCAGTTCCAGGAGCACATGGAAGGACACGCTCGCTCTACTGCGCCTGGTTCGCCGGGAGGCCTGCGCATCGTCGACATCGCCGACCCGCTGGCGCCGCAGCGAAGTCGGCCACTTCATCCCCGAGCCGGCGCCGGGCAAGGCCGCGCCGCAGACCAACGACGTCGATGTCGACGCGCGCGGACTCGATCTACATCGTCGACCGGGTGAACGGCTGACGTGCTGCAGTTCACCCGCTGAGGTTCGCCGCGTTGGGCTATTCGATGCCCGCCGCGACGAACACCTTCGCGCCGCTGGCGTGCCGAGGTAACGGACGAACTCCTGCGCGGCGGCCCCAGAGGACGCGCACCGTCATGATGCCGGCGGCATAGGCTGGTGTAGTTCTGCACCTCGGCGGGCAGCGGGCCGACCAGCCGCAGCCCGCTGGTCGCGTGCAGCAGGATCTCCGTGACCGGCGCGAAGCCGATCTCTTTGCCCTTGCCCTTCAGCACGTGCTCCATGACCGCGCCGGCATCGGGGTAGCGCGTGGTCTTCTTCGCGATCTGCTCGTAGAGGCCCATCTTCTTCAGCAGGTTCTCCAGATAGATCCCGGTCGAGGCGCGGTTGAAGCACGATCGAATCCGCGTCGAGCACGGATTCGCTTGAGCGCTTCGGTGCTCGAGATGTCCGGCAGCTCGGCGCCCGGGCGCACCGCGACGCCCAGCCGACCCGGCCGAGGCGTCGCTCGGTCCGCGGCGACCTTGCCGGCCTTGGCGAATTCATCGAGCGCCGCCGGCGGCGCGATCACCACGTCGAGGACCTCGCCGTCCGCGACGCGCTTCCGGATCTCCGGCGCGGTGTTGAAGGTGATCTTCACCTCGTTGCCGGATCGCTTCTGGATACTGCTGCCGCGGCCGCGCTTCAGCCCGGGCTCGACCGCCCCGGCGCTCAGGACCTTGATCTCAGCCGCCATGGTCAGCGCTCGCGAGTGCACAAGACCCTGCGGCAGCGTTCTGCATCCTGCGGAGTTGCTGCAGTTTTCATGAACCTCGTTCGGCATTCGATCCGGCGCCGCGAGTCCTGCACCACTTTCGCCCATTTCGGGATCTCGCGCGCGATGTAGTCGGCGAACTCCCGCGGCGTGCCCGGCGCGCAGCTCCGGCGCCGAGCGCCGCCGAGGCGCTCGCGCAGATCGCGCTCCGCCAGCGCCGGACGATGTCGGCGGTTCAGCCGCTCGACCGAGCGGCTGCCGGCGTCGCGTGCGGCACGACGACGCCGTGCCAGGTGATCGCCTCGAATCCGCTCAGTCCGATTCGGCTCCGGCCTCGGACACCGTCGGCAGCTCGGGCACGCTGGGCGAGCGCTGCGCCGTCGTGACGGCCAGCGCGCGCAGCCGGCCCGCCTTGATGTAAGGGATCACCGACGCGGAGGTCGCGAACATCGAGCTGCGCCTGCCCGGCGATGACGTCGGTGAGCGCGGGCTGGGCGCCCTTGTACGGCACGTGGACCATGTCGACGCCCGCCATGGTCTTGAACAGCTCGGCGGCGAGGTGCGCGGCCGCGCCGCGCCCGAGGACGCGTAGTTGAGCTGCCCGGGCTTCGCCTTGGCGAGCGCGATCAGCTCCTTGACCGAGCTCGCGGGCACGGCGGGTTGCACGACCAGGATGTTGGGCTGGATCGCCACCAGCGCGACCGGCGCGAAATCGCGCACGGGATCGAAAGCGAGCGTGCGGTACAGGCTCTGGTTGGTGGCGAGGATGCTGTTGTTGCCGAGCAGCCAGGTGTAGCCGTCGGGCGGGCTCTTCGCGGCGATCTCGGCGGCGATGTTGCCGCCGGCGCCCGGCCGGTTCTCGATCACCACCTGCTGCGCCCAGCGCTCGGACAACTTCTGGCCGAGGGCGCGCGCGATGATGTCGCTCGGGCCGCCGGGGGTGAAGCCCACGACGCAGCGGACCGGTCTCTCAGGGAATTCCTGGCCGAACGAAAGCGCGTCGCCGCGCAGGCGAGCCGCCGCCGACCAGACCGATCTCAGGACCGCAGGATCTGTTTCGCCTCCTCTGAAGTTAGGCGGGCTGTTTCGCCTCCTGAAGTTAGGCGGGCTGTTTTTCGCCACCTTCGAGCGCATTTTTAGTACCCTGAGGAAATGCCCAGCACTGTCGGAATGACCCCGGGCACCGAATTGTCCGGGAAGGTGGCCCTCGTGACCGGGGCGGCGCGCAACATCGGGCGCGCGATCGCGCGCTCGCTGCGCCGGCGGCGCCACGGTGATGGTGAACGCCAACACCTCGCGCGCACGAGGCCAGAGAACGCTGCGCCATGATCGAGTCGGAGTGGCGGGCCGGCGCCGTGCACATCGCCGACGTCACCGATCCGCGGGCGGTCGCTGATGATGGTGGGGCGACGGTGGCCCGATTCGGCCGGCTCGACATCCTCGTCAACAACGCGGCGGTGACGCGCCGAGACCCCGTTCGCCGAGCATCCGCTTCGAGGACTGGCGCCGCGTGCTCTCGATCGTGCTCGACGGCGCTTTCCTCTGCACCGCAGGCCGCGCTCCCCACCTGGTCGGGGCCGGCGGCAGGGACGATCATCAACATCGGCGGTCTCACCGCTCACAAAGGGCGCGGATAGCCGCGCGCACGTCATCACCGCCAAGGCCGGGCTCGCTGGCTTGACGCGCGCCCTGGCGCTCGACCTCGCGCCATACACCACGTCACGGTCAACTGCGTAGTGCCCGGAACCATCGAGACGCCGTGCGCGGCCTCGCCGAGCGCGCCCGAGCGCCCGCAGCACCGGCGCTCGCTGCCGCCGATCGGCGCCGCGGCGAGACCGGAGAGATCGCGGCCATGGTGCGCACGCTGTGCGGCCCCGACATGCGCTACGTGACCGGCCAGTCGATTCACGTGAACGGCGGCAACTTCATGCCATGAACCGGCAGTCGCTGTCGCCGCTGACGTCGGAGCTGAGCGCCTATATTGCGCAGGCGCCGCGCAAGGCGCTGCCGGCCGCGGGTGGCCGAGAAGACGAGCACCACGTCCTCGACACGCTGGCCGCGATGGTGTCCGGGCTCGCGCCTGCTGCCGGGCCGCAAAGGCGATTTCCTGTCGTGAAGTCCCTCGACGCGCAAGCGGGCGCTGCGTCGCCGGCAGCCGCATCGTCACCAACGCGGTCAACGCGGCGCTGGCGAACGGCATGTCGCGCACGCAGACACGACGGGCGACTCGCATGCCGCGTCGCTCACCCACCGCGGCTGCGGCGTGGTCGCCGGCGGCGCTCGCGTGATGGCCGAGCGCGGCAGGCGGCGCGTGCTGCCTGCGCTGCGTGGCGCTCTGGCTACGACGTGGGGTGCCGGCTGACGCTCTCGCTCGATCCCTACCGATTTCCGCGAGGCGGGTCACTCGACGCACAGCTCGGCCCGACGTTCGGCGCGGCCGCGGCGGCGCGGCGCTCGCGGGCGCGAAGGCGCGCCCAGGTGCGCTGCTCTGTCGTACGCGGCGCAGCAGGCGTTCGGGCATCTCGTGCTGGATGCGCGACGCGGAGCACATCGAGAAGGCGTTCGATTTCGGCGGCATGCCGGCGCGCAACGGCGTCACCGCCGCGGCCATGGTCGGCGCACGGCTTCACCGGGCGTCGAGGACGTGTTCTCCGGCGGGCGCAACTTCTTCGTCGCCTACGGCCACGGCAGAGTGCCGAGGCGCTCGTCGCGCGGCCTCGGCGAACGCTTCGAGATCCTGAACGCCGAGCATCAAGCGCTGGTCGGTCGGCTCTCCGATCCAGGCGCCGCTCGATTCGCTGCTAGGATTGATCACGTGACAATACCGTGTGCAGCCGATGATGTGGAGCGCGTGGTCGTTCGGGTGGCCCACCAAGGCGCGAACACGGTGGACAACCGCGACATGCCCGATATATGCATGCAGCATATGTGCGCGGTGATGCTGCTCGACGGCACGGTCAGCGTTCAGGTCCTCAGCGACGAGCGCGCATGCGCGATCGGCGGGTCGTCGCTCCGCGGAGACGCGTGCGAGCTTCAGGGCGACGACGCGATGTCGGCGGCGCATGCCGAGCCGCCAGGGCATCGTCGAGATCGGGCTCGCCGACGGCGCGCCTGCGTCACCACACGCGGCCGTGCGCGGCACCCCGAAAATCCCGATGACGCGCGCCGAGGTCGACAGCGAAAGCTACTGATCTTCTCGCGCCGGCGATCAGGCCGGCAGGCGCTCGACAAGCTCTGCGACGGCGGTGTGGAGACGTGGACAAGATCCGATGACGTGCGGAGCTCCGCCCGTTGCCTCGCGGTGTTACGAGACTTCATCTGGAGATTCAATGAATCGCATCGTCGCATCATCGCGCTGAAGGTCGACGACCTGAAGCGCACCACCCAGTTCTACGAGAAGGTCTTCGGGTTCAAGGTCGCCAAGACCGGGAAAGTGCGCGACCACACCTCGCGCCATCTGTCCGACGGCGTCATCGACCTGTCGATCATGCAATACGACGCCGGGACGCAGTCGGCGGAATCGAAAGCCGCCGGCGAGGGGCCCTGCATCCACCACTTCGCCGTCGAAGTCGACGACCTCGCGAGCGCCGAGAAGGCAGATCCGCGCCTACGGCTGCGAGATCATCAGCGATCCGGGCGTAATCCCGGTGAAGTTCCGCGCGCCCGGCGGCACCGTCTGCGAGATCGTGCCGAGGCAGCGCTACAAGAAACCCGCGCAAGAAAGAAATAGCCGGGCAGGAGGAGAGAGCATGGAGGGAGCGTGAACCCGCGAGTCGGGCGACCTGTGGTCGGGCCTCGCGCTCGCGGCTGCTCGGCGGCTACATCATCGTCCAGGCGTCGGCAGTGGGACTACTCGAGCCTCCGATGGACCCGGTCCGGGCTTCTTCCCCTGTGGTACGGCATCGCCATGCTCGTGCTGTCGCGCGCTGCTCGTCGCCTCGCACCTCAGAGCCGCGCCGGCGCGCGGAAAGCCGGTCGACTGGCGCGCGATCCGGCCGCGCGCTCGGCGGTGTGGCGCAGCGCTCGCCGTGTCGGTCGCGCTTGTTCAAGCTGGTCGGCTTCGTCGTCGGCTTCGCGCTGCTGACCTACTTCATCGTCGCCGGTGATGTACCGCAGGCCGCCGCGACGCGGCGATCGCCGCCGCCGCGACCGCGGCCGGCTTCTACCTGGTGTTCGATCTCGCGCTGGGCCTCGCTGCTTCCCGGCGTGCTGGGCTTCTGAGCGTGGACATCCTCACCGGGTCTGCTGCACGGGTTCTCGGTCGCGCTCGAGCCGGCGAACCTGCTGTGGTGCTTCGTCGGCGTGTTCCTCGGCACGGTCGTCGGCGTCCTGCCGGGGCTCGGGCCGCCCGCGACCATCGCGATGCTGCTGCCGCTCACGTTCAGCATGAATCCCGCCGGCGCGATCATCATGCTCGCGGGCATCTACTACGGCGCCAAGTACGGCGGCTCGACCACCTCGATCCTGATGAACGTGCCCGGCGAATCGGCCTCGGTCGTCACCTGCATCGACGGCTACCAGATGGCGCGCAAGGGCCGCGCGGGCGCGGCGCTCGGCATCGCGGCGATCGCCTCGTTCATCGCCGGGACGGTCGGCGTGCTCGGCCTGATGCTGGTCGCGCCGCCGCTCGCGCAAGTTCGCGCTCGTCGTTCAGCTCGCCGGAGTACTTCGCGCTGATGTCGCTGGGGCTCGCGCTGGTGGTGCTCCTCGCCGGGCGCTCGATCGTCAAGGCGCTGCTCGCCGCGCTGGTCGGGCTGTGGATCGCGAGCATCGGCACCGACCTCTTCAGCACCACTTCGCGTTTCACCTTCGGCCGCCTGGAGCTGCTCTCGGGCATCGACTTCATCGTGGTCGCGATCGGCGTGTTCGCGCTCGGCGAGGTGCTCGGCAACATGGAAGTCGCGCGAGAGACGCTCGCTGCTCGAGGTGCCCAGGGGCCTGCGCAACCTCCTGCCGACCTGGCAGGACCTGAAGGACTGCCGCTTCGCGTTCGTGAACGGCTCGGTGGTCGGCTTTATCGTCGGGCACCCTGCCCGGCGGAGGCTCGACCATCGCCTCCTTCCTGTCCTACGGCCTGGAGAAGGCGGTGTCGCGGCGCCGCGACCAGTTCGGCACCGGCGTCGATCGAGGGCGTGCGCCGCGCCCGAGGGCGCCAACAACTCCGAGACCGGCGGGGCGCTGGTGCCGCTGCTCACGCTCGGCATTCCGGGCTCGGGCACGACGGCGATCCTGCTCGCCGCGCTGGTGCTGTGGGCTTCGAAGCCGGAGCAATACGTAACTGAACGAAGTA
>ERZ1370068.9086-contig-7890_pt1 | contig 12349 bp, 21 predicted proteins | sample MGYA00561227_ERZ1370068 | MGnify/ENA primary metagenome ERZ1370068 (study PRJEB38410, sample SAMEA6850437) | metagenome | study: Metagenomic assessment of the ecological functions of the soil: analysis of the soil microbiota associated with the...
ATACGAACTGTTCGCGTCGAAAGTAGGATCAAGGTCTAGCTTTGCCGGGCCGGCGCATTGACTTTACGTTCAACACACCAGGTATAAGACGCATCGTGAAGACGTCCGCCACGATTTCGATTTCCAGGCAAGCCAAGTAAGATAAAAGGCGCGATATTTACCAGGTCGTGTCCTAATTTGAAGTGAAGATTTCTGAATCAGATCGTCAGCTAGTTTTGGGAGCACTCGATTCCTTGACGGTAACGCTCGCCGATTACGACCACGAATGGACGGTCGGCGAGCGAACCATTTACGATGAAGCGCTAAAAATTCTTACCGCTTCTGCCGAAACCGCCGTCAAAATAGCGATTGCGTGCTAAAGGGCCGTCAGAAATGAGACAAATCGGTGGTATTGTGTTGCTGGCGGATGGTGTTTGCCTGTGCGCGTTGGTCTATTTCACGAAGCAGATTTTCCCCTTAGGATACATTTCTGCGGTTTTGGGAATTGCGTCACTCCTTGTCGGCGCGGGGGCGCTTTTCAGCAAAGATCAATTTTAATCCAAGTTGGAGACACCACCCCATGCCAGTGCAAATCCAATACCAGCCTAACGACATCTGTGTGCTACGCATCAGCGGCATTTTGAAACGATCCGAATTTGGCGCAGAGGAAAGGGCACTCGCCCGTCATATCGACACCGGATCGAAACCTCGCTTGCTCGTGATTCTTGAGAACTTTGAAGGCTGGGAGCGCGGCGCGGATTGGAATGATCTCGATTTTTATATCTCGCACGGGCGATAAAATTTCCAAGATCGCCATCGTCGCTGAGCCACGTTGGGAGACTCTCGCGCTTGCTTTTGCAGGAGCGGGAGTCCGTCGCGCGCCAGTGAAGTTTTTCCGCCTAACGAACTCGAGCAGGCGCGGAGCTGGTTGGCGGAATAAGCTGCCATTATAGGCCGGCATAACACATCGCTATCGCTGCTTGTCGAGCGGTTTCGATGAAGCCGCGGTCACACGCTCCACTTTCGCAGCCAGGTCACGAGCGACGTGCTGCAGCATTACGGTCCGCGTCTCGGGGTTGGCGGTGAGATACCGCTGCCAATGCTCCAACCTCCCAACGCATCGCGCGGCCCGGCTCCACTGTAACCGCATCGGCCTCAGCCGGAATGCCGCTGAGAATCAGGGCGGAGCCTACGAAGTCGCCCGCGATGAGATCAGCCAGGACACGGCCATCTCGCGTGACCCGAACTTTCCCACGGACGATTAGCGACACCGTCTCGGGAAGTTTACCTTTCTCTATCAGCCGTTGTCCAACCTCAAGCGTGGTCCAGGAGCCAATGCTGAGAACCTGCAGGACTTTCCGCGGAGGTGAAATCCCGGAAAACGAGCCGTCGAATATCTTCCTCCTCGGGCGTCAGTTTAACTTACGACGCTCGATGAAGAGAACGCCATGATTGGAGCAGATTGATCGCCGCAAACACGACGCTCCAACTGAGCGGCGCCCACAGTGTCGTCGGCTGTAGCACGAAATACGGGATCGAGATGAGCGCGGCTCCCACCGCGAACAAACGCAACCACAGAATGTCACGAACGCTGTAAGCCACCACCAGGAGAATGTTTGCAGCGTGGATGAAATAGTTTGGAGAGAAGAAGTTCATAGTTATTTCACTCTGTTTGGTCAGGTCGCAACTGCTCTTTCCGCATCTAGAGTTCGGAAACAGCGCAGCGAAAGCGAGTTGTTTGCATCAACTGGTTGAGGCCTTTCGTCGCCATCCGAGAAGAAAATACGACAATGGAATTCCGGCAAGGGTCGCAATTAGGCTAAGGAAAGCGATGTGGGGCGCGTGGCGGATCAGGAGGAAAGGCGAATAGCTCTGGTAAAGAGCAAAGCCGGGAAGGTACCTGTCCCATGGCACGAGAAGCACCAGCAATAAACCAAGAGCCGAACAAACCAGCATCCCCAATGCGCTGTAGCGTTCGAGTATTCCACCAATAGGCGCTGCTAACAATAAGCGATGTCAGGAATGCCACTGAAAGACACACTCCAGCTACACGACGAAATCTCGCACCACCAATCGCGGTCGAATGGCGGAGAAGATCGTTCTCAAGCAGGCTGGCTATCGCCTCGACCTGATCCGCGGCTTCGCCGGTGACCGACACCCGGCGTGAGTAATCGCTGAAATCAAGTGTGACCGATGAGATCGGCTTATCGGGTCGGTAATAGGTGTAAGAAAACCTGAAAACTTCCCTCGGGAACGCAACGCTGCTCGCAAGGGAGAAGTGCGGTATCTCGATCTCATGTCCGCGGACTCCAAGTTTCACACTCTCGCGAGCAGACTCTTGCTCTGCCTGAAGGACCATTGGCCGCGGCGATAAGTGAATGAGTCTTGAGCAAAATAGTATCAAGATCGGCCGCCGCCAATCTCAGAGGAGGCAGGTCACGGTTGCTGCGAAAATTCCGCGTCCTTAACGGACAGCGTGATCGTCGCAAGCGACAGGCATACGGCTGATAAGAACAGCGTAAACGCATGACGCGCGCCAGCTAAAGGCTGGAGGACAGCCGTGAGACCAAGGAAACGAAAGTCTGTTCCCAGGCACAAGGCAGGTATTATCTTAGGTCTCTCCTTCTTGTGCGCATCGCCATCACCGCCACAGCAAAACCGACGATAATCAGTAAGGGTAGAGAATTGCTGGTTGCGACAGGGTTCGTTTAGCTGGCTGGAGGTTTTGGCCGGTTCGCAAACTCTATTGGAATCTTGAGTTGCGACACTGTCCACGGTTCTGGGGTCGAAACGCCACTGTGAATACGCTTGCAGCGCAGCGCCATCAAGTTGCTGGTTTCCGGTGCTGCTACAGCATCCGTGCGCCGGTAACGTTGCCTCGTCTGTTTGTCGATATTGACCAAAACAACGCCTTTTCCAGTGAGTCCCTGTTTTGCCCATTCAGCACGATACACTGGCTTGGGTGTGTAGATCGCTCTGGGTGGAGGCGGTTGTCTTACGGGACTTGCGGACTGGGCGTGTAGCGATAAAGCAGAAGCAAGAGTGATAACAAAGGCAGGTGTCACTCTGCACATCGATGACAGCCATCTCCACACCCATCGGGCTGCCGTTGCGATCTTGAATCACGGCGGCGGGTGAGGAAAGCTCGGCCATTCGAGCGATTGCTGAGTGCGCCGTCGGCGGCGCACTCAGATTTATTTATCAGGCAACCCCGTTATCTCTGGATTTGCATGTCAACGCCGCCACCAGTGGCGTTGACATCAAGGCCTGTTGTGTGGCGGCAAGGCGGACTATCACACCGGCCTGATTTGTCATGACGGTGCCAGCTTTCCCACTGCCAACAGTCACGCCGCGCGTGCCCTCGGCACCGACATCATAATGACCGTTGAAATCTTGAAGATGCTTTAGATTGAAAACCTCGCCATACGCGGAACTGCCTGTCATGCCGACTTTGCCTACCGATAGTCCGTTCACCTTGACCGGATAGCTTTTCCCCTTGTAGGTCAGCGTCCCTGACCCCCACCTGAAACCGATTCCAAGGGCGAATGAACCCCGCTCAGGCGCAAAGTTGCGTCTGACTTGGATTCATGATGATGAGTCGCCGCCTGCGTGAATCCCGTCATCACGCCGACGGCACAAGCGAGTGGATACGATTTGTCTTGACATTATTCATTTTGAATATCCTTTCGGTTGTTTTGCTGCAAATTAGGGTTTCTCTCCGATCGGTTCTATTGGACGAAAGTCCTATGTTGCCGATCGACAAAGTTCGTCTATCCTCGTGGGCAACGGATGAAAAGCAGAAAATTTATGAAATCACAAAGCGGCAAACTATTTCATGGCGTGATCGCCACCATTGGTCTCGATTGCTCACATTGGGCTCGACCGCAGCCTTGGCGCAGCAGGCCGAATCGCAGGTTATGACAACGACAACCACGGAGGAAGCGCCGAAGCTTCCGACTGGTGAATTGGATTCTCTGGTCGCGCCGATCGCTCTTTATTCAGATCCACTCCTGGCTCAAACGCTGGCTGCTTCCACTTATCCACTCGAGATCATCCAACTTCAGCAGTGGATGGATCGGAACAAGAATTTGAAAGGCAAAACGCTGGCAGACGCGGTGGCAAAGCAGCCGTGGGACCCAAGCATACAGGGACTGGTAGAGTTTCCAGACGTGGTGCAGCGTATGGCCGGCAATGTCCAATGGACGACGGATTTGGGAAACGCATTCCTGGCGCAGCAATCTGACGTGATGGACGCAGTCCAGCGGATGCGAGCAAAAGCCCAGGGAACTGGGAATCTAAAAACCAGCGCGCAGCAGACCGTGGAGACCCAAACAGTCTCTAGCGGCAAGCAGGTGATCACGATTGAGCAAGCGAACCCCGAGGTTGTCTATGTCCCGTCTTACGACCCGACTGTCGTATACGGACCTCCTCCCGCCGAGTATCCTTATTACCCCTACACCTATCCGGGCTACGTGCCAGGAACGGCTCTGATGTGGGAGCGGGAATTGCGCTGGGTGCCGCCGCTTGGGGCGCTTGGGGCGGCAACTGGGGCAATTGCGATTGGAACCACGGTGACGTCAACATCAACAACAACAATAATTTCAATCGCAACAACAACTTCAACCGCCAGGCAAGGCAGGTAAGTTTCAGCACAACGCGCAACACCGGGGAAATGCGCCCTATGGGAACAGGCAAACGGCGAATAAGTACGGCGGACGTGGTCCGGGTGGCGCCGGTCGTCCCGGTGGTGCGGGTGGCGTTGGTGGTGTCGGAAGACCCGGTGGAGCCGGCGGTGTAGGTGGCGCTGGTGGTGTCGGAAGACCGGGCGGAGCTGGCGGCGCTGGTGGTGCTGGCGGTGTCGGAAGAGCCGGCGGCGCAGGTGGCGTGCGTGGAGCTGGCGCGCGGCCAGGCGGCGGTGCCGGAGCTGGAACTCGTCCAGGTGGAGCCGGAGCTGGAGCGCGGCCCGGTGGTGGCGCTGGAGCGGGAGCTCGACCAGGTGGCGGTGGAGCTGGTGCGAGGCATCGACGCGCCCAGCTGGCGGTAGCGCTAAGAACCAAGTCGGTAACCGCAGCGCATCCTCACGACCTAGTTCCGCTTCTCGAGGCGGGGAGGATTTGGCGGCGGCGGTAGCGGAAACTACGCGCGAGCCAGCAGCAGCAGAGGCGGTCACAGCATGGGCGGCGGAGGAATGAGTCGCGGTGGAGGAGGCGGCGGTCGCGGTGGTGGAGGCGGCGGTCGTGGTGGTGGCGGCGGCAGGAGGTCGAAGATAAGCGAAACCATGGATAACGGAGAACCAATGAAAACAAGAATAGACATTATAACTGCGCGGAAATTTTCCCTGATCGCTTCCGCGATCGTAATTTCCTGCTTTTTAGGCCTTGCTCTGCACGCGGCGCCGAAAACCAAACCTGATACGGCTGCGCCGTCGCAGCCAAGCCAGAAAGGATTCGACACACCAAAACAGGCAAGCGATAGCCTTGTCCAGGCGGCAGAGACCTTCGATGACGCCGCCCTGAAGGAGATTCTCGGCCCGGATAGCGCGGATATCGTTACCTCAGAAGATCCCGTCATGGACAAAAACCGCGCGCTCGCATTCGCAGCCAAAGCAAAGGAAAAGAGCTCGATTGAAATAGATAAGAAAATCCGAACCGCGCCATTCTCTCGGTGGGTAACGATGATTTTCCGCTTCCCATTCCGATCGTGAAGCACAAAGGCAAGTGGTCGTTTGATACGAAAGTAGGCCGTGAGGAGATATTAAATCGGCGTGTCGGCGCCAACGAACTAAACACCATTCAGATTTGTCGTGGTTTCGTAGAAGCGCAACACGAATACGCCCAGGAAAAGCACGATGATTCGAAGGTGAACCAGTACGCACAGCGAATCGTCAGCACGCCTGGGAAACACGACGGTCTCGCGTGGCAGAATCCAGATGGCACGTGGGGAGGCCCGGTTGGAGAAGGCGTGGCGAAGGCCCTCGAGCAGGGCTATTCGAATCCAAGTCAACCCCAGCCGTATCACGGCTACTATTTCAAGGTTCTTAAAGGGCAGGGTCCTGCGGCGCCCATGGGAGAGATGGATTTCGTCGTTGGCGGCGCCATGATCGGCGGATTCGCCCTGGCCGCGGCGCCGGCTGAGTATCGGGTGACCGGAGTGCAGACATTCATGGTTGGTCCCGACGGAGTCGTTTACGAGAAGGATCTCGGGCCCGATACGCTGAAGACGTTTCCAGAGCATGGATCAGCATAACCCCGACAAGACTTGGAAAGTAACTGAGGATGATGTGGAGGACGATTCACAAGACTAGCGGCCGACTCTAATAGCAAGAGCAGCCGAACAATTGACCATTAAACTTAGCCGGGCTGCAGCTGAGTCTCTCTTTCTGCAATTGATGTTGGGTCCCAACCGTCGTCCGATTTTCGGTTAATTGCGGTGGCCGGTTGCGTCCTTTCTGGCTGGCGCATCCCATGGTCACGCTTTGTTTCGCCGACGCGCTTCCGCTCTGCGTTTCTTCGGGCTCGATCATAATGACGCAGGTGCGCTGGCTTCAGCCTTCATCGAGATTCATAAAGCTGCTCAACGACTCAAGTGGTCCCGCACGTCTCTGAAATGTTTGGGCGACGGTTTGCCGATCTTCTCCTGTTCTGCGTCACCTCAACAGAATTGGTCATCCTCTTTCTACTGACACCCACCTTCACGATCACGGACTGGATTTACGTCCTGCAACATTTCATCGTTCTAGTGATCGCGCTTACGCGGCGGCGACCGAAGGTGTGGGATTACTCCATAGCTTCCAGCGTGGCGGTCGGGGTCGCTTATGTTTATCCCTATGCCCAAGTCATCTATCTACGCTGGTCGCCCGGCGATGTGGCGTGGCCCGCAGCCGGGCTAGCCCTGGTAACGCTCGCGGCTGGTCTCAGTCTTCGTTAGCCTTCTCGCTATGCGGAGACTTTTCGGGGTCCGTCCGGCTGTGAGAGGTCTGGTGACGAGCGGGCCCTACAGATTCCGTCCGCCACCCGATGTATCTCTCGTACGTGCTTGCGGACATCGGCTACAACCTACAGGAATGGAATTCCGTCACGCTCCTCCTGGTGTTGGTCGGTTGGGCGTCTCTGGTCTACCGCATCCACGCCGAGGAGCGAGTACTCTCTCAACATGCCGAATGGCCAGCCTATGTCGTCTTGGTCCGCTACCGCCTTTTCCCGGGTCTTTGGTGAAAGCGCCGCTCGCATACCTGCTGGTCTACCGTATCGGACCATCTTTCTGCTGCCGACCGCCACGGAAGACCGACTCTTAACGGGGTGAATCTCCCAGACCGGAAACGACAACACCTTATTTTTGCGATTCGTTTGATTCCGCATGACAAAATGCCGAGTCATGTAGTTAGGTATTCGCAATGCGCCGTGTCCACCTCGCCGCTGGCATCGCGCGCTATGTCTGGGCCGCGCCCTGCACTGCGATTGGTCTGTGCCTCGTGGCGCCAGCATTTCTGTTCGGTGCCACCGCCCGGGTGGTTGACGGTGCTATTGAAGTCGCACTTTCCGCGTTCAAATCGTCCAACTTTCTCCTTGGAGCGCTGCCCTTCAACGCGATCACGTTCGGTCACGTCGTACTCGCAACCAGTCAAACAGAACTCGACCGCCTGCGAAGACACTGAGCAGGCCCACGTCAGAGCAATACGAAAGGTGGGGAGTATTCTTCTTCGTGGCATATCCCGCTGCGAGCCTTTGGCAGTTGCTGAGGTGTCGCCGTCCGTACTAGACAACTGGTTCGAAGTGCAGGCGCGTGGTATCAGCGATCCAGCCAGTGTTCATCGTGAAGTTAAAACCATCACTCACTTGGCTCCTTTTGTTCGTGCCGATCGCGATTGCATTGCGGTTCTGGCCGGGTGCGGAGAATCCCACGGCGCTTTTCATTTGCTCGGCCATCGGCATTATTCCGCTGGCGGGATGGATGGGGCGCGCGACCGAGGCGCTGGCCGCGCGAATGGGCGAAGGAGCCGGCGGATTATTGAATGCCACGTTCGGGAACGCGGCGGAACTGATCATTGCCGTGATTGCGCTCTCGAAAGGCCTGAGCGGCGTGGTCAAAGCGTCGATTGCCGGCTCGATTATCGGCAACATTCTGCTCGTGCTCGGGCTGTCGATCTTGTGCGGCGGCACTAAGTACAGCGAGCAGCGGTTTAATCGGACTGGCGCGCGCACGTCGGCGATCTCCCTATCCCTGGCGGCGATCGCGCTGATCATTCCGACGGTGTTTCATATGGCCGCAGACCGCAGCCCAAGTGGCTGGAGTCCGATAATGGAGCAGCGGCTTTCGCTGGCGATCGCCCTAGTGCTTTTTGTCACCTACTTCTGCGTGCTCGGTTTCTCGCTCAAGACGCACCGGCATTTCTTTCAAGGCACCGAAAGCGAACTGGAGGAAAAAGGCGAGTATTGGTCGCGCGGCAAAGCGATCATGGTCCTGCTCGTTGCCACTGGATTCGTGGCGCTTGCTCTGCCGAATTTTTGGTCGGCACGATCGAGAGCGTACGCGCGACGTTCGGCATCACCGAGAGCTTTCGTCGGCATCATCGTCGTCGCGATTATCGGCAACGCCGCCGAGCACTCGACCGCCATTCTCATGGCGTTGAAAAACAAAATGGATCTGAGCGTTGGGATCGCGATTGGATCGAGCTTGCAGATCGCACTCTTTGTCGCGCCGCTGCTGCTATTCGTCTCCTATTTGTTTGGTAAGCCGATGGACCTCGAGTTTTCGCGGCCGGAAGTCTTCGCCGTGGTCGCTTCGGTTTACATCCTGTTTCAAATCAGCGGCGACGGCGAAACCAACTGGATCGAAGGCGTCCAGCTTCTCTCCGTTTACGTGATCCTCGGCATTTTGTTTTTTATCTGCCGGAAGCTGTCGCGCACTAATAGGCTTAACCCAAAGGAATGCTTGTGCTCTCAGTGGGATGCGCAGGGGGTGCGACCTAGCGGACGGTGGTGAGTCGAATCAACGGGTGAATTTCATTTTCTGCATTTCCTGCCAATATTTAGGCCGATTAACTCCGTAACCCGTCTGCCAATACGTCTGCCTTCTCAATCCTTCGGCGTGGCGCTGTTCGCCTTTGCTGTTATCAGAATGCTCGTCATGCCAGTGGCCTAAACCCCATGCCTAATCACTCCTTCGACCTCGTGGTAATCGGCGGCGGGCCGGCAGGAATTTCTGGAGCGAATACCGCGGGGATTTTTGGCAAACGTGTCGCGCTCGTCGAAAAACTCCACGATGTCGGTGGCGCCGGGATCAACACCGGCACGATCCCGAGCAAGACTTTACGCGAAACGGCACTGGCCCTCTCAGGAATGCGTTCGCGCAAACTCTTTGGCGTCGATCTCTCGCTCCGACGAGAGGCGACGGTCGAGGATTTCATGCGCCACAAGGACAACGTCGCGGCTCACGAACGCCGGCGCAGGGAAGAGCAAATGCGAAGCTTCAACGTCGAGACGTTTCATGGTGCGGCGAGCTTTGTCGATCCCAACACCATTCGCGTCGCGCCAGATACGTTGCTGCGCGGCGAGAAAATTCTTATCGCCACCGGCTCGTCACCACTGCGTCCGGCGGAGTTTCCATTCGAGCATCCGCGCGTGCATGACTCGGACGAGATTCTCGAGATCGGCGTGCTCCCAAAAACTCTGGCGGTTGTGGGGGCGGGCGTGGTCGGTGCGGAATATGCCGGCACTTTCAACGCTCTCGGCGTCGAAGTGCATCTGATCGACGGACGCGATTCGCTCCTCGGTTTCCTCGATCGCGAGATTTCGGCAAACATCGAGCGCGCGATGACCGCGGCAGGCGTGCATTTTATCTGGAAAGAAAAAGTGACGCGTTGCGATGCGCCGCCTACCGGCGACGTCACCCTCACGCTTTCATCCGGCGCGACACTGGCGGTGAGCGATGTGCTAGTCGCGGCCGGCCGTCAGAGCAACACCGCCGATCTCAACCTTGCCGCCGCCGGTCTTACGCCGGGCAAACGTGGATTAATCAAGGTGGATACGCACTGCCGGACCGAGGTTCCGCATATCTTTGCCGCCGGTGACGTAATCGGTCCGCCCGCGCTCGCCGCAACGGGCATGGAACAGGCCCGCCTCGCGATATGCGTCGCGTATCATCTGCAGTCCTGCCGCTGCTGCTGCTGCTGAGCGTCTTTCGCGCTGGCCGTGATCGTGGTGAAAGCCAGTCCGACGGCCATCGACATCGTCAGCGAAAACCTGCCGCTGCCGCCATCCTCGCGGCGATCACCATGTACTGATCACCGTGCCCACCGCGTTCATCATCATCTTCATGAGATGAGGCCATCCTGATGAACCTCGATCCGCCGGACCGGGTCGGGCCGTTCACAGCCACCTGTCGGTGGTCCACCGCGGGCTCAAGGTCCTGCTGTGCAGGAGGACTTCACCCCGACCGGGCGCGGATGCGTCCGGTGTTCACGCTGGCGCGGCCGTGGTCGCTACACTCGCCGGCTCCGTGATGTCGCTGCTGGTGATCCCACGTTCGCGCCCGGGCTCTTCCTGGCCAGGACTTCCAGCATCTCGGCCTGCTGTACTTCTTCGCGGTCGGGGGCGTGCGCGTGGTGGGCCTGATGATGGCCGGCGCGGGCGTGACTTCGGCAAATGTCTCGCTGCTGGGCGGGCTGCGGTCCGCTGGCACAAAGGCGGTGAGCTTCACGAGATCCCGCCTACGCGCTGCCTGGTCGGCGGGGCTGCCTGCATGCTCGCGGGGACGATGGGCCTGAACACGAGTCTGGTGCTCAACCAGTCCAGGCTCGGTCCTCGACTGGTACCATCAGTCCGGCAGCCGCTGGGCTTCCTGATGCTTCTTCATCGCCGCCACGGCGGAGGCGAACCGGACGCCGTTCGACCTCTGACGGAGGCGGACTTCGGAGATCGTGGCCCCGGCTTCGCCACCGAGTACTCGGGGATGCGGTCTGGGCTTCTTCTTCTTTCGCCGAGTACGTGAACGTGTCCATCATCTCGGCGCTGACGGTGCCGCAGCTGTTCTTCGGCGGCTGGGCTGCGCCGTTCAACTGGCCAGTGGCCGCGTCACCGCCAACGTCGGACCCGGGCAGCCTCGGCGATCCAGCTGCCGCTGCTGATCCTGGTCGTCGATCGTGCCGCCGGTCCGGCACGCTGGTGCTCGCCGCGCCGTTCTGGATGCGCGCGCTCGTCGATGCCGGCACTTGGCGGGCGCTCGATCATCGGCTTCGTGCTGTTCAACGTGGTCGCGGTCGGCGGCGCGGCTGGGCTGGGCGTTCATCAGCTTCGACTGGGTCGTGGGGTTGCTCTGGTTTATGCTGAAGACCTACGCGTCTGGCTTCACCTATCGTCTGGATGCGCGGACGCTGCCGCGCGTCCGCGCGTCGACCAGCTGATGGGATCTCTTGCCTGGAAATGGCTGCTGCCCGCCTCGCTTGCTGAACCTGTTCGTGACGGCGGGCGCGATCCTCACGTGCTGGAACGCTGAGGCCGGCCAGATGAGCTTCCTGCCGGGCCTCGGCATCGCCAAAGGGCATGGCGCTGACCCTCACCGCGCTCTCTTCGAGCCCAAGGCCACGATCATGTACCCGGAGGCCACGCCCAGGGCGTCGCGGTCAGCCCCGCGGCTGCCTCCAGCTGCTCTACGACGAGTGGGGCACGCTCGAGTGCGAGACGTGCTTCCAGTGCGCGCAGGCGTGTCCGATCGAGTGCATCGAACATGGGGCGGCGATGGACGCAGGGCCGCTTCCACATCCACTGGGGCGCAGCCGAGACGGCCGGCGCGAGCTTTGGCGCGACAGAATCGGCCCTGCGGCGCGCCGGCCGGCCGGCGCCGGACGAGGCGTACGAGCACTTCGGCGCGATCGATCTGCGCCGACGACGGATCCTCTCACCGATTTCGACCCCAGGAGATGCTCCAGATCCTCCAGGGGCCGCAGGACGCCTACGGCTACCTGCCGATCGCGGGCGCGAAGCGGATCAGCTTCTCGACGGGGTCGCGTGTGACCTGCTACGGCACGGCGTCGTACTACCGCCACCTGCGCTTCGATCCGCCGCGATCAGATCAGTCGCCGTGCGCTGTACGAGCTGCCTGATGAACGGCGCCAAGGCCGGATCAGGAAGCACTGGAGCGGGCGCTCGACGCATCGGCCATCCGGCCACGAGCGGACGGATCCAGCTCGAGCAGGTTCCGACGCACCTGCCGGGACAGCCATCTGCCGCTCATGGCCATCGACGGCGCAGTTCAGCATCACCTAGTAATAATGAACCGGACTGGGTATGGGCGGTGACGCGCTTGCAGCACGCACGAAGACCGGTGCGCGCGTCACGTGGACGCGGGCCTGACGCGAATAGCAATACGTAAC
>ERZ1370068.3002-contig-2126_pt1 | contig 12346 bp, 20 predicted proteins | sample MGYA00561227_ERZ1370068 | MGnify/ENA primary metagenome ERZ1370068 (study PRJEB38410, sample SAMEA6850437) | metagenome | study: Metagenomic assessment of the ecological functions of the soil: analysis of the soil microbiota associated with the...
TGGACAGCGGCGCTATGCGGATTCATGCGGCGCCGGACTTCGCCGCTTGAACGACGCTGCCCTGCTGCGGGTGGTAGACGCCGTTGATGACGTTGAGCATCGACGACTTTGCCGGCGCCGTTCGGACCGATGATGGCGCGGATCTCGCCGGCACGCACATCGAAGCTCACCTCGCTCGAGCGCCTTCACGCCGCCGAAGGACAGCGAGATGGCGTCGACGGACGGAAGAACCTCTCCGATCGTTGCGAGCGGCTCGCAGATGCACGCCGCGCTGTGCAGCTTCGATCCGCTGTTGCGCGCAGCGACTGCTTCGCATCCCGAATTCTGCACGTCGGCGCTGATCGTCCCGGTACGGCCGTCCTCGAACTTGACGGCCGTCTCGATGAACTGGGCGCTCTTGGCCGTAGTACAGGGCGTCGATCAGAGCTGCGTATTTCTCCCCGATGAAGCCGCGCCGCACCTTGCGCGTGCGGGTGAGCTCATCGTCATCGGGATCGAGCTCCTTGTGCAGCAGCAGGAAGCGCCGGATCTGAGAATCGGCCACCATCGGATCGGCGGCGAGGTCGGCGTTGACCTTCTCCACGCACTCCTGGATCAGGTCGCACACCTCGCGGCTTGCCGGCGAGGTCGGTGTAGCCCGAATAGGCAATACCACGACGTTCTGCCCAGTTGCCGACTGCGCCGAGATCGATGTTGACGAAAGCGCAGACCATGTTGCGCTCGTGGCCGAAGGCGACGGCTTCTTTGATGTAGGGGAAGAACTTGAGCTTGTTCTCGATGTAGTTCGGCGCGAACACGGCGCCGTTGGCGAGCCGCCCCACGTCCTTGGCGCGGTCGATGATCTTGAGATGGCCATCCGGGTCGAAGAAACCGGCATCGCCAGTGCGGAAGTAGCCTTGCTCGTCGAACACCTCCGCCGTCGCGTCCGGGCGCCGGTAGTATTCTTTGAGCATGGCGGGGCTGCGAACCAGGACCTCGCCGTTGTCTGCGATCTTCACTTCGACGCCGGGAGCAGGCAGCCCGACGGTATCGAGCTTGATCTGCCGGTCCGGCTGCAGGCACACATAGGCGCACGTCTCGGTGGAGCCATAGAACTGCTTGAGATTGAGCCCGATGGAGCGGTAAAAGCGGAATAGGTCGGGACCGATTGCCGCTCCGGCCGTATAGGCGACGCGAATGCGGCTCATGCCCAGCACATTGCGCAGAGGCCCGTAGTACCAGCAGATTGCCGAGCGCGTAGAGGAGTCGATCCGCCGCCGCGACACCCGGTTTGCCGTCGAGGATCTCGGCACCGCAGCGCCGCGCCACATCCAGGAAGTAGTGGAACACCGCGCGTTTCGCCCGCGCGGCGTCCTCCATGCGGATCATGACCTGAGTCAGCAGATTCTCGAACACGCGCGGCGGAGCGAAGTAGTAGGTCGGACCGATCTCGCGCATGTCGGTCATCACCGTGTCGCCGGACTCGGGGCAGTTGACGGTAAAGCCGCCGACCATCGCCTGCGCGTAGGAGAAAAGGTTGTCGCCGACCCAGGCCATCGGCAGATAGGACAGGATCTCGTCGCCCGGGCCGAGCCTGTCGAACTCGCAGCCGCCGCGCGCGGCTGCAATCAGAGCGCTGTGGGTCTGACACACGCCCTTGGGCTTGCCGGTCGTGCCGGAGGTGTACAGCATGATGGCGATGTCGCTCGCCACGGCCCGATGCCCACCTCGCGCATGGAAAAACTCAGGGTGCGCTGTGTCGAATTTCCTACCGGCCTGTTGCACGTCCGCATAGACGCGCAGGAACGGCTGGTCGTAGTGGCGCATGCCGCGCGGATCTTCGTAGATGATCGTGCTCGAGCCTGGGCAGCCGCTCGCGGATCTCGAGGAGCTTGTCCACCTGCTCCTGGTCCTCGACCACCGCGAAGCGTGCGTCCGCGTTGTCCAGGATGTAGGCCATCTCGGTCGCCACCGCGTCCTGATACAGCGGAACCGGCACGCCGCCCAGGCACTGAGCGGCCGCCATGGCCCAATAGAGCTGCGGGCGGTTGTCGCCGACGATCGCGAGATTGTCGCCGCGCTTGAAGCCCATCGCCGCCAGACCGCAAGCGAAGCGCGCGTACCTGCTCGGCCGCTTCGGCCCAGGTCCAGGACTGCCAGATGCCGAGATCTTTCTCCCGCGATACTGGTCTCACCCCGCGGACTGCGGCGTGCTGGAGCAGCAGCTTGGGGAAGGTGTCGGCTCGCGCGTCAGCGTCGAGTCGAAGAGTCGGCTTCCGCCATCTTGGTCTCTGGTTGGCTGGTGGGCCGGACGAGCGACTCCGAAGCCGCAACGGACCTCGTAATCGGGACGCCTCCTCCGGTCTTATGCTTTCCATGCGCCGAGCGCACGGGGCTGGCGCAGGTTGTACCGGGCCTTATCTTGTGGGGCTAAAGCTTACCGCCGCCACGACCGCTGCAACAAGAATCAGAGCGCCTGTGATCAGCTGGGACCGAGCCGTCGGACCGGTCCGCCTCAAACGGCGCCTCAATGCAGCTGCGGCTTCTTGAGGAAGTCGTTGCGGTCCGCCGAACGCAGTCGCACCCGTAGCGGCGCGCTATCGCGCGCGAGCGTGAGCGGTACCTCGGTGCCGGCGGGGCCGAGGCGCCACACCTTGCGGAACAGATCGGCCAGAGTGGACACGCGCTCGCGCGCCACTTCGAGCACCAGGTCACCGGTCGCACGCCGCCGCGATCCGCCGGACCACCTTCGGCCACCCCGCGACCATCAGCTGGCCGTTCGCTTCGGTCGTATACATGCCCGAGCCAGGGGCGCGGCGGCGGCCGGCGCGGCCCAGCGCCAGCATGTCCCGAGAATCGGCGCCAAGGCGTCGATCGGCACGATCATGTTGCCCTGTACTGTTTCGCCGTCCACCGTCTCCTGCACCAGCAGCGATCCGATGCCGAGCAGGCGGCCGTCCGCGCCGACAGCCGCCGCGCCGGCCCACTGCGGGTGGGCAGGTGCGGTGAACAGAGCGCCTCGTCGAGCACGTACTCCCAATAGCCCGCGAACTCGCGCTTGGCGATGACTTTGGCCGTCAGTGCGTGCGCGCGTCCGCCGTGACCGATGACGATCACATCGTCGCCGGCCGCGTAGGATGCCGCCGAGCCGCGCTGGAGCGCTGGCACGCCGAGCCGGCCCAACGGTTGCACCAGCCCGAAGCCGGTCGCCTGGTCGTAGGCCAGAGGATGTCCCGCCACGGCCGTGCCGCTGTTCGTCGTGAGCCAGATGGTCTGGGCCTCGGTGATCAGGTAGCCGATGGTGAGGACGAGCCCGTCCTCGCGGATGACCACGCCGTTGCCGGCCCGCTCGGTGCCGAGTATCGAGGCGGTGAACGCGTCCTCCGGGATCTCGGCGCGCAGCAGCACGACCGAATCGAGCGCGGCCTCGAGGTCGAAGCGCACGTCCTCGGGCTTCGGCCGCAGCTCTCTCGGAAACGCCCAGTTGCTGGATTCGGCCATGATCAAGAGGGACGCGACATCTGGTCAACATCTTGGTGGATCGAGCTGCCCGAACCAGTTTATCTCAGGCGATTGCGGATATCACACGCAATCGTTCGACGCGAAAAGCCTACGACGATCCACTCCCCGAGCAGGCGATTTTTCGTTAGTCTTAGGTTTTCCGGTCCAAGCAAGGACCGGCAGCGGTGAAATTACCATCTGCCAGGAGTACAGCGCATGCCGACCCTGACTACCGACGACGGCGTCAAGCTCTACTACGAGGAGACCGGCTCCGGCACGCCGATCGTCTTCGTGCATGAATTCGCGGGCGACTACCGCGAGCTGGGAGCCGCAGGTACGCCATTTCTCGCGCCGTTATCGCTGCATCACCTTCAACGCGCGCGGCTATCCGCCCTCCGACGTGCCGCCGGACATGGAGAGCTACTCGCAGCAGCGCGCGCGGGACGATATTCGTTGCGTGCTCGATGGGCTGGGCCTTCAACGCGCGCACGTGGTGGGCAATTCGATGGGTGGGTTCGCCACCCTGCACTTCGGCATGGCTTATTCTCCCGCGCGCTGTCCCTGGTGGTGGCCGGCTGCGGCTATGGCGCCCATCCGTCCCAATACGCTCAGTTCAGGAGCAGTCGCGCGCGCTCGCCAAGGCCATGCTCGACGAAGGCATGCCCAAGCTGGCGGCAACCTACGGGCACGTTACCCGCACGCTTGCCGCTGCAGAAAAGGATCCCGCGGGCTTCGCTCGAGTTCCTCCGCAACCTTTCGAGCACTCCGCGCAGGGCTCGGCTAACACGATGCGCGGCTACCAGGCGCGGCGGCCGTCGCTGTATGACCTGACCGCGGAGATGGCACGCATCGCCGGCGCCGGTCACTGATCGTCGCCGGCGACGCGGACGATGCGGACGCTCGAGCCCTCGCTGCTCATGAAGCGCACCATCCCTGGGGCAGCGCTGGCGGTGCTGCCCGCCAGCGGCCACATGACCAACCTGGAAGAGCCGGCGCTGTTCAACCGCCTGGTGGAAGATTTCTTCCACCAGGCGGAAGCCGGTCGCTGGACGGCCTGATACGAGAGCCGATAGCGTGGCCGTCTCCGAAGCGCTGTCGCATTTGCGCGTGATCGACCTCACGCGCGTGCGTGCCGGACCGACGCTGCGTCAAGCAGTTCGCCGACTGGGGCGCCGACGTCATCAAGGTCGAGATGCCCTCGGGCGAGGGCGACGAAGGCTTCGGCCCGCGCCAGGGCTCGGATTTTCAGAACCTGCACCGGAACAAGCGCTCGATCACGCTCAACCTCAAGGCACCCGCGCGGCGTCGAGGTGCTCAAGCGCCTGGTCGAAGACCGCGGACGTGCTGGTCGAGAACTACCGGCCTGACGTCAAGCACAAGCTCGGCATCGACTACGAGACGCTGGCCAAGGAGAACCCGCGGCTGATCTACGCCAGCATCTCCGGCTTTGGACAGGACGGGCCGTATCGCGACCGCGCCGGGTTCGACCAGATCGCGCAGGGCATGGGCGGCCTGTATGGCCGTGACCGGGTTGCCGGGGCAGGGGCCCGGTGCGCGCAGGCATCCCGGTCGCCGACCTGAGCGCAGGCTTGTTCGCGGCGCTCGGCGTGCTGATCGCTTTGCAGGAGCGCAGCCGCTCCGGCCAGGGACAGTGGGTGCAGAGCTCCGCTGCTGTCCGCGATGGTGACGATGATGGACTTCCAGGCGGCGCGCTGGCTGGTGGAAGGCGAGGTGCCGGGGCAGGCCGGCAACGATCACCCCACCTCGATGCCGACCAGCGTCTATCCGACTGCCGACGGTTTCGTCAACATCGCGGCAGCGGGGAAGGCCATCTACACGCGCTTGTGCGAGGCGCTGGGTGCGCCAGAGCTGGCAACGCATCCCGATTTCGCCACCGCCGAGCTGCGCTCGACGAATCGCGCCGCGCTCAGTCGAATGCTCGCCGAGCGCACGCGCCAGCACAGTTCGGAGGCCCTGATCGCCCTGCTCAACCAGGCGGGCGTGCCGTGCGGACCGATCTACAAGATGGACCAGGTGTTCGCCGACCCGCAGATCGAGCACCTCGGCATGGCAGTGCCGGTGCCTCAACCCGGTGGCGGCGAAGCTAGGCTGGTGGGGCCGGCGATCCGGCTCTCGCGCACGCCGGCGCGCATGAAGCGCGCGATGGGACCGGCCGGCGAGCACAACGACGAGATCCTGCGCAGCCTTGGCTACTCCGAGGCGGACATCGCGGGACTGCGCGCCGCGAATGCGTTATTTGAGGAGCGTGAATGAGTGAACCGAGACTGCGCGTGGAGCGCGACGGACCGATCGGCCGCATGGTGTTCGACAGCCCGGCGCGTCGCAATGCGATCAGCGGAGACATGTGGCGCGCGATCCCGAAGGCGATGGCGGAACTCGATGCCGAACGCCGAGATCCGCTGCATCGTGCTGCGTGGCGAGGGCATGGTCGCCTTTGCGGCCGGTGCCGATATCTCGGAGTTCGAGAAGCGCCGTTCGAGCGAGGGGAACGTCAGGGAATACGATGGCCTGGTCGATGCCGCGCAGCACGCGATCGAAGACTCCGGCAAACCCGTGATCGCTGTTGATTCACGGCTTCTGCATCGGCGGCGGGCTGGAGATGGCGCTCGCCTGCGACTTGCGCTACGCGGACGACCGCCAGCCAGTTCGCGATTCCCGCCGCCCGGCTGGGGCTGGGCTACGGCGTGCACGGCACCAGCCGGCTGGTGGCCACAGTCGGCCACGCGCGCCGCGCGCGAGATCATGTACACGGGCCGCCGCTACAGCGCGCGGTGAAGCGCTGGCGATGGGGCTGGTCAATCGCGTGCTGCCCGATGCCGAGCTCGACGAGTATGTGCGCAAGATGGCTCTGGATCTGGCGGCAAACGCGCCGCTGTCGATCGCTGCGTCGAAGACCGTCATCGACACTGTTGATCCGCCCCGAGGGCGACTTTACGCAGAGCGAAGAACGGATCGCCCGCTGCATGAAGAGCGAGGACTACATCGAAGGTCGGCGCGCGTTCATGGAAAAGCGTGCGCCGCGCTTCCAGGGAAAGTAGCGGCTTGCGGATCGCGCACGCTCCCCGGGCGATGTCCAGCGCCCGGGAGAGGCAGATGACGACGTCGCGTGCTGCGGACGGAGCCGCCGGCGCCGGAAATCGCGGCACCGAGCCCGCAGCCGGAGACTGCCTACGCCTGGATGCGCCTGATCGGTGCGTTCGTGCTGTCGACTATCGGCGGTGTGGGCATGTGGTCGGTCGTCGTCGCCCTGCCGCCGATCCAGGCCGGAGTTCGGCGTCGCACGCTCCGCTGCATCGCTGCCCGTACACCCTGACCGCTGGTCGGCTTCGCCTTGAGCGGCATCTGATGGGCAGGCTTTCCGATCGCTTCGGAATCGTCGTCCCGGTCATCGTCAGGGCAAGCGCCCTCGAGGCTCAGGTTCGTCACCGCCGAGCCATGCAACGAGCCTTTGGCAGTTCGCTCTCATCCAGGGCCTGATCGGCGTCGGCAGCTCCGGCGACATTCGCGCCGCTGCTGGCCGACACCTCGCTGTGGTTCACGCTCGCAGGCGCGGAATCGCCGTAGCGATTTTCGCGAGCGGCAACTTATTTCGCGGGCACCCTGTGGCCGCCGGTCATCCAGCATTTCATCCAGAGCGTCGGTTGGCGCCAGACGTATTTCGGGTATCGGCCTGTTCTGCGTCGCGCAGCATGCTGCCGCTCGCGCTCGGGGCGCTCGGGAGGAAGCCGCCTGTCATCGATCTGACGCCCGCAGGCTCCACCGTCCGCATCGTGGTCGCCGCGTCCGTTCGGGCTCTCGCCCGGCGCTCTGCAGGCGTTGCTGGTGGTCGCCGGTCTCGTGCTGCTGCATCGCCATGTCGATGCCGCAGGTCCACATCGTCGCCTACTGCGGCGATCTCGGTTACGGTGCCGCGCGCGGCGCCGAGATGCTCGTCGCTCATGCTGGGCTTCGGCATCGTGCAGCCGCCTCGCCTCGGGCTGGATCTGCGACCGCATCGGCGGCTTGCGCACCCTGCTGCTCGGCTCCGGCGCTGCAGGCGCTGGCGCTGGTGTTCTTCCTGCCGTTCGACGGGCTCGTCTCGCTGTACGTGATTTCGGCGCTGTTCGGCCTGTTCCAGGGCGGCATCGTGCCCGCCTACGCCATCATCGTGCGCGAGTACTTTTCACCGAAGGAAGCCGGCGCGCGCGTCGGCACCGTAATCATGGCCACGATGTTCGGCATGGCGCTCGGCGGCTGGATGTCGGGCGCGATCTTCGACCTGACCGGCTCCTATCACGCCGCGTTCCTCAACGGCATCTTGTGGAACCTGGTGAACATCTCGATCGCCGTATGGTTACTGGCGAGGCTGAGACCGAGACTCGCTACGGCGTAGGCAGGTTCTGCTCGCATGGATTACCGTCTGGTTCAGCCGAAGCCGGCTTCCGGCGCTGGTGGCGGATCGCGAGCACTTCGACTCGGTCATGCTGCCCGCATTACTCGGTACAAAGCAACGTAGCCGGTGCGGCCATGCGAGATCACTGGCTCTCGCAGGTCGCCGCGTACCGGCCGGCCGATGTTGGGATGACGTGCTAGAACCTCGACGGCATCGACGATGAGCGCCGCTGCCTTCACTGCAGCCGTCGGGTCGTGCTCGGCGAGAAAATCGAATAGATGGTCGAGGTCGGCCAGCGCGCGGGCACTGTAGGAGCACGGTGGCCACGGCCGTCGGAGGCAGCGCCTCGTTACCGCTTGTGCTTTGCTGCGCTTCGGCTGGCGCGCCGTCATGCCACCGGCGCGCGCAACGATATATGCGTGCACGTCTTCCGCGGCATACAGCGGCCCACCCGCGTCGACCTCGGCGGCCGACGCTGGGCGTCGGCAATAAACGCCTCGCATCTCCGCCAGCGCGGCCTGGGCCTCCAATGCTTCGACCATCAGGCATGCGGCGTTTTCTCCGGCCGCCTCGGCGAGTGGGGCGATACAGGTCTTCAATTCGTCGGTCAGCTTCAACGTTGGTAGGTGCCAGACACTGTTGGATCCGTTCTATGGTGACACCAAAGTAGCACCTCAGGGAAGGAGGTCAAGGGCCACCTGTCGCTTCCAATCCGCAGACGGCAGTCGGCGCGGATGCACGCATTCGCCGGCTTTTCGGCGTGACGCGACGAAATGACACGCGCGGCTGTTTCCTCGTCCCTCAGCGTCCCTAAGGGCGAAAAACGCAAATGTCCGCACCTCGATGCTTTGGCGCGGCGGAGCATCTGCGGGCGACGGTCGGATCGCTGAATGAAGTGTGTGGGTGTGAATCGCGCCCGTCCGTCCTTCGCGCGAGTCGTAGACTTTGAATACCAGCGCCTCGTCGCGCGTCATCTCGGGGAAATAGAACCAGCGATGAGCGGGGTTATAGGTCAGCTGGTACGTCTCGCCTACGCGGTGAGGGTAGCGCCGCTCGGCGGTGAGCAGGTCGCTGGCCGCTACGCTGCGTGCATCGGCGAGTGCGAGCGGATTCGACTGAATCGGCTGGTTGATCGCCCGCCACACCTGGATGATGCGCGAAGCGGTGGCTGCAGCAGTTGTTCCGGCCTCGTCGGGCAGAGATCTCGCGGATGCGCTGCGGGCCGGACCACTCCGGTATAGTCATTGTTGCGCCCACAGCACTGGCTCCACGGATCTTCCTCGCCTCGCGCTCGCCCAGGTCGCCGGTGCGCAGCGTGTGATCGAAGACGACGACGCGCGAGGCACCCGAAACAGCCTGTATCAGTCGCTGCGACCTCGGGGTAGTAAACGGTCGAGGCTGAGCCGGATCGAAGAAGTCGGCGACGGCTGTCTTGTGGTCTACGAAGGCGAAGCCATTCCGGTCGAGCGAAAACTCCGCCGCCAGCGGCCGCCCTATCGCGGATGTGCATCGGCCGCTGCTCGGTCTCTCCGGTGCGCCGGCGAGATGATCTGCCCGGCCTCGAACGTCTCGTTGACCGGCTTCGTGCCGGTATCGACCGCATAGCCGATGTCGGCGGTCACGGACCGGTTGTCGGCCTGGGTGGCGGCTGCTTGATTCATGTCGGGAGCTCCTAGCTAGGACATGGAATAGCGGCAACGACTAACCCCGAAGCGCGGGACGGCACAACCACTCGACAGACGCGGGTTCGAGGCGGTCGAGGAGTTCATCGCGAGCGCAAGCGTGGGCCATACCAGAACGCACAGCCAGCTTCCCCCTTTGGAAAAGGGGACGGGAGAGGATTTGCACCCGCACGGATGCGGCAGCAATACAAATCCCCTACCCCCCTTTTTCAAGGGGGAACCGTTGCTATTCTGCGCGGTCCGGTCGGAGTTTTATTCTGAGTAGTCGAAGGCTCAACCTGAACGGTCTCGGGGTTTGCATCAGCTCGCTGAACCGCAATCAAACAGCTCCATGTCCCTCAGCAAAAGATCGATTCATGCTGCGCCGGTCACGTCGACGCCGGTGACGTCCCGGGTGTCGTCGCGACGGCGACCAGCGCCGGAAGCACCCGATCCACGAGGGTGCCGTTCGGCAGCGCGTGTACTGAGCGGCAGTCCGCGCGATGACGCTGGACACCGTGGTCTGGATCGCCTCGATGACGAAGGCAATCTACCCGGCGCGGGCTGCGATGCAGCTGGTCGAGCAGGGCAAGGCTCGATCTCGACAGCCCGGCCAGCATCTGGGTGCCGAGAGCTCGGCGTCGGTGCAGGTGCTCGAGGGTTTCGACGCGTCGGGTGCGCCGCGCACGTGCGCCGAAGCGCCCGATCACCCTGCGCCATCTGCTGACGCACACCGCCGGCTATGGCTACCCGGTGCTGGGCAGAGGCGCTCGTGCCGCTACTACCAGGTCATGGGTCTGCCCAGCACTGGAAGCTGCGAGAACGCCGCGCTGCGCGCGCCGCTGCTGTTCGATCCCGGTGAGGGCCTGGAGCTACGGCATCAGACCTCACGAATGGGCCTGGCAAGGTGATCGAAGCGGTGAGCGGCAAGAGGCTGAGCGCCTATCTTCAGGAGAACCTGCTCGGTCCGCTCGGCATGACCGACACCGCGCGTTCAAGATCACGCCGTCGATGCGCGAGCGCCTGGCCAAAGTCCATCAGCGCGGAGACGACGGCACGTTGCAGCCGATCGAGTTCGAAGTCCCGCAGGAACCGGAGTGCGGAAATGGGGGGCGGCGGGCTCTACTCGACCGCACTCGACTACTCGAAGTTCGTGCGGATGATCCTCAATCGCGGAAGAGTGCAGCGCGGGTCAGGTACTCAAACCCGAGACAGTGGATCTGATGTCGCGCAATCACCTGGGTGAGCTCAGAGTCACCAAGCTCGAAAACCGCCATGCCGACTCGTTCCAACGACGTGGAGCTCTTCCCGGGCATATCGAAGAGCTGGGGCCTGAGCTTTCATGATCAACGACGAACGAGCGCCGACTGGACGTTCGCCGGGCAGCCTCGCCTGGGGGAGGCCTCGCCAACAGCTACTACTGGATCGATCCGGCGAAGAAGGTCGGCGGCGTCTACCTTACGCAGATTCTCCCGTTCGGCGATCACAAGGCGCTGCCGCTGTTCCTCGATTTCGAGACTGCGGTGTATCAGTCGCTGTCTTGACGTGCCGGTGACTACTGCGTCAGCAGCCTGCCGGTGTCGTCGCAGGCGATCGGGATGCGGCAAGGCTTCGGCAGCTCGCCAGACGAGCCGGCAGTGGCGGTGCTGCTATGTCCAAAGAAATATTGCCCCGAGCACGCCGCTCACTCTATTCTCACAGACCGGGCATGAGCAGGGGTACTTCGCCAGTGGGACCAGCCCCAGTGCGGGCGACGGAGCCCGCAGCGGACGGGGCCTTATGCAGGGGGCAAGAATGGCGTTCGTTCCGGGATTGAGCATGACTTGTTCATCAGCTACGCGCACCGCGTGACGATGACCCGTTGAATGACGGGGAACGCGGCTGGGTCAGCATCTTCCGGCACAACCTGGAAAACGCGCTGTCCCAGAAGTTGGAGGGCAAAGCCCCGACGTCTGGATGGACCAGCGCCTCATCAACGCGGAGCTGGGACCGGAGCTGGCGCGCAGGCTCGAGCAGACCGCCGTCTTGCTCGTCGTCCTCTCGCCTCCACTACGTCGCGTCCAAGTGGTGCCAGGACGAGCGGCGCATTTTCATGGATCTGGTTCGCGGCCGCAGCCAAGCGGAGGCAATCGGTCCTCGTCATCGCGAAGGATCGGGTCAACCAGCGGCCCGAGGAATTCGCCCCAGCGCTTCGGCCTCGCGGTTCTGGAAGAGAGAAGCAGGACGATCAGGCGTCACGCGCACATTCGGTTGGCCCGGACCCGAAGGGAGACACGAGCCACTGGGACGCGATTACCACCCTCTCCTGCAAGATCGCCGACTACCTGCGCAACCTTCCGAACGGCCGAGCACACCGCCGCCGGTAAGCGCAGCAACACCGACCGCCGGGCGGACCGTCATCATTTCGGCGCCCACTTCAGCACACCTGCTGCCAAGGGTCAGCTGTCTTCGCTGTCGCCTGTCCACCGACGACCTGTGCGAGGAACGCATGCAGGTTGTCAGCTACCTCGGAGCAAGCCGGATTCACCGTGCTACCCGGGCAGGAATTTACGGATAAACCCGAGGAGATCGAAGCCCTCGCCCAGCGCTTGCTGCCCGGCAGCGGGCTGTTCGTGCAGACTTCTCGGGCGCAAGCCTGGAAGGTGGACCGATCGTTGGTCCATGGAGCCTGCGGACGGCAGTACGAGCTGGCAGCGGCAGCGGGCGTTGCCGCCTGCAATGGCGCGATCCGACATTGAGCATCGATGCTGTCACGGCGACTACCCGCAAGCTCGCTCGATGGGCCGCACGTCTTCGCCTGCGGACTGGGAAT
>ERZ1370068.7746-contig-6644_pt1 | contig 12324 bp, 26 predicted proteins | sample MGYA00561227_ERZ1370068 | MGnify/ENA primary metagenome ERZ1370068 (study PRJEB38410, sample SAMEA6850437) | metagenome | study: Metagenomic assessment of the ecological functions of the soil: analysis of the soil microbiota associated with the...
CAATCCTATCGAAGCGCTCCGGTACGAATAGGCGTGGACTTTGTAGGATATCCGGTGACTCATGTCCAGGGGAAATTGAGGCGAGACGGGGAAACGCCTCCTCTATGTAACGACTGGGGCTGCTAGAGATCTGGGCGCAGGCGTCAAACGCACTTCGATGCGAGGGTTGTTCTTATCGATGTGTTTGTAGAGGTGGGTTTCCACGATGCGGTTGTCGTTGATGCCGAGTCCCTCGCAGAGGGCATCCTGCGCGATCTTGAGTCCGCCATCGACGTCTCGTCGCAGGGCCGAGGTAAAATAGAACCGGATGGACAGGGCGAGCCACTCCGACTGGAGTCGTGTCAGTAGGGCGGCCCGGTGAGTGGACTGCGCCAACTTCAGCCACACGAGTTGGCCTACCTGGGCCTTATAGGCACGACCAGCCGAAGAGATCAATCGTCGGCCATTCACTGTCGCATATTGATGGTTCACGCTGGGAGGCACAGGGAGGGTCAAGGCTACCGTATGGCTCTCGGTCGGTGGGTGCGGCGAGAGGAGGCTGCAGGCATGCGGGAGCTCGGAGCCGTTCTCGGGGCGATGCGTGGCACCGCGACCTTCCTGTCAGGGCTCCGGTAAGAGGTCATACGAACGGCCTGTGGAGAGGAGGGAAGCCGGGGCGGGCGGCGAAACGTAGACATGTGCGTCGGCTTTACAGGAGATTGAGGATCTTGGACATATTCTGCTCGTAGCGCTCTTCCGATTGGCCGATATACCTGCGCCATGTGCTCGGATTCCAGATTTCCATGCGATGATACAAACCGACCAGAATAATTTCCTGGTCCTCATCCAACGGAATAATCTTTCTGAGCCGACTCGGAATCAAAATGCGTCCGGCTTTATCGATCTCCGATGTGCCGGCTTCCGACACGACGAAGTGCATGAACAGCCGGCTCTGGTCCTCATCGAGCGTGGCTTTCGTCCGTTCGAGGACTTTCTCCCACTCTTTCATGGAGTAGATGAGCGTCGATTCCTCGGGGCCTTTAAGGAAGACAACGGCCTGTCCTCCGACTCGACCTGCTCACGGATCGGCGAGGGGACGATAAACCGTCCCTTCTCATCCACTTTGCACAGGTATTCACCGGCGAACATCAATGTAGCCTGTCCTTTACGACGCCAGCGTGGTTCTGGTGCGATCGCGAATCCACTGTTCCAGATCCGAGCGTACGAAGCGCCATTCTTTTCCAAGCTTGAAGGCGGGAATCTGGCGACTCCTTAAATAGCGATAGAGCGTGCGTGGGGTAATCTTGAGATAGCGGCAGGTCTCCTCCGCCGTCATCAGCTCGCTCTTGGGCTCTTTGGCCATTGAAGAACCTGGTTGGATAGAGACCCATATGCCTCACGAGGCTTCGGATACTGATGCCAGGGTAGGAGAATAAGAACCATCTGTCAAGTGAAAATACATGACAATGCCTGTCACAGCCTGTCATTGCCATCCGATTCCATGGGTCCGCTGCTCCTGACTCCATGGCTTCCGAGAATCGTCACCGAGGTCCTCACCCATCTCCTCGCCCATTGTCTTCATGAATCGGGCCATGCTCTGTGGATCGTTTTCATCGAGCCCGGCCAGATTGCTGGGATCGCCAGGCATCAGAGCGAGCCTCTTCGGATTTGGGCGAGGCAAATCGAGGACGGGATTCGTTCAACCCGGGCGCTCGTGCAGTATAGGACAGGCTGCCGGCGCCTGATTGGCCAGGCTCAATACCAGGATCGTGCTGCGCTTCTTACAGTCGAGGCAGCGATATTCGTACAACGGCATCGATCATATTCCTATGGTCCTCAGGGGCTGTGCAGCCGGTCCGGCAGCGATGCGATCAGGCACCAGCCCCGTATCGACCGTTCTGGCCAGCGTCAGGGCAAAGATGGGTCCGGCACCGGCTTTTCGTAGGATCTTCGCGCATTCGTTCAGCGTCGTCCCGGTGGTAAACACATCATCCACGAGGAGAATGCGTTTCTCTGCGAGGTCCTGGGGCCTGCGGACTTCAAATGCATTTCGCAGATTTCGTAACCGTGCCTGTCGCGTGAGTGTGGTTTGAGGATCGGTGGCGGCAACCCTGACGAGGTTTCTCGGCTGAAACCGGGCGAGCCAGGTGACGGCTGAGCTGATCGGCCAGCAGTAAGGACTGATTAAACTCACGCGCTCGTAAGCGGGCCGGGTGTAACGGCACCGGGATGATCACGTCGGCCTCAATCCCTCTTGGCAGGGCACTGATCATCAGGCGTGCGAGCGGCCGTGCCAGGGTGTGTTTACTTCGATACTTGAACGAGCAGATGGCTTCCCGCAGTGGTGGGAGATAGGGAAGAGGGTCCAGGCTCGCTGGAAGTCCGGTGGCCGTTCCTGACATTGTTGGCATTGATGGTTCGGTGTATAGGTCGTGGCCGCTGTGGAGACGAACGGCTGATCGCAGCGGACACAAACTGGGTGCTGGAGTGGGCGGATGGTTTGCCAGCACGCCGTACAGAAGAAAGGCACCGGGTCGGTGGTGAGTGACTTGCTGCATGTGAGGCATTCCACCGGTAACACAAACCGGAGGGCCTGCCGGCACCATCCGAGAAGCCGATCCTGTGTGTCTTCACGTAACATTGCAGGAGAAGCGCTCCAATCGACGTAGGTGTGCGCTTCTTCTATGAGAATGTGCCGCCCCTGTCAAGGTTGTTGCCCTGTAAATGGTTGTGATATACGAAGGGAGCAGAATCTTGAACCTATCTCGTGCAGCGATCCTCCTAGGGTACGGATGGAGAAGCAGACCAGTATGGTGAGATTTGACCAGGTGTCGAAAATTTATGAACGAGGTGGCGACACTATTACCGGGCTCGATCGCGTCTCTGTCGATGTGGCGAAGGGAGACTTCTGCGCGTTCATCGGTCCCAGCGGTTGCGGGAAGAAGTACGTTGCTGAACCTGGTTGGCGGGTTAGATGGGCCCACCTCGGGGGATATCCTCCTCGGAGGGCGGTCGACCAGTCGATTCACGAGCGACGACTGGACAAGGATCAGGAGGGAAACAGTCGGGATTGTCTTCCAAGCGTTCCATTTGATTCCCGGGTTGACGGCAGCGGAGAATGTCGCGTTTCCTTTGTTGCTGCGCGGGGAGCGAGGGGCATCGGTCCAGGCCCGCGTCGAGGAGGTGCTCGAGTTGGTCTCGATGACCGTACGACGAGCACCATCGCCCCAGCGAGCTCTCGGGCGGGGACAGCAGCGTGTGGCGATCGCGCGAGCGATCGTGCATCAGCCCCAGATCATTCTCGCCGACGAGCCAACCGGTAATTTGGATTCCCAGCATGGGGCTGAGATCATCGCCCTCCTTCGGTCGCTGGTTCAGCGCTTTCGCATCACCGTACTGTTGGTCACCCACAGCACCGCGGCCGCTGAGGCTGCCGATTATGTGTGGACCATGAAGGATGGGCAGCTCGTGACGAGAACGCAGCACCAGCCTGTCACGGTAGTCGCATGATGGATCTTTCGACGACCATCGCCGGCGTGCGATTTCCCAGTTGCTTCATGAATGCCTCTGGCGCTCTCTGTGTCACGCGCGAAGAACTGCTGGCCCTCGGCCGATCTCGTGCCGGGGCCATCGTCACCAAGTCGATGACGGTTGAGCCTCGCGACGGCAATCCGACACCCCGGTACTATGGATTCCCTGGCGGGTCCATCAACTCCCATGGGCTTGCCGAATCTCGGATACAAGGCGTACGCCTCGCTCATTCCCGAATTGAAGACACTCGGGAAACCGGTCATCGCCAGTGTGGCGGGTCTCTGTGAAGACGATTTCCCGACGATTGCAGCCTATGATCAATGCGGCGAAGCCCGACTTGATCGAAGTCAATCTCTCTTGTCCCAACATTCCGGGAAAACCTCAGATTGGATATGACGCCGAAGCTTCCGAGCGACTACTGAAGCGGGTTCGCAAGTTGATCACGGTTCCGATGGGGTCAAGCTGCCTCCGTACTTTGATCCGGCCCATCACGCAGTGATGGGAGAGGTGATCGGCCGTTGCGGGGTCGATTTTCTCAACCTGCATTAACTCGGTCGGCAATGGACTCGTCGTCGATCCGGAGCGCGAGGTGGTCGTCATCAAGCCTAAGGGTGGGTTCGGCGGACTGGGTGGCACGATCATCAAGCCTGTCGCGCTGGCCAACGTCCGGGCTTTTGGAAGATCTTCGAAGGGCGCATGCCGATTATCGGGACCGGCGGCGTCGTCAATGGTGTGGATGCGTTCGAACATGTGCTCTGCGGCGCGTCGGCTGTTGCAGATCGGGACGGTGTTGGTCGAGGAGGGGTCGACGTGTTTGGCCGACTGGAAACGGAACTGGCGGCCCAGCTCAGCAAGAAGGGTATACGAGGTTGGAGGATTGCCGAGGAAAACTAAAGGAATTATAGGCCTATTTGGCCCCGAACGTCTTGGCAAGAAGACCAAGTTGCAGAGCCCGTCGGAGTAGTTGCGCCACGTTTCTCACATTCAACCGCCGCATCAAGTTGAATCGGTGCACTTCGACCGTTCGTACGCTGATCTCCAGCACCTCCGCAATCTCACGGTTCGTGTGCCCGATCGACACCAGGCGGAGGATGTCACGCTGCCGAGGTGTAGAAGTTCGGCATCGAGCTTTTCTTGTAGCGGCTGGAACTTTTCGGTTCAGAGCAGTTTGGCGCCCATCAATCAACCTCTCATCATTGACTCACGCGAGTCTAGCAAAGGTGGGTATGGCTGTAAACGAAACTACCGATTTGTGCAGGGTTCCAGTACCCGCCCGAATGATCGTGATTTATCCTCGCTCCCCGTATCCACTATGATTCGTTCTGCTCACTACCGCGTCAGTCCTTAAATGACTATACCACTCATGTTCAATATTGCCCTGATCCGGCCCATGCCTTCCAGCGGCCATTTCGCACCCTGCTCAGCATCGCCGGAGTAGCACTGGGAGTGCTGGCTTCCGTCGCCATCGGGACGGCGAACGTTCATGTACTACAATCCTTCGAGCAAGCCGTCACGACAGTAGCAGGTCGTGCCACATTTGGAAATTGCAGGCCATGATCTCAGGGTGGATGAATCCGTGATCACGGCTATCCCGTGCGGTCGAGGGGGTCGTGAGCGCCGCGCCAGTCATTGAGGAATCAGTAGTATCGACCCATGGGGAGCTGCGTGGCCAGGCGCTTCAGATATTGGGGCTGGATCTACTTCGCAGAGGCCGGGGCGCGCGGCTTCCAGATCTCAGAAGCTGACACCGGCGTGGCATTGGAGACGCTCCTGGCTCCGGACGCGCTCGTACCTTGGTCGTCAGATTGCTGCCGACTGGAATCTGGGAGTCGGTAGTTTCGTCGAGGCGACGGTGGGAGGGCGCGTCGTACGGCTGCGAGTCGCGAGGGCTGATTCATAACGAGGCGGCGCGACTCGTCCCTCTGGGATCGGCTTGCCGTCATGGATATCGCTGCGCGCGCAGCTGTTGTTTCAATCAATCGGGCGGTTGGATCGGATCGATTTGGTGACAACGCCTGATCGACCGCTCGACGATATCGTGGCCTCTCTTGCGTGCGGTTCTCCCTCCCCATCTTATTGTGCAACGGCCGGCGCAACGGACGAAGCAAGTCGAAAACATGGTCTGGGCTTTCCAACTCAATCTGTCAGTCATGAGCTGGGTTGGGCTGCTCGTCGGCATGTTCTTGATCTACAACACGATAGCCTTTGCTGTGGCGCAACGGAGGCGCGAGATCGGCATCTACCGCGCACTCGGCATGACGGAACGGCGGGTCGCAGGTTTGTTTCTTGTGGAGGCAGGGCTGCTCGGTCTTCTTGGAGGGCTACTGGGCGGTCTTGGTGGGGTGTGGCTGGCTAGTGGTTTGGTGTCGCTCGTCAGCCGGACGGTCTCAGATCTCTATGCGCCGGTTGCGTCCGGCGGGTTGATCCTGTCGATGGACATGCTGACATTTACATCGGTGATGAAAGGAGTTTTGCTCGGGACAGTGGTCTCGATGTTGGGAGCCTTGGGTCCTAGCGTGGAAGCCGGCAGGACCGTGACAGTCCGTGCCTTGGCACCGGGAGACTATGAATCGACGCATCAACTGAGGGCAGGTCTGTGGGGGTGGATCAGCCTCGGGCTGTTGGTGTTGGCAGGCCTCTGCTCGCTGATGGGCCCGATTGGAGAACCTGCCGCTCTTTGGCTATCTCGCGACGATTTGTCTCTTGGGGGCGCTTTCCTGTCTTGCGCCGATCTGTATCAAGGCATTGGGACTGGCGGCATCTTTGCCGGGAAAGCAAAACAATGGTGCTCGGGGGAGCCTCCGGCTCATCGCGGCAGACCAGGCGGCGCGTCATCCGGGCCGGAATGCGGTGACGGTATCGGCGTTGATGGTGGGATTGTCGATCATGATCGGTGTGGTCGTCATGGTTCGCAGTTTTTCGTGACACGGTCGAGTTCTGGGTGGACGAGACCGTGATGGCCGATCTCATCGTGGCTCCGCATTCCTGGCTCCAGGGAAGCAGTCCGGGCAGTCCTCGCGGGCTCTGCCGGGGACCTGGCGTTCGACCCTGTCGGCGATTGACGGCATTGCCGCGGTCGATACCTATCGCGATGTGTATGTAGACGTCGCGGGTCAGCCAGTGGCGTTGGTGTCACGAGACCTTCGGCTCCATGCGCAGCGCAGCCGGTATCTGATGGTTCAATGGAGATTCCAGTGCGGCCCTGCGACGAGCCGCCGAGACCGGAGGCGCCCTCCTGTCGGAAGTGTTGGCGACTCGGCTACGGCTTCGCGAGGGAGATACGGTCTCGATTACAACTCCGGCGGGGCCCGCTGCAGTGCCAGTCGAGGGAATCTTTTACGATTACTCGACCGACGGCGGGAAGCTGGTGATGGATCGAACATGGTATCAGCGACAATGGCACGACGACCGGGTGACCGTGTTTTCGGTCTACCTGGCTGCCGGGGCCGATGCAGAGCAAGTATAGACAGTCGATTGTGACGCACGTTGCCGGGTTGGATGGAATGACGCTCCCACCGTTGGTGATTCGAAATCACGAGTTACGGCAAGAGATCCTTGAGATCTTCGACCGCTCCTTCGTCTTGACCTATGTCCTTGAAGCCATTGCCGTGCTGGTGGCCGTCCTCGGCATCGTGAATACCTTGGTGACGGCCGTGCTGGAACGACGACGTGAATTTGCCGCGTTGCGGGCAATCGGCGCCAGTACGAGACAAGTGGAACGATTAGTACTGTGGGAAGCGGCCTATCTTGGGTTGATCGGGGCAGTGTTGGGCGTCGTGGGAGGCCTGCTGCTCGCCCTGCTGCTCATCCACGTGATCAATAAACAATCCTTTGGCTGGACGATCCAGATGACGGTCCCAGGCGGGTGATACTGCAAGCCGTAGCACTCGCGCTCACGGCTGCCCTGGTGGCCGGCTACTGGCCCGCGCGGTGGGCAGCAAGACAGCCGGTAGTGGAGGGCTAGAGAGGGTAATATGGCATCTTCTTTGTTCGCGGAACGCCGCAGTGAGGGCCGCAATACAGGCTACCCCAAAGGCTCAGCATGGTCGAAGAGAGGCTGTGAGCGCCCTGAGGGCATACTCAGCGACTATGTTGAGGGGTTCGAGCGGCTGAGAATGAAGCTGGGGGCTTTTTCCAGCAGTCTGCTGGTAGTCCACTTCAATCTTGAAGCCCGAGGTCCTCGATCATGCTCCAGACTTCGGGGCCGGCTGGCCCGGTGTCGTGAGGTAGCCGTTCACGAAGACGGAGTCGGCTGGATAGAGCGGCGACGGCTGAAGGCTGCGGAGATTGTGTTCGCGGCCGCCGGCAATGCGGATTTCGGTACGTGGGTGGAGGAAACGGAAGAGGCAGAGGCACTTTCAAGCAGCGTTGCGGAGTCAGTTGATCGCAGTTTTCTAGCGGCGTACCTGCCACCGGATGGAGCATGTTCAGTGGAATCGAGTCCGGCTTCACGTCGATCAAGGCCATAGCCAGGTCGATGAGGTCCTCGTCCTTCTCTCCCATTCCCACGATCCCACCGGAACAGATTTCCAATCCTGCCGCTCGAGCGCTCCGGATGGTGCTGAGCCGGTCTTGAAAGGTATGCGTGGTGCAGATTGAGGCGTGAAAGGCTTCGCTCGTATTCAAGTTGTGGTTGACCCGATCGACTCCTGCTGCTTTCAGACGCTTGGCCTGTTGTTCATTCATGAGGCCCAGTGAACAGCAAATCTGAATCGGAATTTCCTGCTTGATCGAGCGCGACGGCTCCTGCGATTTCGTCGATTTCCCGATCCAGCGGACTCCGACCGCTGATGACGATGCAATAGCGTTGAGCCTTCGAGGCCGCCGCTTGTCGGGCGCCGTCAATCATTTGCTGTTGGGGCACGAGGCCATAGCGCTCGATGGGGGCGGTGGAGATCGCAGATTGGGAACAGTAGTGACAGTCTTCCTGGCAGGCACCGCTCTTGGCGTTCTGCAACATCTGGAGGCGAACGGTCTTGCCGAAATAGTGGGATCGGACGGTAAAGGGCGGCTTGGAGGAGTCCCAGCAACTGCTCATCTGGAGTGTCGAGCACGGCCTGGCATTCGCTTCGTGGTCAGCGTCTCGTCGCGCAAGGCTTTGTCAGCGAATTCCTGATAGTCGACCATGGGACACTCCATCATCTGTAGAGGTTGAATTGACCTGCGATGCGGATGGCTGTGCGTGTGCGTCAGGCAGAGCCGGACTGGCCGAAAACCTACACGGTTTCGAAGGGAGAAGCAATGCCCTGGTAGGGAACTGCTGAGACTGGGAGAGGGCCGCTGTCTTGACCGGGGACCGCTTGACCGGCATTCGGCAAGGGCAGATGCGACTAATGTATTCCAGGTCCCACAGCGGCGGCAGCGCCCAGACCATTCGGTCGATTCTTGCCGGCAGGCGGTGCAGACATAGGGGACGACCACACGTTTCTTGAAATGCAGGGCTTTCTTGAGTTCGGCGACGGCCTGCTCCATCTGCTGCTTGCGCAGATAGAGATTAGCCATGATCTTATGGTAATCCGCCAATTGGTCCTGTACCCCTTCGACGGTCGAGAGGATGTCGAAGGCTTCGTCGACTCATTTCGAGTCGGTAGTAGAGCTTGCCCAAATAGAACTGCAGGGCTGGGTTGTTCGGGTCTTGCCGGAGGGCTTCCTGATAGACACGGATAATTTCGCTGGGTTCGCCCTGTTCGAGAAAGAGTTCTTCCAGGCGGTGCAGGATGATGTTGCTGCGGGTCTTGGCATAGACCTTCTTGAGAATTTCTACGGCCTGCTTGGTCTTGCCTTCCCGGATCAAGATTTCGCCAATGCCGACGTAGGCCGGCAAGAACGTCCGGTCCTTCTTAATGGCGCCGCGGAAGTAGCGCCGTGCCTTATCGGGGTGGCCTCGTTCCAGAAATTGGCGCCCGACTTCGTATGTGCAGCCGGTGAGGAGCTGGGCCTCGGCCAGGCGTTCCGGCTCAGGCAGGTTGGCCTTCAGGAGACGATGTTGGATTTCGAGCGCCTCGCTCCATTTTTCGAGCCTGATCAACAGATCGCGCTTGCGGATGAGCGCGGTGAGGTTATCCGGTTCGATCTTGAGCATCTTGTGCAGGGTCTGCAAGGCGTCCTCATAGCGCTTGGCACCCTCCAGGTCGTTGGCCAACTCCAGCAGAATTTCGATGTTGCGCTCGTCGACGCGATTCGCTCGTTGATGGAGGCGGATCGCCTCAGCGAAGTTATTTTCCACGCGGTAAATGTTTCCCAGCCAGAGCAGCGAATCGACACGATTCGGGTCCATGGCCAGCGCTCTTTCGAACAGGCCGATGGCTTCGACGGTGCGTTTCGACATAATGGCATGGGTGCCTTCACGATGGAGTGCATCGATTTTCTCTTTGCGCCGCAACAGCCGCGTGCTGCGCCAGTTGCCGATGACGTGGGCGGTTTGCCGCATGCCGACGGCCAAGGCCACGAGCACGGCGCCGACAGCCATGGAAAAAGACGACGAGTGTGACAGGACTCAGTTCAAATTGGATGGAGGGACTGGTCCGGACTGCGACCGTCCCTGGATTCAGTTCGCGGGCATAGCTGTAGAGGAAGATTCCGGCGCTGACGAGGAAGATGGTGGTGAGCAGTCGGAGCATCGATCTAGGCCTTTATTTTCGCGGGCGCCTTTTTCCGCTTCACGGGCCGTGGGGTGACGGCCGGTTGCGTGGCCGCCGGTTCGCCTGGGATGGCAATGCGCTTTGCGTCGGCCCACAACCGTTCGAGTGCGTAATGCTTCCGGACATCCTGCCTGAAAATATGGAGCGATGACATCGCCGAAGTCCATCAGAACCCACTGGGAGGACCGCGTGCCTTCGACGCTCAGCGGTTTGGAGCCGGAGCGAGAGAGGATGCCGTCGGCATGATCGGCGATGGCACTCGCTTGGCGATCCGAATCCGCAGAACCGATGACCAGGTAGTCGGCAACGGAGGTCAGCGGCGCTACCTGGAGGATGAGAACGTCGGTGGCCTTCTTGTCGAGCATGGCCCGGGCAATGGCGAGGGCCGTGGACCTAGCTGTTCGTGCGATTACGGTCCTCTTGGTAGAGATGATTCTGAAGTATATAAGATTCCACTAAGGGCGGCAACAGATTTGCCGCCGGGAGCCCTCGGCGGATTCGCGAGCGAATGTCCGATGCGGAAACTGCGCAGGGCGGTAGTTTGAGACAGATCAGGCGTTGCGTTCCGAGCGGCGCCTCAATTCGGGAAATCCGTTCCGCATCTAGGTCCGCTAGCGAGGGGTAGGGAATCGGCGGAAGCAGTGCCACGGTTGAGAGGGACCGAAACGACAGGCCTGGCCGGGAAAGGACGACGAACTGGCAGAGTTTCAGCAAGGCCAGGGGGTCACGCCAGGAAGGAAAATCCAGAAAGGCATCGAGCCCGATCAAGAAAAGAGCTGGGTCTGCGCTCCATACTCTTGCTGCAGCAGGCGAATGGTGTCGATGGAGTAGGACTTGCCTGGCTCGACGGATTTCCACATCCGAGATTGCGAGAGAGGGGTCTGAGGCGATAGCAAGGCGGACCATCTCATAGCGGTCTTGGGCTGGCGCCAGACTGCCGTTCGGCTTATGGGGAGGATGGCTCGTGGGAACGAAGAGGATTTGGTCGAGCCCGAGGGCCTCGCGTGTCTGACGCGCAATGGCCAGGTGACCATTGTGGACGGGGTTAAAACTGCCGCCCAGTAGGCCGAGACGAAGGGTGCCGGAGTGCTGAGTGCTGGGTGTTGAGGGCTGAGATTCAGTATCTGGTGACATTATAACTCAGCACTTGGGTTGTCGTACTCACGTCTAGCAGGCTGCGGAAAAAAACAATTTTGGCACACGAGAACTTCGATGGTCTGCAAATATGGCACAACAGGAGGACCATCCTGCTATAGGATTACAAGGTTGATCCCGGTGAATGACTTCCTCGTATTCCTGTGGGCCGAGTCGCTGCTGGATCTCGATCGTTTTGAGCCCCTTGATCCGTGCCAAGGTGTCGGAGGAGAAGTTTACGAGTCCTTTGGCAAACTCTTTGCCATCTTGGTCGAGGCAGCTGACAGCATCTCCCGTATCGAACGAACCGCTGACGGCCAGAATACCTGAAGCCAATAAGCTCTTTGCCCCGTCGAGCCAGCGCCTCGACGGCTCCGGGAGTCGAGCGTCAGGGTCCCTCGCGGCCTGAGGGTGAAGGCGATCCAGTGTTTGCGGCTGGTGAAACGACGTTCCTTCGCGAGGAAGAGGCTCGCCGCCTGATCCGCCGGCTAGTACGCGTTGGAGGAGGCCGGCTTCTTGCCCATTCAAGATCAAGGTAGCCACTCCATACTCGCTAACTTTCTTGGCAGCCTTGACTTTCGTAGCCATGCCTCCGGTTCCTTCGAAAGAGCTGGAGACGCCGGCCCGCCGTTCAATTTCCTCGGTAATGTCCGGGATCAACGGAATCAACGTGGCTGCAGGGTTCTTACGCGGGTCCTCCGTAAACAAGCCGTCGATATCGGACAGGATGATCAGCAGCTCCGCGTCGACCAGATGAGCCACCTCGGCGGCCAGGGTATCGTTGTCTCCCACGCGGATTTCATCCACAGCAACCGTATCGTTTTCGTTGATGATGGAATCACGCCGAATCCGATCAGCGCACTCAGGGTGTGGCGTGCATTGAGAAAGCGCCGCCGATCGGCGAGGTCGTGGTGTGTGAGTAGGATTTGTGCCACCTTGACGTCGAGCCGTTCAAACGATTTTTCGTACGCCCACATGAGCCGGCTTTGGCCGACCGCCGCTGCCTGTTTCAAGCAATACGTAACTGAACGAAGTACAA
>ERZ1370068.3440-contig-2554_pt1 | contig 12320 bp, 15 predicted proteins | sample MGYA00561227_ERZ1370068 | MGnify/ENA primary metagenome ERZ1370068 (study PRJEB38410, sample SAMEA6850437) | metagenome | study: Metagenomic assessment of the ecological functions of the soil: analysis of the soil microbiota associated with the...
ACCTCGACCTGGCGCGCGGCGCCGGCTCGCGGGCGCGTCGGCGGCGTGGGCCTGCTTCTGCACCAGCGTCCAGTTGCGCTGGCGGCGAGGCCGGCGCCGACGCCCGGGCCGGAAGCGGCGCAGGAGAGGCGCGCCCGGTCCATCGTCCAGGGTATCGCGCGCGAGACGCCGCGCGCTCAGGCTGTCGGCGACGAGTCCCCGAGCGCCGAGGCGGCGCGGACGCATGCGCGTGCGTTGGCTTGCGCGTGAAGCGCGCATGATGTCCTCCAGCGAGCCTGTGGCTCGTCAATGCGTTCGCCGGCGATCAGGCGCGGGCGGTTTCGTAGTAGCGCAGCACGTGCGGGGTGAGCTGGTAACCCGCCGGCGGCGTCGACTCCGGGCTTTTTGCGGCCGCGGCGACGGCGGTCGGCGCGACCGGCGCTGACCCGGCGCTGACCTATGACGGCGAGGGCCGCGGCGCCGGCGGCGCCGGCGCCGATCAGCAGCCCGCGGCGTTTCAGCGGGTCGGCAGCGGTGACGGATCTGGTCGCGGGCTTGCGTGGTCGCGGCTTCATCGATCTGACTCCGAGTAAAGTATTCCCGTCCCAAAGGTCGTCGAACGGACGCCGGCGAGCTCTTATCGGCCCGCGCCCGGATACTACCGAATGTATGCAGCTGCGATTGCATGGCGTCATCGGGGTCAGTCCGCAAGCGCCCGAGCGGCTTTGGCGGCTGACGGCTGTCAGCTTCGCGCAAGGACTCACCCGACGCGTCCAGCAGGTCGAAGCCCTGCGCTTCGACCTGCGAAAAGTCGCGCGTGAACGCGGCCACCGTCGCGGCCAGAAGTTCGGCGCGCGGATGCGCCGGCGATCGCGTCGCACAGCACGATCGACCCAGCTGCCGCATGTGGGCATTGAAGAAGCCGCTGCTTCCGGAGTTGCTGACCGCGAGGTCGTCGCCGGCGATCAGGTAGCGCATCACCTCGAACAGGCTAGGCGACGTGGTCTTCGGTCTCGCCGCGCGTGGGTCGGCGCGCGTCGAGCCCCGAGGCGCTGCAGGTCGTCGCGCAGGTCGACGAGCGGCTTTTCGTTCAGGATGCCGGCCAGGTAGTACGAGCCGTACAGAGAAGACCTCGGGCTTGCCGACGCCATGGAACAGCGCGTCGTATTCGTCGGCCACGTCGCGCGGCGTCGGTCGGCGCGCATCGCGGCGACCAGCGCTCGCCACGGCTCGCCTCGAGGATGCGCCGCCCGGCCGCCGGCGCCTCGCGTCGACAGCGACCTGCGAACTGCGCATACAGCTCGCCGCGTCAGGCGGCGCGTAGCCACAGCGCGCGCGAGCAGCCCGTAGAGCTCGGCGCGGCGCGAGTTCCTCGCTGTCGTCGAGCGCTGGCAGCTCGTGGAGATCGTCGAGCGGGGCCATGGTTGCGTTCATAGGTCGGTGATGCGCACTTCGTTCGGATTGCTGTGCATGTCGATCACGCGGCAGTCGCCGCACATCTTCAGGCGCTCGGCCGCCGTGCGCCCTGGAACGCCGAGTGGCCGGCGAGCTTGGCGACCATCGGCCTCGATCGCGCGTCAGCGTGCCGAAGGGCTTGCCGCAGCGCACGCAGCGACTGACGGTTCGACCTCGTGCAGCACGCGCGGCTGCTTGCGCGCCTTGCCGCCATCGGCCAGCCACAGGCGCGGCTGCAGCGTGATCGCGTCTTCCGGGCAGGTGCTCGCGCACAGGCCGCACTGCACGCAGTTCTTCTCGATGAAGCGCAGCTGCGGCTTGTCCGGGGTTGTCGGCCAGCGCGCCTGCGGGGCAGGCGCCGACGCAGCTCAGGCACATCGTGCAGCTTGTCGGTGTCGACGACCAGAGCATGCGCCGAAGAGGCGCGCCGGCGGCCGGCAGCGCGATCTGCTTCGGGCGCGGCGGGCGCTGCTGCGCCAGCAGGTGGTCGAGCGCGAGCTCGAGCGTGGCTGCGCTTGTCGGCCTGGGCCGCGAAGCGTCGCGGGCTCGCGCCACGCGTCTGCGCCGCTGCGCGGCGCGCAAGCGCGGCGTCGAGCGCTGCCGGATCGTGCTGGCCTCGATCGATGCGCAAGTGCGTCGCCTGCGTAGCCCAGCCCGCTCGAGGATCGCCTGCGCGACGCTGCATCTGCTCGGCCAGCGCGCGCGGTACGTCGGGCGCCTCCTCGTCGGTCATCAGCACCCAGACCTGCGATCGCGCCGTAGCGCGATCGCCGCGAGCCAGAGGTCGATGCCGACTGCTGGCGGTGTGCCAGCACCGCCGAGCGGCAGCACGCGCGCCGGCACGCCGTGCACGGCCGTGTCGGCTGCGGCCGCGCGGCCGAGTCGCTCGATCAGCGCGCTGCCCGCGCCCTGCGCTGTGGATCAGCAGCGCGGCGGCGTCGCGCCGCTGCCGCCGGCGCGCGTAGGTCGCGAGCAGCGTGCGCATGCGCCGGCCCTGGTCACGGTGCCGCGGGTACGCGTAGCTCGATCGCGCCGCTCGGGCAGACCGTGCGTGCACGGCGCCGCAGCCGACGCACAGGTGCGGCTCGACGACGATGCCGCGGCCGGCTGCGCCCTTGCGTTGCGGCCCTTCATCGAGGCATCGCTGCGGATCGCCTGCGCCGAGCAGACGTCGATGCAGGCGGTGCAGCCGATCTGCTCGTTGCGGCTGTGCGCGCAGATCTTCTGCTTGTAGCTGAAGAACTTCGGCTTCTCGAATTCGCCGACGCTCTCGCGCAGCTCGCAGCACCGCGTCGATCGCGCGCGCGCGTCGTCGGCCGGCGTGGAAGTAGCCCTGCGGCGGCTGGTGCAGCGCGATCGCCGGCGCGGTCGCTGCAGGTCGAGCACGAGGTCGAAGCGCTCGCTCGACGCTCTGCGCGGCGCGCTCGAAGTCGATCGCGCCGGCGGCGTCGCAGACGCGCACGCACTCGCGGTGGCTCTTGCACTGCGTCGAGGTCGATCTGGTAGCTGAAGTCGATCGCCTGCTCGGGGCAGGCGCGTCGATGCAGGCGTTGCAGCGCGTGCACAGGTCGAGGTCGATCGGGTTGTCGCTGCGTCCAGCTCGCCTCGAACGCGCCGAGCCAGCCGTCGCAGCCGCGTCACGGCTGCCCGGCATGCACCGGCGATCGCTGCGCTGCTGCGGCAACGCGTGCCGCGGCGCCGGTGCAGCAGCACGGCTGACCTCGAGCTTGTCGGCGAGCATGCGCTGCCGCGCGCGCGGCGCGCGTCGGCCGCGCCGATCGATCAGCAGCGGCCTTCGGACTGTGTAGCTGACCGTCGGCACCGGGCTCGGCATCCGGCAGCTGCGCGCAGCGGCGAGCAGCGCGGCGATCTTCGGCGTGCGCGCGGCTGCGCTTCCGTCGCGACCAGCCGCCGGTCTCGCGGATGTTGACGAAGCGGATCGGCCGCTCGGCGACGCTCGGCGCGCCTTCGGTCTGCTCGTTCAGCTCGAGGAAGAGCCGGCTCTCCTGCGTGCAGGCGACCAGCAGCGTCGCTCGCCGCTCTTTGGCGGCGCGCTGGAACGCGCCGGCCTCGCGCCGGCACAGCGGTCGTGTGGACGGTCTCGAGCCCGGCGCCGCGCGTCAGGCCCGAGCGCCTGGCGCAGGGCCGGGCCGTCCAGCGGCATCGTCTTGTTGCAGTCGCAGATCAGGGTCGTCATCGGTACGGCGAGGTTCGGCGGGTGTCGACTGGCTGCCGCTGCGGGAGTGGCTACACCATCGGGAGATGCCGGCTGCGGCCGTACGGCTTGTTCTGCCGTCGTCCTCGTCGTCGAACAGGCGCAGGAACTTGCGACTGGTTCATCTGCCGCAGCATCGGCATCGGGATCGGGTCGGGCTTGCCGTAGTCGTCGATGTAGGTGTCGAGGCCGTCCATCACGTTGAAGTGCCGGGTCGCTGAAGAGCTTCTTCATCGCGGCGCTGCTTCACGTCGCCGATCGACGCCGGCGCCGACGAAGCGCGAGTAGTCGGAGCTCGCGCGTCGAGCGCGGGCCACGTCGCGCCATCGGTCGGCAGCGGCGCGCGGCTGCGGCGCTGCCCGGCGGTGCGGCCGGCGCGGCGCGGCGCACGGCGCGGCCGGCACGGCTCGCGATCGGCGGCCGCCGTCGGCATGCGGCGCGACCGCGTCGACCGCCGCGTCCGGCGACCTCGCGCACGCCGCTGCGCGGACCTGCGCCTTGCGCCGCGCCCAGCGCTGACAGGAAGCCGTCGTCCTCGATCGCTGCTCATTGCCGCTCGCTCGGGTGGCAGGAACGATTGCGGCCGGCGCCGCTTCTTCGGCTCGGGCCGGTAGTGCTCGTCGGTGTAGACCTGCAGCCAGGCGGCCAGTTCCGGCTGGCAGCGGCACGTTGTCGACCCGCTCCTGCGCGTCGAGCCAGCGGCCCGGCCTCGTTGTACGAGAGGCTCACCGTCTCCGGCCAGGCGCGGCGATCGGGTCGGCATCGTCGATCCGCCAGACGACGAACCAGACCGGCGCGCCGCGAGCTGAGGTTGAGGTAGTAGCCCTCGCGCCTCGTCGCGGAACAGCTCGAGCGGTGAAGCCGGGATGGAGCGTGCGCTGCAGCTTGCCGTCGTCGCGCAGCACGCGCGCCGAGGCCGAAGGCGTCTTCATGCGCGGCACCACCTCGGCGACGCGAAAGCGCCAGTCCTCCCAGCGGTTCGGCGTCGGTCTCGCGCTCCATCACCACGGCCACGCGCACCGCAGGGCGCGGCAGGACGGTGGAGGCGTTGGCGTCGACCATGGCGCATCCGACGCGTCCTGCGCCGACCCGTCCTCAGGTGTCCTTGGAGATGGTGATGCCCGGGAACTTGGACGAGAAGTCCTTGCCCGCTGCGCGATCTTCACCGCGACCTGGCGGGCGACGCCTTGTAGAGGCCGGCGATCTCGCCGTCGGGGTCGCTGACCACGCTCGGGCCGGCCGCTGTCGGCCTGCACGCGGATCGACAGGTTCAGCGGCAGCGCGCCGAGGTAGTCCATGCTTGTACTCGGCGGCCATGCGCTTGCCGCCGTCGGCGCCGAAGATGTGCTCGACGTGGCCGCAGTTCGCGCACACGTGCACCGCCATGTTCTCGACGATGCCGAGGATCGGCACGCCGACCTTCTCGAACATCTTGATGCCCTTCTTGGCGTCGAGCAGCGCGATGTCCTGCGGCGTCGTGACGATCACCGCGCCGGTCAGCGGCACGCGCTGCGCACAGCGTCAGCTGGATGTCGCCGGTGCCGGGCGGCATGTCGACGATCAGGTAGTCGAGGTCGCCCCAGTTGGTCTGGCGCAGCAGCTGCTCCAGCGCCTGCGTCGCCATCGGGCCGCGCCAGATCATCGGGTTGTCGGCCTCGACCAGGAAGCCGATCGACATCACCTGCACGCCGTAGTTCTCCAGCGGCTCCATGGTCTTGCCGTCGGCGCTCTCGGGCCGGCCGACGATGCCCATCATCATCGGCTGGCTCGGGCCGTAGATGTCGGCGTCGAGGATGCCGACCGCTGCGCCCTCGGCGGCCAGCGCCAGCGCCAGGTTGACGGCGGTCGTGCTCTTGCCGACGCCGCCCTTGCCGGAGGCGACCGCGACGATGTTCTTGACGCTCGGGCAGCAGCTGCACGCCGCGCTGCACGGCGTGCGGCGATGACCTTCGTGGCTGAGGTTGACGCTGACGTTGTCGACGCCGGCGACGCGTGCGCGCCGCCGCGATCAGCGCCTTGCGCAGCGCCGCGATCTGGCTCTTCGCCGGGTAGCCGAGCTCGACGTCGAAGGCGACGTCGCCGCCGTCGATGCGCAGGTTCTTCAGCTGCGCGCGTCGACGACGAAGTCCTTGCCGGTGTTCGGGTCGATGACGGTCTTCAGCGCGTCGAGCAGCGCCGGATTCAGCGGCGACGGTCATGAATGAACGGGTCTCGGGGCAGTTGTTCAAGGAAACCGTACGAGTCGCAGCTCGATCGCTTTGCCGCTCCCGACCTCGGACAGCATGCTAGGCCGACCACGTCCGCTCCCCAAAAACGCGGCTCGCACCACGCGATGCAACGATCGAACTCCTGCCTCCGGCCGCCGCCGCGGCCTGCGCTCGGCCGGCCGCGCTCCTCTCGGCGAAGCCGCGCGCCGCCGGGCTGCAAGCCGCTGGGCGCGCCGCAACCGTTCGACTACGCGCGCGCTCAAGGGCCAGGCGCGCGCGCTCGCCGGCGCGCCGCTACGCGCCGGCACAAGGGCGCGTTGCCGGCCGTCGATCGACGCGCTCGACTGGGACCAGTACCAGTCGATCCGCTTCCGCGCCGACCACGCGCTGTGGGCCGATCGAGAAGCTGCGCTTTCAGCGTCAAGTTCTTCCACCTCGGCCTGTACTTCAAGCGGCCGGTGCGCATGTTCGAGGTGGCCGACGGCCAGGCGCCAGGAGCTGGCCTACGACCCGGCGATGTTCGACTACGGCAAGAGCGGCCTGCGCGCCGCGCGCATGCCGCCCGACCTCGGCTTCGCCGGCTTTCGCGTCAACTTCCACAGCGACCTGAAGCACGACATCGCGGCCTTCCTCGGCGCGAGCTACTTCCGCGCGGTCGGGCGGCGACGCGCCAGTACGGCCTGTCGGCGCGCGGGCTGGCGATCGACACCGGTGCTGCCGCGCCGAGGAGTTCCCGGACTTCGTCGACGTTCTACCTCGAGCGCCCGGCCGCCGGACTCGAGCACGCTGATCGTCTACGCGCTGCTCGACTCGCCGAGCGTCAGCCGGCGCCTACCGCTTCGCCATCACGCCGGGCGACACGACGGCTGATGGAGGTCGATGCCGCGCTGTACCCGCGCAAGGAGATCGAGCGCGCTCGGCATCGCGCCGTGCACCAGCATGTTACCAGACACGGCGAGAACGACCGCCGCATGGCCAACGACTGGCGGCCCGAGATCCACGACTCCGACGGCCTGTCGATGTGGACCGGCAGCGGCGAGTGGATCTGGCGCCCGCTGCGCAACCCGCGCGAGCGTGCGCTTCAACGCCTTCGCCGACAGCAAGCCCGCGCGGCTTCGGCCTGCTGCAGCGCGACCGCGACTTCGAGCACTACCAGGACGACGGCGTGTTCTACGAGCGCCGGCCCGAGCCTGTGGGTCGAGCCCAAGGCGCGGCTGGGGCGCGGGCGCGGTCGCAGCTGGTCGAGATTCCCGACCGACGACGAGACCTACGACAACATCGTCGCCTTCTGGAACCCGAGCCGCCAAGCCGCAAGCCCGGCGCAGGAGCTGCTGTTCGGCTACCGCCTCTACTGGGGCGCGAAGCGCCGGTCGCAGCCGCCGCTGGCGCGCTGCGTGGCCACGCGCACCGGCATCGGCGGCGTCGTCGGCCAGCACGCGCAGATACTACTCGTGGCGCTTCGCGCGTCGACTTCGCCGGCGGCGACTTCGCGCTGCTCGACCGCGCGCACGCCGGTCGAGCCGGTGATCTCGGTGTCGCGCGGTCGCAGTCGAGATCACCTCGGCGCGCCCGCTGGCGCGCGGTGCACGGCTGGGCGCGCGATGTTCGACGTGGTGCCCGACGCCGGCCTCGCGCCGATCACCGTGCGCCTGTACCTCGCGCGCCAACGGCCAGCCGCTGACTCGAGACCTGGATCTACGAATGGGCGCCGCCGCCGCTGGCCGAGCGCCGCTCTGATCACGTGAGCGGCGCCGGCCCTAGAACTCGGCGGTTTGCGCCTCGCCGCGCCGCAGCCGTCGCCATGACCCGCAGGCTGTTCGTCACCACCGCCCTGCCCTACGCCAACGCGCCGTTCCACATCGGCCACATGATGGAGTACATCCAGGCCGACATCTGGGTGCGGTTCCAGCGCATGCGGGGCACGAGGTGCACTTCGTCTGCGCCGACGACGCGCACGGCGCGCCGATCATGATCGCCGCCGACAAGGCCGGCAAGACGCCGCAGGCAGTTCGTCGCCGAGATCGCCGCCGGCCGCAAGCACTACCTCGACGGCTTCCACATCGCGCTTCGACAACTGGCACTCGACCGACGCGCCCGGAGAACCACGAGCTCGCGCAGGACATCTACCGCGCGCTGCGCAAGGACGAGGCCTGATCGACGAGCGCAACGATCGAGCAGTTCTTCGACCCGGTGAAGGGCATGTTCCTGCCCGACCGCTACATCAAGGGCGAGTGCCCGAACTGCGGCGCCAAGGACCAGTACGGCGACAACTGCGAGGTCTGCGGCGCGGTCTACGCGCCCACCGACCTGAAGAACCCGTACTCGACGCTGACCGGCGCGACGCCGGTGCTGAAGAGCAGCGAGCACTACTTCTTCCAGCTCTCGTCGACCCGCGCTGCGTCGACTTCCTCGAAGGAGTGGACGCACGAGCCGGGCCGGCTGCAGCCCGAGGTGCTGAACAAGATCAAGGAGTGGTTCGCGACCGACGAGCGACGGCCACGGCGGCCTCGGCGACTGGGACATCAGCCGCGACGCGCCCTACTTCGGCATCGAGATCCCGGATGCGCCGGGCAAGTACTTCTACGTCTGGCTCGACGCGCCGGTCGGCTACCTGGCGTCGCTGAAGAACCTGCTTCGACAAGCAGCGGCGCAGCGACTTCGACGCCTTCATGGCCGACCCCGGCGATCGAGCAGGTCCACTTCATCGGCAAGGACATCATCACCTTCCACACGCTGTTCTGGCCGGCGATGCTGCACTTCAGCGGCCGCAAGGTGCCCGACCAGCGTCTACGTGCACGGCTTCATCACCGTCAGCGGCGAGAAGATGAGCAAGAGCCGCGGCACCGGCATCGCGCCGCTGCGCTACCTCGAGCTCGGCATGAACCCCGAGTGGCTGCGCTACTACATCGCGGCCGAAGCTCAACGCGCGCGTCGAGGACATCGACTTCAACCCCGACGACTTCGTCGCGCGCGTCAACAGCGACCTGGTCGGCAAGTACATCAACATCGCGAGCCGCGCCGCCGGCTTCCTCGAGCAAGCGCTTCGGCGGCACGCCTGTCGGCCGACGTCGGCGCCGAGGGCCGCGCGCTGCTCGACGCGCCTGCGTGCCGCACGCGCGCGACCGTGCGAGCGCGCTGTACGACGAGCGCGAGTTCGGCAAGGCGCTGCGCGAGATCATGCTGCTGGCCGACCGCGTCAACGAGTACGTCGACCAGCACAAGCCGTGGGAGCTGGCCAAGCAGCCGGCGACGGACGCCGCGCTGCACGACGTGTGCACGGTCGTGCATCGAGGCGTTCCGCGTGCTGACGATCTACCTGCAGCCGGTGCTGCCGGCGCTGGCCGCGCAGGTCGAGGCGCTTCCTGAAGCGTCGGCCGCTGGACTTCGCCGACGCCGCACGCGCGCTCGGCGCGCACAGCATCGGCGAGCTACCAGCACCTGATGCAGCGCGTCGATGCCGAGCGGTTCGACGCGCTGTTCGAAGCCGCCCGTCGCGGCCGCACCGGCGCCCGGCGGCGAGCCATCGCGCCCGAGATCGAGCATCGACGACTTCGCCAAGGTCGACCTGCGGATCGCGCAGATCGTCGACTGCGAAGCCGTCGACGGCTCGACCAAGCTGCTGCGGCTGACGCTCGATGTCGGCGAAGGCACAGCACGCCGCAACGTGTTCAGCGGCATCCAGTCGGCCTACGCGCCCGAGACCTGACTCGGCAAGTTCACCGTGATGGTCGCCGAACCTCGCGCCGCGCAAGATGAAGTTCGGCTCTCAGCGAAGGCATGGTGCTGGCCGCCATCGCACGCCGACGAGGAAGGCCGAGCCCGGGCATCTACATCCTCGGAGACCGTGGCCGGGCGCGACGCCGGGCGTGCAAGGTAGCATTGGAACGCCGACCGGCCGCCTCGCGCTGAACTCCGCCGTGGCACCTACTCGCGGTTCGCATCCGGCAGCTGTCGCGCCGCCGGCGCTTCATGGCGCGGGCGCACCACTGCGGGCCGCCTTACGTGACTCAGGTCCGCCCGATTGTTCGGGTCGGCTGTGTTGAAGCGGCCGGGCTCGCTCGCCGCATCGGCCTGCAATCGAGCCGGACTTGCAGGCGCCCTCGGCGGGTCGTCGCGCTGTCTGGCCCCACCCGTTTCGCCGCGCCTGCCCGAGCGCGACTCGCGCGGCTACGACCCGCCCGCCGTTTCTTCGCCGGACGCTCGGCGCCAGCGCGTCACGGTCGGCCATCGTGGCGCTGCCGCCTGGCGATGGCGTTCGCGATCGCGTCGGGCGTCAAGCCCGGAGAGCAGGGCATCTTCACGGCGATCATCGCCGGCTTCCTGATCTCGCGCTCGGCGGCTCGAGCGTGCAGATCGGCGGCCCGGCCGGCGCGTTCATCGTCATCGTCTACGGCATCGTCGCAGCGCTACGGCGTCGCCAACCTGCTGATCGCGCACCGCGCTGGCCGGCGTGCTGCTGTTCGCGCTCGGCGTGCGCCGGGCTGGGCGCGCTGGTGCGCTACGTTCCGGTGCCGATCGTGATCGGCTTCACCAACGGCATCGCGGTGCTGATCGCGCTGTCGCAGCTGCAGCGATCTGCTCGGGCCTGCAGATCGGCAAGATGCCGGCCGATTTCTTCGCCCAGCTGCGACGCGCTCGCGACCCACCTGCGGCAGCTTCAATCCCGTACGCGTTCGGCGCTCGGCGCGGCCTGCTTCGTCGGGCTGTTCGTGTGGCCGCAGCTGTTCGCGCGCGCAGCGCTGCTGCCGGCGGCCGCTGCTCGAGCGTGCCGCACGGTGCGCGCGCTGGCCGCGCGCTGCCGGGGCCCGATCGTGGCGCTGGTCACGCTGACCGCGCATGGCGTGGTGGCTCACGCTGCCGGTCGAGACGATCGGCACGCGCTTCGGCGGCATTCCGCGCGGCGCTGCCCGACGCTTCGCGCTGCCGCTGATTCAGCTGGGAGACGGCTGCAGCAGCTGTTGATCCCGACGATCACGATCGCGCTGCTCGGCGCGATCGAGTCGCTGCTGTGCGCGCGCGTGGCCGACAACCTGATCGACGCAGCCGCGCCACGACCCGAACCAGGAGCTGATGGCGCAGGGCGTCGCCAACTTCGTCGTGCCGTTCTTCGGCGGCATCCCGGCCACCGGCACGATCGCGCGCACGGTGACCAACGTGCGCGCCGGCGCGACTCAGCCGGTCGCCGGCATCGTGCACGCGCTGACGCTGCTGCCGTGGTGCTGGCTGGCCGCGCCGCTGGCGCAGCACGTGCCGCTCGCGGTGCTGGCCGGCATCCTGCTGTTCGTGGCCTGGAACATGGGCGAGTGGCACGAGTTCAGCGCGGCTGCGCCAGTTCAGCCTGCAGTACCGCACGATCCTGATCGGCACCTTCGTGCTGACGGTGATGTTCGACCTGACGGTGGCGGTGCGAGGTCGGCCTGGTGCTGGCCTGCGTGCTCTTCATCTACCGCATGAGCACGCTGTTTCGCGTCGAGCCGCGACGTCAGCGACAGCGGCCGCGCCTGCCGGCACGCAGCGTCTATCGGGCTCTACGGCGCGCTGTTCTTCGGCGCGCAGTCGGCAAGGTCCGAGTCGCTTTGCCGACGAGCCTGCCGGCCGTCCATCCACACCGTCGTGCTCGAGAATGCACCAGCTGGTCTCGATGGATCGGCATCCGGACTCGACGCGCTGGTGCAACTGCACCGCGCGCTCGAGCGGCGTTCGACCGGCTCGTGCTGTGCGCGCTGAACGAGCAGCCGCTGAACCTGCTGCGCCAATCGGGCTTCGATGCGGTGCATGGGCGATGCGAACCTGCTGCCAGATCCCCAGCGAAGCGCGCTGGCAAGCGTGCTGGTGAGTGCGCAGGCATCGCGGCCTACCGTCGGCGCGACTGACGGGGCTCGGCCGGGTCACAATATCGCTCCCATGCCAACACCTCCCGCCAGCGTCGACATCGTTCGCGAATTCCCCGACACGAGCTGGGCCGACGACAGCCCGACCCACGCGGCGTCGAGCGGTCGTCGTGAAGACGGCATGGTGCTGAGTTTTCCGCAACTGCCGTTCGTGCTCGACGAAGCGGAGCGCCGCTTCCTCGACCCACGCTGGGCCGACGGCAGGCGAAGAAGAACATCTCGGTCGATGGGGTCCGGAACACCCGGGCGGCGAATTGCGCGGCGCGCTCGGCGACGCCGCCGATCTGGCGGCTCTCTGAAGGCGATGATCGTGCGCTACGCGCAGCCAGAGCGAAGCATTCGCGCTGCGTCTGTTACATTACCGCACCCATCTGCGGCGCGGCAATACATCGTTCCGCCCGGTCAACGTCGTCGGGCGCGAAACGAGCTGGCGCAGGACGACACGCGGCTGCACATCGACGTTTCCGTCCAACCCGATGTACGGGACACGGTTGCTGCGCGTGTTCTGCAACGTCAATCGAACGGCGAGGCGCGCCGCTGGCGCGATCCGGCAGGCTCGAGCAATACGTAACC
>ERZ1370068.5591-contig-461_pt1 | contig 12316 bp, 12 predicted proteins | sample MGYA00561227_ERZ1370068 | MGnify/ENA primary metagenome ERZ1370068 (study PRJEB38410, sample SAMEA6850437) | metagenome | study: Metagenomic assessment of the ecological functions of the soil: analysis of the soil microbiota associated with the...
GTCGGCGGCGCCAAGACGATCGCGATGCAGTACTCGCCGGACAACAACATCCCGTACATCGGACTCGTGGACGCTGGGACGGTCGAGCTGATCCGCTCGTTCGGCCCCGTCGATCGCGACCAGCGCCGATCTCGTGCAGCAGTTCGAGGCCACCTTCGGCGACGAGGGGCTGCGCTCGCCACACGTGGGCCGGCGAGCGGGTCCAGCGGATCAAGGACGAGATCGTTCGCCGCGATGGCGAAGGCGCTCGACACGGGCGCCGAGGTCACGGAGTACGAGCTCAAGGAGCAGATCGTCCGGCGTTTCGAGGAGGAAGGGCTGACCTGCGAGGGCGAGAGCCCGATCGTCGGGTTCAACGACCATCCCGCCGATCCCCACTTCGAGCCGACCGAAGGAGATCGCCTACACGCTGAAGAAGGGGGACACGATCCTCCTCGACCTGTGGGCGCGCCGCGTCGAGCCCGATCGGGATCTACTACGACATCACCTGGTGCGCATTCGCGGGCACGTCGCCGCCGGCGAAGTACGTCGAGATCTTCCGCGTAGCCGCGCGACGCCCGCGACGCCGCCGTCGCCTTCGTCTCGAGCGCGCCTCGATGCCGGGACGCCCGTGCCACGGGTACGAGGTGGACGACGCCTGCCGCAAGGTCGTGCAGGACGCCGGGTACGGCGAGTACTTCCTGCACCGCACCGGGCACTCGATCGGCACGACGGTCCACGGGAACGGCGCCAACATCGACAACCTCGAAACGAAAGACGAGCGCCTGATCGTCCCCGGCACCTGCTTTTCGGTCGAGCCGGGGATCTACCTCGAGGGCTCGATGGCGGTGCGCACGGAGGTCGACGTGTTCGTGACCACCGCGGAAAAGCCGAAGTGATCGGGAGGCGTCAGCGGGAGCTGGTGCTGCTTGGCTGAGCTCTCCGCCTGGCTTCCCAAGTCGGTCCAGGCGCTCCGCACGTACGACCGGTCCACTTTCGCCATCGGATCTGGTTTCCGGAGTCACGGTCGGGCTCGTCGCGCTCCCGCTGGCGATGGCGTTCGCGATCGCGTCGGGGCTGCCCCCGCAATCGGGAATCTACTGCGCGATCGTCACCGGCTTCCTGATCTCGGCGCTGGGCGGCTCGCGCTGCCAGATCGGCGGGCCCACCGGCGCCTTCGTCGTCGTCATCGCCGGGATCGTCGCCAAGCACGGCGTCGACGGCCTGTTCATGTGCACGATGATGGCGGGCGTGCTGCTCGTCGTGCTCGGCGCGACCGGCCTGGGCAGCGCGGTGAAGTTCATCCCGCGCCCGGTGGTCGTCGGATTCACGAACGGCATCGCGGTCCTGATCGCCTCGACGCAGATCAAGGACTTCCTCGGGCTGTCGGTCGACACGCTCCCGGGCGATTTCGTCGGGAGGATGCGCGCGCTCGTCGCTCAACTCGAGCACGACGAACCTCGTCGCCGTCGTCGATGGCGGGAGCCGCCGTCGCGACGATCGTTCTCACCGCGAAGGTACGCGCCCAAGATCTCGGGAAGCGTGATCGTGCTGGTTCGTCGGGACCGCCGCTCGCCTGGGCCCTTCACCTGCCCGTCGAGACCGTCGGCTCGCGCTTCGGCGGCATCCCGTCGGGCCTGCCGCATCTTCCAGATCCCCGTCGTTGCGGCTCGACCTCGTCCCGGACTGCTCCCGTCGGTTCTGACGATCGCCATGCTCGGCGCGATCGAGTCGCTGATGTCCGCGGTCGTCGCCGACCGGATGAGCGGCGACCGGCACAACCCGAACGTGGAGCTGATCGCCCAGGGCATCGCCAACGTCGCGTCGCCGATGTTCGGCGGCCTCCCGGCCACCGGCGCGATCGCTCGCACCGCGACCAACATCCGCACCGGTGCGAAGACCCCGGTTGTCGGGGATGATCCACGCGGCGACGCTGCTGGCGATCGTGCTCTTCGCGGCGCCGCTCGCGAGCTTCATCCCGATGCCGATCCTTGCCGGGATCCTGATGATGACGCGCCTACGGGATGGGGGAATGGAAGCAGATCCCGGAGCTGCTCCGTCTCACCCGCGCCGAGATCCTCGTCTGGCTGATCACGCTGTCGCTCACGGTGTTCGCCGACCTCACCGTGGCGGTCGAGGCGGGCATGATCCTCGCGGTCCTGCTGTTCATCCGCAACGTGACGGCCGACGACGACCGTCGCCAAGGTGACGGAGGACTACGTCCGCGACGGCTACGTCCACACGCTCCAAGACAAGGAGATTCCGGACTACGTCGTCGATCTTCAGGATCCATGGGCCGTTTCTGTTCGGGGCGACCGACAAGATCGCGGAGATCACCGACCGGATCGACGAGCAGCCGCCGATCGTCATCGTTCGTCTGAGGAACATGACGGTGATCGACGCGACAGGGCTGCTGGCGTTCCAGGATCTTGCGCGGGCGCTGCACGCCACGGGGCGGACCGCTGTTGTTTTGCGGAGCGCGGGAGCAGCCGCGAAAACTGATGGACCTCGCGGGCTTCGCCGACGTCGTCGGCCGCGAGAACATCTGCGACAACGTGCTCGAGGCGCTCGCCCGCGCGAAAGCGATCTACGAGCCGCCGCCGTCCCAAGTCCTGAAGCATCGTCCCGGACCGCCTCGACCACGCGCGCGCCGCCTCCTGCGCGCGCCCGGGAAAAGATGCGACGCGCCCGGGACCGTGTAGAGCCGTCCCGGGAGGCGCAGCGGTCGCGATCAACGCCTCGAACCTCGTCGATCGACCCGAACTCGTCGTCCGTTCCCTGCACGACCGCCAGCGGACGGGCAAGCGTAGGGAGATCGTCGAACGGCCAGATGCGACGGGAAGGCCGATGGCGACGACCCCGGCGACCGACCGTATCCGCGATCGCGTGGGCGATCGCGCATCGCGAGCCGAACGAGTAGCCGACGAGGATCAGCGGCTTTCCCGGCACGAGCGCGTCGAGCCACGAGGCGGCGGCGCGCGACGTCGCCGATCTCGCCCCGTCCGTCGTCGTGAAAGCCGTCGCTTCCCTCCACGCCGCGGAAGTTGAAGCGGAGCGTCGTGCAGCCCCGCGCGGTTCAGCTCGCGATCGGCGTGAAACACGACCGGGTTGTTGAGCGTGCCGCCGTACAGCGGGTGCGGATGCGCGAGGACGACCGCGGCTGACGGATCGGAGGCCTCGCGCAGCATGGCCTCCAGCTTCCCAACCGGACCGTCGATTCGGAGCGCTCTCGCATCGCTCATCGTCGTATCTTAGGGCCCATGCGTCGATTGCTGCCCGCCTGTCGTTCTTCTGCTCTCGGCGGGCCATGCGGCAGAGCCACGTCGCAATCGACGCCCAGATCGCGGCGGTGACGGCGACCATCGCCGCCCATCCCGATGATGCGGGACTCTACCTCAGCCGCGGTGAGCTGCATCGCGTGGCAGGAGACTGGGCCTTGGCGGAAAGCGACTACGCGCGTGCGAGCGCGCTCGACCCCGACCTCGCGGTCGTGGATTTCTGCCGCGGGCACATGCTGCTGCGCGCGGGGCGTCCCGACGCCGCCCGGATCGCGCTCGACAAGTATCTCGGCAGCCGCCCCGACGATCCGCGCGCGCGCGCCCTGCGCGCGGAAGCGCTCGCTGCGGTGGGGCGCCCGCGCGAGGCGGCCGCGGAGTTCGACCGGGCGCTCCAGCTGGCGTCCGATCAAGAGCCGCTCCGGCCCGACTGGCGCCTCGGCCGGGAAAGGGCGCGCGTCGCGGCCGGTCTCGACGCCGTCGTTCGGCCGACGGCTCCACCAAGGACTTGGAGGTCGAGCGAGGCGGCATCGACGCCGCGCTCGAACAAACCAGCGGCGGTGCCGCGGCTGATCCGCGGCCCCTACCTTCAATCCGCGACGCCGACGTCGATGGTCGTGCGCTGGCGGACCAGACGTCGCAACGAACAGCACGATCGTCTACAGCGCCCTGGCTCGGAGGAGAGTCCTCGTCGAGCGGTCGATCAGGCCAGGGTCACGGACCACGTCGTGAGGCTCGACGGCCTGTCGCCCGACACGCGGTACGGCTACGCCATCGGCTCGACGCGCGGGATCCTTCTGGGTGCGGATCCCGACTCCTCGTTCGTCACGTCGCCGGCGCCGGGCGCACCGAAATCCGACCCGGATCTGGGTGCTCGGCGATTCGGGCACCGCGGACGCCGCCGCCGCGCGCGTGCGCGACGCCTACGCCGCGTTCACGGGCGCCGCGCGGAACCGACGTCTGGCTGATGCTCGGCGACAACGCCGTACAACAGCGGAACGGACGAGGAATACCAGCGGGCCGTTTTCGACATGTACCCCGGAGACGCTTCGGAGCGTCCCGCTGTGGCCCACGTTCGGCAATCACGACGGGATCAGCGCCCAGCTCGTCGACGCAGTCGGGGCCCTACTACGACATCTTCACGCTGCCGGCGGACGGGAGCGCCGGCGGAGTTCCGTCGGGCACGGAGGCTTACTACGCCTTCGACTACGCGAACATCCATTTCATCTGCCTCGATTCCTACGAGTCGAGCCGCGCCCCGAACGGTGCGATGCTCGCGTGGCTTGCTCGGGACCTAGCCGGGGATCGCGCCCTCTGGACGATCGCCTTCTGGCACCATCCGCCGTACAGCGAGGGCTCTCACGATTCGGATCGGGAGATCGGAGCTCGTTGAGATGCGGCAGAACGTCCTGCCGATCCTCGAGGCCGCGAGGCGTCGATCTCGTGCTCTCCGGCCACAGCCACTCGTACGAGCGGTCCTATCTGATCGACGGCTACTACGGCTTCACGTGGGACTTCAACGAGACCAACAAGAAAGACGCCGGGGACGGACGCCGAAGACGGGGACGGAGCGTACGTCAAACCCGGCGCCGGGTCCTGCAAGCGCATGCCGGAGCGGTCTACACGGTCGCCGGCAGCTCCGGACAGATCTCGGGCGGGACGCTCGACCATCCGGCGATGTCGCTCTCCTCGACCTGCTCGGCTCCTCTGGTGATCGACGTCAACGGCGACCGGCTCGACGCGAAATTCCTCGACGATCTCGGGGTCGTCCGCGACTCGTTCTCGATCGTCAAGCAGCCGTAGAACGGTTGCGCACCGAGGCAACCACCGGTGGGGGATCCGTTCACCGCGGACCGCGCGCGGCATGCGAGGCTGAATCCGGCCCCGCGCTTCCCGAGCGGAATCGCCTCGTGGCTCTTTCGAACGTCCGATCGCGTCTGGCGTGTGCGCCGTGTCGCCGGGCGCCGCCTTGGCTCGCCGCGCTGGTGCGGCGTGCTGTGGGCCGTCGCCGCCCCGTGGCGGAATCTCGGAGGACTCGAATCCGAGCGGCTGCGCTGGCTCGAATGGTGGGCGCTCTGCTCGGGGATCGCGCTCGGGTTCACGCTGGGACGCGGCGCGCGGGACTGGGCCCGATCCGGCGTGGGCGCACGCACGCCTTGGCGCTCCGCGTGGCGCTCTACCCTCCGGGGCTCGTCGCCGCCGATCGCGCTGGTCGCGTTGGCGATCGTCGGCGAGCGCGGTCCCGTCGGCGTCGTCGCCACGGCGTTCCTTCGCGTACTGGGCCGGATTCGACGTCGCGTTCGGCGCGGTGCCTCTGATGGAGGGGAAGTCCTACGCCTTCAGCCGTCCTCTCGATCCCGACGACGCGGACGTCAGGAGGTCGTGGGATCGCCTCTGAGCGTCGACCGCGCGCGCAATCTTGGTCGTCGCCCCCGAGATCGCGACTTCGCCGAGAGCGGTCGATGCGCGACCCAACGAAGCGCGGCGCGCTTCGGCAACGCCGATGCCGTCGGAGCCGCTTCGACCGACGTCGATGGCGAGGCGCGTGGCGAGGATCGCGTGTTTCGCCCGCAGCGAGGACGCGGCTCGGGACGAACGCGCAGCCCGTGCCGCGCCGACAGCGCCCGCGCGATCGCGCGCCCCGGCTCGTCGCCCGCGGCAACCACCGCCGCCGGAAGATCCCACGCCGCCGCGAAGCGGGCCGGACGGCACGCGCCGCTCGAGCAAGACGCGTCCGCGTCGCTCGATCCAGGATCGCGGCGACGGGGACGACGCGCATCGGCTGCGACCGCGTTCGCGCCGGAAACGCCGCGATCCGCCCGAGCGCCCGGGCGCGGCAGCGTCTCGCGACCGGGCACGACGCGCAGCGCGGCGCGCGGGCGTGCAGACGGTGGCTCCCGAGCTCCATCAACGCCTGATTCCAGTCTCCGGGTGCATGCGCCGCGCACGAGCGTGCTGGCGATCGACCAGTACGCCCGCTCCGTGGCTGCCCCGCGCGCCGCGGATCGCGAACAGGCGAGAGAAGACCCGCTTGACGTTCCCGTCGACGACGGGAGTCTCCCGGCCGAACGCGACGCTGGCGATCGCCCCCGCGGTGTAGCGCCCGATGCCCGGAAGAGCCATCAACGCGTCCGGCGTCGCTCGGGTACGCGGCCGCCGTGGCGCTCCATGACGGCGATCGCGCCCTGGCGAAGCGCGCGCGCGCGGCGGTAGTAGCCGAGGCCGCTCCAGAGCGCGAGCACGTCCTCCTCGCGGCTGGCCGCGAGCGCAGCCGGCGTCGGGGAAGCGTTCGAGGAACCGCTCCCAGTACGGAATCACCGACGGCGACCGTCGTTTGCTGGAGCATCGCCTCCGAGACCCAGATGGCGTAAGGGTCCGCGGTGCGGCGCCAGGGGAGGTCGCGCTTCGCGCGCCGGTACCAGCGCAAGATCGGCGCGCGCAGCGGCGGGCGGCGGCGGGATCGAAGGCGTTAGCGGCCATCGCGGGCAAGAACGGCCGCCCCGACGGCGGTGCGGTGGGGACGTGGATCCACGCCGGATCGGCGCTCCCATCGCTTCGGAGATCCGCGAGGTCAGGTGCGGCGCGAAGCGCGAGCCCGCCGGTCGCGACGAACCGCGCCGGGCACAGCCGCGACGGCGCGCAGCAGCTCGCGCGATCCGCCCGAACCGCGCGGCGAGGTCGTCGATCGTGCCGCGGACGATCTCCGCGGGCGTCGAATCGCCCGGTTCGACCTCGAGCCGCCGACGCCGGTCTCCAATCGGGGTTCCCGTCCCCTCGAGCGCCGCGTCGACACGCGGGGCGCGCTTCGCTCCTCCTGCGCGCGCGGCGATCCGCTCCGGCGGAGCTCCGCCCATCCGCCGCGCCGTCCCGGCTTCGACGATCCCGGCGACCAGGCCGTGCACCGTTCCCTCGACGGCGTAGACGGGCCCCTCGGCGTCCTCGTAGAGAAGCGTCGTCAGCAGTCCGTCGACGTGGCGCGGCGTCCGTCCCGTGGGGACCACGACGAAGCCGCCGGTTCCCAGACACGAGGCGCGCCATCGATCGAGTCCGGCGACGTCGCCCAGGACGCGCGCGCGTCGCGGCGCCCACATCGCCCAGTAGCGCGCGTCAGGGGAACGTGAGCCTCCCGATGCGCAGACGTCCGCGCGGTCCCGAGCGAAGGGGAAACGCCGGGCCAGAACGACGTCTCGATCCCGAGACAGTCGGGCGAGCTCGGGGCTGAAGCCGCGCTGGTTCAAGTCGTAGGCGAGCGTGCGCTGGGCGAGCGACGGATCGCATGACGGCGCCCGCTCCGTCGGTCAGACGCGCGACGAGAAACGCGCCGAGCGGCCCCGCGAGCGAGCGCGCCCTTCGCGAAGCCCGCTTCGCGATCTCGGGCGATTCCTGCGCACAGGGCGGCGAGGCGGATCGCGCCGTACGGGTAACGCGCCGTCAGGCCGGTCGCCCGGTGGATGACTCGCCTCGGCGTCGCGGACGGACTCCGGAATCGTGGCCGGCGTTCCCGTGCGCCAGGAGAGCACCGGCGTCACCGGCTTGCCATCGCGGCGCGCGCCAGACCACGAGGGACGACCGCTGCACCGCGAGGCCGGCCGCCGTGATCCGCAGCGCCGGACTCGCGCACGAGCGGCCCCGGCGGCGTCGACGACCGACGCCGGCGACCGCTTCGGCGTCCTGGACGATCGCGCCGTCCTTGTCGCGCCGGCTCGCGACGCGCGTCGCGTGCGCCGCGACGATGGCGTCGTTCGCATCGATCAGGACGGCGCGCGTGCCACCGCTTCCCTGATCGATGCCGAGCGTGAGCGCGCCTTGCCGCAGCGCGGGCGCCGCCGTACGGCGCGACAGCGAGACGCCGCAACGCAGCCGGGTCGTCGGTGAACACGCCGTCGACGCCCGCCGCAAGCAGCGGGGCGAGCTCCGAGGCGCGGTTGACGGTGTAGGCGATGACGAGAAGGCCCAAGCCTCGCGCGCGCGCGACGAACGTGGGCGTGCACAGCCGCCGGTTCGGGTGGAGCGCCGTCGCGCCGATTCGCTGCGCCCACGCGATCGGGTCGCCGCGTCTCCTTCGAGCCGACCGTCAGCGCGAGATCGAGGCCGCGGAGCGCGCTGCGCCGCGTGGGCGAGGAGCGTCCAGCCGGCGAAGACGACATCGTGACGCCGCGGAAGCCGCCCGGTGCGCTCGAACGCAGCGAGGACGCCGTCCACGGTGGCCCGGTCCGCGGGATCGATACCGTTCGGACGCTCGCGGCCGATCGGCTTGATCTCGACGATCAGCGGAACGTGCGGTCGCACGATGGCCAGCGCATCGTCGAGATCGATCGGCGGCTCGCCGGCGAATCGCCGCGAGAACCACGATCCCGCATCGAGCGTCGCCGATCCGGCTCCAATCCGAGCGCTCGCAGCGGACCCCGGCCCGGTCGTCGTCCGGTCGAGCGTCGTGTCGTGGAGAAGGACCACGCGGCCGTCGCGCGTACAGCCTGACGTCGACCTCGATCTGGTCGGCGCCGCCGTCGATCCCGGCCGCGAGCGACGCATGCGGTGTTCTCCGGCGCGCGCGCCGCCGCGCCGCGGTGACCGACGATGAGGAATCGCCGTCCATCCAGGATCAAGCGGGCCGCCTCTGCTGTCAGCGCATGTGCGCGAGGCGGAGCCGCTCGACCGGCCTGCCGCCCGAGCACGTGGAGCGGAAGATCTCGTCCACGTCGTCCGCGGTGACCGCGCCGTACCAGACGGCCTCGGGATAGACGACGATCGTCACGCCGTGCGCGCACTGGTCGAGGCAGCCGGCGGTGTTGATCCGGACGCGCCCCTTCAGACCCTCGGCCTTCGCCGAGGACCTTCAAGCGGGAGCGGACGTCCGCGGCGCCCTTCGCCGAGCAGCATCCACGCTCGTCGGAGGGGTCCCTGAGGTTCTCGCAGACGAAGACGTGGCGCTCGTACGGCGGCATGGCGGGAAGTCTAACAGGCCGGCGTGCTAGCATCTGCCGCCGTTTCACCAAGCGCGGGAGATCACGATGCCCAGAAAGAGCGCCGAACAGCTGAGGCAGAAAACCGGCGCCCTCAAGAAGAAGCTCGCCGGAGAAGGCCGCCTCGATGGACGCCGGTCAAGGTTCGCGACGGCCAAGAAGAAGATCCGCCGCGTCCAGCGCCGCCGCCGCGTGATCGACGCGTCGCGTCAGATGAAGGCTGGCGGTCAAGGACCGAGAGCGCAAACCGGCCGAGTGATCGGGCTCAGGTCTTTCCGACCAGCACCCTCGCAAGAATCCGGTCCAGGATCCCCGGCGCGAGCCAGTTCAAGACCAGTCATCAGCTTCGCCTCGGGCGAGAGCACGATCTCGCGCCGGGTCCGAGCGCGCCATGCGGACCAGCGCGCGGGCGACCGATTCCGCCGAGTGCTTCTGCACCCGCACCTGGATCTGCGGCGGACCCGCGCGCAGCTTCCGGTCCTCGAACTCCGTCGTCGTCGACGACGGGCAGACGATGCCCACGGTGACGCCGGTCCCGACGAGCTCGGGGCGGAGCGCATCGGCCATCCCGTGCAGGGCGAACTTGCTGCCGCTGTAGGCCGCGTAGTTCGGGACGCCGCGCTTCCCGACGGCCGACGACACGATCAGGATCCGGCCGCATCCGCCTGCGCGATCATCGCCGGGAGGAACGGGCGGATCGTCCGCACGACGCCGAAGACGTTGACCTCGAAGACCGCGCGCCAGCACGTCATCGGTCGTCGCGACGAAGCGCGCGTCGACGCCGATCCCGGCGTTCGCGACGATCACGTCGGGGACGCCCTGCGCTCGGCGAGGATCGCGCTGGCGAGCGCCTCCATCGCGGGGCCGTCGGCGACGTCGGCGACGTAGGTGGCGACGCGCTCCCGGCCGCCCGAGCTCGGCCGCGAGCGCGTCGAGCCGGTCTTTCGACCGCGCCACCGCGATGCACGACGGCGCCCGCGCTCGACGAACGCCTTCGTCGCGGCGCGGCCGATGCCGGCCGACGCGCCGGTGATGAGAACGCGCCTTCCCGCAGGAGCGACATCGGCATGCGTCACGCGATCGTCACGCGCAGCGTGGCCAGGTCGGAGAGCTGCGCGACGACGACGATCGCCCGCGACGAGCGGACCCACTCCCGACGGGCGTTCCGGTGAAGAGCAGGTCGCCGCGCTCCAGGGTGATCCAGCGCGACGCGTAGGCCGACAGAGCGCGGCCACGCCGTGGAGCATCTGCGCCGTCGATCCTGCCTGCTGGCGCACGCCGTTGACGTCGAGCGTCAGCGTCGAGCGCCGAGACGTCGCCCGGCGCCGCTCGCTTCGGGAACGACGAGCGAGACACGGGCGCCGCGCCGTCGAACCCCTTGCGAGAGATCCCAGGGCTCGCCCTTCTTCTTGGCTTCGCTCTGGAGATCGCGCAGCGTGAGGTCGAGGCCGACGGCGTAGCCGAGGACGTGATCGAGCGCTCGCCTTCGCGGATCGCCCGGCCGGAGCGCCCGATGACGACGACGAGCTCGACCTCGTGGTGGACCTGGCCCGAGCCCTGTGGGAAGCGTCACGACGCCGCCGTCGTGCACGAGGGCCGACGGGGGCTTCAGGAACAGGACCGGCGGCGACCGGCCGGGCGTTTCCCATCTCCACGTTGTGGTCGGCGTAGTTCCGCCCGACGGCGAGGATCTTCCCGACGCCGGAGCCGCTCGCCCGAGCCCGGCGACGACGACGAGACGCTGCGCTCGCGCGGCTGTCCATCTCGGGCTTGTGCGGCCAGAGGTGCCAGGTTCCCTGCGCGGTCGCGACGAGTGCGCCCTTCGCGTCGTGCGCCTCGCCCTGAACGAACGCGATCGACCGCCCGCGGCGGACGACGCGCCCTGTCGCGGTGAGCGTCCCCTCGCGCGCGCCGGCGACGAACTGGATCGACAGCCCGGTCGTCGCGCACCACCACTCCTTGGGGATCGCGGAGATCACCGCGGCGCCCATCGCCGCTGTCGAGAAGCGACGACACGACGCCGCCGTGGGCGACGCCGCGATTGTTGGTGTGATGCGGGCGCGAGATCGATCGACGCTTCCGGCGGCACCGCCTTCCATGCGGATCGACGCGGATGCCGAGGTACTGATTGAAAGGCGGCGCGGGCATGCCGGGCATTCTAGCCGGCATGGGGCATACTCTGCCCGGCAGTGAAGGCGCGTCGAGTCGAGCTCCTCGTGTTTCTGTTCGCCCTTGGCGTGCGTCTCGTCTACCTCCGTCAAGCCGCCGGCGTCCCATTCTCGAGCACGCCGATCACGGATGGAGCCCAGTATTGGAGTTGGGCCGGAAGCGCATCGCCGCGGGCGACTGGCGCGGGGAGGGCGTCTTCTACCAAGCGCCGCTCTATCCGTACATGCTGGCGGTCGTGAGGGCCATCTTGGGGCCAAAACCTCACCGCCGGGTCTACGTCCTGCAAGCTACGGCTGAGCGCGCTGGGTTGCGCGTTCCTCGGCCGCCGCGGGACGCAGGCTGTTCTCGCCCGTCGCCGGCATCGCGGGCCGGTCTCATGGGGCGGCTTGCTACGCGCCGGCCATCCTCTTCGACGGCGTGCTGCAGAAGCAGTCCCTCGCGGTCTTCTTGATGTCACTGCTTTGCTGGCTGCTGGCGGTCTCGATGGATGCGGCGCGTCCGGGCATTGCCGCGGCGATGGGTGTCACGATCGGGTTGATGGCGCTTTTGCGGCAGAACTCGTTGGTGCTCGCGCCGTTGCTCCTCGCGTGGCTTTGGGGGCGGGCGGGAGATGCGAGCGGGCGTGCGCGGGTGGCTGCTCCTCGCTTGGTTCGCCGCCGGCTTGGCCGTGGTCCTTGGGCCCGTAGGCCTCCGGAACCTCGCCATCGGCGGCGAGCTGACGCTGACGACCTCGATGGGGGCGAACTTCTACATCGGCAACAGCAGGGAGGCGACGGGGACCTACATCGAAATCGTGCCCAGGCGCGGTTCCCCGGAGTTCGAGCAGGCCGACGCCATCGGGCTCGCCGAGAAACGGCTGGGACGGCGGCTCACGCCTCGCGAAGCCTCGCACTACTGGCTCACCGAGTCCTTAGCAATACGTAATAACTA
>ERZ1370068.1228-contig-1112_pt1 | contig 12295 bp, 16 predicted proteins | sample MGYA00561227_ERZ1370068 | MGnify/ENA primary metagenome ERZ1370068 (study PRJEB38410, sample SAMEA6850437) | metagenome | study: Metagenomic assessment of the ecological functions of the soil: analysis of the soil microbiota associated with the...
CAATCAAGTAACATATATAACAATATATATATATATATATATATATATATATATATATATATATAAGCTTATATGATATATATATATATATATATATATTATATATATATTACATATATATATATATATATATATATATATATATATATATATATAGACGTCGGTAGCGACACATCGCGATCGACAGGACGTTGCGCTGCATGGCGGCTTTCGCGTCAACCTGCGCCTGAAACAGCTCTGGTCCATCTGGAACAGTACCTGCCCGGCCTTTGACGACGCGTGCCTCTCGGTATACAGGCGCTTGTCGAGGAAGCCGGAGACGCGCGCCTGGATGTTGACCGGCCTGCGAGCTCTGCGTCTGCGCGACGTAGATCGCGGTGACGCAAGGCGCGTCCTGCGGCGTCACGGTCATCAGGGTGACTTCGGGCTTCTGCGCGGCGGGCGGCGCCGGCGGCTTCGGTGGTTGCAGCGAGTGCAGCCCGCGATCAGACAGTCGCGAGCCATCAGCGACGCACAGGCCCGCGCTCGCCGCGCGCGACCGGCGGCATGAAGGTGTCGATGCCATCAGCGTCAGTCTCGTCCCGATCGAAACCGCGCGCTAATAGAGCGTCCCGTCCGCGCGTCCCGCTGCTTTTACCGCGTAGACATCAGCTTTGTCGACGGAGAACTGCCGGGACTGCGCTCGATCAACGGGCGAGGCGGCCGGACGAGGTCGTGCTGCGTCAGCGCGCTGATCGTCAGCGCGCGCGAATGCGCCCGGCGGCGAGCGCGGCGCCATCCTCGATGCGAACGACGCCGTCGATCTCCGGCGCGTCGGCCGCCGAGCGCTGCGCCGATCGCGACGCCGTCGCACCTCGTCGACGCAGCACGTGCGTGCGTGAGTCCCGACCTCTGCCGCGCGAGCCGCGCAGCGCTGATGCGCGCCTGCGTCGCCATGAAGCGCGCGCGCCGCTCTTCGCGCGACGTCCGCGGGCACCGGATCGGGCAGCGCGTTCGCCGCCGCGCCGTCGACCGGCGAGTAGGCGAAGCAGCCGACGCGGTCGAGCTCCGCCGCGTCGAGGAACGCGAGCAGCTCGTCGAACTCGGCGTCGGTCTCGCCGGGAAAGCCGACGATGAACGTGCTGCGCATCGTGATGTCCGGGCAGACCGCGCGCCAGGCGCGCGATCGCGCTCGAGCACTGTTCTCCGGCGCGGCCGGGCGCTTCATCAGCTTGAGGATGCGCGGGCTCGCGTGCTGGAACGGCACGTCGAGATACGGCAGCAGACCGCCCTGCGCCGTCGTCGGCCATCAGCGGGATGACCTCGTCGACGTGCGGGATACGGATAGACGTAGTGCAGGCGCACCCACGCGCCGTGCTCGCGCGCGAGGCCGCGAGCTCGCGCGCGAGCTCGGTCATCCGCGTCTCGACCGGCCGCCCGCGCCAGAAGCCGGTGCGGTAGCGCACGTCGACGCCGTAGGCGCTCGTGTCCTGCGAGATCGACCAGCAGCTCCTGCACGCCGGCCTTGCAGCAGGTTGCTCCGCCTCGAGCAGCACCTCGCCGATCGGGCCGGCTGCACGAGGTCGCCGCGCATCGACGGGATGATGCAGAACGTGCAGCGGTGGTTGCAGCCTTCGCTGATCTTGAGATAGGCGTAGTGCTTCGGCGTGAGCTTGATGCCCTTGCGGCGGGACGAGGTCGATGAACGGGTCGTGCGGCTTCGGCAGGTGCGCGTGCACCGCGCGTCATCACTTCCTGCGTCGCGTGCGGACCGGTGACCGCGAGCACCTGCGGGATGCGCGTCGCGCACGAAGTCGCCGCCTCCTTTCGCGCCGAGGCAGCCGGTGACGATCACCTTGCCGTTCTCCGCCAGCGCCTCGCCGATCGCGTCGAGCGACTCGCGCGACCGCGGCGTCGATGAAGCCGCAGGTGTTGACGACGACGAGATCGGCGCCGCTCGTACGTCGGGCGCGATCGCGTAGCCCTCGGCGCGCAGCTGCGTCAGGATCTGCTCGGAGTCGACGAGCGCCTTCGGACAGCCGAGCGAGACGAAGCCGACGCGCGGCGGGGCGCGGCGGCATGCGTGCTGACCGCTCATGCGTGCGATTATCGGACATGCGGGTCGCGCGATGCAGCAACGCGTCGCAGCAAATGCAGCGCTGTGCAGCGCGCTGCGCAGCTCGATCAGCGCTTCTTGTCGTCTTCGCCGCCGGTTTGCGGCGGCGCACCGAAGTTCGGGAACGGGAACGCCGAGAACATGCCGCGCGTCTGGTCCTGCATCCGCTGCTGCATGTCCATGAAGAGCTTCGCGCTCTGCTCGAGGTAGTTGCCGAGCATGCCCTGCATCGCGGGCGCCTGCATCTGCATGAACTGCTTCCACAGGTCCGGCGTCAGCATCATCTTGTCGCCGTAGACCTGCTTCGCCTGGTCCTGCAGCTTCTTCTGGATCGCCAGGAACGCCTTGACGTTCTGCTCGATGTACTGGCCCATGATCGTCTGCTGCGCGCTGCCGTAGAACCGGATCATCTGCGCGAGCATCTCGGAGCTGAACATCGGCATGCCGCCGCGCTTCCTCGTCGAGGATGATCTGCAGCAGGATCGCGCGCGGTGAGGTCGTCGCCGGTCTTGGCGTCGACGACCTGGAAGTCGATGCTGCTCCAGCACCATCTGCTTGACGTCGGCCAGCGTGATGTAGCCGCTGTTCGCGCGTCGTAGAGCCGCCGGTTGGGGATCACTTCTTGATCGTGCGGGACGGACTCGCTCATGGCGGGTCTCCCAAGAGTCGAGACGGCAAGTATAACCCGCTGATTATCGTACGTTTGGTTTTGGTGCGGCCGGCATCACGGGCTGTTTGGTGCGGCTGCACAATAAAAGTTCTTGACTTGGGTGCGTTCTCCGTCCCTACAATTGGTTTTGTGCGGTGCAGCATCGGGCTGGGTGGCACGGCAGACCGCGAAGAGGCGGACCCCGGCGGACCCCGGACCCGACAGGTCCCCGACGCGTACGCCGCGACGATTCCACCTCATTCACGTCCACATAGAGGAAACGCCATGTACAACGCTAACGAACAATTCGCCGATATCGGCAAGGTCAACTACGCGAACGCCGTCAGAGCTCGCGGCGCTCTCGCATCGAGAACGCGGAAAAGATCGTCATGCTCGAACACCTCGACCGCCGCCAAGGCCGCGCTCGGCGCAGGGCGTCGAAAGCGCGCAAGCCGTCGCGTCGGTCAAGGACGTCCAGGAGCTCGTTCGCGCTCCGCGCCAAGTTGACGCGAAGCGGCGTGCAGCGTCGCGACCGGCTACTCGAAGACGCTGTATGAACTGGCGTCGGAAGCGCAAGCCGAGTACACCGCGTTCGCCGAAGAAGCGTGGTCGACGTACACGAAGGGCGTCGCTGCGTTCGTCGACAAGGCCGAGCAAGTCGGCCCCGGCCGGCTCGGATGCCCGGCTGTCAACGCGTTCAAGTCGACGTTCGCCGCTTCGACGGCTGCGTTCGACCAGTTCCAGAAGGCGACGAAGCAGGTCGTGAACCTGGCCGACGCGAACTTCCGCGCCGCGCGCCGCGCAAGCGACCAAGACGGTCAAGGGCAAGCGCGCCGCCTAAGTTGGCAACTGCGTTTGGAAACTGCGTCTGGTAGCCGAGGCCAGCTTCCAATCGCATCGCGGCACCGGCCTCCGGAAGCAATTCCGGATGGCCGGTCACTCCGCGACAGGCGCCCGGTCGGAGTTCTTCCCAGAGAGAACTTGAAAAGCCGGTGAGAGGTCCCAACTTCGTGGAATTGTAGTCTCCTCTGTATCAATCCCCTCCTCCTCCTGAATTGATACGAGCCTCGGAGGCCCCGCTCGGCGGGGGCCTTTTCTTTCAGTCCGAGCTACATCCTGTAGAACACGTAGTCGGCCTGGTAGGGGAACGGTCATTTTGCGCGCCGGCGTTGGCCGCGCTGCACGCGTCCGCGGGCGCGACGCCGCCCGCTTTGGTGTTCACGCGCTGGATGTTGCGTGATCCCTTCCATCATCCCTTGCCCATCGCGGGCTCGGCTTGCACGAGCTGCATGGGAAAATGTTGCCGGCGGACGAGGTTGCCACCGTTCGCTGCTTCGCTCCGTCACCTTTGCTTCCGTCCATCGCCTCCCCACGTGGGCCCGCCAGGTCAGTACTTGCCTACCGTCTGGCCGGTCCTGGTGTCGGTCAGCGTCGCCATCGGGCCGGCGCGAACGCCACTCCCATCGCGCCGGCGGGCGTTGGTCTTGCACTCGTACGTGAGATCGCCCGCGCGCCTTTCCAGCGTCATGGCCGGCTTTGCTGCCGGCAGGGCCTTTGACCGCATCGGGTACCGCCATCGTCCTGGGCGCAAACGGTCATGGGAAGGGTCGCGCAAGCGACAAGCGCCGCGAGAGTCGTGATCCGCATTGGAATACTCCGAAGGGGAGGGCTGACAGTCCCCCGACCTTGCCATGTACGCGGCAATGCGAAGACGGGTGGATGCGGGACGCCGGTCAGGCGGACGAGCTTATTCGAGCTTGCCGACCCGCTGCACGGCGTCGGCGAGCTTTTTCGCGTCGGCGTCCCAGAAGCGTGCGAACTCCGGCGGCGTCGAGGTACTGCACGGGCGTGTCGACGGTCGCCACGCGCGTTGACGAACTTCGGATCGGCGGCGGCGACGCGCGCGCCGCGTCGCGCAGTCTTCGCGAGCACCGGCTTCCGGCGTGCCGGCGGGCGCGAACAACGCCGACCACTGGAAGAACACGGCGTCGAAGCCCGGCTTCCGAGAGCGTCGCAACGTCGGGCAGCGCGGCCAGCCGCTTGTCGCCCCACGACGCGAGGACGCGCACCTTGCCGGCCTTCACGTGCTGGAATCACCGTCGACGGCCCGGTCGCAAGCGCGTCGACCGTTGCCGCCGAGCAGCGCCGACCACCGCCGGCCCGCCGCCGGTGTACGGCACGTGCAGCAGCTTGATGCCGGCGCTGCTGCGCGAGCATCTCCATCGGCATGTGCATCGTGCCGTAGTTGCCCGACGAGCCGTAGGTGATCGCGCCCGGCCGCGCCTTCGCGTCGGCGACGAATTCGGCCAGCGTCTTCCACGGGCTGTCGGCGCGCACCGCGAGCACCGTCGGATCGGCGGTGAGCCGCGCGATCGGCACGAACTGGTCGAGCTGATAGAGCGGCGTGCGGCCGGTGACCTTGTCGGCTTCGGGCAGGATGGAGATCGAGGACAGCGCGAGCAGCAGCGTGTAGCCGTCGGGCTTCGCCTTGCGCGACGTAGCCCATGCCGATGCCGCCGCCCGCGCCCGGCTTGTTCTCGATGACGACCGGCGTCTTCAGATGCGCGCGACAGCGCGTCCGGCGGACGGCCGGCGCGACGATGTCGGCGACGCCGCCGGGCGGAAACGGCACAACCAGCGTAACCGGCTGGGCGGGTAGCCGTCCTGCGCATCCGCTGTCGCCGTCGCGGCCATCACCACGATCGCGAGCAATATCGCAACGACGCGAGACGTTTCCCCATGTCGCCTCCCGGAGAGGAAAAAACGGCGGTCCGAAGATCGCCGCTATTCCTGCCCTAGAAACGGAACGGGATGTCCCCACGTCCCTTTTGGCGGCGATGCATGGGAAGTCGAGACACGCCCCGGCCAAAAAATGGCTCTTCGACCGCGATCGAAGAGCCAGCACACTTCGAGCAGACGGCTGCTTGGCTACGAAGATCCTCACATTGCGCTGCCTGGCTTGCGAGCTGCCTGACGACCAGATTCATTCGTCCGAATCCCGTCAATAGCCTCGGCGTGGATCGCCTTGCCCGTGCTTCGTCTGCAAGAACTCGTCGGTAAAGCGGAGAACCTGAAAACCGCCGGCATCACCGACGATCCAAAGATTCAGCTCGTGCCCTTTCCGTCGGCGGCAGGAACCTTGACAAAGCGCGCCAAACCCGCTTGCTTTTCGACGGTTCGATCGACGCCCGGTGACCAGCTACCTGATCCGGGAAGGAAGGCCGTTCGCGGAGCCGGCCCCTTCCAGTACGCGATCTCTGCAGGGTGGAGGGGATCGCGAATGTCGTAAACCCGGGTGCCTGTACCTCTTGAGCCGCAAGCGGCCATCGTCGGATTCTTCGGACGGTCTACAGCGCATCTTTCAGTGGAATAGTCGAGGGTTCCGCCGCCGACTTCTGGCGGCTCAGCTAAGGAATTTCGTGCAATTCTTGGGGTCGTGCACTTCGAGCATGATCTTGGAGACGATTCTAGGGTTCGTCTCGTCGGTGATGTCGATGACATTCGAATAACCGTACGGCGACGCTCCCCGGGCACATGCCGCCGCCAGACCGCCAACGCCTGCCTGACCGCCGGACTCGTCCGTGCTGATGAGGTACGAGCGTCCGTGGGAGAAGAAGGGAGCATCTGTTCCGCTTGCCCTTGGTCATTCCAGAAGAGCCTGCTGACAATCCGGATCTGCGGATTGGGAGACGGATACTGAATGTCGCTCACGTCCAGGATCACCAGCCCGTCCGGCCCGAACGAAGAATTGTTCGGCGCCACGCCGAAGTTGCCGGGTTGCCCCGAGTACATCCGCGTGCCGTCCTTGTTGGTGGAGAGGTCGTGGGGCCGGCCATCACCGGTGAACGTCCAGTTGAGGAGCCACTTCGCGTTGTACGGGTCGGTGACGTCGATAATCGGCAGGATGCCGCCGACGCCTCGAAAGCTCTGGCCGATGTAGTACGTCTTGCCGTCCTCGGCCCAGCCACCCATGTGGCCCGAGCTGTTGGGCACGGTGATGCTGGACGCCAGTTTCGGGTGGGCGCAGTCCCCGTTGAGGTCGTAGACGGCGAAATTCGGCCCGTTGCTTTGGGCGAGCCCGAGGAGTCCGCGCGCCTGGTTCACCTTGATGATTTTCGTGCGGATTGAGCCCCGCCGGAGTGTCGTCGAGGTACGCGGTCGGCCGTGGATTCGTGGGATCCGAAACATCGATCACCACGACACCGGGGTGCTGCTGCCGAGGATCATTTTCCGTCGCCATGTAGGCGCAGTGATCAAAGTACGCCGGCCCATCCTGCGAAAAGGCTCCCTCGCCCCGGAACTGGCCGACGAGCCCGAGATTGCAGTTGTAGCCGAGTTCCGAGTCGCCGCTCGAGCGTTCCAACGACGTGGTCTGGCCCTGCAATCCGCTTTCGGTCCGATCCGACGGGCCGCATTCGGCCTTGGGCACCGGCCCCATCGATCCGACCTCGATTGGCCCGGACCTTAGCCCCGGTCGGCCGAGCACTGCCGAAGCAAGAGACTCAGCAACGACGACAGTTGAAATTGCGAACTCCGCTGACTAACGCGCTGTTCGTTCATCGTTCCTCCTCGTTGCGTTGATCGTCTGCCGCCGCCGGTCTTACGGTTGGACGGACATCACTCGTTGCTTCTGGCTGATCTGCACGACGCGTCCGTCCGCGTACTGCCAAATCTCGACCCCGCCGGAGCGTGGCTCGTCCTGCACGACCTCTTCAGGTTCGCCCCGAGCGTCCGAACCTCGTCTGCTGTCATTCCAAGCGCCGGCCCGACGCCCGCATGCGCGGCGTCATGGTCGACGCGGCGGGCACGCCCGCGCTGTTGTCTGGATCGATTGAGACCGCGCGGTGGGCTTCCGCGGCAGTGGGCTGGCTGGGCACCGTCCCCAACGAGTCGAATTCGCAGGGAAAATTTTGGCAGAGCGGAAGCCCGCTCCCGGTCGTGCACTTGAAGACCTCGGCGGACGACGGCGGCGGCGCCATCATCAACGCGACCGACAGCCACAGCAGTTTCGGCACCATTTCCCCACCGCCGGCACGCACGACGAGCGTCGCAAACCGACGTTGAATTCAGGCGGAGGTGCAGATTTACACGGAGCGGCAGCTCCGGCGCTTTCAAAATCCCGGGAAAATTTCCGGATCCTGCTTTTCATTGGTCATGCACTGTGACGGTGAACGCGCGAAAAGGGCGACGATGGCGCCCCGGAACCGGTGAGGACCGGTACCGGGCCATCTGCTTCGCGAGGGAGGCCCGCAACGTCGGCGGGCCGTACCAATCAGGACGCTTGCCGGCGAAAGTCGCGTGGCGTGACGCCGGTCTCGCGGTGGAACAGGACCGACAGGTGACTATGGCTCGCGCATCCGACCTGTTCGGCGATCTCGGTGATCGGCAGATCGGTATCGCGCAGCAACGTCTCTGGCGCGGTCGATCCGGCGCTCCAGCACGAACCGATGGGGCGGAAGCCCGGTCGTCTGGCGAAACAGGTGCGAAATGGTCTCGGCTCATGGCGAGGAGTCCGGCGAGGTCGGACAACGCCATGTCTTCGCGAAGGTTGGCATCGATGAAGTCGAGCACGCGCTTGAGTTTCCGCGGCGAGAGCCGCGGAGCGGGCCCGCGCTCGCGCAATGACGCGGAGCCGTATTGACGAAGCAGGTGGACCGACAGCTGCACGGCGAGCGATTCGACGAGCATGCGGCTCGGCGCGTCCCCGGTTCCCAGGCCGGCGAGGAGGCGTTTGCCGATCGCCACGAGCTCGGGGTCGGTGTGCCGAGATTCTCGCGAGCTCGAACCGCGACGGATCGAGCGCGTACTCGTCGCCGGCGACCTGCTGGACGAAGTCCGGCGCCAGGCGAAGCAGCACGACGACGTTTTCGCCTGTGTGCTGGAATCGCTTCGGCTCACCGAACGGTGAGAGTGACGTCGCCGGCACGCACGCGCCTCACGCTCGTCTTGCCGTTGCGGGCCTGCAGGAGGTTGACGGCGCCGGTGACGTGCACGCCGACGATGTGCTCGCGGACCGGCACGACGACATCGACCGATTCGAAGTGATGCAGTTCGACGACGATGCCGTTCCAGCACCGTGCCCTGCTCGAAAGCAGCAGTCCGGGTGGAACTCCCGACGGCCGGGGTTCCGGAGCATTTCGCGCGCGTGAATGCGCGTGCGCGATCATGTCGGGCCGGATGAGGCGCGTGCCGACGCGTCGCGCGCCGCCGACGCGCGGCGCGCGCTCACGCGTCAGAACATGTGCTGCCCACCGTTGATCGCGATGTTGGCGCCGGTGAGGAACGCCGCCTCCTCGCTCGCCAGATACGCGACGAGCCCGGCCACTTCCTCCGGCTTGCCGAGGCGGCCCATCGGGATCTGCGGAATGATCTTGCTGTCGAGCACCTCCTTCGGGATCGCCATCACCATCTTCGTGCCGATGTAGCCGGGCGAGATCGTGTTCGACGGTGACGCCCTTGCGCGCCACTTCGAGCGCGAGCGCCTTGGTGAAGCCGTGCATGCCGGCCTTGGCCGCCGAATAGTTGGTCTGCCCGAATGCGCCCTTCTGGCCGTTGACCGACGAGATGTTGATGATGCGGCCCCAGCTGCGATCGACCATGCCGTCGCACACCTGCTTCGTCATGTTGAAGCACGAATCGAGGTTGGTCTTGATGACCGCGTCCCAGTTCGCCTTGTCCATCTTCTTGAACGTCATGTCGCGCGTGATGCCCGCGTTGTTCACCAGCACGTCGATGGGGCCCACTTCGCCGGCGACTTTCTGCGCGCATGCGGCGGCCGAATCCCAGTCGGCGACGTCGCAGCCGTAGGCGCGAAAGTCGAAGCCCTGACTCTTCATCGCGCGCCGAGCCATTCGGCGGCTTTGGTGTTGCCTGGCGAGTGTGTCGTGCACGACCCTGTAGCCCAGCGCCGCCATCTTGATGCAGATCGCTTCCCCAGCCCACCCATGCCGCCGGTCACCAGCGCGACGCGCGGATTCGTCTGCCATGATCGTTCCTCCTCTTGTTGTCTCGGAACATCGAGTGCCGACTGAAGTCGGCCTCACCAGGGACTCGCCGGCTAGCTGGCCTGCGTCAGGCTACAGCGTCACCTCTCGACGGCGAGCGCCACGCCCATGCCGCCGCCGATGCACAGCGACGCGAGGCCCTTCTTCGCGTTGCGCCGGCCCATCTCGTGCAGCAGCGTGACGAGCACGCGGCAGCCCGACGCGCCGATCGGATGGCCGAGCGCGATCGCGCCGCCATTGACGTTGATCTTCGACGTGTCCCAGCCCATCTCCTTGTTGACGGCGCAGGCCTGCGCCGCGAACGCCTCGTTGATCTCCATCAGGTCGAGGTCGGCGTGCTTTCCAGCCGGCCTTCTCCAGCGCGCGGCTTCGACGCGGGAACCGGACCCATGCCCATGATCGACGGGATCGACGCCCGACGACGCGAACGCCTTGATCTTCGCGAGCGGCTTCAAGCCCGAGCTGCATGCGCGCGCTCGGCGGTCATCACGAGCACCGCGGCGCCGCCGTCGTTGAGTCCCGAGGCGTTGGCGGCCGTCACCGAGCCGTCCTTCGCGAATGCGGGCCGCAAACCCGACGATCGAGTCGAGCGTCGTTCCCGCCTTGACGAACTCGTCGGTGTCGAACGCGACCGGATCGCCCTTGCGCTGCGGGATCATCACCGGGACGATCTCGTCCTTGAACTTGCCGGCCTTCTGCGCGGCTTCCGCCTTGTTCTGGCTCGCCACCGCGAACTCGTCCTGTTGCGCTGCGCGAGATCTCGTACTTCTTGGCGACGTTCTCGGCCGTCGTTCCCATGTGGTACTGGTTGTACACGTCCCACAGGCCGTCGACGATCATCGTGTCGATGAGCTTGGCGTCGCCCATGCGGAAGCCGTCGCGCGAGCCCAGCAGCACGTGCGGCGACGCGCTCATGTTCTCCTGGCCGCCGGCGATCACGATGTCGGCGTCGCCGCACTTGCACCGCCTGCGCGGCGAGCATCACCGCCTTCAGGCCGGAGCCGCAGACCTTGTTGATGGTCATCGCCGGCACGGCATGGGGAAGTCCAGCCTTGATCGACGACTGGCGCGCCGGGTTCTGACCGCTGCCCGCCGTCGAGCACCTGGCCCAGGATCACTTCGGAGATCTGCTCGGGCTTGATGCCCGATTGCGCGAGCAGCGCGCGGATGACGGTGGCGCCGAGCTCGGGCGCGGGGATCTTGGCGAGCGTCCCGCCGAACTTGCCGATGGCGGTGCGCAACGGCATTCGTGATGACGATGTCGGTCATGGTCGGCCTCCAGGTGGTTGGCTTGCGCGGTAATCGCACATCTCGCCGCTTATTCGCACGATCTCTCGCGCGCCCGACGATGGTCTTTTCGCCATGGTAGCAGCAAGCGGGGCAGAGGGTGTCACCCCGCCTGGAACCGGTAGCCGACGCCCGTTTCGGTGAGGAGATGGCGGGGCTGAGTCGGGTCGGCCTCCAGCTTGTGCCGCAGGTGGCCCATCGTAGATGCGCAGGTAGTGATTGATTGTGCTCGACGTAGGCGGGACCCAGACCTCACGCAGCAAGTGCCGGTGCGTCAGCACCTTGCCCGGATGGGCGACGAGCGTCGCGAGCAGGCGGAACTCGAGCCTGCGTGAGATGGACGTCGGCGCCGGCGCGCGTGACGCGCCGGTTGGCGAGGTCGATCCTGACGTCGGAGAGCCTCGACGATGGGCGATTCGTCGGCGCCGCGCGCGCGACGCCGCAGCGCGGCGCGGACGCGCGCCGTGAGCCTCCGCGACCCCGAACGGCTTCACCAGGTAGTCGTCAGCGCCCGCGTCCAGCGCCGTGACCTTGTCGGTTTCGTCGACGCGTGCGGACAGCACGATGATCGGCACGCTGCTCCAGCCGCGCACGTCGCGCACGAGCGCCACGCCGCCGCCGTCGGGCAGGCCGAGGTCGAGGACGATCAGGTCGGGCTTGCGCGTGCCCGCCTCGATGACCCCGCGCGAAAGCGTCTCGGCCTCGAAGACCCGATAGCCCTCGGCTTCGAACGCCGCGCGCACGAAGCGCCGGATCTCGCGATCGTCCTCGACGATCAGCAGCTGCGGGACGTTTTCGATGGAGTCGGACCGTGCTCGCCGTGTCGGCGCGTTTACAGCCTTTTTACATCGGGCCGCGCAATTTGTATGCGCGGTCTATATCGGGAACTGCCTAGCATGGCCGCATTGTAATGACGGGTGAGCGGGAGAACGAGCAATGATGGATGTCATCTTTCGTCGGACTGATCGTCGGCTTCTTCGCGCTTCGTCGGCGGGGCTGGTGCGCTTCTGCGCGAGCCTGATGGAAAAGCGGGGCCGGCCGTGAGCCTGGGCCTACTGGCTGAGCGGCGTTGCCGCCCTCGTCATCTTCATCTACCTGCTGATCGCGCTGTTCAAGCCGGAGTACTTCGAATGAACGCCCCGGGCTGGCTGCAACTCGCGCTCTACGTCGTCGTGCTGCTGCTGCTCGGCGAAGCCGCTCGGCACGTACATGGCGGCCGCTCTACGAAGGCCGCGCGCTGCGCGCGCAGCGCATCGGCGG
>ERZ1370068.7760-contig-6658_pt1 | contig 12291 bp, 21 predicted proteins | sample MGYA00561227_ERZ1370068 | MGnify/ENA primary metagenome ERZ1370068 (study PRJEB38410, sample SAMEA6850437) | metagenome | study: Metagenomic assessment of the ecological functions of the soil: analysis of the soil microbiota associated with the...
TCCACGCCGGTGCCTTCCTTCCAGCGCGACAGCTTCCGGGCAAATCCTAGAACAAACATTGGACAAAACACTCGGAGCATCGGGCCGTGACGAACGGTTGTGGCTCCGCGGCCCAGGAGTCAACCCAGGTGAAACGGTCGCGTCGCGGAGGTACGACCCTCGACGACATGTCCCGATGCTGCTGACGGCGTCCGGCACGGTCACGCAGCGTACCGCCGGCCCGCAGCATCGACCTGCGCGCTGAGGCCTCGCCACGCCGTCCGTCGCTCGACATCGGTGAAATGTGAAGACCGTGATCGGCACGGTACCGGAACGCTGCTTGCCATCTCGACGGACTGCCACGAATCCGCCTCCAGCGCAGTCATGCGCCAAAATGCTGCGAGACACCTGAACAGCTGAGACCAAAACGGGTAGCGAGCTCCCCGACAGGAAGAAATGAATGGGCAGATCGCCGTGGGAGACGTAACTACGGGAGTCGCTGCCGCGGTGCTTGGTGAATTCATGAAACCGGTCGACGTCACTGACGACTATCGACATCAGCCGACCACGTCAGATGGTCGCGGCCTACGTCGCTGATCCTGATCATGCTCCGGACTGGTACGCCAACAGCTGATCACGTCACCTGGGAGACCGAGAAGCCACTGGTGATTGGCACGCGCACTCCCGCCTTCGTTGCCTTCGCCTCCCTGGTCAAGGACGCTGTCCTACACCCTACGAAGTGACTGATTTTTGTCCCCAGGAGGAGCGCCTTGTCATGGCTACGGCTGCCGGGCTCATTTCCGATGGAGACTGACCCGCACCTGGACGGAGCTTCCGGGACAAGCGGACACGCATGACCCTTCGCAACCGATGGAACCCATCGGGCTTCGCCGGGGTTACCGCGCCGGTCATGGCGGCAGCCATGCGGCGCGCCAACCACCGCAAGGACCTAGCCGCGCTGAAGTCCTGCTCGAGCGACTGTGATGCGGGCGCTCTCGGCACCACCTCGTTAGGGATCGATGATCTGGTCGTTTCGATGGGCGCCCGTAGAACTCGGTTTGTCTGGCCATGATCGATCGCATAGATGTGCCTCGCGGCACTCCGTAAACCGTGCCAGGAAAGTCAAGCTCGGCCTGCACGCGCCACAGCCCTCGTGCTGGTCGGGCGAGAGAAAGCTGCGCTGGATCGCCCGCCGCGATCCAGCCGATCGGCACGACTGTCCCCGGGTCCAGCTTGGAGTTGACGTGGAGCACGCTGTTGAGTCGCAATTCCACTCCGCTGCCGGCGACCGATCCGGGAAACAGCGATGCGCCGGTCGCAATGAAAACCTCGTCCTCGACTGTCGCTCCATTGATGTGGGCGTGCGGCCCGATGAGCACCGCATTGCCGACTGGAGGTGGGATTCCGCGAGCGGCCGCGTACCAGCGCGTTTTCCATGATCACCACATCATCGCCGATCCGGACTTCGCCATCCTCCGCGGTCACTACCGCGCCGTGGCAGCACACGCGTCCGTTCTGCCCAATGTGACTGCGCGCCGCATAGCACAGCCGACGGTGCCACATACGCGGAAGCGGGAATCACCGGTCGCTCTCCCGATGCATCAGGATCATGACCGGCGAGCGTAGTCGTCGGGAAGGCGACCCGCTGTCGGCGGACGGAGAACGGTTCGTAAAGTTGTTGTTCGACATCTTTTCACCAAGGAGGGAATTCATCGTGGGCCAAGGTCGTGCATTTCGAAATTCCAGCCGACAACGTTGATCGAGCCAAGAATTTCTACGGCTCCATCTTTGGCTGGGAGCTCCAGACCATGCCAATGGGGAAGGCGAGTACACGAGTGTGAAGACGACCGATGTGAACGAGCAAACCCAGATGCCGCTGAGCCAGGCGCGATCAACGGCGGCATGATGCAGCGCACCGAGGAAGTCTCTGGACCGGTGATCGCACCATCGACGTCGATGGCATCGACGACGCCCTGAAGAAGATCGAGTCTGAGGGTGGCAGCACGGTCACGCCTCGCACCCCAATCCCCGGCATGGGCGCCTTCGCTTACTTCAAGGACCCCGAGGGCAACGTGTTGGGTCTGTGGGAGACCACTCCCTAGACACCACTGACTCAGCGTTCTGCAGGCCGTCGCCCGCAGCCAACCCCTGAGCTTCTTTGACTGGCACATGGGAGCAGTCGAGCCACCGCATGGAATGATGTACGGCGCGCTAACGCCGCCGTGCGGCGTCGAAAGCCCTTGAGGTTCTGTCAATTGCGTTGGGTGGTCGTTGATGCCGTCAGATCATTTGAGTTATGCGCGCCCGCTCAAGGCTGCGCTCGGAGCCGTGATCGACCCCGTCGACCTTCGCCGTCACGCTCGCGACGGCTCCGTCGAGAGCCTCTCGATCGCCCAGGTTCCATCCTCCGGCGGCCTTCCTTCTGGTGGGGTTCGCCGGAGGTTGGCTGTTCGAACTCTTCAAGGCCCAAACTGAGGTCACCGACCGTTCATTGCAGTCGATTACCGATATGCAGAAGAGCGTGGACCGGTTGACGCGCAAGATCACTGTATCAGGACCGCGCATTGACGATGTTGATCGACGCACCCAGACACAACGAGGCGCTGAGCGAGCTGATCAAGGCGTCCATCAACGACAACTTCAGAAGCATTCCGGATGTCGGTGTGGCCGGCGTATCTGCGCCTCCTCAGCTTGGCGATCAATCATTCCGACAACTACGGAAGGCATCCAGCGAAATCCATTCCGCTGGTACAAGGACACCTCACGCCGGCTACTACCTTGACGCCTCCGAGAGAAAACGATGATCGCCAAGACCCGTCTGGTGCTCATCGACGACGACGATCTAGAGAGAGATGAAGCAGGATCTCGCCAATCCGGGAGTCATGGAGTACTACTGGCGACATACTCGGTGACGTCAAACCTATTGATGACTGTCGGCGAGTTCCGGATGACATTTCCGGGACGTGATGTGCCGCGGGACCTGGCTTTGTACGACAGGCAGCTACTGGTGGCGTACGACGAGTCAAGACTGATCTTGAAATTCGATGTCGTAAGACGGGAAGCCGACGTATGTCGGCTTTTCGATGATGTGATGGAGATGATCTCCCGGCATACGCCGACCTTGAAGCGTGTGGAACTTCCCAGCGCGCCGTTGAGCGGCGCCTCATCAGCAGCGGATGTGGGTTCAGGACGCCGACCAGCGGCACTAATCAACTTCACTGAGCGGGCCCCTTCGAGGCGTCCGCTGGCCGCACTTCTGACTCCGGCCGAGTGGTCGATTTCTCTGATTCTGAGTCCCACATTCTGGCCCTAGCTCTGCTACTCAGCTAGCTCTCAGCTTCATTGAGGATGCTGACACGGGTGCGTTGAGCCACAGGCACACACCACAGCGATCAGAACGGGGGAGATCGTCATGAGGAGCCTTCTAGGTTGAGCATCGAGTCTCCAGCCAAGAAAGACGCCGCAACGGTCAGCGAGAATTCCGGTGGCGTCGGCACGGACAAGAAGGTCACCAGCCTGCCTCTCAGGATGCGGGCGCGGGTGCTTTCGTTCTACCGACAATCACCAGGGATCGTCACAGCTGGCCTCATTGCCGTCCTGTTCGCGGCCGCGTACCTCCTCGCTCCGCCTATGGGCCGTGATCTATCGGCGCAGATGGCTCATGCCCAGCTGGCCCAGCAACATTGGCCCGTTGTCCTGGACCTCCGTTGGTATGGCGGTTTCGACCCACCTGGGCTACAGCGTCTTGTCTCCTCTGGTGATGGCGCTTCTGGGCGTACGCGTCACGACGGCGCTTGCCTATGTAGCGTCCGTCGTGCTCTTCGCGGCGTTGCTGAAGCGCACCGCGGTGGCGACGACCAGTCGCCGGGGCAATCATTGGGGCAGTCTGCCTGACCGGGAATCTCGTGGTGAGCCGGACGACGTTCGAGCTCGGTCTCGCTGTTGCGCTCGGCGCACTGTTGGTTCTGACCTCCGGACGCCTGAGAGATCGCGGCCGTGCTGGCTGTCCTGGCAGCGCTCTGCAGCCCGGTAGCTGGCTTGTTCCTGGGAGTCGCCGGAGGCGCTTTTCCTGATCCGTCGACGACGGGCGGGCATGACGCTGGCTGTCAGTGCCCTGATTCCGACGGTCGCGGTCGGCCTAGCGTTTGGGAACGGCGGGTACCAAACATTCGGCACGAAGCAGGCCGTGCTGGCTCTTCTCGTCTGCGTTGTTGTGGCGGGACTGTGTTGGCGCTCTCCAGTTGTCCGGTGGGGTGCGCTCCTGTCGGCCGGGCTGGTGGCGGGGGCTTATCTGGTACCGACCCCTGTGGGCACGACGGCGACGCGTTTGCCGGAGCTATTCGCTGCGCCGATGATCGTGGCTGTCGCCGTGGTCCCGCTGGGCGCTGTTATTGCCGCTACTGCAACCGTGGCTCTTGCTGCTGCCGCCGGTCTCCCTGACAGAGATTCGCGAACGAGGCGATCCCGCACTCAGCGCGGAGTTCTATGCGCCCTTGTTGGACCAGCTGGCCGCTCATGGGGTTGCCGGGCCCATTGAGGTGGTTCCGACGCAGCGGCGCGGCGAAGCTGCCGTCGTGGCACCAGTGGTTGCCATCGCAAAAGGATGGTCGCGACAGCTCGACACCGACCGCAACCTCGATCTTCTTCGACGGCAGCCTCAATGCCGATACATACCGAAAATGGCTGGACGCCAACGCCATCTCGTACGTGGCCCTCTCCAACGGGCCCTACGACTGGGCGGCAACTGATGAGGCGTCATTGGTGCGCCGCGGGTTGCCGTACTGGAGGCCTGTCTGGTCTGACCGGACCTGGACCCTCTATGCCGTCACGAACCTGCAGCCGGTGATCTCGTCACCAGGACGAGTTATCGCTCGCGATCCCGTTTCGCTAACCGTGTCCCTGCCCGAGCCGGGTGAATATCCGTGCGCATCCCCTGGTCCCGGTACCTGTCCGTCTCCACTGGCTGCGTGAAACCAGCCCCCGACGGATGGTCAGTTGTCGTCGTGCAGGACCCCGGCACTGTCAAGATCAAAGGCAGCCTGGCGCCACGCCACCACTGTTGAGGTCATGGACATCGAATCAGTCGTCATCACCAAAGAGCCCGCTCAGACTACGACCGTTCTAGCGACGTGACCTCGGTTGTTGAACTGCGTCTGTCAAATTCTGGGACTGCGGCGTTCGATCATGACAACATCTCGCCAAACTCCGGCGAGCGGTCCGTAGGTCATCCGCCCGAGCCGTTGTCGAGTACCGACGACGCGAAACCCGGCTTGTTCGTGGAGTCGCAGACTGGCGTGGTTCTCGGGGAATATGCCGGACTGGATGGTCCATATGCCAGGCGGACTCGGTGGAATTGATCAACGCAGTGAGCAGCTTGAGTCCGATGCCTTGTCCCCGCACCTGCGCAGCGACGTAGACCGAGTCCTCGACGACGCCGGCGTACGAGCACCGGTCGGACACGGGGGAGGCGGCGACCCAACCGAACACGTGCCCGTTCTCGACTGCCACGTGCCGGTGATCTGGCAGCCTGCTGGCGTCGAAATGAGCCCAGTCCGGCGGTTCGGATTCGAAGGTGGCGTGACCCGTCGCGATGCCCTCGGCGTAGATGGCTGACACTTCGCGCCAATGCCCTTCGATGAGCGGGACGATTCGGACACTCATGAGTTCCTCGGAATGCAGTAGTGGTGAGCAGACTTGCACCGGGCGCCACCGCCGGATTCACCTGATCAGTCGGAGCCGACCCGGCCGACCGAACCTCCAACAGAGCCCTGGGAGAGATTGATCATCGCGAACACCGGTAGTGCCCACACCCACCTCGCTTTGCTGCGGTCGAGCAGTCCAGCGGTCTGACCGAGGCCGTCGCTTCTACGCACGAAACTATTCGGCACCCTGTCTCACCGCAAACGACGGCCTGGCCACGACGTCGCCCAGCAACCTGTTGCGACGGCGCCATTGAGCGTCGAATGCCAGCGTCCGCCTGCGGTATCATCATCGCAATAATTCGCGTCGAGCAATCCTTGCAGATCCCGGGAACTCGGCGTAAAACTTTCAATCCGGAACCAGGAGTAAAACGGGCGCATGGCGGCTCGTAAAGCTACAGTCAGCATGAAAGATGTGGCTGCCCTGGCGGGGGTTTCTCTAGGCACTGTGTCGAATGTCTTGAATTCGCCGGATATTGTTGCCGAACCGACGCGACGCCGGGTTGAGCTTGCCATTGCAAAGCTTGGCTGGATTCCCAACGAACCGGCGCGCCAACTTCGGGCGGGGCGGAGCCGCTCTATTGCCATGGTTGTCATGGATATTGCCAATCCTTTTTACACAGATTTGGTGCTCGGCGCCGAGAACTGTGTGCAGGAACGCGGCTACGCGGTACAGGTGGGAAATAGTTCACAAGATGCTGATCGTGAACGCGCTCAATTGTTGGTCTTGATGCAACAAAGAGTCCGAGGAGGTGCTGTTGGCACCGATCTGGGGCCTCGATGAGCGAGTCTCGCAGCTCAGGCTCCGCGGCATTCCGTCGCCAGCTTTTGGATCGTGCCAGCAACGCTTCTGACTTCTGTTCGGTCTCCGTTGACGACGTTGAGGGTGGGCGGTCTGGCCGCGGAGCACCTGCGTCTGATCAAGGTCACACGAAAATCGCTCTGATTGGTGGCCAGGGAATCTCCAGCAAGTGCGGGATCGGACGGTTGGGCGCCGAACTGGCGAGCTCACGACACGACGGAGCAGCACAGCTACCGGTGGATATCGACGCAGCATCTCGATGTCGAGTCCGGAATCCGAGCTGCTGAAGAAATAGTTGTCACTCGCCGATCGGGATCGCCCGGACTGCGGTATTCCGCAGCAAATGACCTATTGGCAGATTGGTTTTGCTGCAAGGTTTGTGACGGCCGGGTTGCACGTACCAGACGACATGGCAATTGTGGGGTACGACGACATTGCCTTTGCCGCAGCAGCCGCCGTCCCGTTGTCGTCGGTCCGGCAACCTCGACTGGGTATCGGCTATCGGGCGGCGGAGCTGCTCTTTGACGAAATTGAAGCGAATGAGCGGGACGCGCCGCATGAGCATGAGCAGGTGCGATTTACACCAGAGCTGGTAGTTCGCCGTTCCAGCGCCAAGAGCCGCAATCTTTTCCGAGGTTGTCGGCGCCTGAGGGGTCCGAGTGAGCACCAAGCGAATCCGTGGTTCTCGGAGGCGGATTTACGGGCTCTGAGGCGCGATCATTCGGTTCGTCCCACCGGTTTCGAGATGCCGAATCGACTGTGCGTGTCCGTGACCTCGCCATGCGGCCCCCGTGGCGATGCCGGAATTGTGCTGATTTGACGGCACGTCCCGGCCCCGTCAGGCTTTGCATATGGCTGGGCAACCGCTCAGTGCCCGACGTCGGGTTGTCGACGCTCGTCGCGATGTGCGTCGCGCAGGGCATGATTCTGCTCGATAACACGATCGTCAACGTTGCCCTGCCGTCGATCCAGCGTGAGCTCGACGTGAATCCGGGCAACCTGATCTGGGTCGTCAACGCGTACGTCCTCGCCCTCGCCTCGCTCATCATGGTTGGCGGGACCTTGGGGGATCGGTACTGGCCGCAAGCGCGTGTTTCTTTGTCGGGCTGGCGATCTTCACCGCGATGTCATGCCGCCTGCGCCCTCTCCCTGAACGAGTCGGCGCTCATCGCCGCTCGCGCCGCGCAGGGCGTCGGTGCGGCTTCGTCGCACCTCAGCCTGTCGCATCCTGGCTGACGCCTACCCACCGGAGCGTCGCACTGCTGCCATCGGAATCTGGGCTGCTGCCGCCGGGTTGGGGTTCGGTGCCGGGCCGGTTGTCGGCGGCATCCTGGTCGAGCTGTTCTCCTGGTCCGCCGTGTTCTGGGTGAACGTACCCATCGGGATCGTCGGGCTGGTCCTCGTGATCACCGGTGTCCGCGAGTCGCGCAACCCGCATGCCCGCAGGCTGGATCTACCCGGCGCCGTGCTCGTCGCAGCCGGCCTGTGCGTCCTGACCTTCGCGATCGTCGAGTCCGAGCACTTCGGCTGGACGTCACCGACCATGATCGCGCTGCTCACGGCCGCCGGCGTGCTGCTCGTTTCCTTCCTTGTGGTCGAGTCCAGGGTCCGCGAGCCGATGGTGCCGCTCGGGCTGTTCCGGGATTCCCGGTTCACGGTGTCCTGCGGGGTCTATGCGATCATGTACCTCGCGTTGGCTCTCGACCTTCTTCTTCGTCACGCTGTTCTTCCAGAACGTCGAGGGGTGGTCCGCGCTCGAGGTCGGCCTCTCTGGTTGATCATGAATACGCCGTTCCTCATCGCATCAACGCTTGCCGGTCGCCTCGCGGTGTGGATCGGTACGGCCACCTGCTGGCTCGGCGTCCTGCTCGGCGGGCTCGGCGTCCTCGCCCTGGCGTTCCTGACACCCGGTGCCGGTCTGCTGGCGGCGTCGCCCGGCTACGTGCTGATCGGGGCGGGCTACGGGATGGCGGTGCCGACGATCTCAGCCGTGGCGGTGTCGGCGCTGCCGCTGGAAACACAGCGGACTGGCCTCCGGCGTGCTGAACTCGGCTCGCCAGGTGGGTACGGCGGTGGGACTGGCTGCACTGGATCCGTCGGGCTGGCCGTCACCCGCAACTCCTGGGCAGCCCTGTCCGCGCAACTACCGACGTCAGCCCAAGCAGGTGCCCCGGACATCGTCCAGGACGTGAGCGGCGGACAGGGCAGCGTCGTCGCGCAACAGCTCGGCCCCAGCTGCCCAACCGCTCGCGGAAAGCGCCTTCGTCGACGGCCTGCACGTGGCGCTGCTTATCGGCGGCGGGCTCATGCTGGTCGCGGCCGCATTCGCCTTCATTCAGCTGCGCCGTAGCCTGCGGTGACGGTGCCGACGGGCGCCCGCGCCGTGTCGGCGCAAGGGACACCTGAAGGCGCGGCCTCGTAGGCCGTAGTCTCGTAGCGCTGCTGGAAGTGGCTGCGAGCGCGCCGGACCTCGTCCCACTTCCTGCCCGTTCACCCAGAGCACGTATCGGGAGTCGGCGGTGATGCGAGCCGGCGCTTCCTCGGGAACCACCTCAAGATCGAATATCCGCCGGAACATCGATCGGGAGAACGATCGACTGGCGCCGCCACCAGTCAGAAAATCCGCGGGAGTTCCGGTCGCGGTCCTGGCCTGGTTTCCAATCCAGTGGCCGGACCAGCGCAGAGAGGCTGTACTAGGTGCTTCGGTCGCCGAGCGCATCCATGCGACGCTCCTCTCGCTCTTGAAATGTTTCATACTGTGTCCGAACTGTGGAGCTTGCATAAATGTGCGTCTCAGTTCGAGTCGAAGGAACCAGCTTCGACCAGCTCAGCGCGCATTCAACTGGTGCTGGCCACTGCCGGAGCTCCTGCGCGGCATTTGTTTCCGGCAACCGGACCAGAGCCGTAACACCGTCCGGAACAACAACGTCCAGCTCGATTGGGTCGTCGTCCTTGCGGGACCAGGAGACCGAGATGGTGCCGTGACTGGTCTCCAGAGAAGACCGGGCCCAATGGATGTCACCACCCGGCTGGGGTGCGATCAGCACCTTGAGTATCCGGGCTCCAGCGGCGCGATACCCCCGATGCAGCGATGCATCCAGTCGGCCACGGCGCCCAGGGCGTAGTGGTTGAAGCTCGTCATCTCGCCGGGATTGATCGAGCCGTCCGGCAGCATCGAATCCCATCGCTCCCAGATCGTGGTCGCGCCCATGCTGACCGGGTAAAAGCCACGACGGGCACTCGCGTTGCAGCAGCAGCCGGTACGCCGTCGTCGAAGTGACCAGTTGCACTCAGGCGCGTCAAGAACGTACGGCGTGCCGGCAAAGCCGGTCTGGATGCGGTAGCCGCTCGGCAACGAGTCTCGGCCGAGGCGCTTCCCGCGAGCTGACCGGTATCTTCGTCGAGCAGCCCGAAGACGAGGGCCAGCGCGTATACCGTCTGCGCGTCGCCCGGATTGTGCCGTCGCCATGTACGTAGTGCTCGTTGAACGCGGTCCTGGTCCGCTCGGCAAGATCTGCGAAGTGCCGCTCGTCCTCACTGCGTCTGAGCAAGCGCTGCAGTCTCGTCCAGGATGTCGAGCGTCTCGATAGAGACAGGCAGTGGCGACGACGCCGTTGTCGGCCTTGCTGGCCGCCGGTCGATCCGGCGGCGCGGTCGGATCGAGCCAGTCGCCGAACTGGAAGCCGGTGTCCCACAGCCCGGTCGGCGACAGCAGCGACTCCACTCGGCGAACATGGCGCGATCATCGAGTCGAACTGATCACGCAGCACCTGCAGGTTCGCCGTACGCACTGCCAGAGGGCCCACGGCACCCAGCACGGCCGCGTCGCTCCAGATTGCGGTGCTCTCCGGAGGCGGGAAGTGCGATCGGATGCTTGACGTACTTCAGGACGTCCGGCACGACGTACGGCCACCATGCCGTCGGCTGCCCGCTGCTCGGCAGCGAGGTCGGCCAACCAGTCCGCGCAGGAAGTCCTCGACATCGAACAGGTACGCCGCCGAGGGCGCGAAAGCTGCGATGTCACCGGTCCAGCCGAGCCGCTCGTCCCGCTGCGGGCAGTCGGTTGGCACGTCGAGGAAGTTGCCGCGCAGTCCCCACACCGACGTTGCTGATGGAGCTGGTTGAGCAACTCATCTGAGCACTGAAGGTTGCCGATCCGCCGCAGCTCGGAGCGAGACGCACAACGGCGGTGATCGCATCGGCTGGCAGCTCACCGGGCCAGCCGGTCGACCTCGGCGTAACGGAAGCCGTGGAAGGTGAACGTCGGCTCGAACACGTCGTCGCCGCCGCTGAGGATGAAGTGGTCGGTTGCTTTGCGCGGTTCGCAGCGGCCGGGTACCCAGCTCGTCGTGCTCTAGCACCTCGGCATGCCGCAGCGTGATCAGCTACTGGCCGGGCCCTGACGCTGAGCCCGTAGCCACCCCACCAGGTTCTGCCCGAAGTCGACCAGAGTCCTGCCAGCGGGAGGCGACGTCCAAATCTCGACTGGCTGCAGCTCCTCCTGACGCCGGACGGGCGGACCGATGGCCACGGGTTAGCGCGGTCGAAGTCGAGCTCGACTGATGCACGCCGGTCCAGCTGTCGTCGGAGAATCCCGGCTGCAGCCACGCGTCCGACTCGCGGCCGAGCGTCGATCGTCTGGCCGTCGTAGAGGTCGTTGGCACGATCACCGCGGAGGGGCCAGCTGTCCAGCTTTCGTCGGTGACAACGAGGTCTGGACATAGCCGTCGGCGAACTCGATCTCCAGCTGCGCTGAGGGCAGCCAAGCTCTGTCGCCGTAGAAGGCGCTGCCACCGGTCCAGCCCAGGCGCCCACGGAACCAACCATTGCCCTAGCGCAGCACCGAGGACTGACCTGCGGCTGAAGGAGCGCGGTCACGTCGATAGCTGCCGTAGCGCAGCCGCCACTCATAGCTGCTCCACCCTGGGCCGAGGACGATCGTCGGACACGGGCTCGCCGTTGAAATAGGCCCCGAAGATCCCATGCGCCGTCGCAGGGTAGCCCGAGCGACTGATCCGTGCCCTTCGTCCAATCCGAACCCGTACGGAGCAGGTGGCGCCCTGCCTGAAGTCTTCGTTGGAGGCGATGGGCAATGCAGACCACGTGAGCGACATGAGTTCCCCTTTCGGTTAGCGGCAAATGGTTGTGCGTCTCAGGGGACTGCGTCGAGGGTTGAGCGATGAGCGTCTAGCGCCGATGATCCGCGGCTGGCGAATCTCCTCGCGGAGCACTCCACGGCGAGCTCACCCATCTGACGTGCTGGCTGGACTCACCGTAGAGACGGGAATGGTGCTCTCGGACGCGAAATGGTCATCGTCGTAGCCGACCACCGATCAGCTCATCGGGAACCGCGAATGCCGAGATCGGTGGCGCGCCTGATGACCACCGATCGCCAGCGGATCCGAGGGGCACAACAACTCCGTCGATGACTTCGGACTGCAGGATCTGCTGGCCTAACGCTCGACCTGGAGCCGATCTTGAGATTCGGCGCCTCGACGACTCGCAGGCTGGCCCGCTCGCAGCTGCTGACAGCCCTCCCGGCACGCCTTGCAAGACGGACGATCTAGATGGCGTGGAGACGGAGATAGCCCGCGAGATAGACGAGTCGCCGGGCTCCTTGATCGAGAAGATGGCTGGGCCGCCAGATAGCCGCCCAGTTCCCCGTTCACCAGTGACGCTTGCAGAGGCGAGGCTCGAGCCGCGGGAGCGTTCACCAGAACGACTGGGGCGGGGTGTTCGGGGTCGGAATGAGCCCGCGATTGCGCCATGCCAGGCAGGTGTTATACCGTCACAAGCCCGAAACTGAAGCGG
>ERZ1370068.6130-contig-5132_pt1 | contig 12286 bp, 19 predicted proteins | sample MGYA00561227_ERZ1370068 | MGnify/ENA primary metagenome ERZ1370068 (study PRJEB38410, sample SAMEA6850437) | metagenome | study: Metagenomic assessment of the ecological functions of the soil: analysis of the soil microbiota associated with the...
AAATAACCATCACGCCGACGCTGCAGACCGGAGCGACTTATCTTGCGGCCGCTCGCGCGCTATCAGATGCGCCAGCGATCCAGCGCCATTTCAACAACTGGAACATCATCCGGCATCTCGCGCAGGTCGTTCCTGGCGCATATCCGGAGGACGGCGCGGAGACTTTCATCGCACGGGAAGCTGGAGAAAGTCGCCGCGGGGGAGAGATCTATAACTGGATGCTGGTGCTGCGCGGCGGCGATGGCGAGGCGATCAGGGAATATTCGCTTTCGCCCCGGGTCGGACGATGCGAAGGGCAACCGCGGCTTCTGGCTCGCGGAGCGCTACTGGAGATCAGGGGCCTGATGACCGAAGCCGTCACGGCGGTGAACGATTTTGCGCTTCCGCACGCTCGGGATCGACGCAGCTTCCACGCCTGCAATGCGGCGACCAACGTGGCGTCACGCCGGGTCAAGCAGAAGACCGGCGCCGAACTTGTCGGCTACATCGAAGCTCGCCCATCACAGTGGTCAGACGCTCGCGAAAAATGGCGCGTGACGCGGGAGAACTGGCTGCGCCGAAATCTGTAGCGAAGCGAAGCAATCCAGCCGGGGCTGGTGGTCTGGTTGCTTCGCGTTCGCCTCGCGCATTTACCCTGCGCGAAGCGCGGATATCCAGACGCGAGCAGGGGTTCTCAGGAACAGTGCGCTGTCGGCGTCGAAGAGCGGCGCAGCGCAGCCCATTTACGGAATAATTCGCGGGTATTTCCAGGAACTCCTCGACGACCGGTTCGTCAGTAGCCGTCACCACGCATTGCCCAGCCGCGATTTCGACCCACTGCCAGAGGGCGCGTATTTCCTCCGCGGACTTGCCGCCTGGCGCATGTTCGCAGACCGCAAGGCCGGCGCTCAGCGCGTCCTGGTGATCGTTGCGCATCACGATAAAGGGTTGTGGCCACGATCTCGGCGATATCGAGCGCGGCCTCGTCGCTCAGCGCGTGTTCCGGCGCCGGCGAAGGCGTGCCGCGGCCCGGATCGGGGTCTGGTTCAGGACGTAGGCGAACGGCTTGTGCCAGGCCCTGATGACGCGGAGCGTCGCGGCGGTGGCCTCGATGTCGGCGATGCTCGGCCGCGTCAGGAATCAGGCAGAGGTCGGAATAGCGAATGGCCGAAGTGGTCGCGGCGGTCTACGCCGCCGGCGGTATCCACGATCGTCACCGTAACGCCGTCGTGTGCGAGCGATTGCAGGCGCTGTTCGACCTCGCGGGCGGCATAGATCCGGCTCGACGATCGGCGCGGCATAGGGACGGCGGCGCTTCCAGTTCGAAAGCGGTGCCCTGGGGGTCCGGTCTCGATCAGGCGGACATTATGTCCGGCCCGGATGGCGGCAAGTGCAAGGCCGATGGCAAGCGTGCTTTTTCCCGAGCCGCCCTTCTCGGGTGGCCAGTACGATCGTCTGCATTTCTAGGTCCTCTGGATAGGCTTTGGCAGGTCATTTAGGTTACGCCACACGAGTGCGCCGCATTCTGCGACGCCGAGCTACGCGCTCGCCCAGACGTGCCCAGCCCGATCCAAAGGTCAGAGGATCGCGGTCGTCCGGATCAGTCAGCTTGCAATGATGCCGGATTGTGGAATTGTGGCCGTCCGGGCGAATACTGGCGCACGCGTGCTGTGATCTTGCTGCCCGATCCGAAACGCGACAACAAGAAAAGCGGGAAAACAGCATGACGGGTCAATTGGCGGGATCGCGCAGCCACCGGTTTTCAGTGTCAGAAGCGGCCGGCGACCGGCAGCCGCGGCATGGTGGTCAGCAATCATCCGCTGGCGTCGAGCGCGGGCGCGGAAATGCTGGCGGCCGGCGGCAACGCCATCGATGCGGCGATCGCGACGCTGTTCACGCTGACGGTGGTCGAGCCGATGATGGTCGGCATCATCGGCGGCGGCATGGCGCATATCCGGCTGGCCGATCGGCAGCCATCGCTTCATCGACGGCCAGAGCACGGTGCCGCTGGCGGTCCGGCCCGATACCTACACATCGAAACCCGGCTCGGCGCATGACGTGTTCGATACGGTCAGGCGATGAAAACCTCGACCGGCCCGAAAGCCGTCGCCGTGCCGGGCTCGCTGAAGGCCTGGTGCGAGACGCTGCAGACGGTTCGGCACCATGAGCCTCGCCGACGTCATGCAGCCCGCGATCAAGCACGCCTCGCGCGGCTATGCGGCGACGCCGTATCTGCACGAATGCATCGCCGACAGCGCCGAGGGAGATGCTGAAGGACAAGGCGATCTCGGCGATCTATCTGCCGAACGGGATGCCGCTGAAGGCCGGCGAGCGCGTGGTGCAGTCGGAATATGCGGAAACGCTGACCTACATCTCGCAGCACGGCGAGAGCGGCGCTGTATCACGGCCCGCTCGGCGATATCCTCGTCGATTACATGAAGACGAATGGCGGCTTCATCACCCGCGAGGATCTCACGCGTTACAAGACGGTCGAGCGCCAGCCGATCCGCGCCGATTATCGCGGCTGGCAAATTCTGGGGCCGCCGCCGCCCGCGGCCTCCGGCGTGCACATCGCGCAGATGCTCAACATTCTCGAAGGCTATGATATCGCAGAGCTCGGCTTCGGCTCCGCCGCAGACGATCCATTACCTCGCCGAAGTGCTCAAGATCGCCTTCGCCGATCGCGCCGCCGCCAGCGGCGATCCCGACTTCATCAACGTGCCGGTCGAGCGGCTGACCTCGAAGGCCTATGCCGACGAACGCCGCCGCGCGATCGATCCAACCGCGCGCAAGCATGGGGCGCCGGCGTGGCGCAGCTCGAAAGCGCGCACACCACGCACATGACGGCGGCGGATGCGTTCGGCAACGTGGTCGCGACCACGCAGACCATCAACAATCTGTTCGGCGCCAAGATTCTGATTCCCGGCCTCGGCACCATGCCGAACAATTACATGAACCTCTACGATCCCCGTCCCGGCCACGCGCTGTCGCTGGCGCCGGGCAAGCGCGTCACCACCTCGATGTCGCCTGATCATGGCGCTGCGCGACGGCAAGCTGCGTTTACGCGCTCGGCCTGCCCGGCGGAAAGCAGATCTTTCCGAGCGCGATGCAGGCGCTGATCAACCTGATCGACCACGGCATGAGCCTGCAGGAGGCGGTCGAAGCGCCGCGGGTCTGGACCGAAGGCAACGCGCTCGAAGTCGAACAGGCGGTGCCCGACAGCGTTCGCGCCAAACTCACGTCGATGGGCCACAAGGTGCAGGCGGTGCCGACGGTCGCCGGCGGCATGAATGCGATCCAGTTTCACGAGGACGGCACGATGTCGGGCGCGGCTTGCTGGCGCGCGGACGGCACGCCGATCGGCATCGCCGGCGGGCTCGCGCGCGCCGGCGTGAGGTTCGGGCTCGCGTGATCGAAACGCTAGCGCTATGTCGTCGCTATCGCAATCTTGCTTAGTCCGCGATTGCGGCTCATAGCTCCGTTGTTTTGCGGGAGAATCCGCAGTTTTCGCGCAGTGCGATTGCGTACTAGTACGGCCGCCGCGTTGTCCCATTCTTCATGGTTAACGCCCAACCTGATGTGCTGCCGGCTATGTGCCGCCGCGCATCGGGGGATCTCGCCATGGCGTTTCTGCAATCTGAATATTCGAGGGCGTTTGATTCTGGGCTTCAGCGTGCTCTGTGCGCTGCTGGCCATGCGTGGTCGGCACCACCATCGTCAAGGTTCGCGCGGTCAACGAATCCACCGATCGCACCGTCAACCTTCGCGTGCCGACCGCGCATGACCGCAAGCGACGTGGTGGCGGGGTCTACGCCTCGCTCGCCTCGCTGCGCGGCTGGATGATCACCGGCAACGATGCGTTCAAGGCCGAACGCGCGACGCTGTGGAAGGAAATCCAGCGCTACGGCTCCGAGATGGATCAGTCTCTCAGGCCACTGGACGGCCGAACAGAACAAGGCGGACTGGAAGCAGGCCAAGCCGCTGCTCGATGAACTGCGCAGCGCGCAGGACAAGGCCGAAGCGATCGCCCACACCATCGACGAGCAGCCGGCGGCAAAGATGCTCGCCACCGAGGCGGCGCCGCTGGCCAAGCTCATGCTGCAGAAGGCGACCTCGATCATCGACGAGGAAGGCAGCATTGCCTCGACCGATGCGCGCAAGAGCCTGTTGATCGGCTTTGCCGATCTGCGCGGCAGCATGGCGATGGCGATCGGTGCGATCCGCGCCTATCTCCTGACCGCGGACCTGGCCTTCAAGAAGGAGTTCGAGGAACTCTGGGCGCTCAATCAGAAAAAGTTCGAGGCGCTCGTCGAAGCGGCGCTCGGAGATGACGAGCGCCCAGCAGAGCGCCTTCGACGCGCTCGTTGACGCCCGCGCCAAATTCTCGCCGCTGCCGCAGAAGATGTTCGATATCCGCGCGCTCCGGACCGCTGGAACATGGCGCAATGGTTCCTGACCAACGAGGCGGCGCCGCGCGCCAACAAGCTGCTCGATATCTTCGCGGGCGCAAAGGACGCCGCCGGCTCGCGTTCGGGCGGAATGGTTTCGCGGCAGCAGGACAATCTGAAACGGGACGGCGATGCCGTGCTCGCCGAGACCGGCTTTCCTGATGACGCTGCTCTGGGTGCTGCTGGGTGTCGGCATCGGCGTCGCGGTGACCGTCGTGTATCTGACCAACCGCTCGATCGTGCCGCCGATCCTCAAGATGGTCGGCGCCATGGGGCAGCTTGCCGGCGGCGATCATTCCGTCGCTATTCCCGCCACCGACAAGAAGGACGAGATCGGCCTGATGGCGCGAGCGGTCCTGATCTTCAAGGAGAACATGATCAAGGCCAAGGAGCTTGCCGACAAGGAAGCCGAGGCGATCAAGGCGCGCGTGTGCGCGGGCGGCGCGGGTCAACGAACTGACCCGAGGCGTTCGACGCCAGCATATCGACGCGTGCTGCGGTCGGTGGCGTCGGCCTCGACCGAACTGCAGGCGACGGCATCGTCGATGACGGCGACCGCGGAAGAAACTAGCAACCAGGCGACCGCCGTGGCGGCCGCGACCGAAGAAGCTTCCACCAACGTGCAAACCGTTGCGGCGGCGTCCGAAGGAGCTGGCGAGCTCGGTCACCGAGATCAGCCGTCAGGTGGCGCAATCCGCCGCGATCGCGCAGAAGGCCGTCGAGGAGGCCGATCGCACCAATACGACGGTGCAGGGCCTGTATGACGGCGCGGCCAGCATCGGCGACGTCGTCAAGCTCATCAACGACATTGCGCCAGCAGACCAACCTGCTCGCGCTCAATGCCACGATCGAGGCCGCGCGCGCCGGTGAGGCGGGCCGCGGGCTTTGCGGTGGTGGCGTCCGAGGTCAAGAGCCTCGCCGAGCAAACCGCGAAGGCAACGGAACAGATCGGCGCGCAGATCATCGTCGATCCAGAATTCGTCCAGCGAAGCCGTGACCGCGATCAAGGGGATCACGTCGACGATCAGTGAAATGAACGAGATCGCTTCCGCGATCGCCAGCGCCGTCGAAGAACAGGGCTCGGCGACGCAGGAAATCGCCCGCAACGTGCAGCAGGCGGCGCTCGGCACCGGTGAAATCTCGGCGAATGTGGTCGGCGTCCAGCAGGCCGCCGGCGATACCGGCGCCGCCGCCCATCAGGTGCTGCAGGCGTCCAGCGAGTTGTCGAGACAGTCCGAGACGATGCGGGGCGAGGTCGAGACCTTCCTCAGCAACATCAAGGCCGCTTGAGCCGCGATGTCTTCGTGCCCCGGACGCAGCGCAGCGCTGTGAGCGCTGCACCGCGTCCGGGACACGAAGTCTTACTTCCGCTACGCAGATCACGCGCACCACTGGACGCCTTGGCGTCCGACGATCCACCGGCCGCATTGACGCCATTGGCCTTGAGGAAGTCGCGCACCGTGTCGGCGGTCACCAGCACCGCCTGCGCCGCCGGTGCGCCATTCGCGGGCCCGGCTACCAGAACCGGCTTCAACAGCGCGACGCCGGCGAACCTGCCGTCGCCATCGAGCGCGCGGCGCGCCGGAAAAGCCGAGCGCCGGGGCGGGCGTCAGCGCGATATCGCTGCCGCCGCCGAGCTGGGCGACCGAAGCCTTGACGCTGCTCACCGCGGCGCCGCCGCCCTGGTTCTGCGGATCGGCAATGCCGGTGAGGTCGAGCGCCGTCTTGGTGGCGGCGTTGGCGAGATTGAGCGGCTTTCAGCCCGCGCGCGCCATAGATGCGCAGCAGCGCGAGATCGTGCTCCTTGTCCTCGGCGACGCGATCGGCATTGCCGAAGCCCGCGATCGCGACCGCGAGGCAGCCGTCGGTGATCTGGCGGTCGGCGATGATCGCGCCGTCGTCACTGACGACGACGCCGGTGCCGTATTCCACGGTCTTGCGCGGCGGAGGCCCGGCCATTTGCGCGCCGGCCGGAAACGCGTTGAACGCGCTCGACATCGCGATCACGACCGGCTCCACGGTATTCTCGGTCGCCTGATCGTAGAGGATGGTGAGGATGCGGACCTCGTCGCCCTTGAAGGTGCCGCGCAGATAAAATTTCTTCAGGCCCTGCAGGCCGGACAGCACGAAGAAATCCGGCTTCGACCACGGTGTAGTCGATGTTGCGCCCCGGCTTCCTTCTTCTCGCGCTCGGCGAGCTTTGCCGTGGCGGGGCCGGCTTCCTTGCGCCGCGCCAGTTGAATCTGGATCGTGCCGGTCGGCGAGGTCCATTTGGCGCCGTTGGCGTCGCTGGCCTGCTGCGGCACCAGTTTGGTCGGAATGCCGAGCCGCACGCCGGTGCCGGGATCGGTGACGATCTTCCAGCCGACACTTTCCTGCTTCTTCTTGGCGGTGTCGGCGAGGATGCCGCGCTCCTGCGGATTGAGCACGCCGGTCTGCTTGCCGCCGCGCGCTTTCTGGAATTCCTTGATCGCATTGACCATGCGCTCGCTGACGTCGCCCGTGATGGCGCCGTTATACTGCCCGACCCAGGCGAGGTCCGACTGCAGCGCCAGCCGCTCGGCCTGCGCCATCGCGTTGGCCGTCTCCTCCGGCTTCTGCAGCGCGGGACGGATCGGTATCGTGGTGACCGGTTTCGGCTTGGCGCCCGCCGTGGAGGGCGGCGTCATCTGCGCCTGCGCGGGCCGCCAGGCCGCCAAACCGCGGCCGCCACCATCAATGTTGCCGAAAGCACCGATCTCATGACAAATCCCAGGAGAATGTCAGGAGTGGGAATATGGGAGCGCTCATTGACGTCCGGCCAATTAAGCACATCTGCTTGGTCGGCAACAACTGCGCCCCGGTTCAGGGAACCGCGCGCAGGGAATAGACCTGACCATGCTGACCGCCGACGAACTCGAACGCTACGCCCGCCATATCGTGCTGCGCGAAGTCGGCGGCCCCGGCCAAACCGCGCTGAAGGAGGCGTCCGTGCTGGTGATCGGCGCCGGCGGCCTCGGCGCGCCGGTCCTGATGTATCTGGCGGCCGCCGGTGTCGGCACGCTCGGCGCGGTCGATGACGACATCGTCTCGCTGTCCAATCTGCAGCGCCAGATCATCCACACCACGCCCGACATCGGACGGCGCAAGGTCGACAGCGCCGCCGAAGTAGATTCACGCGCTCAATCCGCATGTTCATTTCGAGGCGCATGCGGTGCGTCTCGATGCGAAGAACGTGATGTCGCTGATCGGCGGCTACGATCTCGTGCTCGACGGCTCCGACAATTTCGAAACGCGCTATCTGGTGTCCGATGCCTGCTTCCTTGCCGGCAAAGCCGCTGATCACGGCGGCGCTGGGCCAGTTCGACGGATCGCTGACCACGATCCGCGCGCATGAACGCGGCGCCGACGGCGAGTTCAATCCGACCTATCGCTGCCTGTTTCCCGAACCGCCGCCGCCGGGCACGGTGCCGGCCTGCGCCGAGGCCGGCGTGATGGGCGCGCTGGCGGGCATGCTGGGCTCGATGATGGCGCTGGAGGCGATCCGCGAAATCGTCGGCTTCGGCGAGAGCCTGGTCGGACGGCTGGTGATGGTGGACGCGCGCGCCATGCGCTTCGAAACCTTGCGCTACGCAGCGCGACCCGGCCAACCCGCTCAACGGCGATACGCCCACGATCACCGATCTGAGCTGGCTACGCGGCCTGAGCCTCACCGTCAGGCCCCGTGCCGGCCTGACGGAGCGTAGGCGCGCATCAGGCGCGTCACGGCTCGCCGGGCGTGCCGACCGATCTCCTCGCGGCCAGGGGCGGAGGATCGTGCCCAGCAGTGCGCGCGAAGAGCTCGCCCTGCAACAGTCCGATGAAGCTGTGTGTCCGAATTCGGCGCGATCGTCGATCTCGATCAGTCCCTGCTTCAACAGCCGCGCCACGATCGCGCGAACGCGCTCCATGCCGTGATCCCTGGTGAAGCGCGCTGTAGAGTGCGGCCGACCGGGGACAGCCGGTTGCCTCCGCGGCGACCGCGATCTCGGAACAGCGCCAGCTTCTTCGGCTGCAGCATCAGCGCGAGCAACTGCGCGGCAAGACGATGCAGCGCGCGTCAATGGGATCGAGCCGTCTCGTCCGCGGCAATGGCATCCAGCGCATCGGTGCCCTGCCGGGTCGACCACGCCATCAGCGCTTCGAACAGCGCCTCCTTGCTCGGGGTAGCGCGCATGTAGCGTTGCCTTGGACGCGCGCGCCTGGCTCGCGACGTCGAGCATCCGCGCGCCGTGAAAGCCCTTTTCGGTGAAGACGTCGAAGGCCGTGCCTGCAGGACTCTCCTCTCGCGCGCGGAGTCCTCCTGCGGCGGCTTTGCTGCAGCCTGGATCCGAACGCGCTCATCCTTGCTCGCTCTTGACTGAGTACCCATCGGTACTGTATAGCAAGTCACCCATGGGATTTTAAAAGCCAATCACGATTGCGCGCAATCACGCAGGGCGGAAGAACTGCGAGCGCCGGGGAGGCGGGCATCGTTCTACCCTCCCGGCCCAGCTGCAGCCCCTTCCTGCTTGGCGATTTCCGGCGCGAAGACCTGCACATCATGGCGTTCTTCAGCGGCCATCCCGATTATGAGAGGCGGTGGAAGCTACGATCCGTTATCGCGGGGACGGCACGCCCTGGATCCGCGCGATCCTGACCCGCCACTGACCAGAGCCAGATCGATCACGTCAACGACGACGATCTATCGGCCGAAGGACATGGCGTTACCCGCCAGACCTGCCGCCGCGACATCGCGCTGTGCCGTCGGACGCTCTGCCGGGAAGGCGGCACGCGCGGCTGCGAGTCTGACCTGGCATGCGGGCGAGCCTGTGGTGCTCGACATCACGACCGTAGGCGAGCTGGATCCCGCGGCGCGGCGGCATCTCCGGATCCCGGCAGCCACTCGCCCGACACGGCCTGCCGCTGATGCGCGCGGCGGGCCAGCGTGCTCGCAGTAACCGCAGACCCGCGGTGTTCGTCGGCGGCAAGCGTTTCGAGGTTCCCGGTCAAGATCAGCCCGGGCCTCCTCGTCGCGCATGAAGGTTATTTACGGAAGGGCACACATTTTCGGGGCCATACGCGCCGGAACGATCAGCTATCGCCTGAAGACAAGCCCGCTGCGAATGGCGGCCGGAGGGTAATGGCACTCCTGAGAGCGATGGCCGGGTCATCGTCTATCGCATCGAGAGCACAGCAGCCCGGATGGAAGCTGCGCATCGCAAGAACGGATGCGCCCGGCGAATCAATCTGAAGCTTTCGCGACCGGCGACGGCTCGCGGCGTCACCCGGATCGGCTGCCTCGCGGATGGAGGCCTCAGGGCGGGCTCGATCTCGGATCCGATGAAGCCGGGCATTTCAGCCTCGCGATGGAAGGCGAGACGATCGTATCGGGATCGGCATGCGGCGCAGGCGGGCAGGCCGCGGACGGCCGTCATCACCCTTCGCCAACGCAGCCGGAGTGGGCCGCGGCGAGGCAGGTCCGCGTTATCCTGCTCCCGCGACGGCGACCTCGTGACCGCGGTGGATGACGACGATCGGCCGCAGCCTAACCCGCTTCAACCGTGACGCCCTCGGGGCGTCGTCGATGTGAGCGGGCCGCGCCGAGGTCAGGATGCCCTGAGGTCAGGACGCCTTGGCCGGCTTCTCGCTATCCATGTGCGCAAGCTGCGGCCTGCGATAGCGCCCGGCGGCGGCGCTGCGGCGGAAAGCCTTGGCGAGCGCCGGCGAGATGCGCATCCGTCAACTTCACATCGAGCGCGCCGAGCGCCTCGGTCAGGCGGTCGCGGCGGCGCGCGCCGACCAGCGGCACGATGTCGTTGCCCTGCGCTGCGACCCAGGCGATGGCGACCTGCGCCGGCGATGCACCGATCTCGCGCCGCAATGGCGCGCAGGGATCCGACCAGCGCCAGATTGGCGTCGAGATTGGCGCCCTGGAAGCGCGGGCTCATCTGACGAAAATCCTGCGCGCGCGGAGCGTTCCTTCGACCAGTGTCCGCTGATCAGCCCGCGCGCCAGCACGCCGTAGGCGGTGATGCCGATGCCGAGCTCGCGGCAGGTCTCGAGAATGTCGCTCTCGATGCCCGCGCGCGATCGAGCGAGTATTCGATCTGCAGGTCGACGATCGGATGCACCGGCGTGCGGCCCGGCGGATGGTGTCGGAGCCGACCTCCGACAAGCCCGATGTGGCGTGACATAGCCGGCCTTCACCATGTCGGCGATCGCGCCGACGGTCTCCTCGATCGGCACGATCGGGATCGAGCCGCGCCGGCCGATAGATGTCGATGTGGTCGACGCCGAGCCGCTGCAGCGAATAGGCGACGAAATTCTTCACCGCCGCCGGGCGCGCGTCGATAGCCGATCCAAGCCCCGTCGGGATCGCGCAGCGCGCCGAACTTGACGCTGATCTGCACGATCGTCGCGATTGCGCCGCCTGCAGCGCCTCGCCGATCAGCATCTCGTTGTGGCCCATGCCGTAGAAATCGCCGGTGTCGAGCAGGGTGATGCCGGCATCGAGCGCGGCGTGGATGGTGGCGATGCTTCGGCTGCGGTCGGCGGGGCCGTAAAGTCCGACATGCCCATGCAGCCGAGGCCGATGGCCGAGACGGATGGACCTGTCTTGCCGAGTTTGCGCTGTTCCATGGTGGTTCTCCTCGTAATCGGCGGCGGATATTCGCGCCGTGGTGACGAGGCTGATATGCGCTCTTTCGGATGAAGCGATAAGCTGGACAATTATAAATGGTTTGTTCAGTATATCGAACAATGAAGCAATTTCGACCTCCGCGACCTCGATGCGTTCGTAGCGGTAGCGCGCACCGGAATTTCCGCCGCGCCGCGATCGAGCAGCGGCGTCTCCGTCTCGAGCCTCAGCCAGCGGCTGCGCGACATGGAGGAGCGGCTCGGCGTCCGCCTGATGAACCGCACCACGCGCAGCGTACGCGCTCACTGAGGCCGGCGAATTGCTGCTGGCCCGTGTCGGCCCCGCCATGCTCGGATGTCGGCGCGGCGCTCGATCAGGTGCGCGGCCTGCGGGCCGTGCCGTCGGGCCGTCTGCGCATCAACGCGCCGCCGCCGGCGATCGATCTGGTGCTGGCGCCGATGGTCGCGCCGTTTCCTGCAGCCCATCCCAAGATCGATCTGAGATCGTCGGCGAAAGCGCGTTCGTCGAATATCGTGGCTGGAGGTTTTGACGCCGGCGTGCGCTATGGCGAGCATCTGGCGCAGGACATGATCGCCGGTCTCGCTCGGCGCGCAGCGCTACGCGGTGGTGGCCTCGCGCGAATACGTCGCGCAGCATGGAAGCGCCGAAGCATCCGAAGGATCCGCTGGAGTCATTCCTGCATCCGCACCCGGCTTCGGCAGCGGCGCGATGCTGGACTGGGAGTTCGAGAGGCGGGCCGCGTCGTCAAAGGTCTCGCCGCCGGCCAAGCTGATCGCGACCTATCTCGGCCTGGCGCTGCGCGCCGTCCATGACGGCACAGGCTTCTGGCTGACGTTCGAGGGTTACGTCCGCTACGGCATCGACAGTCAGGCGCGCTGGTCAGCGTGCTCGACGACTGGTGCGCGCCGTTTCCGGGACCGTTTCTGTACTACCCGAGCCGCGCGACAACCGCCGCCGGCGCTCGCCGCGTTCGTGGCCTTCGTTGCGGAATGGCGGAAGCGGAACTGGCGTGGTGGTGAATAAATGATGTCGTAGCTGGTCAGCCCGATGGAGCCAGCGCATCCGCTAACAGGTGGAACCCGCACCAGTTGTTCGGATTACTGCTCCATCCGGGCTACGACACCTAGTATGGCATCACAGCATGCTGGGCAGCACGCGTCCGGCGCTGGCGGTTAGTGCTCACGTAACTGAACAGCGCAGA
>ERZ1370068.10281-contig-8995_pt1 | contig 12285 bp, 22 predicted proteins | sample MGYA00561227_ERZ1370068 | MGnify/ENA primary metagenome ERZ1370068 (study PRJEB38410, sample SAMEA6850437) | metagenome | study: Metagenomic assessment of the ecological functions of the soil: analysis of the soil microbiota associated with the...
GCATTTCGTTGTCCTTTCGCGTTGCTCAGGGGCCCTGTTCTTTTTTGAGAACGACAAGGTATGGCCGGAGCGCTGGGACCAGGAACACGACGTCATCGGCCATGAGGCTCAGAACCGTCTTCAGGAGTGTACCGGTACAGATTACTGTCGCGTAGGCTGAAGCCCAGCCGCCGGTACAGCCGGTTCGCGGCTTCCCGCGAGGGGTGGGACGTTAGCTCGATCGTCCGAGCGCCCAGGGCAACCGCACGACGGACCGCCTCCGGCTCAGGGCTTCGCCCACTCCACGCCCTCTCACCGTCTCGTCCACCACGACGTCCTCGATCCAGCCCGAATACCGGTCGGGATTCTGAATACCACGAGCGTGAGCGTGCCGACGATCCGCGCACCATCGCGAAGGTCGCGGGCGATCAGCATCGTATTGGTCCTCGGCCTCCACGGATCTGGCCGAGGACGTCAGGCGTCGGCACGGCGGCACTTCGTGACAGCTGTATCAGGCGGCTGAAGGCCGCGACCAGCTCGTCGCCAACGCCGCTGCTCGCCACCACGATCTCGATCCCGTTGGCTGGGTTAGATGTCATCCCGGCTGCCTCAGTTGCGATTCGCCGCCTCTGCAAGAAACTCCCCGCGCACGCCGAGGTCTCCTTCAGGCTGGCCGGCGCCACGGCGTAGCGGCGCGCGGAGCGCGTCCGCTGGCTCGAGTGTGACTCCCGCGGGTGCGAGTTCTTCCCGCACAACCTGCCGCAGTGACGTCGAGAGTTGACGCCTGGCGCTGCAGAGCACGCCGCCGGGCCGCAGCACCTTCAAGCACTTGAGCGTGTCGCTTGCGAGGGCGGTCGCCGCGCCCCTGCGCCGTGGAGTCGTGATGCGTCGGGAACGGCGGGGCTCACGGAAAATAGCGCGGTACACCGCGTGAAGGGACGCTCCGACGCACCCGGCGAGAAGCGCTCCCGGGCGTACTGGGAAATGCGTTCGACGAGTAGCAATGGAGATGGTCGAGCATGTAGTCCAGTCCATTGCAGAGTGCCCTCGACGTCGCCCGGTGGCACCAGCACGCCGAGACCTCCTCGCTGACCAGCTCTTCCGGCCCCCGCAACGGGTAGCCAATACCGGGATGCCGGTGGCCATGGCCCGGCGAGCGGCGCCGAGAACGCGTCTCACAGAGGCTGGCCATCACGAGGAAGTCCGCACCGCGCATGAACTCCGCCACCGCTTTGGTCTTGCTCGTGGAGGCGACCTCTCCGGAGAGGTTCGTCGGCAACGATGTTCGTACTCCGTCCTCGCGGCTCCCTCCCCCACGATGTCAAGATGCCAGTCGCGCCGACGTTGACCCAACCGTGAAAGGGCTTGAGGAGCCCGACAACCTGGCGGGCACAAGCTGCCCCACGAAGACGATCCGCTTGCGAACGATGTTCCCGTCGGCAATCTGGCGCAGGAGCGAACAAGGCGGTGTCGACGACATTGGGGACCACGAAAGCGGGCGCGAATCCTATAGTGCCGATGGCCGCACGGAGCGCCCGCTCACCGGAAGCACCATGTCCGCCCAGCGAAATGCCACCCAGGCCTTGAGGAGATCAAGCGGTCCGAGCACACGCCGAGGAAAGACGAGAAGTGCTCGGCAACCACAACGGAAATACGCTTGAACTTGCCGATCAAGATGGCCGGCGCCCCCGCGTCGTAGACATGTACGTGGATGACGTCCGGGCCGAGTGTTTTTCCTCCGTCGGCCACATGCTGGAACGCCTGCCAAACGCTCCATACGTAGCAGAAGTATGAGGCCCTGGGGATGCGCGGCGGTCGGTACCAGACCCGATAGGTGGGAATGCCCTGTCGTCGGCGTGCTCAATCCTCCAGAGCTTTTTCAGGTCAGGATCGGGTCCGACACACGTGAAGCAAGGCCACGTCATCGTGGAGCTGGGCAGCCTTCGGCCTGTTCCCTGACCCATACCGCCCTGGCGGGCTAGCTGCCGTCGTCGGGTACCAGTTGGTGAGAAACAGAATCTTGAGACGTCTCACGCTGGCCGGCGGCTGGAGCATCAAGCCTCGGCGCGCCACCGGATGGAGAGGGGGCGAATCAAACGCTTCGGCCCGGCTCTTTCGCTTGGTGTGGCGTTCACGGTGGAACTCGAAGTAGGACAACTTGAGGCTCGCGTTGCCGACACCCGCAGCATAGCCCAGCGCTTGGCCCACGGCGTCGAGGGGTCAGCCCCACCATCAAGCGGGGATGATTCGGGGCCACAGCTCGGAGGGCGACCAGGGTGGACGAATCTCCGACCGGATGCGCCACAGGCGCACGAGGGAATCAGCGGTGCGCCGCCGGCATAGAACAGCCGCCGCAGCGGAGACCACTGCCGCGCGCGGGCGGCGGCGAACACGCGTGCGGCGTGGACGAGGTACGGCACCAGGGGCCGATTCGCGCGAAGTTGACGTGGGCCGTCTTGGCGGCCGGTTCCGTACAGGCGATGGCCCTTCGACGTCAGGTCCCAGTGTAGGACACACTTCGGCCTCCAGCATGGCCTCGAGCCCACCATCGTAGTTCATGAGAACCGCACGCTTAGTAGCTGCTGTTATGTCCCGGTAACTGGCTGATCTCACCGCCGGGAGCGGGGTCCAGCCATGTCCCGTATCCCAGGAGGAAATCCGCCCAGCTGATCAGGCTATCGGGATTCGCGTTGCGAACAACCGGCCCCACCACCGACCACGGTCCCCGATGCGCCTCGATCAGGGCCTCGGCCCAGCCCGCCTCGGGGAAGGAATGATCCTCCGAGAGGACGACCACCGGCGCGCTTGCTCGCCGCATTCCCACCGCGTGCGCATGGGCGATCGATGTGATCTGCGCCAACCTCGACTGATGTCGACCCGACAAAGTCGTCCAGCTCGCGGCCGGAGCAGAGCGAGCCGCGCCGCTGACGGCGCCACGATCACGATCTCGAGGCGGTGCCTGGCGGTCTGCACGCGCAGGTGATCCATCGTCTTGCGGATGGTCTCGTAGCGGTCCGGTGTGACGATCACGACCGACATCTCCGGCGAGCCGCCACTCATCTTCACCCCTCCTCAGGGCCAGCTCCGACGTCGAGAGCGCCAGATCCGGAGCCGTCCACCGATGGCGTTTACCGCCGGGTCCTGTGAGGATTGTCGGCCCAACTCGGGTCCGACGCCACCGGAGGATGGGTCGATGCGAAGCGAGGATCCACCCAAACGGGCCCAGCGTCAAGTGGTTCTCACCGCGAGAGGAGTTGGTGCCCGACGGACTGCCAGAGGTTACATCGTGAGTGGCGCGACGACACCTCACGCGGTAGCATCCTAGTCGGCGCGAGACGGCCGCTGGACGGGTCAGCGATCCCCGTGTTGCCTCGCGGCCCGGGTGCCATGAGGATGCCCCGATACGCGACTTGCTCGTGCTTGCGCTACGCCGAGCGTGCACGTTCTTGCGCAGCAAGGTGAGCGGTATTGACCACAATGAAGACCCTCGATCCGGGAAGCGCCGCCGCGTGCTCCGCGTGGGCATCATCGGCTGTGGATACGCGGCCGAGCGCCTTCACTTGCCCGCCTTGCGGTCGGTTCCATCCGCTCTGCCCCGTGGCGATCGCCGACAGCGATCCTGAGCGCCTGCGCTTGGTGGGCGACAGGTTCGCCATTCAGCGCCGCTACCTCGATCCCGAGGTTCTGCTCCGAGATACCGAGATCGACGCGGTAGCGGTGTGCGTGCCACCCCGGGCGCATGCCGAGATCGCATTGGCGGTCCTGGACGCAGGCCGCCACCTTCTCGTCGAAAAACCGCTCTGCCTCGATCTCGACGACGCCGACCGTCTGGTCGAGCGCGCCGGTGCGCGCCCGTGGCGGCGATGGTGGGATTCAACCTGCGCTTCCATCGTCATGTGCGCGCGGCCCGGCGCGCCCTCGAGGAGGGCTGATTGGCTCCGGCCGAGGTCTCGTTCGCACGACCTGGAGCGGAGGGCTTCGCGAGCAAATCGGCGGAGCCGGAGTGGCGCCGTCGGCGGGACCTCGGCGGCGGGGTCCTGAACGAGCTGGCCGTGCACCACCTGGATCTCTGGCGGTTCCCTGCTCGGCAGCGAGGGTTGCCGAGGTCTCCGCGTCCAGTCGCCCGAGGGGCGCCATGACACGAAGGCAACGATCACCGCGAGGCTACAAACCGGTGCGCCTCGTCTCAGGATTCTGCCAAGGTGGCGCTGAGACTCACGAGATCGAGGTCTGCGGCGGGCGGTCGCCTCGTCGCCTCGCTGTACCGGTTCGACGGGTTTTGATCTGGTGCCCCGCGTCGACCTTTCCGGGGGATTCAGGCGGCGCCGGGTCTGGGGTTTGGTGCGAGGCGGCACGCGCCCCCTCCCGGGGTCGTTCCGGTCGCGCGCCCAGTGGCGGCGACTTCCTGGAGTCGTGCTCGCGCCGAGTGGCGCCACTTCGCGGATGAGCGCCCTGCTCGGCGGCACCTGTCGAGAGCGCCCCTCGGCGACGGCCGGCGAGCTCTCCGAGCTCGTGCTGGCCCCAGCGATCCATTCTGCAGGCGGACGAATCGGGCTGGCCGGTGGCGGCGGGCGCCGCGCCCGCCGTCTGGCAGAAGCCGAGGATGCGCCGGCGGCCAGTGACGGGATCGGGTTTTCGATCATCGTCCCGACCTACAATCGCCCCGGTCCAGCTCGGGCAGTGCCTGATGGCGCTCGCCGCGTCTGTAGACCATCCGCGCCGCCGCTTCCGAAGTGGCCGTGGCTCGACGACACGGGAGCGCTCCGCACCACTCGACAAGATCGCTCCACCCGTTCACAGAGCGGCTGGACCTCACCGTCCTGGCAGCGTCGAACGCCGGTCCGGCGGCGGCCCGCCAATCTCGGCGCGCTGCGCACGCTCACGGACGATACCCGGTATTCACCGACGATGATTGCGTCCCGGCGCCCGGTTGGCTTCGCGCTCTCGACACTCGCGCGGATGCCTTTCCGGGGCCCCGCTCGGGGCCGCACTCCGCAACGGGCTCCCCGGTATAATCCCTCTACTCTGCCGGTCAGCCAGATGGTCATTGAGGTGGTCTACGCGCACTACAACGCCGACCCCGACCAACGCCCGCTTCTTTGCCTCGAACAACCTTGCCGCGCCCGCCGACCGGTTCCGGCGCGCTTGGAGGGTTCGATCCCGACTTCTCCACCGCGGAGGACAGAGACCTGTGCGAGCGCCGGCTTGCCACGGGGCCGGCTCACGTCTATGCGGCGGATGCGGTCGTGCGCCACGCCCACGCGTTGACACCCGGGCGGGCTCTGGCGCCAGCACTTCGCGTTACGGTCGCGGCGCCCGCCGCTTCCATCGCTACGCGGGCCAGCTATGGCCGGTCGTCGTTCGCGATCGACGCAGGCTTCTATCGCGACCTCGATGATCTCTCCGGTGATGGTGCCGACGGCGGCACGGCGGCAAGCTCGTTCCTCTCAACTGCGCTGCTGGTGTTCGTACAGCAGGTGGCCAACGCAGCCGGATTCCTCGCGGAGATATTCCGGCCTGCTTCTCCTCGGCCGCGCGGCCCAGTGAGTGCTCTGTCACCGCGCGGTGCAGCCTTTGTGTCCGCGAGACCGACCGGCGCACGCCCCGGGCGCTGTCCTTTCATCGCACTCTCATCGCCGGCTCCAGCAAGCCGCAGGTCCGACGAAGCCCGTTGTGAAGCCGTAGGCCACCCTGTAGCCGAGCGCGAAACCGACGCCCAGCTCAGAAGCCGAGGCCAGGATCAGGCTCCCCGTGAAGGTGACGTGCGGTAGCCGGGGAGGAAGTGGCCGAGTAGGCCCAGGTGCGGGCCCACGACGACGTCCTCCCTGGGGAACGCGAAGGCCAGTTGGCTCGCGATGTAGAGCCCGAGCGCGAGGAGGACTTCCCGTCACGACGCCGCCAGCACCAATGCAGGCGTTCAGCCGGAGCAGCCGGCAGCTTGGATGACCACTGGTAGGTTCTGGCACTTTCCGTCCGTCGCGCCGCCTCCGAATCTCTCAGAATCAAGCGCCGCAAAAGAGCTTCCATCGTCTCGACGCGGCGGTGTGGACACCGGCCGTGGTGACACGGCCACCGCAACGTTCCGGCCGAAGGCGGCTAGCCAGCTCTCCGGCGAAACTCCTGACACGAATCCGTAGAGGACCGTTAGCAGGCCGCCCGCCGGCTGACCAACGCGGCAGCCCGGGAAGTATTGGCCGAGCAAGGTTGAGGAAGGCGATGAGGCTCGCGCGCCCGCGCTAGATCGCCGCCGCCAGCGTCACGATCGAGAAGGCGAGGACCGGCATCGCCGCCACCGAGCTGCCAGGCCGAAGGCCAAGCACGGTCTGGAACCCTGGCTGAACCACACGGATTAACGCGCGTCATCAACGGCGGCCTCCAGCGCTTTGGGGATCAGTTCCTCATCGCCGACCTCTTCCAGAGCACTCCTGATCGGTGCTGGTTGCCCACACGTCGTTCCGCTCACCCAGGAGCGACATTGCGCGCGGCGAGGCTTTCCAGTCAGCATCGCGTGGTCCTGGTTGTCGTAGTGGGTGCCCAGTCCGGTGACGGCCGATCGTCTGCAGGTTCTCGAGGCTGGTGACGTAATCCCGCAGGGTCGCAAGCGCGTCTCGGTATTCCGCGCTCGTAGATCGGGTACGCCTTCGGGACCCTGAACACGCAGCCAATCCTCGACATCAACCCCCGCCGCGAGCCCGATCTGCTCGATCTCGCGCTTACTCAGCTCGATCAGGTCGCGGTCGCTCATGCGCCACAGCTCGTCGCCCTCGGCGCAGAAGTACTGCGAGCCCCGGGCTCGACTTGCTCGGCTCCGGGATCATGGCGACACTCCAGTTCTTATAATTCTGAATCCGGCCGACCTTCACGCTCGGGTCGTGCACGTAAATCCAGTTGTCCGGGAAGAGCGTCGGCCGACTGACGATGAGACACACAGTCAGGAAATCCCGGTAACGGAGCCGCTCCGCCGCCGCGAGGACGACCGGCGGCGGGTCCAGCTTGCGTACCAGCTCCGAGATCGGCATGGTGGAGAGGAAGTCCGTGCCCCGGATGACGTCCAGCCCTCCATTCGCCGCGACCACGCGCCCTCGATCCGAGCGCCGACGCGCAGCACTTTGACGACTCAGCGTTCAGCCGCACGGTCCCCCGCGCTCGATCTGGTTGGCAGCCGCCGCCGCATCATCGGTCCGAGCGCGGATAGTGGAATTCCTCGATCGGCGTGCGGACAGTGCCAGGGCTTTAGATACATGCTCCAGGAGTGCGGTGCGGAGAGACAGGTTCTTGATCCGCTGTGCCGCCCACCTCCGCCTTCAGCTCGGAGCTGGGATACCCCAGACTTTCTCCGTGTAGGCCTCGAAGAAAGTGAGGAACAGCCGCCGGCCGAACCTGTTGGTCACCACTGCTCGAAGGTGTCCTCGCGGCGGTAGGGGAACAGTTGCCGCTTGAGATAACTCAGCACGATGCGGAGGCCCCGCCACGCACCGAGCCCCCGCAGCGCGTTCATCGGACGCAGCGGGTAGGAGAAGAATCGCCTCTGATAGTAAATGCGGGACAAACGGGGCCGACACAGGAAGTCCTCACCGAGGATCTCCTGCCAGAGCTTGTTGACCTCCTTGACCTTGCTGAAGAATCGGTGGCCGCCCATGTCGAAATGGAAGCCTTGTGTAGGTCTCGGTGCGGGCGAGTCCGCCCACAGCCGAATATTTCTCGAGCACGATCGGGCGGTAATTGAACCGCGTCAACTCGTGGGCGGCCGTGAGCCCCGCTGGGCGGCGCCGATGACGACGACTACTTGCTGGTGCGCCGCATCTTCCCGATCTCATGAGTTCACACTAGCCGACTCATCGCATCGACTTTCGCCAATCATCTGCGGTCGGACGTCTTGCCCCCACATCATTGCCGTCCGCCGCGCCCCAAGGTCGCGAGCGCCTTGAGGCGGAAGACCGTCCACACCGCCACGTACGTCAGCCCGCTATAGAAGGTAATAGAGCCAATGCAACAGCACGCAGGCGGCGGCGAGCAAAGCCGCCCCGCCGCGCGAAGAACGCATACAGCCGACGGGTTGAGCAGGCCGACTTCGAGCGCGGCGGCAGCCGACACGGCAGAGAGCGCAGGATGGAGCGGCGCCAGTGCGAGGCAGACGACCGCCGGGGCGATCAGCACCGCGCTAAGCCGCTGGTCACGCTTCAGATTCAGATCGTCCACGAGCGCGCCGCTCTCGAGACTAAGACGAGACCACGGCAGTGCCCGCAACATCACGTCCGTGTGCAGGAGCGAACGGAACGTCCAGCGCTTCAAGTGCGTGGCCTGGAGTCCCGTGTCGAGGAGGATCAGGTAGCCGGCCCGGCGGAGCCGGTAGCCCAGATCGATGTCCTCGATCGAGGTGCCGGAATCGCTTCTCGTCGAAGCCACCGACGGCCTCGAACGCGGCCCTCCGGATCGCGCCGCACCCGCCCAGAACGTGGACGCCTCCACGTTTCCCTCCGATGCACGAAGTGGTGTAGCAGGTTCTTGTAGCGCGAAACGATGCCATCCGCGGCGGGGTCTGCGTCGTAAGAACCAGAACACTGCAGCGACGCGTCGCGGCGTGAGCGCAGCACCTGGACGACCCGTTCGAGGGCCCCCGGCGCAACCACGACGTCGGCGTCGACAAACAGAGAATATCGCCGCGCGCATGACGGGCGCCGCGGTTACGCGCTGCCGGCAGGCCCGACGTTGTCCGCCAACCGCAGAATGCGCGCGCACCATGGGCGTGGCGACCGCGCGGCGGTCGTCACTGGAGGCGTCGTCAACCACGATGAAGTCCCACGTCGGCCATGGCCGAAGCTTGCAGGGCGGCGAGGCACCGCGCGAGGAGCCAGCACTTTGGTCTGTCGTGAACGGGAATGACGACGGAGAGCGGCATTGGAGAAGGTCAGGATCGGCGCACCGGCTCTCATGATGCATCAAGCGGACGCTCCCGTGGGGGGCAGGCAATGAAAGACTCCTCTACTGACCCACCGGCGCCGGGGGGAGGTGGCGACGAATCACGAAGAGATCCGTAGCTCAGCCAGCGTCGTGCACGCCGGAGCGCGAGGGACCGCGGCCCCATAGGTCAGGGCGGCCGCCGGAGCCGCGCGACCAGCGGCACCGACGTCACTGGCCAGGAGGACCCCCGCCATCGTGATCGAGGCGGCCAGGGGTCGAACCAGATGGCGGAGCCGTCCTTCATTCCGACGAGCAACCGGATCGCGCCGAGGGCAGGGCGAGCAACAGCATCTCGCTCGCCAAAAATGCGATGCCGGCTCCCGCAAGCCCCAGCTGCGGGGACCAGAAGAGACGTTCAAGATGATGGTGAGCGCCGCGCTGGCCGATACGATGCCCATCTCCGCCCGCTGGTGGCCGGTGGCCACCGAGGAGGATCCGGTAGTTCTGGCTGACGAGCGTCACGGCAACGCCCAGCAGCAGTAGCCGGAGCGCCGTCCTGCGCCGGCGTATGTGGGACCGAATAGCATCGTCACGAGCGCAGGTCCGACGATCGCACCTCCGATTCCGATTGGCACCAGCAGCGATGGCGCTCAGGGCGCAACGACTTCGCGAAGAGCGACTGCAACCACGCCGGCTCGGCGAGCGGCCCTCGCCAACGCGGGAGTGACGTTGACGAAGTAGAGTACCGCCACACCCAGCACGAACAGGGCGATGCGGGAGGCAGCTCCGTAGAGGCCCACGGCGGTATCCCCGAGATAGAGCTTGAGAGCGAAGACGTCGAAGGTGAGCGCCGATTGTCGTCCGAACAAGCCGGCTCATCCGGGAAGGGAGCGCCCTCGCCGAGACTCGCCAGCCACAATGCCCGGTCCCGTAGAGGAGCGGAGACGCCGAAAGCGGCGCACGAACTGAATCAAGAGCAGAATCGTCGCCGTCGCCTCGCCGCCAGGTAGCACAGGGGCGCGCGGCCGACATCCTTCGGGCCCTCTACGAACTCGAGAGCAGTGGCGGCGAGGACGAGCTGGCCCAGGGAACCGACAGCGAGGGCGTGCCCGCCCATCCACTCGAGTCCCTGGAAAGCCCAGCCAAGGTTGCCCGCCAGCGCGAACAGCTACGAGCCCCTGCGTGAGCGCGGCGCGTGCGGGCAACCCGGTCGCGGGCACTGGCAAAAACCACGAGGGTCAGCATCGCATAGACGGCCACAGGCCAGGGAGACCGCGCAGCGTGACGATGCCCGCGATGTACGCCGTCCGCGCTCGTGGGTTCCGAGCGACCTCACGGCCCCCAACCTGGTCGAGGCCGAAGAGCACGGCGAACGACAAGTAGGTAACTAGGACGACGGCGAATGACAGCGCACCGAAGCCTTCGGAGCCGAGCGTGCGGGAGCCAGGTATACCGTACCGACGAATGTGAGGAAGCGCCCCGACACCTCCCCGGCTACGAGGAACAGGAGATTCCGGGCCACCGGGGTCAACCTCCGCACAGCCCGCCTCTCTCGCAGGGTGAGCGCGCTACGATGCACCACTGGCGCCACGAGGCCGGCCAGCGCGATCATCCGCACGGTGGCGCCGACGTGCGTGATCTGGGCTGAGACCGGTTGGTCTTCGACGGCCGCGGCCAGGGCATCGAGGCAGCATGCTAGCACAGCGGCTGCGAGCGCGCCGTGAATCGTGCAGGGGACGGGTGGAGCGCGGCATCTCACTTCGCGGCATACTGAGGAAGGACAAGATGAGTCCACATCGGACTTCCCGCTCACTTCCCGCGGCGACAGGACCCGTTCGCCTCGCGTGCGAAGTCGCCCATGGATAATCCCGGCTCGACCACGGCTCGACCACGGCTCGACCGCACATCGCGAGCCCTGCGCCTGCATGGCTAACTCCGGATCGAGAGCTCCGGCGGCCCTCCGGGTGCTCACCCTCATGATCCTGATCTTCCTCGCCATCAGCCAATGGCTCGGCGAACAGGCTCGGTTCAACGGAGTCGATTTTTACCAGCTATGGGGAGTCGGCGCTGCTCAGAAGCTGAGTGGCCACTCCTGCGGGAGCCCCTATGCGGAGCGCGAGCGATACGCCGTCGTGGCTCAACGACTATGCCGGCACGGTCAACTATCCCTCCCTGACGACGGCAGAACGCGGTTTGGAAGCGACTCGCCTTGACGGCCACCCCCTCCTCTACGTTTCGTTCTCCATGCTGCCAAGGGACTACTCGGTGGCGATCGGCTTGTTCCGCGGTCTCCAGCTCCTCCTGTTCCTCCTCGCCTTCTAGCATCTTGGGCATCCAATACCGCTATGACAGGTTCCAGATGGCCTGCATGGCCCTCCTCTTCGTCCTGTTCTTCGGTCCGTTCCGCTCCGACCTCCGGGTCGGGAATGGTAAACTCGGTCCAGCTCTTCTGCACTCGCTGTCATACTGCGCCCTAGCCGAGTACCTCGCGAACGGTCGGCAGCTCCCACCGCGCGCAACGTTGGGGGTCCCTCCTCCTCAGCAGTTCGGCGGCTGTAGACTCTCGCCAAGCCGAATATCAGCTTGATCGGTGTTCTCATGGCCGCCCACCTGTGGATTCGTCACGGGGCAGATTCTTTGCGAGAGTCGCGATTCCCACGGCCGCCGCCTGCATAGCGATCCTGTACATCATCCCCTGCGTGTACTTCGGCTCTTGAGTGGTCTGGCACGAGTGGCGTACGGGTTTCTCACCCGCTCCGGATCGCAAGACGCCAGCGTTGCTGTCGATAGATCGGGGGACTTACTCCTCTGCCCTGCTCCGTCGCCTCATGGCTTGGCGTGAAGCGTCCAGGCTGCCGCGCTGGCGCTGGCGGCGCGCCATTGATCGTATCCGTACTCTGTGTGGCATCGTCGTGTCGCCATGGGGGCGCTGAGAGGAGCGGGGTCGAGCCGCGCCGCGACTATCGTCGGGGCCCTCCGGCGGATTTTCAGCGATTCAACCACTCGTGATCGCCGCGCGCGGATCACCCTCACGATCGCAATCGTCGCCCCTCGTCTGGTTCCACTACTACGTACTCATCATCATCCCGGCCTTCTGGCTGCTGAACGGAATCCGACGGAGTGATCAGGTTCTGGGACTTGCGGCGATCACCCTCAGCTCGGGCATGCTAGCACGCGTGCTCTTTCGCTCCGCTCGGGTGGACACGGTGCCGTCCTGATCACGATCGCCGCCAGCTGGGATCCCGCTCTGGTGTGCGATCCTTCTTCATTCCCGTGCCACCCACATGCAGACGAACGTGGGGTCGAATGAGCCTGGACGGCGCGAGCCGACCCAGGCGCGGACGAGGGAAGAAAACCAAGCCGGCGCCTCGGCGCTGACGCTCCCGCCGTTCGGTAGATCGCGGC
>ERZ1370068.6475-contig-5457_pt1 | contig 12285 bp, 16 predicted proteins | sample MGYA00561227_ERZ1370068 | MGnify/ENA primary metagenome ERZ1370068 (study PRJEB38410, sample SAMEA6850437) | metagenome | study: Metagenomic assessment of the ecological functions of the soil: analysis of the soil microbiota associated with the...
GCGCTCTCGCGCTGCGCGCGCAGAGCCTTCGAGCGCTCCGACGAACGTGTACAGCACCCCGCTGAGCGCGCGCCCAGGAACCCCGCCAAGGGGATTGCAGTCCGGCGCGCGAGCTGCGCGAGCATCTGCTCGCGCGAGCGGCATCGAGGCCAATTTGGTGATTTGCGCCTTGTCGATCTGCTTTCCGTCGAACAAGCCGCCCTTCACCGCCGGGCGCTCTGATCGTTCTCCTTCGGCGAAGTCGGTGATGACCTTGGCGGCCGCGACCGCGATCCTTCGCCGACGACGAGACCCGTCGGTCCGCGCAAGCCGCTCGCCAACCAGACCCGCTCTCGTTGACGGCGCGCAGAGCGCGAGCGTGTTCTTGATGACGACGTATTCGACGTTCGCCTTGCGCAGGCGGCGGCGCAGATCCGTCATCCGCTTCACGTTCAGGCCCGTGAAGTCGGTGTAGTAGAGCGCCGTGGCGCCCTTGCATTTTCTCTTTGAGCTCGATGACGAGCTGCTCTTTCTCGGATCGCTTCATGGCTCGTCACCGGTACGGGTTGATGTCGATCGTCACGCCGGGGCCCATCGTGCTCGAGACCGAGACGTTCTTGACGTAGACGCCCTTCGCCGCGGCCGGCTTGGCGCGGACGATCTGATCCATGAAGGCGGTGAAGTTCGTCTCCAGCGCCTCGAGGCCGAACGACACCTTGCCGATCGGCGCGTGCACGTTGCCCGCCTTGTCGACGCGGAACTCGATCTTGCCCGCCTTCGTCTCGCGCACCGCGTTGCGCGACGTTGAACGTCACCGTGCCCGCCTTGGGGTTCGGCATCAACCCGCGCGGACCGAGCACGCGGCCGAGCGCGCCGAGCTGGCCCATCTGGTCCGGCGTCGCGATGAGCACGTCGAAGTCGAGCCAGCCGTCCTTGATCTTCTGCGATGAACTCGGCGCCGACGAAATCGCGCGCCGGCCTCTTCGGCTTCTCTGCGCCTTGTCGCCGACGGCGATGACGAGCACGCGCACCGACTTTCCGGTGCCGGCCGGCAGCACGACCGTGCCGCGCACGACCTGATCGGCGTGCCGCGGATCGACGCCGAGCCGGACGGCGACTTCCACCGTCTCATCAAACTTCGCGAATGCCGACTTCTTGACGATCTCCAGCGCCTGCCGCGGGCTGGTACGTCGTGCGCGATGTCGCGGTTCTTCGCGGCGGCGTTGTACTTCTTGCCGTGCGTCGCGCATCAGTCGATGACCTCCAGGCCCATCGAGCGCGCCGCGCCGGCGACCATCGCCATCGCCGACTCGATCGATGTCGCGAGTTGAGGTCAGGCATCTTGAGCTCGGCGATCTTGCGGACCTGCGCCTTGGTGACCTTGCCGACCTTGTTGCGGTTCGGCTGTCCCGATCCCTTCTCGATGCCCGCTTCCTTCTTCAGGAGCACCGCCGCGGGCGGCGTCTTCAGGATGAAGGTGAAGGACTTGTCCGAGAAGATCGTGATCTCGACCGGGAGAATCGTATCCTGGCCCTGCGTCCGAGAATTGAACTCTTTGCAGAAGGCCATGATGTTGATGCCCTGCGGACCGAGCGCCGTACCCACCGGAGGGGCCGGATTGGCCTTGCCCGCGGGGATCTGCAGCTTGACGAATCCCGCGACTTTCTTTGCCATTAGCACTCCTGTATGTACGACCCGCCGTGAGGCGGTCAGATCTCCCACTGTGCTGTTTAGCGTCGGAGTGGTCGCCGACGTCGCTGCAGTCTGATGCGTGGAGCGCGGTAGCTGCGCGACTGCAACCACGCCTGCTGACCGACGGATCAGTATGCCCTTCAACTGCAGATAATCCAACTCGACAGACGTCGGCCGTCCGAACAGCGACACCGACACCCGAACCTTGCCCTTTGTCCGCCATCACCTCTTCGACCGTTCCGTTGAAATCCGTGAACGGACCTTCGGTGATCGCCACCGCCTGACCGACGAGGAACGGAATCTCCTCCTGCGGCGCCTCTTCTTCCGCCTCGTCGGCGATGCCGAGGAGGCGGTTCACTTCGTCGGGACGCAGCGGCTGCGGAAACGCGCGATCGTGTCCGACGAACTTGATGACGCCCTGAATGCCGTTGACGACGTGCGCCGTCTCCTGATTCATCGTCCATCTCGACCAGCACGTAGCCCGGATAGAGCTTCCGTTCGACGTTGACCTTCTTGCCGTTCTTGATCTCGACCACTTCCTGCGTCGGGCACGAGCGCCTGACGAATCGAGCGCTCCTCCGGCGGCCGCGGCGTCGCCGTCGATCTTCCGCTGGATCGAGCGAACGAACCTTGTTCTCGTGCCCCGCCGTGGTCTGGATCGCGTACCAGCGGTGTTCCATAGTGCTCAGCGTCCCGCGAAGAGCGACGGAATCGCCTTGATGAGAATGCCCTGAAGCACGAAATCGAGAATCGTGATGAACAGGCCGAGGACGAGCACGAAGATGATGATCGCGATGGTCGCCTGACCGGACCTGCGGACGTCGGGCCACGTCACCTTCGTCATCTCGGCGATCACGCCGTGATAGAACGCGACGAGACGCTGACCAGCGATCCCGGGGCCGGTCGCCACCGACGCACGGCGACACGGCGTCAGCCATTACTTGGTTTCCTTGTGCAGCCTGATGCTTGTTGCAGCGCGGGCAGTACTTCTTCCACTCGACGCGCTCCGGATGCGAGCCGCTTGTTCTTCGTGGTGAAGTAGTTCCGATTCTTACACTCGCCGCAGGCGAGAATGATCTTGTCTCGTGGCATGGCGACTTCGGGTTGAAGGTCGAGTCGGGCAGCGGTGAGTCCGGCGACACGTCGTGCGCCCAGCGCGCTCCCGCATCGATCCTCGCTCTCGACACTTCACCCAACCGTGCTTCAGAGCTGACGACCGGGATTGAACCGGTGACCTCACCCTTACCAAGGGTGTGCTCTACCAACTGAGCTACGTCAGCAACTGCTTACGTACACTTCAGCACTGCCGTTCGCACTTCCAGCTGCTCGTCATCTCACGTTCCACCTTCTCAGAGCGGGAGACGGGGCTCGAACCCGCGACATCAAGCTTGGAAGGCTTGCGCTCTACCAGCTGAGCTACTCCCGCGACTCGCTCTCCCATCCTCCGCTGCCAGCTCGACTCCACGCCGTCCGACCGGTCCAGTGCCACCGCAATGGTGGGGAAGGATTCGAACCTTCGTAGGGCGTTAACCCGGCAGATTTACAGTCTGCTGCCATTAGCCACTCGGCCACCCCACCGGATGTACGCGCATCAGAACTCACATCACTGCGATCCCGGCGACGAGTCACACATTCGCGCTCGCTCAACAGCAGAGCTGACGGCGAGAATCGAACTCGCAACCGCCTGATTACAAATCAGGTGCTCTGCCAATTGAGCTACGTCAGCAGACGGCCACATTTTGCGCGAGACTCGTAGGATAAGTGACGGCTGAAACCGTGTCAAGCCGTGCTCGCGTCAACGGCTTAGCGACTCGGACTCGACCGATTGCCGCTAGCCGCAGCCGGCTTCCACTTCGTGCCGCCCGGCCGCGTCCTCGATCACCATCCCCTCGCTCCGTCAGCTCGGCGCGGATTCGGTCCGCCTCGGCGAAATCCCGCCGCTCGCGCGCCGCCCGACGCGCCGCAAGTCGCTCCTCCACCCACGCGACCAGCTCCGGGTCGTCGACCGTCCGGTCCGGAACGATGTCCAGCACGCCGTTGATCCGCGCGAACGCCGCCCGCGCCCGTCTCGAGCGACTCCGCGTCGCTGACCCCGCCGGTCGAGCTCGGCGTTCGCCCGCGTGATGAACGTGAACAGACCGCGCCAGCGCGTTCGGCGCGTTCAGGTCGTCGAACAGCGCCGCCTCCACGTCCGCGACGGCCGCGTCCGCCGCCTCGCCAGCTCCGGCGTTCCGCCCGTCGCGCGTCGCCAGCCGCTCGGCGAAATCGCCGACCCGACGCACCGCGTTCGATCGACGCCTCGAGCGCCTCCTCGGACAGGTTCAGCTCCTTCCGATAGTGCGTGTTGAACACGAAATGCCGCACCGCCGCCGCCGAGATGTGCGCCTCGCGCATGCCCTGCACGGTCGTCACGTTGCCGAGCGCGCTTGGCCATCTTGGTGCCCTCGGTCAGCAGGAACGCGCCGTGGCACCAGAAGCGCGAGAACGGTCGCGCCCGTCGCCGCCTCCGACTGCGCGATCTCGTCCTCGTGATGCGGGAAGATCAGATCGATCCCGCCCGCAGTGAATGTCGAGCGTCTCGCCCAAGCAGATCGATCGCCATCGCCGAGCATTCGAGATGCCAGCCGGGACGCCCGCGGCCCCAGGGTGAATCCCACGCCGCGCCCGACGCTTCGTCCTCCGGCTTCGCGGCCTTCCAGAGCGCGAAAGTCCTGCGCGTTCTCCTTGGAGTAGTCGTCCTGCGCCACGCGCGCGCCCGGTCTTGACCTCGCGCGTGTCGAGGCCGCGAGAGCCGTCCGTAGCCGGGAAACCGGTCGATCGCGAAGTACACCGACTTGTCGTCGGCCAGGTACGCGACGTCGCGCTCGATCAGCCGCTCGACGAGCGCGATCATCTGCGGGATGTAGTCCGTCGCCTTCGGATAGACCTCGGCCGTGCTCGATGCGCAGATACTCGCGATCGTCGTGAAAGATCGTGCGTGATCGGCTCCGGTCACCTCGCGAATCGTCTTCCCCTGCTCGTGCGCGCGCCGGATGATCTTGTCGTCGACGTCGGTCAGGTTCATCACCTGACGCACCTTCCAGCCGCGCAATCGCAGCGTCCGCCGCAGCAGATCGCCGAACAGGAACGTGCGGAAATTCCCGAGGTGCGCCGGGATTGTAGCACCGTCGGGCCGCAGCTGTAGATGCGCACGGTCTCGCCGTCGGCGGGCGCAAACGGCTCCACCGAACGTGTCATCGTATTGAACAGGCGAAACTCGGGCATCGACTCGCGCGAGTGCGAACGGTTCCGTGAATGCTAGGGACCTTGCATTGGCGCGGTCACACAAATCGCCGACGACGCCCTACGGCGTGCTCGGCGACGCGCGCGCGGCAGTGGCGGAGCGGCTCGCGCGCAGCACTCAGCCGGCGCGCGAGCATGAGCACGCGCGACGCCACGTCATCGCGCGAAGTCGCTCGTCGCGAGCCGCGATGAGCACCGCGTCGCCGCCGGCGCAACGGCTCGCTCGATCCATCGAGCAACGCGATCGCGTCGCCATCGCCTCCGATCGGTGCACGTCAGCGTCAGATGGAGGTGCGGGACGCGCTCGACGCACCGATCAGGCGGCGGCGAGATGCGGAGCGACGCTGGCGAAGTAGTAGCTCGCACGGCGGACGGCGGCAGGCGCGAATCGCGACTCGCCGAACCAGCGCAGCTCGCCGGCATCGGGCGCGAGCAAGCCGGCCGCGCACGAGATGAGCGTCGACTTCCCGGCGCCGGGCGGACCGACGATCACCGCCGACTCGCCAGCCGCCACTTCGAGGTCGATGCCGCGCAGCACGTCGGCGGACGCGAGGCACCGCCGGCGCCACGCGAAGCGCTTGCGGACAGCGCTGAGTTCCGAGCGCGAGCGGCATGCTGATCGATACGAGCTCCGAGCGGCGGATGTGGCATCATCGCGCATGCGGTGCGACCGCATCGCGGAAGCGAGGTCGCGCTCACCGCTCTGCGCTGAAACACGACGTCTAGTGCGACTACGCGCTGCGCGCTCGAGCCCGGCGCGCTCGGCGGTGGTCACGATGTCGACCGGCGCGCCCGGCGGCGCGATCACGCCGCCGCCCGGCGCCGGCACGCGAAGCACGAGCGGCGCGCTCGCGCGTCGTTTTGCGGAAGCCCTGCCCCTCGTAGATCGCGCGTGATCAGGATGCGTCGCACGATGACCATGAGCGCCGCGAGCGTCGGCACGCGCGACGATGCAGTCCCAGTCGCGCCGAGCAGCTGGCCCGATGACGAGCACCGACATGATCGTGAGCACCGGCGGCAGATCGACCTTCTTCGACATCACGAGCGGCGAGACGATGTTCCCTCGATCAGGTGCACGACGACGCCGAGCCCGACGACGAGCAGCGCGTGGCCGAGCGGCGCTGAAGCCGTGATAGCGGGCGCCGGTGAGCACGAACAGCGCCGGCAGCGTCGTCGACAGCAGCGTGCCGAAGAACGGAACGATCGCCACGAGGCCGGTGAAGATTCCGAACGGCAGCGAGAACGGAACGTCGAGCAGCAACAGGCCGAGCGCCGTGAGCGCGCCGAGGAACGTCATCGTCGAACAGCTGGCCGACGATGTACGCGCGCAGCGAATCGGCGAGATCGGCGAGGACGTCGCGCACGAGGTCGCGATGGATCGGCGGAAACAGCGCGATGAGCCACTCGCGATAGAGCGCCGGATGCAGCGCGAGGTAGATCCCCATCACGCCGACGGCGAAGATGTTGATCGCCGCGTGCACGATCTCGAACACCTTCGGTCGGCAGCTCCGCGAACATGCCGCTCACCTGATCGTAGAGCGCTGTCAGCGTGCGATGCTCGCCCTGGTCGGCCGATCACGTCGCGCAGCGCCGGGAACTTGTGCGGCGAGCGCGTCGATGCCGGCTTCCCACGCCGACGATGAACTTCGGCATCTGCTGGATGAGCTGCCGCGTCTGCGTCGATCGACCGGCGGCGCGAGCGATCCAGACGAGCAGCGCGAGCGCGCCCGAGCGATCCGAAGATCGCCGCGGCGAGCGCGACGCCTTCTCGGGAATGCGCGTCCGCTGCTCGATCCACCCGGCCACCGCGCCGAGGTACGAGCGAGATCAGGACGCCGAGCATCAACAGCACAAAAACCTGAGCGACGGTCTTGAACAGCCAGATAAGCAGGACTGTCAGGACCGTCGCGGTGCAGGATCGGGCGCGAACTTGAAGCGCCGCCGTCGCTGCTCAGCGTCTCAATGGCTCTTCTTCTCGCTGGCGTTCCTCGATCTCAGCGTGGCACGGTCTCTTCGTCAGCGCTGCCCGGCGCCGAGCGCTTGTCTTGTCGCGATGAACCAGCAGGGAGCATGCCCATCTTCTGCTTGAGCGCCATGCAGCTGCACGTCGACCGCTGCCGGCGACGGCGCCCTTCTCGAGCTGCTTGAAGTCCTGCGCGCAGCCGGTCGCCGGTGAACTCTTCTTCGATCTCGATCGACGCCTTGAGCTGGCGCTCGTTCGTCTCGATGCGCTCTTCCATCCGGGCGAACGCCTCGAACGCCGACTTCTCGGACATCGACGACATCGTTTCGGCGATGCGCTTCTGCGCCTGCGCGCGGCGCTGGCGGGCGACGAGCAGGTTCTTCTTGCGCTTCGCCTCTTCGATCTTGTCGTTCAGGTCGCGGAGCGAGTTCTTGAGCTTCTCCGTCTCCGACGCGGTGCTGCTCCCACGTCTGCTCGAGCTGCTGCCCGTGCGACATGTGCTCGCCCTGGCGCATCGAGCGCCTGCTTGGCGAGATCGTCGCGGCCTTCCTTGATCGCGAGCATGGCCTTCTGCTCCCAGTCCTGCGCCTGGCGGAACTCGGCGTCGGCCTGATCGCGCAGACGCTTCTCGTCGGCGATGGCCGTGGCGACCTGCTGCTTGGCCTTCGCGAGCTGCGACGCGCATGTCGACCAGGATCTGCGTCAGCATCTTCTCCGGGTCTTCGGCCCGCGAGATCAGGTCGTTGATGTTCGACCGCAGCAGGCGTCGAGAACCTATCGAATATGCCCATGGATTAGCGTGCCTCGCGGTACGAGCCGAGCTCACGCAGATGCGACGCGAGCGCGACGGTGATGCTCTCGTAGGCCGCGAGGAATTCCTCGTAGTCGAGGTGCGACAGCTCGAGCGCTTCGGTCATGACGATCGAGTTCGTCTTCGATGCCATACGACCCGTGCACGAGGTCCGTCGCGTTGAGCTCGAGCAGCCGGCGGCTCAGCGTCGCCAGCGCCTCGGCGTCCGTCGGCAGCGTCATGACCTTCACGCGAAGAATCACGACGGGCGGCGAGTAGTGGACGACGACGCTGAAATCGAGCTCGCCGCTGGGTCGGACGACCCAGAGTCCGGGTTCCACTTCCGAGTAAGCTCGCCCCGTCGGCAGTCGAGCCGATTGAGAAAGCCTTCGATGTCTTCCTTGGTCACCATCGCGCATCCTTGCGTGAGATGCTGTTAGCTCCTACGGAGACAGACGACCGGGGACGTTTCAGCGATCGAGCGCGTGCGGGCAGCTACGAGGTGCGTCCGCGTAAGACGAGCTGACCGGCGGCCGAGCGTCAAGGTCGAGCGTCGCAGTACCGCGCTTGATCTGCACCAATCGCTCCCGCGCCAGCCGGCGCCCGGTCGGCGTCGCCGCGAGCCCGCCGCCGGCCGTCTCGCGATAGCGCACATCCATCTCGCGGCCGATCTCGCCCATCGTGTCGATCACCTCGTCGGCCGGAATCGCGAACGTGATGCCGGCGAGCGCCATCTCGATCGCCGCGAGCGCGATCGCGGCGCCGGTCGCGTTCCGGAAAACGCACGGCAGCTCGACGAGCCCGCCGAGCGGATCGCAGACGAGGCCGAGCGTTCCCTGCTGCGCGAGCGCGACGGCGTGCGACGACCTGATCGGGCGATGCCGCCGAGCATTTCGGTCGCCGGCGCCGGCCGCCATGCCGGCGGCAGCGCCGGTCTCCGCCTGACAGCCGCCCTCGGCGCCGGAGAGCGACGCACGTTCGGCGACGACGGCGCCGATCAGCCCGGCGGTCGCCAGCGCGTCGACGACCGCGTCGTCCGTCAGAGTCCGCGCGCCGCGGCGAGGCCGGTGAGCACGGCCGGCAGCACGCCCGCGCCGCCGGCGGTCGGCGCGGCGACGATGACGCCCATCGCCGCGTTCACCTCCTGCACGGCGAGCGCGCGCGCGAGCACGTCGCGGAACGGCGTGCCGGCGAGCGGCCCGGCCGGACCGTTGCGCGAGCTTGGCCGCATCGCCGCCGACGAGCCCGGACGCCGATCTGAGATCGCCGATCAGTCCCCGCTCGACCGCTCCACTGCATGACGTGCAGCGCGCGTCGCAGCGCGTCGCGGATCTCCTCGACGGGACGCCCCTGGTCCTCGGCTCTCGGTCTCGAGCGCGAGCTGCGACGAGCGTGATGCTCTGCGGCTTCGGCGTCGCGAACGGCGTCGGCGAGCGAGCGATGCATGCACATGCTAGGCGTCGCCGACCTTGTCGAGCCGGAACGCCCAGCGCACCCACGGCAGCGCGCGGATGTGATCGCGCACGCGCCTCGTCGGGCGACTCGTCGAGCTCGATGACCATGAACGCGTCGCCGCCGCGCTTCTTCCGCGTGAGGCGCAGGGTCGCGATGTTCAGCCCGTCCTCGGCGAGCAGCGTCGCGATGCGCGCGATCGGAGCCCTTCACGTCCTCGGCGACGAGCACGATCGTGTGATAGTTGCCCGACACTTCGACCGGGATAGCCGTCGATCTCGCGTGACGAGCACGCGCCCGGCGCCGAGCGACGATCCCATCATCACCGCCGTGCCGGTCGCCGCGCTCGAGCGTGATGCGCACGCGTGTTGGGATGCGCGTCGTCGTCGAGCGTCGTCTTCTCGAACGTGTAGTCGAGCCCCTCGCGCTCGGCGATCTCGAGCGCGTTGCGAATGCGGTCGTCGTCCGGGCGAAACCCCATCAGTCCGCGCGACGATCGCCTTGTCGGTTCCGTGGCCCTCGCCAGTGCGCGCGAAGGAACCGTGCAGCTCGATCTTCGCGCGCGCTCCGGCGTGCCGCCGACGAGGCCGCGCGCGAGAAGTCCGAGTCGGCACGCGCCCGCCGTGTGCGATGATCGACGGGCCGACCATGACCGGTCCGATGATGTCGAGCAGCGAGACCATACTGCGAAGCTAAAGCGGAGGCGGCCCGCGTAGAAACGATGAAAATCGAGTCTGACCCCAATTGCTCTGCCAGCCGGCCTTTCGACGCGACCTTGCGCGAGCATCGCGCTGCAGGTAGCTGGCCCGTGTGCGACGCTTCTACCGCGCGCGACGTCCTCCGGCGTGCCGGCGCGACGATCCTCCCGCCGCGATTGCCGCCCTCCGGCCCGAGATCGATGATCCAGTCCGCCGTCTTGATCACGTCGAGATTGTGCTCGATCACGAGCACCGTGTTGCCGCGATCGACGAGCCGGTGCAGCACGTCGAGCAGCACGCGCACGTCCTCGAAGTGCAGACCGGTCGTCGGCTCGTCGAGGATGTAGAACGTGCGGCCCGTGTCGCGCTTCGACAGCTCGGTCGCGAGCTTCACGCGCTGCGCCTCGCCGCCGGACAGCGTCGTCGCGCTCTGGCCGAGGTGGATGTAGCCGAGTCCGACGTCGGCGAGCGTCTGCGAGCTTCTGGCGAATGCGCGGCTGGTTCTCGAAGAACGTCGAGCGCGTCGTCGACGGTCAGCTCGAGCACGTCGGCGATCGATCAGCCCGCGGAAGCGGACCTCGAGCGTCTCGCGGTTGTAGCGCTTGCCCTTGCACACCTCGCACGGCACGTAGACGTCGGGCAGGAAGTGCATCTCGATCTTCACGAGACCGTCGCCCTGGCACGCCTCGCAGCGGCCGCCCTTCACGTTGAACGAGAAGCGCCCGGGCCCGTAGCCGCGGATCTTCGCCTCGGGCAGCTCGGCGAACAGCTCGCGGATCGGCGTGAAGAGCCCGGTGTACGTCGCCGGATTCGAGCGCGGCGTGCGGCCGATCGGGCTCTGGTCGATGTCGATGACCTTGTCGATGTGCTCGAAGCCCGTGATGCGCGTCGTGCGCGCCAGGAATGACGCGCGCTCGATAGAAGTGGCGCGCCGAGCGCGCGATGCAGAATGTCTTCGATGAGCGTCGACTTGCCCGAGCCCGACACGCCGGTCACGGCGACGAACAGGCCGAGCGGAATCTCGACGTCGAGATTGCGGAGGTTGTGCTCGCGCGCGCCCTGCGATGCGAATCGACTGCGATGCGGCTCGGACGGCCGGCGTGCGTCGGCGTCGGGATCTTCATCTCGCCGCTCAGGAACTTGCCGGTGATCGACGCCGGGTTGCGCGTGATCTCGTCGATCGTGCCGACGGCGATCACCTCGCCGCCGTGCTTACCGGCGCCCGGTCCGAGATCGATGACGTGATCGGCGGCGCGCATCGTCTCCTCGTCGTGCTCGACGACGATGACCGTGTTGCCCGAGGTCGCGAAGCTGCTCGAGCGTGCGCGAGCAGGCGCGCGTTGTCGCGCTGGTGCAGCCCGATCGACGGCTCGTCGAGGATGTACAGCACGCCGACGAGCCGCGATCCGATCTGCGTCGCCAGCCGGATGCGCTGCGCCTCGCCGCCCGACAGCGACTCGGCCGACGCGGCCGAGCGTGAGGTAGTCGAGGCCGACGTCGACGAGGAAGCGCAGGCGCTCGCGCACTTCCTTGAGAATCGGACACGCAATCTCGGAATCGAGCCGGTTTGCCGTCGCGCCGCACCGGAATGATCTCGAAGAACGTCAGCGCCTCGGTACATCGCGAACTCGACGACCTCGCCGATGTTCTGTCCGTGGACCGTGACCGCGAGCGCTTCTTTCTTGAGGCGGCGCCCGTCGCACGTCGCTGCACGGCACCTCGATCATGAACTCCTGCAGCTCCATGCGCACCGATGTCGGACTCCGATTCATCGTAGCGCCGCTCGATGTTCGCGAGCACGCCCTCCCACTCGACGCGTCGCTGACGGCTTGCTGCCCGATGCGCGCTTGTCGCCGTGCAGGATCGCGTCGCGCGCGGACTTCGGGATGCTCGCCCACGGCGCGTTGAGGTCGAACTTCGAGCTGACGCGCCAGCGCCGGCAGCACGATCTTCCTGCAAATACCCGCTCGGCTCCGCCCACGGGAGAATCACGCCCTCGAGAATCGAGATGCGTGGGTCTGCCCAGGATGAGCTGCTCGCTCACGCGGCGCCGCGTGCCGAGGCCGCCGCAGACGTGCGTACGCGCCGAACGGCGAGTTGAACGAGAAGTGGCGCGGCTCGAGCTCGGGCAACGAGATGCCGCAGTTCGGACAGCCATATCGTTCCGGAGAACAGCTCGAGCCGCCCGATCTGCACGTTGCTGATCTCGACGACGCCGTCCGCGAGCTTGAGCGCCGTCTCGATCGAGTCGGACAAGCGCGGGCACGATCTTCGGCGCGCACGCACGAGCCGATCGACGATGACAGATATCGTATGGTTCTGCCTCCGGTTGAGCTTGGGCGGCGAGGCCACCTCGATCAACTCACCGTCGACATATGCGCGAATGAAGCCCTGCTTGCGCACGGACTCGAGCAAGACCACGTAACGGC
>ERZ1370068.1257-contig-11149_pt1 | contig 12281 bp, 21 predicted proteins | sample MGYA00561227_ERZ1370068 | MGnify/ENA primary metagenome ERZ1370068 (study PRJEB38410, sample SAMEA6850437) | metagenome | study: Metagenomic assessment of the ecological functions of the soil: analysis of the soil microbiota associated with the...
CTTTTGCCATAAATTCGCTCAGCCTTTCCGCCGTCCATGCTCAAGCGGGAGGCCGTCACTGCTACAACAGAACAGTGAGGGGGGACTGCAAGGTGATAAGTGGGGGAATCCGAATTGGGTCGATGGAGAGAGGTTTACTGAGGAGACGACTTTGAAGATGGCGTTGGTGTTGGAGACGGACACGAATCCGTCGGCGCCGAGCATGAGACTCAACAAGCCGCCGCTCCCGCCGTTGTAGGCGATGCTGGACATGTCGAGGATGGCTGCGGTCGGCGCCGCTGAGAACAATGCGGCGAATCCTGTCGCTGCTGAGGTCCACGAAGAGCAGATTGTCATTGTCGTTCATCGCCACAATCCGAGTCCCGCCCACCGTCCCGCTGACTGTGACCGTATTCGCCACGGCGATCGGATTCTCCCCGCCCCCACTCCGTGCAGGCGCAGAGAATGAGCGCCAGCCCCGCAAGGGCGAGGGACCGGAAGAGTATGCCCTGTGCCGCGAAGGTCATATGTCTGCCTGTTGAAACGGGGACCACTCTATGAACCCACCGGTACAGTGAGTCGAGTGGCCCCCGGTGGAACACTGCTTCTCAAGGGAGCATAAAGAATGCCAGGTCGTCGTGATGGCTTAACAGGCTGCAGAAAAACTATTGTGTGGCACGGAGGAATTCAATGGCCCACATATCTATGACAACAGGAGAACCGTGCACAGGATGCTCAAAGGCCGTTCAGCAAGGCCGCAGCGAGCGAAGAGGCGACGGCGTACGCTTCGGTACGTTGAGTCTCTGAGCGACGCGAGAACGCCGCTGGCGGACTTATTCAGCATCCTGTTAGGATGAGCAACTGACTGCTATGTGCTTGCCCCAGTTGGGAGGAGGGGCTGCGTAGGCGTCCATGCCTGGCTGGTCACTGTAGGGATTTTTGCAGCAGGGTGAGCAACCGATCGATCTCGGAGAAGTCCTTCTGCTGAGCCTTCTCGATGGCTGTCTGCACCAGATAGTTGCGGAGCACGTATTTGGGATTGACGCGGTTCATGCGTACCAGACGGTCGTCGTCTCGACTTCCTCTTCGCGCAACCGGTCCTCGTACCGACGAGCCCACTTGTCGAATGATTCACGATCCAGGAAAAAATCTCGGAGCGGCTCATTCAGCGATGAGGATCCGGTCAGAAACAATCCCAATGCTCGAAAGAAGATCGTGTAATCGACAAGGTGCAGGTGCATGAGCGCCAAGAGGTCTTGGATCAACGACGCATCCTCCTCCTTCGTCTCGATGAGTCCAGCACTTGGCCCTCATCAACTCCATATACTTTCCTTCGCAGAGGGGTGTGTACCGGTCGAGTGCGGCCTTCAAATCTTCCTTCTCGGCCAACGGGAGCAACGCCTGCGCCAGACAGCTGAGGTTCCAGAGACCGATATAGGGCTGTTGATTAAAGGCGTAGCGGCCATTGTGGTCGGAGTGGTTACAGATGAAACCAGGATCGTAGTCGTCCATGAACCCGAACGGACCGTAGTCGAGGGTGATGCCGTGGATCGACATATTGTCCGTGTTCATGACTCCATGCGCCCAGCCGACGGCCTGCCATTGAGCGATCAGCCTCGCCGTGCGCTCGACGACCTCGGAGAAGAATCGCGCGTACTTGTTCGCATCCACCAGGTGGGGAAAGTGGTTCGCAATGATATAGTCGGCGAGGATTTTGAGCTGCTCATGCTGTTTACGGTAATAGAAGATCTCAAAGGTGCCGAAGCGCACATGAGACGGCGCCATCCGTACAAGCATCGCGCCGGTTTCGACCTGCTCGCGGTAGACCGCGTGATCGCTCCCGACGAGACACAGCGCCCGAGTTGTCGGAATCCCCAGGCTGCGCATCGCTTCGCTGCAGAGATACTCCCGGATGGTCGAACGCAGAACCGCACGGCCATCTCCCTCTCGCGAGAACGGCGTAAGCCCCGCCCCTTTCAGATGCAGATCCACTTCTCGCCCCGTTCGTTCCACACTTCTCCAAGGAGGATTGCACGCCCATCTCCCAGCTGCGGGACATAGACCCCAAACTGATGCCCAGAGTAGAGCATTGCCAAAGGCTCCATCCCTGGGACAAGCGATGCTCCCGCCGAAGACACCGGCAAACTCCGGGCGCTTGGCTTGCTCCGGATCAAGGTCGATCAGTTCGGCCGCCGCGGGATTGAAGCTTACGAGATAGGGAGGCTCGGAAAACGGCGTCGGGTTCAACTTCGAATAGAACGCCTCGGGCAGGCGGACATAGGTGTTGTCGAAGGAGAGAGTTTCCAGTTGCCGCCTGGTCATTGGAAGGAGCATGCCATGACTAGCGCGCCACTTTCAATCGATGAGACGCCTTGTCCAATAGCGAGATAAATCTCTCGGACATAAAGTCGTAGACCCACACATCGCCGGTCGAGATGGAATAGACCCATCCATGGAGATCTGACTTTCTTCTGACGCAGAAGAACGGCGACGGACGGGTGAGTGCGAAGATGGTCCAGCTGTGATCGGACGTTTTCTTGCGTCGTCTTGATCAGCCGGTCGCTGCCCTTGAGATCGGTATAGTGCTCGCGCATCAGGCGGCGGGTGGTTTCCGCCTGTCCAACCCACTCCTTGACCGCCGGCAAGTCATGCACTTCCTCGGGATGCAAGAGCGCCCTCATGACGCCGCAATCGGTATGGCCGCAGACGATGATGTGGGGAACTTTCAATACGGCCATCGCGTATTCGATGGTCGCCGTGCTGCCGCCTTGCATCGAGCCATAGGGCGGTACCATATTGCCGGCATTCCTGAGAATAAAAGCTCCCCGGGATCGGTTTGTGTGAGGAGGGTGGGATCGACTCGCGAATCGGAACAGGTAATGAAGAGTGCCCGGGGAGCCTGGTTTTCAGAAAGTCGGGTGAAGAGTTCCTTCTTCTTGCCGAACACTTCTGTTCGAAATTTGAGGAAGCCTTTGACGAGTCTCTCCATCGTGCGTATTCCCCCTATCGATTTCCATTCTGAATGTCCCGATCGACGGTGAAAACGAAAACTCGTTCCCCCAATTGCACATCGATATCGGTAAAGAGCGCGATGGTTTTGGCGCCCGTAATTTCGCTCACTTGCTCACAGAGTTTGTCGCGACCCAGTGCAATCGGGTTCTGCCGCAATCGCTTCACCATATCGACACCTTCCACCGTTTTGGCCAACTGACGTTCGGCCGGCGTCAGTACCCCTTTGAGCCGCACCACGACGAGGTCCCGCACGACAAACGCACGCACTTCATCCGGTCCACGGCCCATGAATTCTTGTTCAAACTTGATGATGATGTTACGGATGGCGTTTTCCACGTAGTCTCCCGTCCAATTGACGCCTTCTGCCCTGATGACCGACCCGGTGCAGGATTATAGAAGCGCGAACCGGCGCGAACAAGCGCAAACGTAAGCCCTTTGTCCAACACTGCCTACAACCTAGGGCTTTCGGACCATCGCGGGACGGCTGGGGAAACGATTTTCCCTCGGCGCTTGACGAAGGTCTACGAACCGTATTATTGATTGGGCGGGATTTCATAGTACGGCGATGCCTCCGGTCCTGAAGTTTTTCACAGACGGGTGGGACGCCAATCTCAATTGACAGGGGCCGTAGGGCGACCGGCAACTGAAAGAAAGTCTGGTCGTAGTACAAGCCAACCGCGATGCATCGACTACTGGTCGAGCATGCCGGTTGGCTTTCGTGTTTTAAAGGGTCATGAGATGCCGATGTCGGCGGTGTTACTCGTTCCATTGCTCCCGCTATTGGCCGCGCTCATCGTGGTCGTCGGCAGCGACTCAACCTTGCAGGTGCGCGCAAAGATTGCCGCTCTGGCCGATCGGCGCGGCCTTCTGCGGCGCCATCGCAACCTCTCTACTTCGTCGCCATGCAGGGGCCGATCGCGATCCGGTTGTATGATCCCGCCTCGGCCGCTTCGTTCGCCGTGCCGCTCGGACTCTACGTCGACCGGTTGAGCGCAGTCATGCTGGTGTTGATCTCCGGCGTCGGCACCATCATCTATGTCTATTCCGTCAAGTACATGTATCAGGACCCCCAAGAACGCCGGTACCTTTTTCTGATAGGGTTCGCCACCTTCGTGCTCCTCTGCATGGTCTCGAGCGCGAATCTCGTCATGCTCTTCGTGTTCTGGCAGCTCCTGAGTTATCTGCTCTATCTCCTGGCCCATAACCACGGGCATGCCGCAACGTTGGCGGGCGCCTATCGAACCTTTACGCTCTTGCGGGTTGGCGACGTGGCGTTCTTGGCAGGATCGTCCTTGCCTATCAGCTGTACGGCACGTTGGAATTCCCGGAACTCTTTGCCAAGGCTACGAATACGATTGTCACGCTGTCGCCGATTCCAGGATGGGAAATCAAGGGCGCGACCGCCGTCACGTTGCTCCTCTTCATCGGCGGCATGAGTAAATCTGCGCAGTTTCCGCTGCACGTCTGGCTGCCCCGCTCTCTCTACGCCCCGACACCGGTGCATGCGTTGCTGCACGCGGGCATCATCAATGCCGGCGGATTTCTCATCAATCGCCTGGCGCCGCTGTTCGGCATGAGTTCGACTACCTTGCACGTCGCCTTCGTCGTCGGAACGATGACGGCCGTTCTCGGAGCAACCATGATGCTTGCCCAGAACGACATCAAGAAAACGCTCGGGTTCTCGACGATCGGCCAGATGGGCTACATGATTATGGAGTGCGGGTTGGGCGCATTTTCTCTGGCCGTCTTCCATCTCATCGCGCACGGACTTTTAAGGCCACCGTGTTCCTGAACTGCGGCAACGTGATCCACAAAGCCCGCTTGGAGCCGCACTTCCTCATACGGAACATCAGGAGGAAGAAGAGGGCTTTTCTCGTCTCACCTGGTCCACCGGCTTCGTGACCACGCTGTTCATTCCGCTCGTGATTCTGCTCGTCACGCACGGCGTGTTGCACATCCCGCTGCTCGAATCGCAGGGCTCCGTGATCATTCTCTTCTTTATCTGGATCACCTCGTCGCAAGCGATCTTGACCCTCACGCGCCTGCGTGCAGTGGCCTCGTGGAAAGTGTCGGCTGCCATGTTGTTCACGCTGCTGTTCGTCGTGTTTAACTATCTGTTCGCCGTGGCATCCTTCACGGCGTTTCTCTATCCCAACCCGGAAGAAGTGACCTCGTACTTCAAAGCGGCGGATCTTCCCGACTGGCTCTTCGACCTGATCATCATCACGTCCACACTGATGACGATCCTCAGCTGGTCATACCTCTACCTGCGCGCCCATGGCCGGACGGTGTGGACGCCGGTATGGATCGAAGGCTTACGGGTCAGGCTGTACGTGCTCTTCATGAATCGGCTCTATGCGGATGAATTCTATCAACTGCTCGGACAGACCGTGATGCGTGTGATCCACCGATTCGGATAAGCGCGATCGGGGTGGTCGCGATGATGGACGGCGCCCTTGCTCCGTGGTTGTTGGCCGGCATTCCCTTGCTGGGCGCACTCGTTAGCCTGGCCTTTTGGTCGAAACCCGACCGTCTGAAGGTCTCGGCAATCGTCTGGTCCATCATCAGTCTCGGCATGATGATCGGCCTCTCCAGCCAGCTCGTGACTCCTGCCGAAAGCCTCTTGCCGCTCTACCTGCTGCCGCTGGCTGCCGCGGTGTCCATCTTAGGCCAGCCGGCTCACGAGGACCACCGTCTCTCGTGGAACATGACCTTGGTCTGCCTCGGATTCGGGATCGGCGCATTCACGGGCCGCGGTCTTGTAGCCCAGGCTTTTCTCATGGCTCTGTTGGTGTCCATCATTATGCTGCTCTATCGCCACCACATCGGAACTCTGGCCGATGTCCTGGTGGGGCATCGGTTCGTTCGGTTTCGGCGCTTTGTGCGTCGGCATCGCCGCTGTGACTGACCCGCCGCTCTCATCGGTGGCTTCGCTCCTGACCTGCGCGATCATCCTGCCCTTGATTCCCTTTCACACTGGCTACCTTACGGCGCTGACGCGACTTCCCGGCGGCCTGCCGTCGTTCGTGGTCTTGTTGCTCCCAGTCGTCGGACTGCACGGACTTGCGGCGGTCGTCCCGACGGTGCCGGAGAATGTCGTCTGGGTGGCGGGTCTTCTTGCGCTGGCAGGATCACTCTATGGCGCGATCAAGGCGCTGGCACAATCGCGCGTTCGGCTCTTGCTGGCATACGGCAGTCTCTCGTTCTTTTCAATGCTCTGGTGGTTTGCCGCCGTGACGAGGACGACGACGCCTCGGGCTGCGTTGCTGGGGGCGCTGTCGGTCTGGCGACGAGCGGACTCTTGCTCGCCTGGCAAGTGATCCGTACGAGATACGGCGACGATGTGGACCCGCAGGCCATCAGCGGCTTGGCCTTCACGATGCCGCGATACGCCATCTTGCCTCGCTGCTGGCGCTGGCTGCGATGGGGCTGCCCCCGTTCGGCGTTTTCGCCGGCTTCATGGGCCTGTTTCTGACCTCGTCGCTGACGTCGGCTGTCGGCCCGTTCATCGTGCTCGTCGCCTGGCTCGCCGCCTCTTGGTACATCATGCAGATGGTGCAACAGTTGCTCTTCGGAGCGAGACGATCCGACCTGCGGTACACCGATCTGCTCACATACCGAATCGGTTTCGCTCTTGATCCTCGTGCTGGCCCTGCTCGTGTTGGGCCTGGCGCCCGCCAGCCTGTTCTCGTCCGACCAGACCATGCATCAGACCAGCGCCGCCACGGAATCGCTCATATGGAACAGGTAGATCGCTCGCCCGATATCGAATCGAGACGGATGGAATTGCGCGGAGTGGTCCGCCTCGCCGGCGAAGTCGTCGCCCAGTACTGGCCGATGCGCACCTTCGTGCACCACAACCCGCTTCACAGTCTTGAATACCTCCCGTTCGAGGAGACCGTCAGGCGTGGCAAACAGTTCATGGGCGGCAACGGATATCTTCCTGGCCATCTGTATCGCGGTTACCTCAAGTCCGGCCGGATTCAATCCGCACATCTCGAGGCCGCGTTGAAGCCGCTGGTGCAGGAGAAGCAGGTCGTGATCGGTGCGCGCCGGGTCACACATAGAGAGGTGTTGCGCGCCTGTCTGGCGGAAGGTCTCTGCACGCCGGTTATGGAGCCGCTCGACGATCAGCTGCCCGATCCTGCAAACGAGCTGATCGATCGCGTCGCAGCCCGACTCGAACCAGTCCTGACCTTTCCCGACTTGCGCGAGCGCATCCGCACAATCGCGGAAGGTGATCAAGCGGCGTTGGGACGTTGGCTCACGCTCGCACTGGTGCGACGACACGCTGGGTACCCAGATTGTCCGTCAGATCAACGATCAGTTGATCAAGTGGTGCGAAGCATTTCTGGACGAAGGCCATGCGACCTGGGGCATGCCGGAGCGAGAGAAAGGGCTGTACGTGGCATGGAAGGCGCTGGCCGCGCAGGAATGGTCGCTCTGCGGGATTGAGGGCAACCGAAGAAAATCACCCAGCTTCCTGAATATCCGGAAGACACGCTTCTGGACAATCTGGATGCGCTCGGTATTCCGGCTGACCTTAGGCAGGACTATCTGTCTTTACAGTTGACCTCGCTGCCCGGCTGGGCCAGCTTCATCAAGTGGCGTGGAGATGAACGGGACTATCCCTGGCAGCAGGCGCACCCGGCGGGCCTCGTGAGGTTCCTCGCCATTCGTCTCTGGTATGCGCGTGAATTGGTTCAGAAGGCTTGCCGCCAAGAACTCGGCATCGAGGGGCGGTACGATGCGGTGACGGCCTACATGCGCGGCCATTCTGAAGAGTACTATTTGCGGCGGCAACGAGTCGCGGGCCGATTGCCCGCCCTCTATGCCGAGGAAGTCGATCGGCTGGCGCATCATAAAGGCAAGAGCTGGACGGCCGTGCTTGATCGCTATCGCATGGAAGTGGTTCCACGCCAAGAGGCAGCCGCACGCCGAGGCGCAGCGCAAGAAACTGCTCGCGCTGGTACGATCGCTGGAGATCGATACGGCACAGCTCGCCGACGGTGCTCCCGAGGACCTCAAACAGATCGTCGAGTGGATCGACGCCTTTCCCGAATCCGGACCATGGACCGGTGTGGCTCAAGGCCTTCGGAAGCCGGATACCACGCCCGCCTGTTAGGGCAACTGCAGGCACGTACGAATGAAGCGAGCCAGACCGACGCCGGCCCGTCCCTATTCGCAGTCGGTCTACTGTATCGACGTGCGCTCCGAGCCGTTCCGCCGGCATCTTGAATCAGTCGGGCCACACGACACGTACGGCTTTCGCCGGTTTCTTCGCCGCCTTCATCCGCTATCGGGCCTGGGGCAAGGAACACGACACCGAACAGTTCCCGGTCATCATGCGCGCGAAGAACGAGGTGCGGAGATCCCTCGGAGCTATCTCGATGAGAAGGTCTCGAAGCATGCGGCCCGCACCAAATGGGTCCGGGCGGGCCACACGCTCTTGCACGATTTGAAAGAAAATGTGGTCACGCCGTATGTGATGGTGGAATCGCTCGGCTTGTTCTACGGACTTCCCATTTTCGGTAAGACCCTTCTGCCGTCTCTCTACCAACGTTGGACCGCTTGGTTGCGGCGTCTGTTTGTGCCGCAGCTGGCGACCACGCTCACCGTCGACAAGTTGGCGCCCTCCGAAACGGCCGAGATGCTTGCTGCAGAGCAACAAGCCATCGTCGCGAAGGCGCTGCAAGAAGCGGACCGGGCTGCGCAGTTCGCGCATCACGCCCGACGCTCGTCGAGGCTCTGCGGCAACGGGCCTTCAGCGGGCAAGGAGATCCGGAGCCGCCGTTGGTCGAAGAAGGCCGAGCGCGCAGGGCCTCGATGGAGGCGCTGAACAATTTCGTCGACATCCTGCGGCGGCAGTACGATCTGAACGCGCGGGCGGCTCTCGGCACAAAGAGCGGATCACGCGCACCGGGTTCACCCTCGAAGAGCAGACGCTCACGGTCGACACCGCTCTACGCATGATGGGATTGATGAAGCGCTTTGCTCGGCTCGTCCTGTTCTGCGCACACGGCAGCACATCGGAGAACAATCCCTACGAGTCGGCTCCTGACTGCGGGGCCTGCGGCGGCAACGAAGGCAAGCCCAACGCCCGCGTCCTCGCGATGATTGCGAACAATCCACGAGTAAGAGAACGGCTGATCAAGACCGGCATCGAGATTCCATCCGATACGCACTTTCTCGCCGGCCAGATGGACACGACGACCGACGAGATTCAGCTGTTCGACCTGGAAGACGTGCCGCCGACGCACCGAGCGGACCTTACTCGCTGCAAGAAGACCTCAACAAAGCGGCCGAGCTGCACGTGCCAGGAACGCTGCGGACGGTTCCCCGACGCGCCACAGGCCTTAGCGGGTTTGAAGGCGGAAGCGCACGTGAGGCGCAGGAGCCTGGACTGGAGCCAGGTGAGACCGGAGTGGGGCCTGTCAGGCAATACGGCTTTCATCGTCGGCCGACGGGATCTCACGAAGGCGGCTCGATCTGGAAGGGCGCGTCTTCCTGCATTCGTATGACTATCGGCGAAGACCCGAGCAACCGGTTGCTCGAAGTCCTGCTGACCGCCCCGCAAGTGGTGGCGCAATGGATCAACATGGAACATTATTTTTCAACGGTGGACAACGAGGTGTACGGCGGCGGGAGCAAGGTCTACCATAACGTCGTGGGGCGCATCGGCATCATGTCAGGACCCTGGAGCGATCTCCGGCTCGGCCTTGCCTGGCAAACCGTGATGAACGGCGACGTGCCGTTTCATGAGCCGATGCGGCTGCTCACCATCGTCGAAGCGCCTCGGGAACGGCTCGAGAAGCTGATTGCGCGTCATGAAGTGTTGCAGCATTTTTATCATAACGAGTGGGTCCACCTCGTCGCACTGGAACCAGAGGAAGGTGTCCTCTATCGCTATCGACCGACGGGCGAATGGGTTAAAATCGACGATGGAACCGGCTCCGGATAGCGGGGTCATGATGGGACAACTCAGCAAGAAAGGAGTTCAACTGTGGGCGCGTTGACATTGCATCCGATGAAGGAAATACGTGTGATCGTGGCGGGGGAACACCGGGCGTTTGTGACAGAGTTGTTGACCAGGTCAAAGCGTCCGGCTACACGATCATCGGCAATGTTTCGGGAAAGGCCATCACGGCGTGCGCGAATCACATTTCATGTTCAGCGAGCAGGAAAGTCTCGAGATGATCATGACTGTCGTCCCGGAAGAAAAAGTAGAGCCCATCCTGGCTGGGCTTCGGCCGCTCTTCGAACGCCACTCCGGCATGATGCTGTCACCGACGTGGCTGTCAGCCGCGAGGAATATTTCGGTAAGACCCCTAAGAAGGCGGGCGGCGCCTGACCAACAGTTCCACTGGGCCAATCCATGACGAGATGCTGGCCCTGTCGGCCGTCGTCTCCCACACAGATCCGGTCTTGTCTTCCAGTGTCTGCTTGTCTAGAATGAGGCCCTCTTACAGGGCTTGCAGGCTGTTCTTAAAAGGCCGTCCTTTTCGTTCATCGTTCGTGAAGCATCAGCCGGTGCATGAATCGATTCATCGGACCATTGATTCAATGGTGCAATGGATCAATCGTCCATCGTCCGGCGAGATACGCATCACGGGAGTCGAGAGCGATGTGAGAACGAAGCTGGCGGTTTTTTCAACATCCTGCCGAGGAGGAGTCGGTGAAGGGTCTAAGGTTCGAGCGCATCGGGAAAAACCGTCACTACAATGTGGTGTTCCACATGGGAAGCAGCTACGTGCCCGTCACCGATGAGGTTGTCGAAGAACTCAAGCGCCCAGAGTCTACTCCCGGTTGAACGATTTCTTGACCTCTTGATCGACCGCGTGGGGTATCCTCCTACCTCAAAGAGCAAATCCGCACAGAACTGAAATCCTCCGGCGATCCGGTGACGCAGATCACCAGTTCTTCAAGGCGCCATCCGCGACCTTTAACCGGTTGCTGAAACAGGCGCCCAACTTCGTTCTCATCTCGAAAAATCCTCAACGTACCCCACCTGGGAAAAGAGCTGTTCCGACAGCTCGGGGTGAGGCGGGTGAGAAGGCTACGCCTCCGGTGTTTTCTCGCCTGCGGCCTCGTTGACCACCTGATTGAGCAACCGCACCATGCAATTGATACCCACCCTGGCATACCGCATAACATCCAAGCTCACCTGCCGCGGAGGTCAGGTGCAGAGTCTGGTTCGGCCAGTGTTCAAGTGAATGCAGGCACCGAATACCCGGACTCTAACAACAGATGTCCCGGCTCTTCTCCCTTCCTAGGAGCATTGGATACGGCTCAAGAGCCTCGGCGCTCTTCTCGGCCGTATGACAGTATAGGACAACTCACGAATAGGCCAGAGATCGCATTGCACAATTCTCAAAATTGGCCTCATCGAAATGTGTGTCTCGCTGATGCTTGACGTTGTTGTAGCTTTCCCACCAAGCCGGATTCTTACTGTGCGACCATGCATCCCACGGCTTGAATTCGAGATTATACCGTCTGACGAGAACTTCCTCGGTTGCAATCTGGGTATGGGCGGTAATGCACGCTCGGTAATCATCGATGTTGCCTCGCTTTGCCGTATTTTCGACGTTCTCGCATATGATCTTGCATAGCACATCGACTTCGGACCCTATCGCGAGGAGTAGTTTCGCATATTCGATTGAGAAGGTCGCGAAGTTCTGGTCCGAGAACTCGACGTACCGCGAGGTCGCCACGAAATCGGATTCCAGAGCAAGGAAATGTTGCCAGTAGCGGCAAGTTCTCTACAACTTTCGAACGCCTCGCCTTCTGCCGTCTAACTACTGAGTATGCTGACTGGCATATCCTGCTCCATGAATCCAGCCAGAACTGACAGAACCCTTTCGGTGAGTCGAAGTCTTGTCAACGGTCTCCCTGTGCAAAGTATCTGCGCGCGTTGACCGAGGCCCTTATGAAGGCGCGCGGTCCGCGAGTTCTTCCTCCACCCCAACACAGATGGTCTGAGGCCTCCTTCTTTCACTGCGCGCATCGAGGGACCACCGTTTCATCGTGGGGCCTCTGCGAGCAAAGAAAGAAGGGCTTAGGCCCTCAATCCGCCATCTGGCCTTCTTGGAACAGCTGATTCAAAATCGCGTTTTTCTTTTCGGGATCTTTGTAGTACTTGAGCGCCTTTTGCAAAATTGTCCAGGGCGCTCTCTCGCTTTCCCTTTGGGAATAGTATTCGGCGATGCCGTGGTAGGCCCGTGGGTCTTGTTCGTTGGACTTAAGGGCTCGATTGAAAGCTTCGTAGGCGTCCTGCATGTGCTGCTTGCCCA
>ERZ1370068.8574-contig-7416_pt1 | contig 12281 bp, 19 predicted proteins | sample MGYA00561227_ERZ1370068 | MGnify/ENA primary metagenome ERZ1370068 (study PRJEB38410, sample SAMEA6850437) | metagenome | study: Metagenomic assessment of the ecological functions of the soil: analysis of the soil microbiota associated with the...
TGCCAGGTGCGCTCGAAGGTGGACAGCGGGCATCACCAGGCGCCGCTCCGTACCCGAGCGCAGGACGATTTGCTGCTCCTTCAGGTCGTAGCCGATCGCCACCGCGTAGTGCCAGCACCGGGACCCAATCGAGCGCGAGGTTCTGCAGCACCACCGCCGGGTTTCCCGCGGCGATTTCCGCGAGCAGATCGGAGAGCTTCGGGTTCAGCTCGATCAGCACACGAAGCCATTGCGGCGCGCCGCCGCGAGCATCTCGACCTGAAGGCTGCCCTGCCGCTCGGGAAGGTAGACCTGCGGCCGCAGGGCCTCCGGCTGGATCGGCTTTCCTCCGGCCTCCAGCACCATGGCGAGCGACGGCGGGACCGCACTGGTACTCCTCCTGCGCATAGAAGCGGCACCGACTCCAGCTCGACTCGTCTGCGGCAGCGCCGGCGAGCCGGATTCCAGCAGGGCTTGCAGCTGCGGAGTCGCGCAGCCTGCAAGCCCCAGAAGTAAAATGCCCGCCGCCGTTAGGCGGCGGGCGACACGCCGGCGCGGTCGAGAGGGGAGGATCACTTGGCCGGCCGGGTGAACGGGAAAACCTTGGTAAAGCCCAGAATGTCCGTTATCAAGAGAATCACGAAGACGAGAAGCGCAAACCACAGCACGGCTCTCGAATCCGCTGCCGCCCGCGGGCAGCGAATCGAATTTTGCGGCGAGCCGCTCGACTTCGCTCGTCGCTCAAGGCGGCGACGCGGGCCTTTGCGTCCTCGGCGCTCACGCCGCGACTCTCGAGCGCGGCGCGCACGTCCGCCCTGTCGAGAAGCGATGCCAGGTGCGCGCGCGCCGGAGCGGCGCGCCGGCTGCGTGATCTCGACGCGGTCGGTCGCGACCAGCTCGGCGTGCGCGGCGGGGATCGGCAGCCCGCGAAGCACATGCAGATGCGCCAGAATGCGCGCGATGGTCCGGTCAACTGCGGGGCATCTTTTTCTCCACGTTCTGAAGCAAGGAGTCTCGTTACACCCGAGTCTCATGCGCGCACGAGGCGGCCTTCGACGACTCGAACCTTGTCTCCGACCGCGAAAGCCGGAGGACTCGGCAGCGAGATGGCGCGAAAAGAGCCGTCGTCCATGCGCAGGGTCACGCGCCAGACGAGGCGCTTCCTCACGATTCTCGGCTCTTCCTCGGTCGCGCTGTCCGGAACACGATGTCGTTCAGCGAATCGAGCACCGACCGCCCGCTCGACCCGCGCCGGCTGCTCGGCTGGCCTTGATCCGCGACTCCGGCCGCGGCGCTCGGCTCGTCATAGACCTCGACCGTCCGGATCGACTCTATCGTGCCGCACAAAGCGCAGCTGCTCTGCTGGACGGGCTTGAGACTCGACTCGCGGCAGCGGCTCGTCGCCTCGCACCGTGGCGCGCTTGCCCGGCAGCATGCCGGTCATCGACCCGATTGCGATCAGTCCGGCAATCGTCGCCGAAGCCACGACCGCTACGACCAGCGGACTGACCCGCGTCGACCCCGATTGGCGAGTTGTGACGGCTTCCATCGAACCTCGGCTCCTCCCGGCAGCGCTTGCATTGCCTCGGCAGACACATTGCAATGCTCGTGCCAACTGAGTGACTATCCTGCCCAGTCAACGACTTAGTCCGTGATATTCAGAGTCAGCAGACGAGCGAATATGTCGCCTGCCAACGACGCATACCGCAACGCAGAAGAAATCGAACTGAACGAAAAGGAGAAATTCGTGTCGTTCCTCAGCGACATAGCGGCGGGACGCGTCAGGGCGCGAGCTCCTTCTCCGGCCTTGAACATCTTCGGCTCGAGCTTGTGGCGCTCGAGCAGCTTGTAGAACTCGGTGCGGTTGCGCTGCGCGAGCTTCGCCGCCTGGGTCACGCTGCCCCCGTGATGCGCAGGATGCGAATCAGGTACTCGCGCTCGAAAGCGCCCCGCGCCTGCTCGAGCGAGGCGAGCTGCGCCGGCTCCTCCTTCAGCGCCTGCTGCACCAGCGACGCCGGAACCACGACCCGAGGCGCACAGCGCGACCACCTGCTCGATCACGTTGACGAGCTGCCTCACGTTTCCGGGCCAAGGCGCCGCGAGCAGCAGCTGCAGCGCTTCGGGAGCGAACGCCTGAACGTCCTTGCGCGTAGCGCGCGGCGGTGGCCTTGAGGTAGTGCGTCGCCAGCGGAACGATGTCCTCGCGCCGCTCGGAAAGCGGCGGCAGGTCGAGCGAGACCACGTTCAGGCGGTAGTAGAGGTCCTCGCGGAACCGCCCCTCCTTCATCTGCGCGTCGAGATCGCGGTGCGTCGCGGAAATGATGCGCACGTCGACGGGCGTCCCTGAGTCGCACCGACCGCCCGCACCTCGCGGTCCTGCAGCACCCGCAGCAGCTTCGCCTGCAGGGCGAGACGGCATATCGCCGATCTCGTCGAGGAACAGCGTTCCCTGGTCCGCGGCGGGGATAAGGCCCTTGTGATCGTAGTGCGCCCCGGTGAAAGAACCCTTTGCGGTGGCCGAACAGCTCCGACTCGAGCAGGTTCTCGGGGATGGCCGCGCAGTTGACGGCGACGAACGGTCCCTGCGAGCGCCGGCTCGCGCGGTGTATCGCCCGCGCCAGCAGCTCCTTGCCCGGTGCCGCTTGCGCCCTGGAGGAACACGCTCGCCTCCGACTGGGCGACCAGCCTGGCCTGGTGCAGGCACGTTCTCCATTCTGGGGCTCTGCGTCACGAAATCGCGCCGCCACTCCTCATCGTCTCCGTCCTGACCCGACGCCCGAGAACTGCAGCGCCTGCTCGACCTGGTCGAGGAGGTGCTTTGCCGTCGAAGGGCTTGGGCTGAAAGGCAGAAACCCCGCGGCGCGTGGCGCGCGACGGCATCGGGTATGGTGCCGTGAGCGGTCAGGATGATGACGGGGAGCGTCGGTAGCCTGCTTGCGTATCTCGTCGAACAGCGTCAGGCCGTCCATCCCGTCCATCTTGAGATCGGTGATGACCAGATCCGGGCGCGACGCGGCGAGCAGCGCCAGCGCCTTCTCGCCGCTTTCGGCCTCCCTGCACTCCATGCCCCGCCGCGCTGAGGCGCAGGGCAACGAGCTTCAGGATGTCCGGATCGTCGTCGACTAGAAGGATCGTGCTCATCTCGGCCGCGCTGGCTCCCTTTCGATGATCTTGCGCTCGACGTCCTTCAGGGCGTCGAGCTGTTCCTTCAACTGCGTTGCGCGGCGCTGCTCGCGCACGCGCTCGCTGATCTGCGCATGGAGCAGCCCGGCAAACTGCTGCATCGGACCCCGCTGCCGTGCTCCTTCCGACACCAGCGGTTCGAGCAAGCCTGCCGCCTTGGCTTCGTCGGCAAATGGGGTGCCTGGCAGCGACAGCAGCAACAGCCAGCCTCACCCGCCAGTAGGCGCCACGGTCCTTGAGAAGCTGTGCGACGAAGCGTTCAATTCACGCTGCTGTTCTTCGGCCTGGAGCGCCGCGACCCGCTGGGCATAGCCGATCAACTCCGACGACCTGGCGCGACTCGCGCTCGTCGCGCGCCGGATGAATCGGCGCACCCGGCGCGGCGATGACGCCCGGCCACAGGTTGGCGCAACCGGCGAGCGCGACCGTCAGGGCGAGAGCGGCAGTACGCGGATCATGGCTCGGGGCCCGGCGCCCCGGATGGAAGGGTGACGCGAAAATGCGCGCCCGGACCGGATTCCTGCAGAACCTCGATCCGGCCGCCGTGCGCCAGAACGAATTCCTTGGCGATGGCCAGACCCGAGACCGCTGCCGCGCAGGCGTCCGCGGGGAGCGTCCTCGCCTCTGATAGAACCAGTCGAATATCCTTTCGCGGTCCTCGACCGGAACTCCGGGGCCCGCGTCGCCGTATGTCGAGCACGACTTCGTCTCCCTGCTGTCGCAGTGCCAGGAAATCATACCCTCGTCCGGGGAATATTTGACCGCATTCGACACCAGGTTCGTCGACTACCGCGCGCAGTTTTTCCTCATCCGCCTGCAGCGTAACGGGGTCGAGGCGCAGGTCGGGGCGGATCCGCCGGGCCTGCACCGCGAGCCGGTGGTCCTCGAGCACCTGCTCGACGACCTCGTCGAAGCGCACGGTCTTCAAATCCAGGCGCCCCACGGTCTCCTGAACGCGATGGTAGTCGAGCAGGTCCTCGATCAGCCGCTGCAAGTGCAGGGACTTCTGACGGAGGATCTCGACGATTTCGTGCTGCCCCGGCGAGAGCGGCCCGGCCGTGCCCTCGACGAGGAGCTCGGACCCCTCGCGCAGCGCGGTGAGCGGCGTCTTGAGCTCGTGCGAGATGTGCCGCAGAAACAGCCGTTTCTGCTGCTCGAGCTCGATCAGCCGCAGACGCAGCCAGTCGAGCCGGCTGCCCAGATACTTCAGGTCCGCGGGCCCGACGACCTTGATGCTCGCCCTCGAACTCGCCCGCGCCCAGCCGGCGAATCGCCAGGTCGAGCTGGCGGATCGGCCTCGCGATGAAGATGGTCACGCCGATTGCGAGGAGCACGCCCAGGGGAATCGTTGCCGCGAGCTGCAGCCACAGAATGCGCTGCGCGCGCTCGCCGGTCTTCCGCATGGATTCCACTTCGCGGTCGATCAGGGCGTTGCTCGTATTGAGCGCGTTGCGAGCAATGTCCGAAAGGACCATGTAGCCGCCCACGAGCGCGGTCTTCTCCTGCCGGGCTCGCCGGCTTGCGCATCAGCTGCTCGTAGAGCGCCTGCTCCATGTCGATCGTGCTGTTGAGCTCGGCCAGCTGGACCTCGTCGAGCGGCTGCAGCGACAGCTCGCTCGTGTTCGTCTTGAAGTTGGACCTCAGGCGGGCGTAGTCCTTGAGGAGGTCTTCGTCGTCGAGAATGAGGTACTGGCGCACGATCCGCTCGAGGGCGGTCGTCTGTTCGACCAGCAGGCGGCTTCCGCGCGATGCTCTTGCCGCCTGCGACACCGCCGTCTGACTCTGCCCCGCCAGCTGCTCGACGTACACCGCAGCGTTGTAGAAAGCGATGATCAGCGGAGCCGCAACCAGCAGGAAAGCGAGCAGCAACAGTCCGAGAAATGACCTCGGGTAGTAGCGCTGAGGAAATTCCAGGCCGATCTTCAATGGTCGATACCGTAAGGGGCGGTTCAATGATACCCGCGACGACCACTGTAGTCCGTTCAGCGCACCTGCGGCCACCAACATGCCGATCGACTTGGCGGGAATCAGGACTTTCGCCACCGATCGCGGAAAATAGTCGCTTCTTCGATGGTCCGCCGCTTCCCTGCGGGGCCATGCCAGCCGGGATCGCCGGCGGGCAGCGGGAGCTTGCTCAGGCGTCGATCTTGTGGCCGTGGACTACGACTCGGTTGCGCCCGAGTTGCTTCGCCTCGTACATGGCGGCGTCCGCGGCACGCAGCACGGCCTGGACGCTGTCTCCGTGATCCGGAAAAATTCCGATGCCTACCGATACGGTGATCGGCCCCACCAGCCGTCCCTCGTACTCTATCCCGAGAAGCTGCACGCCCTTTCGCAGGTTCTCCGCCCGGCTCAGGACGGTATCCTGAGGAGCCTGCGACATCACCAGAACGAACTCTTCTCCGCCGTAGCGGCACACGATGTCCTCACCGCGCGCCGCCATCAGCAAATACTCGCCCATCGCGCGCAGCACCGCATCACCCGCCGCGTGGCCCGAGGTGTCGTTGAACCGCTTGAAATCGTCGATATCGATCATCATGACGCTCAGCGAGCGGCCGCTGCGCCGCGCCCGGCTCTCCTCGCGCCCGAGTGACTCCTCGAGATAGCGCCGGTTGTGCAGACCGGTGAGACCATCGTGCATGACCTGGTCCTTCAGGCGATGGTTGGACTGGGTCAGCTCCTGCTCGGCCCAGAGGCGCTTCTTGATCTCCTGATCCAGCGCCGCTCTGACGATCTCGAGCCGCGCGTCGCGCTCGCCGATGCGACGGTCCAACTGCGCGTTGAGCCTGTCCAGGTTCTCCGCATGGTTCTGGAGCTTTCCGGCGATCAGGCGCAGGCAATCCTCGACGAGTTTCGGTCCCGCCTGCGCTCTCTCCGACCTCGGCGCAGCAAGGCCGCGCTGACCACCTCGAGCAGCGCCTCCGGATTGGCGGGCCTGACGAGGAAAGAAGCGCCGAAGGCCTTGGCGACGGACCGGGCTTCCGCCTCCAGGTAGACCGGGGCCCGGAAACACCAGCCGCGGCTGGACCGTTACCGGGTCGGCCTCCAGCGCGGCCGCGAACTGGCACGCATCCGATGCTCGGCGTGAGAAGCTCGATGATCACAACATCCGGATTTTCGGCTCTGACGACCTTCAGCGCTCCTCGCCGTCCGAGGCCTGAAGCACGCGGTGGCCGCGCTCCTCGAGCAGCGTCGCCAGGAAACGGCGATTGATAGGGCGGTCCTCGACGACGAGTATGGATGCCATGGACGCCGACGCCTGCGCGTTCGTAGATCGAGCCAGTCAAATGATCAGAGCCAATCCTCCCGAATACACTCGACAAGATAAATGGAAATTAAAGGACGAGGGCGCCAAATGGACTGCGATAGGCAATAGTCCACGCGGAAGCGTCTGAAATGCCTGCCGGACGTGGCATGCGCCCGGTATGCGGGCGATCACTGACGTCAGCTGCGCACCACTGCGTCTTATCCCGGATCCACTGGAGCGCCGCCGCCTCATCGCGAAAGCTCTGGACAGCTGACCCCGTGCTGCCGCCCGATCAATTCGACGTACTGGTGCGATATGCCGAGCTCTTCCGAATCTCCCAGCAGCGCGATCCGGTGCTCGGGATCCTCGGCGAGCTTCCTGAAGTACGCAAGGAAACCGGACCTCTCGACCGTGAACACCGGGTTGGACGAGTGCACGGACATGAGGACGCGGGAGCGCGCGTGCTTGAGTGCGGAGTTCGCAACGATCTGCAGGAACGCCCGCGTCTCCTCCATCGTCTCGCGGTTGAACAACTCCGCTCTCAAAGTGATCCGGTTCGACGGTGATCTTGTACAGCATATCGACACGACGCCTCTCAGGCTCGTGCTCAGCTCGGCACGCTCGTGCCCGTCGGGGCGCTCCATGGCCGTCTCGGCGCGTCCGACTCGCTCTTCGCTGACCAGTAGATTCTGAGCGCGAAGCGAAATTGTGAATCTTCGAGACGATGGTTGATCTGGATGGATCAATCGAACTCCCGCGAGCTCGCCGCAGCGGCAGCGCCTAGGAAATCCCTACACCGTCGTAGGGAGAGATACCGCGCGACATCCGTGCTTCCCCGACTGCACAGCGGGTTGATAGGCGATGCGCTGTCGTCGAGTCGTTGCATCTCGACAAAAATTTCACGTTTTCTCTATGGCAGGTGGCTGAGACAATTCACTATCATCTCATTCAGCCCTGAATTCACGCGCACCACCCTCCCGTTGCGCGTTCAGGCAGCCCCGGCGTTCGCCGGGGTTTTTTGCCCGAGTTCCGCCCGCGGCGCGCGCTTTCCGATCCGCAAGCGTCATCGCGAGCCGAGGCGGAGAGCTCGCCCGCGAGCGCCTGGACCTCGCGCTCGAGCACCGCAAGGATCGACTTGCGCCTTTTCGCCATCCCTCGACGCGTCGAGTTGTTCCAGCTTCTCGCGCTTCTTCCTCCGCGGCGATGCCGGAGAGATTGCGAAACATTCCGCGCGAGCGTGTGCACTTCGCGCAGGCGAATTGCTCCGCGTCTCCGGCTTGCATCGCTTCGCGCGCTCGAGCCAGGCGCTCGGCCGCAGGCGTCCAGGAACGCCCCGGAAATCTCGGCGAGCAGTTGCGCGTCGCCTTCCACGCGGTCCATCAAGGCGCGACCGATCGAGAACGATCTTGTCGGCAGGTCGCGACGCGCGGCGTCGCTCGGAGCCAAGCCTCAGTTGTCTGATCGCATCGAGCAACGCCGTCGGCTGAATCGGCTTGGTCAGATAGCCGTCCATCCCGGCTCCGAGACAGCGGGCGCGATCGCCCGGCATCGCGTGACGCGGTCAAGGCGACCACGGGACGTGCTCGCCCGTTGTCTTCTCCCGCTCGCGGATCCTGGCGGTCGTCTCGAGTCCGTCCATGCCCGGCATCTGCACGTCCATGAGCACGAGGTCGAAGCGGGCGTGCTCCAGCGCCGACAGAGCCGCGAGGCCGTTGTCCGCGGTGACGACCGCGTGGCCGGCTCTTCTCCAGAGCATGCCGGGCGAGCTTGCTGGTTCACGGGGTTGTCCTCGACCAGCAGGATGTCGCAGCGGTCGCGTCGAGATCCGCCGAGGCTTCCGGGCGGCAACGCCCGGAGCTCCGCGATCGCCGGGGCATCGCGGAGCCGAGGCGCCTCGGACCGCCCGTCCGCCTGGAGGCCGAAACCCACGGTGAAATGGAACGTGCTCCCCTCGCCGGGCTCGCTTTCGACCCAGATCCTTCCGCCCATCATCGCCACGAGGCGGGAGGAGATCGTCAGCCCCAATCCGGTGCCCCCGTAGATGCGCGTGGTCGACGCGTCGGCCTGCATGAACGGCGCGAAGATCGCGGCCTGCCTTTCGGGCTCGATGCCGACGCCGGTGTCGCGCACCGTGAAATGACATCTCACTCCGGCACCTTCACGACTGCTCGCGCTCAACCCGCAGCTCCACTTCGCCGCGCTCGCTGAACTTGATGGCGTTGCCGACGAGGTTGAACACGATCTGGCGCAGCCTGACCGGATCGCCGAGCAGGGCGTCGGGCACGCTCGGGGCGACCTCGTGGGTGAGCGCCAGGCCCTTCTTGTCGGCCTCGAAGGCGAGCGTTTTCATGGACTCGCCCAGATGTTCTCGAAGCGAGAACGGAATGGTCTCGACTTCGAGCCGCCCGCCTCGATCTTCGAGAAATCCAGGATATCGTTGATGATCCTCATCAGGGGACTCGCCGGAGCCCTTGACGAGTCCGAGATATTCGCGCTGCTCCGGCGTCAGCGCCGTTTCCAGGGCCAGCTCGGTCATTCCGATCACCGCGTTCATCGGCGTCCGGATCTCATGGCTCATGTTGGCCAGGAATTCGGACTTCGCCAGGTTCGCCGCCTCGGCGGCCTGCTTCGCCTTGTGCAGCTCCTCCTTCGGCCCGCCTGCGCATTTCGACTTCCTTGCGCAGCGAGTCGTTCGCGACGATCAGGCTCGGCGGTGCGCTCGCGTATCTTGGCCTCCAGCCCCTCGTTGACCCTGGACAGCTCGCGCTCCGCGGTTTTCCGCTGGATGACCTGCGTCCTGAGCTCGGCCTTCTTCCCGTACAGATCGACGAACACCGCGACCTTCGACCTCAGGATGTCGGGATCGACGGGCTTGAGAATGTAGTCCACCGCGCCGACCTCGTAGCCCCGCGATACCGACTCGTCCTCGACGGCGCCGGTGAGAAACACGATGGGGGTATCGCGCGAACGCTTCAGCTTGCGGATCAGCAGCGCGGTTTCGAAGCCGTCCATTTCCGGCATGCGAACGTCGAGCAGGATGATCGCGAAATCGTCCTTGAGAATCCGCCTGAGCGCCTCTTTCCCGAAGCTGACCGACACGACTTCGCGGTCGGGACCGCTCAGCAGCTCCTGCATCGCGAGCAGGCTGTGCGGCTCGTCGTCGACGACGAGGACGTTCGCCTTGGATGATGCTGGACATCGCCCGGTCGCTCAATCGGCCGATCGGACCCTCAGCAGCGACAGCAGCTGCTCCGCGTTCACGGGCTTGGCGATGTAGTCCGGACGCGCCGGCCTCGATGCATTTCTCGCGGTCGCCCTTCATCGCCTTCGCCGTCACCGCGATGATCGGCAGGTCGCCGGAACTCGTCGAGCCTCGCGGATGATCCGGATCGTCTCGTAGCCGTCCATGCTCGGGCATCATGATGTCCATCAGCACCACGCGCGAGGTCGGGTCGCGTCTCGATGCAGCTCGATCGCCTCGCTGGCCGTTGGTCGGCGCTGATCACCTCCATCCCGTGGCGCTCGAGCAGGCTGGTCAGCGCGAAGATGTTGCGCGACGTCGTCGTCGACGACCAGCACCTTGCTGCCGAGCAGCGGCTCGTCGCGTCTCGTGCAGCGTCTCGAGCATCCGCTGCTTGGCCGGCGGCAGATCGGCGACCGACGCGGTGCAGGAACAGCGCGGTCTCGTCGAGCAGCCGCTCGGGCGACTGCACGCCCTTGAGCACGATGCTCTTGCGCCATTGCTGCGCAGCTCGCGCCTCCTCGTCGTGCTCGAGGTCGTCGCCCGGTGAACACCACGATCGGCATGTCGCGCAGCGCGGGATCTGCGCTGATCTCCGACGAGCAGCTCGAACCCGAGCATGTCCGGCAGGCGCAGGTCGAGCACGACGCAGTCGAAGCTGGCCGCTCGCGCAGCTGCGTCGAGCGCCTCGTGCCCGGTGCCGACCGCGGCGATCTCGATGTCGTCGTGGCCGAGCAGCTCGACGATGCTCATGCCGTTCGCGCGGCGTCGTCCTCGACCACCAGCAGCTGCGCTCGCGCGCGGCGTCGACGAACGTCTTGATGCGGTCGAGCGCGCGCTTCCAGTCCCGTCGGTGGTCAGCGGCTTGCTGCATGAACGAGAACGCGCCGCGCTCGAGTCCGTGCTGGCGCTCCTCCTCGACCGTGACGATCTGCACCGGGATGTGCCGCGTGTCGCGGATCGTGCTTCAGCTGGTTCAGCACCGTCCAGCCGAGCATGTCGGGCAGGAAGACGTCGAGCGATGATCGCGGTCGGCATGGTATTGCCGCGCCAGCGTCAGCGCCTCGGCGCCGCGCTGCGCGACCAGCACCTTGAAGCCCGCGCTCGCGCGCGAGCTCGAGCAGCATCGCGCGCGTAGTGCGGGTCGTCCTCGACGATCAGCAGCGACGAGGTCGCCGGGCTCGATGTCGATCGCGGTCGTCGGCGATCGTCCTCGGCGCGCGGCTCGGCGCGCAGCCGGCATCGGCTGGCAACGCTGGCGGCGCATGCTGATCGGCCGTCTGCGACGGTCGCGCGCGCCGTGCGGCCGGCCCATGGTAGCTCGAGCGGCAGATACAGCGTGAACGTGCTGCCCGCGCCGGGCGTGCTGCTCGAGCCGGATCTCGCCGCCGAGCAGGTGCGCCAGCTCGCGGCTGATGGCCAGCCCCAGGCCGGTGCCGCCGTACTTGCGCGCTCGTGCTCGGCGTCGGCCTGCTGGAACGCCTCGAAGATGATCTTCTGCTTCTCCGGCGGAATGCCGATGCCCGGTGTCGGTCACCGCGAACGCGACCACGCTCGGCGCGCGATCGAGCATCGGGTGATCCGGCGCTCCAGCCGCGGCGTCGCCGACGCGATCGCGCAGCGCACGCTGCCCTGCTCGGTGAACTTGAACGCGTTCGACAGCAGGTTCTTCAGGATCTGCTGCAGGCGCTTCGAGTCGGTGGTGATCGCTGCCGGCCGAGGTCGCGGGTCGACGTCCACCGTGAACGCGAGACCCTTGCTCTCGGCCTCGTGCCGGAACGTCGCGCTCGACGTATGTCGCGCAGTTGCGAGAACGCAGCTCCTCGCGATCTCGACGCGTGACCGTGCCCGACTCGATCTTCGACAGGTCGAGGATGTCGCTGATCAGGTTCAGCAGGTCGGTGCCCGCCGCGTGGATGGTCTTGGCGAACTCGACCTGCTTCGGCGTAGAGATTGTTGTCCGGGTTGTCCGGCCAGCTGCTGGCCGAGGATCGAGGATGCTGTTGAGCGGCGTGCGCAGCTCGTGCGACATGTTGGCGAGGAACTCGGACTTGTACCGCGACGTGAGCGCGAGCTCCGTCGCCTTTTCTTCGAGCGCGCGTGCGCGCCTGCTCGATTTCCTGGTTCTTGCGCTCCACTTCGGCGTTCTGCTCGGCGAGCAGCTGCGCCTTCGTGCGCCAGCTCCTCGTTGGTCTGCTGCAGCTCCTTCTGCTGCGTCTGCAGCTCGCGCGGCGAGCTGCTGCGACTGCTTGAGCAGGTCCTCGGTGCGCATCGTCGCTTCGATGGTGTTGAGCACGACGCCGATGGATGCCGGTGAGCTGCTCGAGGAACGCGAGGTGCGAGGCGGTGAATTCGCTGCATCGAGGCGAGCTCGATCACCGCCTTGACCTCGCCTTCGTACAGCACCGGCAGCACGATGATGCTGCGCGGCCGCGCGCTGCAGCAGGCCGCCGCGCACGTGGATCAGATCGTCCGGGATGTCTGGCGAGCAAGCAAGCCGCTGGCGCGTCGCCGCGCACTGTCCCGCGAGCCCTGCGCCGAGCCTGAAGCGGCGCGGCGTAGGCTCTCGTCGGGGTCGGCGTAGCTCGCGAGCTGCTCGACGTGCGGCGTCGCTTCGCGGTCGTCCATGAT
>ERZ1370068.1810-contig-11752_pt1 | contig 12273 bp, 27 predicted proteins | sample MGYA00561227_ERZ1370068 | MGnify/ENA primary metagenome ERZ1370068 (study PRJEB38410, sample SAMEA6850437) | metagenome | study: Metagenomic assessment of the ecological functions of the soil: analysis of the soil microbiota associated with the...
CGCGAACTGCGCACACGACTTGAACGCGAAGGCGTGAAAATCAGCGCGCCGAAGAGTTCGCGGTAACAAAAGCATTGTCATTCTGAGCGAAGCGAAGAATCTCGAGATCACTTTCCCGACGAGGCCGCGAAAATAGCCACGAGATGTTTGTCAGCTTCGCTTCGATCACTGACAGGATCGACTCGACTTCGCTGTGAACGAAAAGGTCGACAATCAACGCCGACAAGTCCAGTCTCGTCCGCGCGCTTGGGCCGATCGACGCGACGATGATTGTCATCGGCTCGATGATCGGGTCTGGCATCTTCATCGCGTCAGCGGAATCATCGCGATTGAGTGGCGCGCCGGGCTGGCTGTTGCTCGCATGGGCGCTCGCCGGTTTGCTGACGATTACCGGCGCGCTGTGTTGTTCGGAGTTGGCGACGATGATGCCGCGCGCAGGCGGTGTTTATGTTTTTCTGCGCGAAGCGTTCGGTTCTCCGATCGGATTTCTTGTATGGCTGGACGTTGTTTCTCGTGGTCCAAACGGGGACGATCGCAGCGGTAGCGATTGCGTTCGCGAAGTTTCTCGGCGTTTTTGCCACATCAGTTTCACCTGATAATTACCTGGTCTCCCCAATGTCGTTAGGCGGTTACGCGATCAGCTTATCCACGGAACAATTGGTGGCGATAGCATTGATCGCGCTTCTGACGTGGACGAACACGCGCGGGCTCGAAGTCGGCAAAATTGTCCAGAACACATTCACCTTTGCCAAAACCGCCGCGCTGACTGCAGTTGTGGTGATAGGTTTGTCGTTAGGCTGGAAAGCCAATTCTGCCGCACTAAGCTCGGCATGGTGGGACTCGTGGGCCAATGGCTGGAATCCGCAGGCGGCGCAGCCCGGCTTCGCCGTCACCGGCACGCTGGCTCTCGCGCTGCTTTTTGGCAGGTCGATGGTCGGTCCGCTCTTCGCCCAGACCGCGTGGACCAACGTGACATTCATCGGCAGCGAAGTGCGCGATCCGGGAAAAATCTCGTACGCGCGCTTGTCGGAGGGTGCGCGGTTGTGGTCGTACTTTATTTGCTGGCTAACATTGCTTATCTGGCGGTGCTGCCGTTTCCGGAAATTCAGCACGCGCCACACAACCGCGTAGCCGTAGCAATGATGGACACCGTCTTCGGTCGGCCCGGAGCGATGTGCATGGCCGCAGCGATCATGATTTCCACTTTCGGTTGTGACAACGGACTGATTCTCGCGGGAGCCCGCGTTTACTATGCCATGGCGCGTGATGGCTTGTTCTTCCGAAAAATTGCAACCACAAATCGATTTCATGTTCCCGCGGCAGCACTCGTGGCGCAGGGAGTTTGGACGGCGTGCCTGGTTTTGCCGCGCACGGTTATAACCAATCCCGAGACACACGAGGTGACTTACGGGAACGTTTACAATCAACTGCTTGAATACATCGTCTCGGCGGACTTGGTGTTTTACCTTCTGATGGTCGTCGCTGTCATTCTCTTACGACGCAAAAAGCCGAATGCTGAGAGGCCATACCGCACGTGGGGTTATCCAATTGTCCCGATCATCTCGATCGTGCTATCGGCACTGTTGACCATTGATCTTGCATGGCTCGCGCCGGCGACGTCAGGAATTGGAATTCTCATCGTGTTGACCGGCGTGCCCGCTTACTTCCTATGGCGGCTGCGCGGCGCGCGACATGCCAGTCCGGTTTAGCCTCGGCGCGCGAATTATTTATGTATGCCTGCAAAATCAAAGAAACAACAAATGGCAGCCGGCGCTGCGCTTGCGGCAAAGCGCGGCAAGCGTTCCAAGTCGTCGCTTAAGGGCGCATCGCGCCAAATGGCGAGGTCGATGAGCGAAAGCGAGCTACGAAGGATGGCAAAGACGAAGCGCAAGGGGAAGCCCACACGCAAAGCAAGAAAAGGTAGAACTTCGCCTTCTGACGATCTGAGCGACAGCTGACGATGCAGTCAAAGACGTCAGCGATTAGCCGAAGGACGAAGCATGAAGTGTCCCGGAAAACATTGCTACGACCACGAAGAATTGGAACAGCCTCGTTCACTTTGCCTGCATCACCTCGATTACCTGTCTCAGGGGTTCCGCGCTTATCCTGCTTGCCCCGGTGAACGGATGATCAAGAACATAGATCAAAAATAGAATCTGACGACATTGTCACTGTGAGCGTGGCTGTAATCAGGTATTGCGCCTCGATGTTCTTCATTCCGAACAAATAGTTGAAACAAACCGTGAAAAGAGCCGCCTACGAGCAGGACCAACCAGACAACATGGTGGCACGGTGTCGTTGCCGGCAAATATTCTCAGCCGGCGATACTCAGCCAGGTTATTCAACCGACGTCAACGCTTCGGCATATAGCTGCTTATTCGGACAGCGATTTCTCGTCCATTTGAGTAAAACGCTTCGATGAGCCTGACATGTGCTCCGGTGGAATGAATGGCTATGTCGCCTTCTGCCATCCGCTGGAGTTCATCGTTCTAAACCGAAGTGAGATAATCGAGCAGTCCCTGCTGCATGACTGTCCTGGCAGGCTCTTGGAACGACTGCGCAATGTGAAAAAGGTCATCCAGAGCCGCGATTGGCCTCCATTTGCAGATCTTTGGTGGCGTCGCTCGTATCCGCTCCAGGTCACAAACACAACAAAGGCAAGCATCACTCCATAAAACAATCCGAAGGCATTGAAGATGATCGCAGCGACTTCGTGGTTCTCCTTTAGCACTTCGGCCGAATACTTCTTTCGCACCAAGTAAAGCCCGGCCAGACTGCAAGAAGGTGGTAATCGCCGAGACGATAAAAAATGAAATCGGCGGCGGTAACTGAAGCAGGAATTGCATAAATTTATTAACCCTTCAGAAAACTTCCGCCGAATCTTACTGCTTTTGACTTGTTACTTCACGTTTGAGCCGATACCCGTCGGCGCGTGCACCGTACCCGCTGGCGTATTCAACTAATCCGACGCCCTTTTTCCAGACGATTTTTTTGAAATGTCCGGAGGGATGACTCGCCTCGTAAGTGCAGAGGTCTCCTTTCAATTTGATTGTCGTTTTCCACTCCCCTCCTGGTGTTCGAAGCTGCCGCTGGTGATGCCGTAAATGTCGTTCGGTTCGAATTCTGGCGGTTTATCCAGTGCAGAAATCTTCTTAGCGGCCGCATCGTTGTCCTCTTCGTTCAGCAGGACGATCCGGTCGTCAGTCACGATAAAGTAGTCCGGCCGAATTTCGCGCTGCTTTTGAGCGCGCGATTTTAGATCCGTGAATTCGAGTTTGAAAATCGCGCCCCACGGCATTTTTGCCATGCGCGTTGTCACTACTCTGGCAGTGAGAGGGATATCTTGTTCTCCGATGTCGTCGCTCCACTCGGTTCCGCGAAATTTGGCAGAGACCGGCGTGTCGTCCGGTGCGTTCAGAAACGGATTTGCTGCGTATCCCGAAACGGGGATCAACATCGTCATCATCATTGCCGCCGTTCGCCCGCAAATCATGAGATGATGTTAGCAAAGCGGCCATTGACAGTGCACGCTCGAATTTCCTAATCTGGCAGTTCTGAGAACGCTCCGGCTATGGGGCCTTGTGGGTTTGCTGCTACTTTCAGCGCCGCCGATTTCGCGCGGCGACTCCGAGATCGTGGTGGCGATCCGTTACCTGCAAGCCAAAGGCACAAGTCATTCCCACCTTTATCTCTATCGTGAAGACGGAAAGCTGTTGCGACAATTGACCAGTGACAATTCCGGACAAGACAGCGATCCGATTTTCGCGTCCGATGGGGCGAACGATCGTGTTCACCCGTGAGAAACCAAATGATACGCGCGAATTTTGGAGCATCGATCCTCGCGGCACGAAGCTGAAGAAGCTCGATGCCGCGCCCGATTGGTATTCCGCAGCGAAAAGCTCGCCTTATTTCACGAGTGGCGGAGAAGAGCAGGCCCCGTCATCTTCACCAACTCCGCCGCAGGAAGAGTCCGCCTCGCCTGCCGCGACAGGCGAGAGCGCCGCGCAGCCGGAACATTCGAGCGTGACAGCACTGGATGCTGTGACTGATGCAACGGACCACCCGCCAGAAATCATTAAGGCGCCGGATGGATCGGGCGAAATCTTCTGGCGCAAAGGGAAAGAGGGTGAAGGGGAGGAGGTGCTGAACTGGGTGATGTGGTTCCGCGATTCAAAATCGGGTCAGGAAACACAGATCGGCAGGCTGCGCGGCTTCCCATCGTTCGAGCCGCTGCACATTAGGGGAAATAAAGATCAACAACCGAGCCGGCGGGAGCCGAGCGAAGTAGACGGGCAGCGCGAGAGCGTTGGCGAGCGGGAGCGAGCCAATCAATTTCTGTTCGAGGGTCCGCTGCGGCTAACATTCTTCAGCTGCCATCTCGACAGCACGAATGGCGACACAGTCGAGGCTTTCGATTTCAATAAGCGAAAGCTCATCCAATTATCGCCAAACTATGCAACCCCGGTTCCCCTTCCCGGGAGCCGGCGTTTCTCACACTCACCGAAAATCGATACGTGACAATTCCCGGCAGCACAAAGACGGCGAACTGTTCCTACATCGAGCGTTGGGCCGCGAATCTCAAGGAATCGTGTGACAACTATGAGGCGTATCTGCGATTCCACGGGGCGAGCAGCGATGAAGTTGTAGAAGGTTTTACCCGCGACGGATACGAGAAGCAATTGCGCGAGAATAAAGAAAAAGGGCACCAGTGCTATGGACAGCCCGAAGTGCGTTACGCGCGCAAAGGGAGTGCCGCGATCTGCTACGGCGCTTCCATGTATCGGCCCGGAAAAACTCCGGCCGTCATTACCATCCGCAACGGAGCGGATTAGAACCGAATATGAAAAAGACCATACCTGTTAGTGCAACTTGGATCTGGGCGATTGCTGCATTCTTCGTGTTTTCGAATGCGCCTCATGCTTTCGCCAAGCCACAAAAGAAACCAGCTGGACCCGGCCAGGAAAACGCTGGATCCGCTCGTAAATGCCGGCGATGAAAAACATGGAGACCGGAGTGTGGTCGGTGAACGGCACCGTCACGGCTAAGAAACCGATCAAGCTGCAGGGACTTCTTTCCGGCGAAGATTTTGATTTGACGATGGAACCGGGCGTGAACCCAAACACGCCCATGCGCGAAATCGTGATCAAAAACAAAGCCTGGATTTGCTCCGATGGCGAGACGTGGCACGCCACCAGGCCGGATGATCGATTGATCTACAATTGGGTGCACGTGCCAATCATGGCCGATCGGAAGTTACCGCCATTTGAGAAAGTGGGGTCTGAGCAACGCAACGGACAGACTTTGTTGCACGTTACGGCTCAAGGTTCCTGAGAAGAACGTCAACCCGAAAGAGTTGCCGCAATATTGGCTCGTCCTCGATTCTCAGGGACAAGCTCAATACGTCGGGCACACCGAGATGCCGATGTTCTCGCAAGCGCGCAAGGAAGTCATGTATTGCTCGTTTGATTATGCGCCGGCGGAAGAAAAGATCGAGCCACCGCCGCTCGGGGCACCAGTCGATGACAAGGCGTATGGCTTTAACGACATCGAACAGCACAAGTTCGATTGGAAAGGTAGAGTCGTTAGGCTCGAGGTGACTCCGAAAATCTTGGAGTCCAAACAAATTGGCGAGGACACTTACCGCGGCTTTCTGAAGGATACTGCGACACCCAATCATTACGGCATAGTCGAATTTCCGCACGACGCGCTGGTCAAGCTGGGATTTCTCAAAAATCGTGAGCGGCGCGCACGCCTGGGAGGATCTGGAAAAGATGGGCGCGTTGGGTCGCACCGAAGGCGAACCAGTCTCGTTTTACGTCGAGGTGATTCCAATCGGCGAGAAGCCCGCCGCAAGAGCCGTGGCCGTTGGCGCGAGGCTCGTGCGCGATCCCGACGGAAGCGTTAGTTACACTTGGGAATCGGATGAGAAACAGACGGCGAAATCACCGCCTTCTCCTGCGGCGTCGAACGCCTCCGACGGCGATCTCGTTAACCGCGGGATTGAAAAAGCGAAAAACGGCGATTTGGATGGTGCTATCGCTGATTTCGACCGCGCGGCGGAACTCGATCCAAAAATGACGCGCCATATTATAACCGTGCTCAAGCCAGACGGCTCAAGAACGACACGGCTGGCGCAATTGCCGACTACACCAAAGCAATCGAACTCGGCTCCACGAATCCGGCCGCTTACAACAATCGCGGCAACGCCAGGGCGGAGAATAAGGATCGTGATGGCGCAATTGCTGATTATACGCGCGCCATCGAACTCAAACCCGATTACGCACGCGCCTACTACAATCGCGCGATGCTGAAGAAGGAGAAGGGGGATGCGACTGGGGCTGCCGCAGATTTCAAACGCGCCCAAAAACTGGATCCGAATTTAGTAAGCGAAGGATCGGCACCGGATTCCAGCAGCAATCGCGGCGCGCGAATGGCGGAGCGACAGGAACAACAGTCAGTCTACTGGACGGCAAGCTAAAGCTCGACATCCCGTCGGATTTTTCACGCGATGCTGACGATCCGAAAAGTCCAAAACGCTCGCCAGGTTTTCAGGACCTGATGGCGCGTGGGGAGAAGTTTTGCGCGGAACACACGGACTAACGCCCGATAAACTGGACGGTTATCTCAAGACGCGGGTGGCCGAATACAGCAAAGGCTTCAACTGGCTACCCAAAGATTCGCACCTGCAATGGCTGAAGAAAGACATCGTGACCATCGATGGCCGCAAGTGGGCGGACTGGCGCTACGTTCCGATGCTAAAAGGAACGAAAGACTACTCAAGCAGCCCCGTCTACACGCGCTTCCTAACCACTTCCTACAAAGGCCAGCTGCTTAGAGATCACCTTTACCTCGAACCTGAACACCGCACCTCGAGTTAAAGCAGAAGATAGATCGCATCATGGACTCGGTGCATCTGGAAGAATGAGGTAGGAGAAGAAAATGAAAAAGTTATTTATCGCGCTGACGTTTTCCCTGCTTGGGAGTAATCTCGGTTTCCATAAGCGCTCAGGCGCCCTCGCCTCTACCGGATACGTCGGCAGGCGAAGAACGCAGGGCCACTGGAGAACAGTGATGAGCCGGAGCGATGCGATTGTCCACCGTCGCCGGATGGGAAATATGCCTTTCTCACATCTGAGACTGAGAAGGACTCTTTGAGAATCAGCTCCAAATGGTTGACTTTGATCGACAAGGAGTCGGGCAAAAAGTTGCAACGCATCGACGAGGCGGATATGCCTGTTTTCTGGAATGTGCATTGGGCACCCGGTTCGAATGCGTTCGCCTTGAAGACAAAGTTGTGTGGCACCCGAGCCATCAAGTGAGTGGAGGTTTACTTCCCGAATCGGCGAAACCTTTCGCAAGATCGAATTGGCTAACCTGGACGAGGGGGCACACCAAAAAGGAGGTCGTGTGGGCGCCGGATTCGAAAACGCTTTGCCCTCAATTACACGATATCTTGGTGGAGGGGTTATGAAACCGTCGCGTTTTATCAGTTGCGTGACGACAAATGGGGCACTTTGCGTTCTCCGGTGGACGAAGCATCAAAGCACTCCCAGTTGGCGCAACTGGCTCGGAAGTATTCGTCGAAGAACACTGACCGAAAGGGAGATTCCGCGCTATTAAGTAATCATCTGGAAGCGCGCAGTTGGACTGACGCCAATACTCTACTCCTTTATGCTTACTCGGAGGAGGAAAATGGCGAGGCGGCTGCTTTTTTCACCTTGAAGTTCGATGCGAATGGCGACTTCAAAATCATCAAAATGCATCGGCTTTCGAAAAAGAGCTCGAAGAGGAACAATGAGATCATTCTTATACACGAACTTTGAAACTCGCTCTCTTCCCCGCTCGCTCGGCCGCCGCGCGCGACCTTTGCCTTCCATGTCGCTGATCCCTCAGCTCCATTCACAAATTCACACTAAAACGATGGTCCGAGAAGGAGGCAATGATTAATGATAATGATTAGGACACTTGTTCTTGCGTTGCTGGAGGTTGTTGCGTCATCTGCCGTCGCCGCCGGAGACGGCCCAGAGGAGGTGATTCGCGCGCTTTACAAGGCTCACCGGCCCTGGGAGCACAAAGGCACTCAACCTCGGTAATCGCAGCTGTACTGTCGAAATATTTCAGTCCCGAACTAACCAAGTTATTCCTAAAGAATGCGCAACTGGAGCGGGACTGTCCCAAGGGCGATCTTTGTGGACTCGATTTCGACCCAATCCTTGGACGCTCAGGACTTCGACGACCACCTCGACTTTAAGCTTCACATCACTGAGGCTACGCCGCCGCAAACTGGCCGGTTCGAAGCACGCTTCAAATTATTTAACGAAGAGAAACCGGAGCACGAGCAAGTACTCGTTTTCCAACTTGTTCAGTTGAAAAACGGATGGCGCATTGACGACATCAATTTATCCCAACGATAACACCTCACTCAAGGCAGTAATTACCGCGATTCTTGACGAGGCGGCGCATCTCAAAGAATGAAAGTCAGATTGGTCTCGTCCATCGCAGTTGCCTGCTGTGTCGCATATCCCTGGCCAGTGGTTAGCGGCAGAGGAGGAGATCAAATATCCATCGCCTGATGGCCGGTTCGCGTTGCGGATAACTCAACCAAAGGATGATGAATACCATCCAATGGTGGAGTTAATCGAGAAGGACTCTGGCAAAGTGATACTCATGTTGCACGATGGCTCCGACACCGATTTGTTCGATCCATCCGAGTGCGTTCTGGTGTGGTCGGCTGACTCCAAACGGCTGGCCTATGGCTTTCGTGCCAACCCGCCGGGCGCGAGAGTAGAGGAGCGGGGCGCGCTTGTCTGTTTTTGAACGGCTCTGGTTTCGACAAGGTGTTTTTGCCGGAAAATTTGCCGTCGCCGCGGATCAAGTTTCCCAAAGGAAAGGAGGGAAACGTGAAACCCTATGGAGGCGGGGTGACGCCCTTGAGATGGTTGAAGTCGGGAGAACTGGAGCTTTCCAGCGAAGACATGATGCTCTCGCGAGATGATGGCAAGAGCTATACCGGCGTGCTGCGTTTTACGATTTCCTTTGATGCGCAACACAAGGCGTCGGTGAAGAACCGTTGGGAAAACGAAGACTGAGGTGGAAGAATGAACCGCCGAGGCTTCAGACACGGATTTGAAACTCGCTTCGCTTGTCCGCTCGCTCGGTCGCCGCGGCAACCTTTACCTTATGCCTCGCTAACGACGTAGCCGTGGCGAAGGCGGGTCGCTGATCCCCTCAGCTGCATTCACGAATTTACACTAATAGTCCAACAACTAACTCAAGCCTTATGCAATTCGTCAAAATTCATACAATTCGTGTCTTTGTCGCAACCATCGCCGTGCTTGACGATCGCCTGCGGTTTTTCCATTCTTGCTGCCAATGACGAACAACCAGCCGCCGAAACTCCATCTGGAGAATCGCCGTCTGAGTCGGGCGAAAAGCCGGACGTGACACCTGATGCCGAAGGTTTTTATGGGGTTCCGGACGCCGTTATCGATGATCCTGACGGCTACGTGAATTTGCGCAAGGAGAAGAACGCCGACTCACCAATCATCGCGAAAGTAAAGAAGGACGAGCCGTTCGAGTATCGATGCACACAAATGCAACGTGGTGCAAAGTGAAACTTGCGTCCGGTGTTACCGGCTGGATGCATTACAGCCGCATTAAACATTACTACACCGAAAAGGATTTACCCAAAGGCCCAGAGGATTCAGGCGAAGAAATTGATGAGCAAACGCGCAAGCAAGGTGTGAATTACTACGAAGTAGCTCGGGCGGCGGCACGTGGCGACAAAAAAGCGTTGAAAACATTCTTTACTCTGGGTTTGGACGGCGCGGCTGAGGAGACGCACCTTACATCGATTCTGCCGGTAGTGCTCCATCTCGTTGGGGACGATGCGTTGGCCGGAGTTTTTGCGGAACCAGCCTCTCAACTTCCAGTTCACCGTGAGAAACAAACTCGACGAGAACGTAACCTATCCATTTCGAAGCCTGGAATATCTCCAACTCTCACTTTCCGAAAACCTCCAAACTATTTTTCCGGCGCGAGATCGATTTCCCATCACCTGACGGCCATTACACAATTCACAAGGTCTTTTCCGATGAACAACCGACCGAGGACTCGAAGGTTACGCGGTCGCAATTAATCGACAAACGCACCGGCAAAGTCATCAAGGATCTGACCGCGGAGGACGAGGGTAGATGTGCTGTACCGGGAAGGCGATGTCGATTGGGCGCCGGATTCGAAAGCGTTCCTGTATTTTGGGAGGGGCCCATCAAACCGGAAGCTTATCAATTGTCAGGCAAATCGTTCGTCAAAATCGACGTACTATCTTTGGACCACATGCCGCTGAGTGGGTGTGATCCCAAGCTGGGGAATACGCATCCAGGCCTTGAAAAATCCACTGGAGCAAGCCGTGACGCTCGTCTGCAAAAAGACTTGCTATTACAAAAGCACCGGTAAGTCCGGTGCTGACCACGAACTCCCGCGCACCTATGAAATTACGATGACGATCGGGCCGGATGGAAAATTAACGACCGAAGAAAAACCGGTCGAGAACAACGAATACTAATCGATGCGCAAGTCGCTTTGAGATAACAAAGATGAGCGTGGATGCGTGGAAGGTTGGTTCCGGCCCGGTGTGCGACGAAAGCGAGAGATATGAAAGTTCGGACAAGGCATCTATTCTCGGTGGCGATGGGGTAACGTTGCTGTTACTACCGAGTCGTGTTTGGGCATGTGCTTGTTGCGCCCATCCAGGTGAATACCAAATCGATTTCGTCAAACCTGACGAGGTCAAACTTAGTGTCATAAAACGAATCCGTTTTGGCACAAAGGCAGAGCTGTGGACGAGGCGAGGCGGACCCAGAGGTAGCCGCTGAAGGCCTGGCTCACCCGGCGGATAGCTACTCCTGACTGGCTCGCTCGTCGGTAACGTGTGGAAGCTGACGTTCCGCAACGGGGATGAATCCGGGCACACTCGATTTACCGTTGCCAGCCAAGATGTTGAGATTCGCAGCCGATATTCACGATGGGCGGACAAAACCCAGGTACTCCGAGCCAGTGCTTTATAAAGAATGGCGTTTTGAGGGCGAGGTTAACGGGACGGGCGTTTTTAAGGCCGGAATCACTGCCCGAACCAAATACGTTCTCGTGTTTCAAGGCCGGGGCAATAGCTGCGACGGCGCCGAAGATTTTACACACTGGCAATTGAAAATCACCGGCAAAAAGGCCGATTACTCTTTCTACGGTGAGCTTCGGCGCGCCGGTGCCGGAGAAGCAAAATGAGTGAACGTCTTGCTCAATTATTACTGCTGGTAGCGCTCATACTGCTGCCAGTGAAAGGTGCCAAGGCAGAAACTCCCAAGATCCAATCTACGTGGAAAACTTCCAACAGCTGGAATGCCTCATATGCACACGGTAATCAGCGCTAGAGAGTGATGATCTGGAAGCGCGTAGTTGGACTAGCGCCGATACGGTAATCCTTATGCTCATTCCGAGGGGAATGGGGGCGAGGCGGCTGCTCTTTTCACTCTAAAGTTCGACGAGGCGGGGAATGGAAAGTCGTCAAACTGCACCCGGCTCTCGAAAAAGGAGTTCGAGTGAAAAACGATGAGATCATCGTTCATCTTTGTCGACAATCGTCACGTGCGTGATTTGCCTCGCGGTCCTTCCGGATGCGCAGGAGTCCTCACCGGTGGAACAGAAGACTGGTTCGCTTTCTCCGAGACAAGAAACGGCAATACAACCGTGGTGAATATGCTCCTGGTTACTGTTGCCCGGAAATTCCAAAGGCCGGGACGACGGCGCGCGCGGTAGATCTCGACCAAGAGTTGATTGCGTAAATGGTCCCGAAGCTCGGCGATGCAGAGATATCTGTGGGCACCCGGATTCGAAACGTTTTGGCTTCAATTATAGTCCTCCCCATGCGGCACCATACGAGATTTACAGGACGGTCGCATTTTATCAGTTACGGTGGTGACAAATGGGTAGCACGCGCCAGCTGCCGGACTACTTACTGCGCCGTCGGTCCGACTACTTGCCCAAGGGCTTTAACCCGCGCCAGTGCGTACGGGAATGGGACGAGTTGAAGCTGCGCGAATGGACCGACGCTAATACCGCGATCCTTTATGCCCTTGCCACGGACGCTCGAGCTGACTTTACCCGGCCGCTTTCCTGTTGACGTTGGCGTTCGACGACGTCGGCAACTGGCAGATCATCAGCGGCGCATCAGATGTCGAAGAAAGAGCTCAGCGCAATACGTAACTGAACGAAGCATAC
>ERZ1370068.3105-contig-2227_pt1 | contig 12270 bp, 18 predicted proteins | sample MGYA00561227_ERZ1370068 | MGnify/ENA primary metagenome ERZ1370068 (study PRJEB38410, sample SAMEA6850437) | metagenome | study: Metagenomic assessment of the ecological functions of the soil: analysis of the soil microbiota associated with the...
CTCGGTCGATCTGCCCCACAACTCACTCCCTGCTCGCCTCCACCTGAGCTCGCCGGGTCTCTGGCTTGGACTGCTGGTTCGCCGCGGCATTCGTTTTCGCCGCAGCGACTGGTCGGCACGCTATCGCGGGACCGCTGTAATCAATTTTCGCCCCGACAACCAACAACGAGAAAGCCATGCACCCACTCAAGAAAACCGCGCGCATTGCTGGCGCAATTTATCTTATCAATGGTCTTCACCGCGCCATTCACTCCGCTGTATGTCCCCGGCAAACTCATCGTGCGCGGAGATGCCGCCGCCACCGCCAACAACATCCTGGCTCGACGAGACGATGTTTCGTTTTGCGATCATCGGTGATCTCTTCCGCTCACGTAATTTTCATTTGTCACGGGCATCGCGCTCTACCGGTTGCTGAGCAGTGTCGGCAAGACATGGGCTCTGTTGATGAGAGTTTTGCCTTGGTTTCGGTCTCGGCTGCAGTCGGATTTCTCGACACGCTGAACGATGTCGCTGCTCTGATTCTGCTTCGCGGGGCCGACTTTCTCTCTGTCTTCGACAAAGCACAGTTGAGACGCGCTGGGCTATCTGTTCATCCGCCTGCACGGCCAGGGGATCTTCATGAACGAGCTCTTTTGGGGTCTGTGGCTTTCTTCCTTCGGACTGCTGGTATTTCTCGCTCCGGGTTTCTGCCACGATTCATCCTGGCGGTTGGCTCCATGATCAATTGTTTCGGCCATGTGGCGCTGTGCCTTATCGCGTTGCCTCGCCCCGGATTATTACGACGCTGCGTTTCGTTGGGCGCAGCCAGTCTTGTTTGGAGAACTGGCAATCATGCTCTGGCTTCTGATCAAAGGCGCAAAGGTGCCAGTTCCTCAAACGAAGCGTCGCCGCTTCAAGGCCAGGATGGCTGGCGTCTCCATTTGTGCAGCTTTTGATGCGTTTGTGTGCCTGCGCGCCATCCTCGCACGAGTCCTTTTCGGCTGGGGTTCTGCTCTCATACTGTCTTCTCGTTTGGGCGTTTCATGGTCTTGCCAATAGGAGCGTCGTTACTCGGGTTCGTCATGCTCTGGATGCCGATGTGGCCTGAGTCTCTCATCGCCCCTTGCTCGTCCTAAAGCAGATCTCCTTGAGCGCATTTGCGCCTGAACAGTTGCAGGCTCTGGCGCTATCTTAATGATGGCGCCTACGATCGGCCTGGTTCTTCATTCTGTGTCCTGATCGGCTACTATTTTCAGTCAACCTTCTCTCGAATTATTGGGTGGAGGGTTCCGGGTTCCTTTGGCCCGCTCGCACACATCTGTATCCTAACCCGCCTCGCCGCCGGGAAATCACTGTGCTGGCTCTGTGGGTAACGAAACGATGGAAGAGCAGCTCGTTAGGCTGATGAAGCTGAAGCGTATCGTAAAGTGGACTGGAGCCACGATTTTGCTCGTGCTCGATATTGGGGTTCTTCGCGGGATTCGTCGCTTACTGGAGGTCGACTAACGATTGCGATCGCAAGACTGCTTTGGTCAATCCGATGAAAGCCATTCGTTTTTGCGAGTATGGTTCACCTGACGTTCTCAAGTTTGAAGACGTTGAAAAGCCTGTTCCGAACGACGATCAAGTCTTGATCAAAGTTCGCGCGGCTTCCCTCAATTTTATTGATCCGGGCGTGATGCGAGGGCCGTGGCCGCTTCGCCTGATGTCCGGGCTGCGCAAACCAGAGAAGACACGGCTAGGCAACGATGTGGCTGGCCAGGTTGAAGCGGTTGGCAAAAACGTGACGCTGTTCAAAGCGGGCGACGAAGTCTTTGGCGTGGCTCGTCCTTCTCTTGCGGAGTATGCGTGTGCTCGCGAGCGAGCATTGGTTATTAAGCCAGCTAATGTGACGTTTGAACAAGCGGGCTCTGTAGCTTGGGCGGGATTCACCGCCTTGCAGGGTCTTCGCCAAGGTAACATTCAGCCGGGGCAAAAGGTCCTGATCAACGGCGCAACGGGAGGCGTGGGCACTTTCGCTGTCCAGATAGCGAAGTCACTCGGCGCGGAGGTAACGGCCGTATGCAGTACGGAAAAGTGGATCTTGTCCGATCAATCGGCGCAGATCACGTCATTGACTACACCAAAGAGGATTTCACCAAAGGTGACCAGCGTTACGACGTGATTTTTGATAACGTTGGCAACCACTCCTTCTCAGATCGCCGCCGGGTCTTAACTCCTAATGGCATCTGCGTCCTTGCCGGAATCGGAGGAGCAGGACTACACCCGGAAACGTGGGGGCGTATAGTTGGGAATTTCAAAGCGGATCTGTTGTCGCGGTTCGTCCGTCAGAAGTTCGTCAGGTATGTTACGAAACTGGACAAAGAGGATCTGAAGTTGTTGAGCGACCTCATGCAAACGGGGAAGGTGACACCCGTCATCGACCGGACTTACAAGTTGAGCGAGACCGCGGAGGCGATGCGGTACTACGAAACAGGGCGCGCTCGAGGCAAAGTCGTAATCGCTATGGACTAACAACAATAGCTGACCACCTGGAGAAGAATGAAAATGACAATTAGCACGATCGACAATTCGCAACGCACTGCCGCAAAGTCGCCGGCATGCAGTGGCCTGCTCACTTTCGCGATCGTGGTCTTCGGCAACTACGTGTTGCTCAATCCTCTCGTTGTTCCTGGTGATGCCGTGGCGACAGCTCAGAACATCGTGGCGCACCAAACCCAAGTTGCGGATCACGGTTGTTTGCTTTTTCACCTACAGCCTGGGCGTTATCGTTCTGCTCACCGCACTTTACGTGATTCTTAAACCAATAAATCCCGGCCTCGCGCTGGCCGGAGCGCTCTTCCGTTTCGTGTTCGCGTTGTTGTGGCTTCTTGCGCCGCTCAATCTGCTGGGCGCGCTGCGGCTCTTGAGTAACGCGAACTACTTGCAAGTTTTTGAGCCGGATCGATTGCAGGCATTGGCGCGATTACATCTCGGCGCGAATTTCGATGACTACTATGTGGGCCTGCCTTTCTTCGGATTGGCCGCCACTGTTTGCGCCTGGTTGTGGCTCAAGTCGAACTACATCCCGAAAGGACTGGCGATCTTTGGCGTAATCTCATCCGCCTGGTGCGTGCTCTGCGCTTTTGTTTTCCTCATCTTCCCGAACTTCAACAAAATCGTGAACGATTACATCTTCGATACACCGATGGCCATCTGTTCGAACTCGTGGTGAGTCTTTGGCTTTTGTTTAAGGGATTACAGCCATCCAGGATAGCTACGATTCCGCACCACACGCCGAATAGAAACATTGAAATCATCAAACCTTCGCATTAACTCTTATGAAAATACTCACTGCTGTTATCAATTGTTCATTCTTACTTGCAGGCGTCGTTTTGTGCATCCTCGTTGCAAGAACAAAACAAGGCACTCGCGAAACGAGCATTCGAAGAACTCCTCAGCGGGGACGATTCGAACTCGCAGAGCAACTTTATGCCAAGGACTTCGTCAATCATGGCATCCATCGAGATATCGAGCTTGGCAGGAAGACCAGGCCGCGCTTGAAAGGCTGGCACGAAGCGTTTCCCGGACGTGGTGCATCGTGCCTGAGAAGCTGATCGCCGAAGGCGACCTGAGTTACGATCTATTGGATTGCGCGCGGCACCAATACCGGCACAGGTAACGGCTTGCCCGCCACCGGGAAAGAAAGTGGAACAGGCCGGGATTACGATTTGGCGGATTGTCGATGGCAAAATCAAAGAGGAGTGGTCTGCATTTGATCAACTTTCAATGATGCAACAACTCGGACTTCTGCCGATCAAAAACCAGGCGGCGCTAGGTGAGACCGATGCAACTGACAAGAAGAAGGAATGAAGCAAGAACTATGAACGATAAACCCAAGCGAAGCGCCCTCGTGAAGCGATAGGAAGCGCGTCGTTAAATGGACTCTAGGCGCGATTCTTGCTGGCGCTTGATCCTGTGGGGCTTTGTCGCCTACTGGACATCAACCAACGACTGCGACCGCAACGCTGCTACTCCCAGCCAATCCGATGAAAGCTGTTGTCTATTGCGACTACGGCATAGCTAATCTCAAGCTTCAGGAGATCGAAAAGCCGACTCCGGCAGACGATCAGGTCCTGGTCAGAGTTCGCGCGGCATCCGTTAAATCCGCTTGATGGACACTTCGTGCGAGGAATGTGGCTCATGCGTGCTGATGGGCGGTGGGTCTGCGCAAACCAAAGGACACGCGACTGGGCGTCGATTATGCAGGAACAGTTGAGGCAGTTGGCAAAAACGTCACGCAATTCAAACCTGGCGACGAAGTGTTCGGCGGGCGCACCGGCGCGCTTGCGCAGTATGTTTGCGCTCGCGCCGATCGCGCGATCGCGCTGAAGCCGGCTAACATCACATTTGAACAAGCGGCATCTGTCGACTGTGGCGGGAATCACTGCATTACAGGGTCTCCGCGACAAGGGACACGTTCAGGCAGGCCAGAAGGTGCTAATCAACGGCGCGTCGGGCGGCGTAGGCACTTTCGCAGTGCAAATTGCAAAATCCCTTGGCGCAGAAGTGACCGGCGTCTGTAGCACGCGAAATGTCGATCTTGTTCGATCGATCGGCGCGGATCACGTGATCGATTACACGAAAGAAGATTTCACCAAGGGCGACCAGCGTTACGACGTGATTTTCGACAACGTGCAGAACCACTCGTTTTCAGAGCGGCGGCGCGTTTTAACTCCCAAATGGCATCTGCGTTCATCGCTCGGCCTCGGCGGAGCGGGCTGGCGACCAGAGACTGCTCGAGCCGCATCTGATCCGGTCGTTTACAACGCCGCTGATGTCGAAGTTCAGCGAGTCAAAAGTTCGGTTTCTTCATCGCACAACTGAACCACAACGATCTGGCCTTCCTCGCCGATCTTATGCAATCAGGAAAAGTCACGCCCGTTATCGACAGGACTTACAAATCCCTGGGCGAGGTGCCGGACGCTCTTCAATATCTGGAACAGAGGCCACGCTCGAGGGAAAGTGGTAATAAGCTGTAGAATAACAGGAATCTATAGCTAACAATCAAGGATGATTATGAAAGATGCTAAAGCGCATACTGAAATGGATTGCAGGTGACGATTCTAGTGTTATTATTCCTCGCATTCCTGGCGGTATTCATCGCCTACTGGAGATCGACGAACGACTGTGGCCAGACCGCTGCTCCGACGAATCCGATGAAAGCCATCGTCTATTGCGACTATGGTGTAGCCAATCTCAAGCTTGAGGACGTTGAAAAACCGACGCCAGCTGACGATCAACTCCTGGTCAGAGTTCGCGCCGCATCGGTCAATCCATACGACTGGCATTTCGTTGAAGGCACGCCTTACGTCATGCGTGCGATGGGTGTTGGGCTGCGCAAACCAAAAGACACACGACTTAGGTGTCGATTTTGCAGGAACGGTGGAAGCCGTCGGCAAAAACGTTACCCAATTCAAACCCGGCGATGAAGTCTTCGGCGGACGCGGCGGCGCGTTCGCGCAGTATGTTTGTCCGCGTGCAACCCGAGCAGTCGCGTTGAAACCGGCGAATGTGAGTTTTGAGGAAGCAGCTTCGGTCAACATCGCGGCGAATCACCGCATTGCAGGCGCTGCGCGATAAAGGAAAAGTTCAACCGGGGCAAAAAGTTCTCATCAACGGCGCGTCCGGCGGCGTCGGCACGTTTGCCGTCCAAATCGCGAAATCGTTAGGCGCGGATGTGACCGGCGTTTGCAGCACGCGCAATGTCGATCTTGTCAAATCGCTCGGCGCCGACCACGTAATCGATTACACCAAAGAAGATTTCACCAAGGGCGCGGAACGTTACGACGTCATGCTCGACAATGTTGGAAACCGTTCCCTGTCCGAATGCAGACAGGTCTTAACTCCCAACGGCAAATACGTCCTCATCGGCGGCGGAGGCGCAAACGAGCAAGGTTTTCTTGGCGGGCTGGGCAAAGCGCTATGGGCGATGGTGTTTTCAAAGTTCGTCAACCAGCAGATGGGCATGATGATGGCCGACGCGAATCAAAAGGATCTCACCGTCCTCGCCGATATGATGCAGTCCGGGAAAGCTGAAACCGGTGATCGACCGCACTTACAAATCGTTAGAGCGAGGTGCCCGACGCGATCCGGTATGTCGAACAAGGCCACGCCAGAGGAAAAGTGGTCATAACCGTGGAATAATCTCGCGCGTTTAAAAACCTCGCTTTTGCTCGAAGATACCTGATCATGTTGTCACGTTAGATGAAAATCTTGCGTGTCCTCGCCATCGGCGCTCGTCGCTGGGCTTTGCATTGCGGCGGAGCCGACTTGGAATCCGGCTGACGCCGTGAAGGAAGCCGAACAAGACATTCGCGCAGGGCATATCAAGTTTTATTGGGCGGGCAGCATCGCGTCGAGACCAGTCGGTGTCCCGTTCGAGGTAGCTAAAAATTATCCCAAGGCGAACGCTGGAATTGGCTGTGTTACCAACGACATACCACTTCGAGAACGACAGGAAGAATATGCCCGCCGGTAACGAGAAGATTTACGCCTACATCACTCAGAAGCATTAGAAGCCATTTTCAAATGTCATTCGGAGTGAGCGCGGACTAACGCTGAAGGATAGTCGTCGTACGAGTCATTCTCTGGACCGATCGCCGCGGATAAATCAGAGATGTTTCGCTTCGCTCAACATGACAGCGCCGTTTAAGAGGTGAGTTCCGATGCGTTACGCCTGCTTCTTTTCGCTCTGATTCGCGCCGAACATCGCGCTGGCGCTTCCGGACGATGCGACTTTATCGCGGCTTCTTGTTGGAACGTGGCACGGTCATCGGCACGACACTCAATATCGCGCTGACGGGACTTGGATCATGGATCCACCGGACGAAGGCGATAACTACCCGCGGGAAATGGCGGATCGAACACGGCCGGTTGATCGAGACCTGGCGATTTACCGACGAAGTCGTCGGATTCGACGTCTGTGGAAGAAATCATCGAGCTCACTGAAAAGATTTTTAAGTCCCGCATCATTTCACAGGAAGGACCGGGTAAGCCCGAGGGTCAGGTCCTTCCGAGCGAAATTTTCACTGTGACGCGGGTAACGGAGAAGAAATAGGTAGGTCAAGGATTCGCGGCTTCGAAAGCGCTCGGAGGGCTGATTGGAAATGAGAGCGGTGCGACTCGTGCAGGTCGGAAAACCGCTCGAGGAGGCGGACATTCCAATTCCCGAGATCGGATCGTCGGACGTTTTGATTCGCGTTGCGGCTGCCGGCATCTGTCACTCGGATGCGCATTATCGCGCGGGCATTTCCAAAATTGATCGTTTACCGCTGACTCTCGGGCACGAAGTCGCGGGTCGCGTGGAGGAAGTCGGCAGCGATGTGACGCACCTCTCAGCGGGAGACCGCGTTTGCGTACATTATTTGGTCCACTGCGGAAGCTGCGAGTTTTGTGTGCGCGGCTTGGAACAGTTCTGTCGCAGCGGACAGATGATTGGCAAACATCGGGACGGCGGTTACGCGGAATTCATCAAAGTTCCCGGCGCGAATGCGTTTCCGCTTCCCGATGAGATTCCATTCGAAGTCGGCGCAATCATGATGTGCTCGTCGGCAACTGCGCTACATGCTCTGAACAAGGCGCGCTTCAAAGCCGGCGAGTCGATTGCGATTTTTGGCTTCGGCGGACTCGGATTCTCGGCATTGCAATTGGCACGCGCTTTCGATTGCGGAGATGTCTACGTGGTTGAAATCAATCCTGCGAAGCTCGCGTCAGCCGCTAGCATGGGAGCTATCGCGATCGACGCCAGGTCCGCAGATCCGGTCGAGCAAATCAAAGAGGCAACCGCTGGAAGAGGAGTCGATGTCGCACTCGAATTGATCGGCTCTGCAAAAACGATGCGCCAGGCCGTGCTCTGCCTGGGCCCTCTCGGACGCGCCGCTCTTGTCGGATTAACCGCCGAATCGATGTCGATTCATCCGTACACTGAGTTGATCAACAAAGAAGCGGAGATCATCGGCGTCTCCGATCATCTCAGCGACTGAACTTCCAGCACTGATCGAATTCGCGCGCAGCGGAAAACTTCGATTTCCGCCAGAGACATTGCGCGTTGTCGACCTCGACGCCGCCCAAATCAATGCGGCACTAGACGCACTTCAGGATTCCATTGATCACGTCAGAACGGTAATAAAGTGGCGAGTGACGCGTGACGAGAGAGAACACCAAACTGATCTGCCGCCTCTCCTCCTCGTTCGAGGAGAGGATCAAGGTGAGGAGTCGCCCGATTTAACGCCTTTAACGATTCGACAGATTTTCGCAGCCAAACCAATGAATCTCAACGACCTCGCCAATCTCGGACAGATCATCGGCGCTCTTGCGGTCGTGATCTCGTTGTTCTATGTCGCTTCGCAAATTCGGCAGAACACCAACGCCGTCCGATCGGCCACCGCTCAGACGGTGCACGAGCATTTCGCCAAATGGTATCACTCTGGTTGCCGCCGATGATGAGCTTGCCCAAATCGTTGCGAAGGGTTGCGCGACTACGGATCGCTTTCTGAAAAGGAGAGAGTTCGGTTTATCGCGGCCTTCATGGCGTTCCTCTCTTACTCGCAGAATGCGTTTCTGAAGTGGCGCGAAGGATTGCTCGCGTCGCCGCTGTGGATGGGTTGGCAGCATGTCATCATGAACCTCGTCGGCGCGCCGGGTGGTAAGGCATTTTGAAAGATCGGGGCTATATGTTTGGCGATGAATTCCGTCGATACGTCGAAGAGCGATCTCATGAAAGAGAGAGCCGCACCCGACGCGAAGCCAATGGGCGCTTTTGCGATTGGTCAACCCGGCAACTAGGTTCTATGTCGTAACTGTGCGTTAGCTTGCGTAGTTGGCGGTGCGCTTTAGCCATGTCGAGCGTGGAGGCGTTGCCGCCCATGTCGTAGGTGCGCACTTTGCCTTCCGCGATGACGCGAGCGATGGCGGTTTCCAAACGCGTGGCCATGTCGGTTTCCTTGAGCCAGTCGAGCATCAGCTTTGCGGTCAAGAGCATGGCGATCGGATTGACCTTGTATTGACCGGCGTATTTCGGCGCAGAGCCGTGCGTCGGTTCGAAGACGGCGTAGTTGTCGCCGAGATTGGCGCTGGGCGCGAAGCCGAGTCCGCCGACAAGGCCGGCGCACAAATCGCTGACGATGTCGCCGAACATGTTTTCCGCCACGAGCACCGAGTAATCCTGCGGATTCTTGAACATCCACATGCAGATGGCGTCGATGTTCGCGTCGTCGGCGCGAATGTCGGGATAATTCTTGGCCACGTCGCTGGAAGCAACGCATCATCAAGCCGCCGGTCTCGCGCAGCACATTCGGTTTCTCGATCAGCGTGACGCGTTTGCGTCCGGTTTTCTTGGCGAACTCGAACGCTTGTTTGCAAATGTTGGTGCAACCTTGCTTGCTCATGATGCGAGTGGAGAGCGCGATATTCTCGAGTCCCGCCTTGTCTTTCCACTTCTTCATCTTCGGATTCGCGCACAGCGCGGTGTAAACCGGTTCCGGCAACGGAAAAACTCGACGCCGCCGTACATGCCTTCGGTATTTTCACGAAACACGACCTGATCGATCGGCACATCTTCGCCGCTCGGATTCGTGATCTTGTTGCCGCGATAATTCAGCGGATTGCCGGGATAACTTTTACACGGCCGCATGTTGGTGTGGAGGTTGAACATCTGGCGCAGCCCGACGATGGGCGAGAAGTAGACCAGCCCTTTGTCCTTCAGTTCCGGCGCCAATTCTTCCTTCGCTTCCGATTGCGGTTTGCTCGTGATCGCGCCGAAGAGACCGCAGGTTGTTTCCTTCGAGCGCTTTGACGGTGCGATCGGGAAGCGCGTTGCCTTCCTTGCACCAAAATTCCCAGCCGATGTCGCAAGGCACATACTCGGCATCGAGTTTCAGCCGATCGAGAACGATGCGCGCCGCCTCCATGACATCGTTGCCCACTCCGTCACCGGGCATCCACGCAATTTTGTATTTAGCCATAGGAAGGCGACTTTATCGGCGAGCCCGCAGCTCGCAACGCACGCGAACGCGATGCGGATGACACACAGAAAACGGAGCGCGATTAGTTCTGAAGAGCGCTGCGTCTGCGTTATCGGCGGCTCCGAAGTCGTCAATCACATCTAGCTTTTCGCGACGACGCTCAGCGCGGAGCCGCGACGCCAGAGTTTTCGGCGCCGCCGGCGCGACGATCAATTCCTGCGGCCGCGGGACTGAGCGGCGGAAAGGCGAAATGATTTTCCGTCGACGGTCAGGATTGATTTGGCGTAATCGATTGTGATTTCCGGGCCGACCGTCGTGGGCGCGCGATCGGTCAACGTGTCGCGCAGATGCGTGACCAACTCGGGGCACTCGAAACACGACGAAACCGTTGTTGAACGCGTTGCGCTTGTAGGTCTCGGAAAAGCTGCCGGCGATGACGCAGGGTATGCCTTTGAACTTCAGCGCGCGTGGCAGCTTGTTCGCGGCTCGAGCCGCTTCCAAAATTGAGTCCGCCGACCACGACGTCGCCCGTCTGATAGAGCGTGTTGAAGTTCGGATCGTAATTTTCAAATGTCACCGCCGCCATCTGCTCCGGCGTCATGTCGTCGCGGTAAGTGTGTTTGCTGCCGTAAATGCCGTCCGTGTTCAAATTGTCCTTTGTCGATGAAGAGAACGCGACCGCGCACACTGGACGGAAAACCGGCCATGATCTCTACCGAGCCAGCTGACTGCGGTTTCCTTTCGGGCGCGCCGAACTGCTAGTGCCTGCGGCGCGCTCGGCGAAATTTTTGGCGCGCAAATAAATCCAGCCAACGCGCTGGCCGCGACGACGGCGGGCGAGCCCAGATAGACCAGCGCGTCGCGATCGCCCATGCGGCCTTTGAAATTGCGATTCGTGGCGCTGATCGCGGTCTCGCCTTTTGCACCAGACCGCGACCCAGACCGATGCACGCGCCGCAACCGGGCGGCAGCGGAATCGCGCCGGCATCGAGCAGAGTTTGCCAATCGCCATTCGACTCGGACTTGGCCTGCACTTCGGCGCTGGCCGGGGCGAGATAAAATTCAACACCGTCGGCGACGCGTCCGCCGCGAGCGCGCACGACTTCCGGCGGCGTCATGCAAATCCTCGAAGCGCGCGTTCACGCACGACAACAAATACGCCTTTTGAATCGGACACATGTTTCCGCTCCATTTCCGGCAGCGACACCATCGTCTTTACTTCGTTAGGCCCGGACACGTGCGGAACGACGGTCGCGAGATCGAGTTCAAGCTCGATGGCGTATTCCGCGTCGGCGTCGGCGCTGAGCTCGCTTCGATTCTTCCACCATGCGTCGATGTCGGCGTTTGTGTATCCGGAGCGACTCTTCGGGCCGCGCGTTCCCGGGCGTTTCGGATTGCGTGAACTCGCGGAACGCGCGAGCGCAAATAATTCACCGTCACTTCATCGAATGGAAACACGCCTGCCAGCGCGCCCCATTCCGTCGTCATGTTGGCGATGGTCATGCGCGCCGACATCGGAAGATTCGCCGCGCCGTCGCCCATAAATTCGACGGCGTGATTGAGCACCTCGTCTTTGTTGAAGAGTCCGCACAAGGCGATGATGACATCCTTGCCGGTAACGCCCGCCGAAAGATTTCCCTTGAGCACATACTTTGGCGACCTTGGGAACCTGCCACCATGTAACTCCGAGTTGCCCAAATGCTCGCGGCATCGGTGCGCACGACCGGCGTCCCGAGTGCCGCCATCGCGCCATATAAATTCGAGTGCGAATCGCTGGCGACCACCATCGAGCGCCGGGAACGACGTAGCCCTGTTCGACCATCACTTGATGCGAAATGCCGGTGCCCGCGGGATAAAAATCGATGCCGTGCTCGCGGGCGAACGCTTCGATCTTCGCGTACTTTGCCAGATTTTCGGGCGAAGTATTTTGGATGTCGTGATCGATGGCGAACACTGGCTGTGCCGGATCGGCAATCGATGTCGCGCCGATCTGCTTGAATTTCGGAATCACCGCGCCGGTGTTGTCATGCGTCATTACGTGGCGCGGGCGAATCGAGACGAAATCGCCGCTGCGCACCACGTGTTCCCGGAGCAAGTCCATCCGCGTGACGCGCCGCAATCTTCTCGACAAGTGTAAGTCCCATATCAGGTGGCAATAAATTATTCAGCTGCGGCGCACGCGTCCAGTGTTGCTGTAGCCGGCATCGATGATGCCGGTCGGCCGGGATCACCGATCCAGGCTACAGTTTCACTTTTAGCGGCGCGCTTTCCCAGGAACTTGGCGATA
>ERZ1370068.1398-contig-11289_pt1 | contig 12269 bp, 13 predicted proteins | sample MGYA00561227_ERZ1370068 | MGnify/ENA primary metagenome ERZ1370068 (study PRJEB38410, sample SAMEA6850437) | metagenome | study: Metagenomic assessment of the ecological functions of the soil: analysis of the soil microbiota associated with the...
GGTAATACTTCGTTCAGTTACGTATTGCTATAAAGCGGCCTCAGAAGAAGCCCTCGCTCGCAGGAAAGGGCGCTCGACCGAAGCCGCCTTGGTGAGCGTTGCAACAAGCGATCCTCTCACGCCCTGTTGCCACGCTGGCATCAAGCCCTTGACCTCCACCAAAAGGTCACGACCGAGAACCGACCGCAGTCTTTGTAAGCTGACAAGACTTGTTCGACGGCACTGTCTGCCTTCTCGGGATCGACGCCGCTCATATAGACGTACAATGCCAGCTTGATCCCAATGCCCTCAATGTCATCGGCGGGTGTCTCGGCAATGAGGTCTTCCATGCTCGTGACGCGCGCATGAGCGCGGTGGCGGGCGGCCTGGGTTGTTTGCTTGTCCTGATCAATCAGTGCGTCTTTCCATCGGTCAAAAGCATCGCGTAGGGTGCGATTCATATCACCCATCCATTTGCTGCGAGAGGCGCCGCATACCGTGCTAATTTTATGGCTATTATGAAGGTGAAATCCATGACTCGGTCATCCACAGCCTCTGTGCCTAGGACGCATCGCTTTTGGTGTTGGCGATGGTTGTCGTCTTGGCCTTGTTTGCCGTGTTGCCTGCGCGAGCGGATGTGCGCATCGTGTCGAGCCCGGGTGGTGCGGTCGATGCCTATCTCGCGGCCTTTGCCCGCGTGCGGCAGTCCGGCGAGCGGGTCATCATCGACGGACCTTGCCTATCTGCTTGCACACTGGTGCTGAGCACGATCCCCCGCAATCGTATCTGCGTCACGCGGCGGGCGGTGCTCGGCTTCCACGCCCCGCGATGGTTCTACCCTCGCACCGGTTATACGGCGCGCGCGCCCGAGGCCACCCGTACCGTCACCGCCTCCTATCCCCCAGGTGTACGTGCCTGGATCAAAAGACGGGGCGGGCTAACGCAGAAAGCCCATCTATCTTCGCGGTAAGGAGCTTGCGGCTCTTTATTCGCGTTGTTAGCGGGTCGCCGTTCCCTTGAGCTCCCGCCCGGCGCCTGACGCGCAAGCGGGTCAAGCGGCTGCGCCTACTCGACGGTTGGAGCTTGAACGGAGGGATTGGGGTTATCAGGGGGATACCGTGATTCGGGGTACCATAACCCTCCCCCGATGACGTGGGGCCGAACTTCCTCTGGGGGCCGATCCTATTCGAGAAATGAGCGCCAGCCGAAGCCGACGCTCGGAACACCCGATCCTATACGCAGGTTGAATCGGTGCCAGGGTGAAGCAGCTCCCACTGCTCACTGGCGATTCAGCTCAAGGCTGAGAGAAGCCCGGCTGATTGAACGTGCGGTCGGGCTTCTTGTTGGGCAAGACCGACTGGAGGGCCTCTCTGGCGCTGTCAGGGGGACGTCTCCAACTCGGATCATCCCCTCCCGCCTTGCTGTCCCTGAAAGCTGGCCGATGCTCCCATGGTGCTTGGTTCAGAACAGAGCTAGGCGTTTTTTTTTCCCAGCTACTCAGCCCCACTGAAACCCCTCCCGGGGCTTCTTCCTTGACAAGGCTGCCCATCTGATACGGTGAGCTTGGTGGTTGTTTCCGCAATTCACCCCTTTGCGTTGAGGAGCCCCGGTCGTCCACCTTGGCCGGGGCTTCTCCATGCAAGCACCCTAAAACGCAGGCCGCTGAAGCCCCACACGAGGGGGAGCGGGCTTCTAGAGTTCCATCATGGGGAGACCTGTGATGGGCAGGGTCAGCACCATCACACTGGTGAGCCTACGCGCCTTTTACCCGTTTTCCGGATTAGTCATTTTGACCCACGCTGGGGAGCGTAGAGTTCACCAACGGCAAGCGGCCAGGATGTGCTTGCAGGCAGCGCCGACCGAAGCCGACGCCTCGTTCTCAAAATCCGACAGGTGTATTCGACGCAGGCGTCGGAGTTCACCAACGGCAAGCGGCCAGGGGCGACGAGCGCCGACCGAAGCCGACGCCGTAGGAGACTGTCTAGCTGGTGGATGAAATCATAGCTTCGGGACGGCAGAGCGCCCCTCGACAAAGTGGCGCTGCGGCGAATTTTCGCGTGCCATTGGGGTGGCAGTTCCAACGCCACACTTTCGGTGCTTGGATTGATGGTGCAATCATTCGTAACAGTTTGCAATTTCGCCGCCACTGTTCTGTCCTAGCCATATGGAGGATCAATCCCTCTAACGGTTAGAGGATGACCCATGGAGGAAGTTCATGTGGAAACGCAGTGCTGGCTGGAACCGCGTGGCAGCGCGGGTGAGTGATTAGCGAGCTCGAGCTTGGTTTTTGCCCATCCGATGGATCGATCGCAGACGGTGCGTCGCGCTGGCGCATCCGTCGGCTGCAGACATCACGAGCTCACTTGACGCTCACCGCGTTGGGCAGCGCCTAAGGCGGGACTCGCAGCCCACGGCGGAGGCGCAGGAAAAGCTGGCCCGGCCGTTGGTCTGGCAGATCCGCGATCGCGGCTGGCGGCCCGCAAAGCCGATCGTGTACAGACGTTTCAGCACGCCAACGAGTGCGCAGCCACCATCCGATCCGGTCGAGGATCTAAGCAACCAGCGTGCTGAAAGGCTGTGGCGCGGTGGCAACAGGCTTGAAGAAACTCGCCGATGCGGAGGAGCTGCTACACACAGAGCCTGATTGACGCGCAAAGGCAGCGTTCTCGAGGATCCTGATGCGAGCCATCTGGTTTCATCGATCATATGGGGGTCCGCCATGGCATAGAAGCCGTAGTCCGTCGAGCACGGTGACTCGCGATCAGAGCCTGGCGATTCACCTGGTGATGCCCAGTCCGGGGCAGTACAGGCACGGGGCTCGAAGTGCGAGAAGCAAATGAAGCTGCGGGTCTTATGCCCGAGGACCAGTCGACTGGCTCACCATCACAGTCTCAGCATTGCTGGCCTGGTCCGCAACGCCCTGATATGAAAGGGGGCGCCGACCGAAGCCGACGCCGCACCGGAGAGGCACCATGAAGGTGACAGATTCAGATATATGCGAGAGATGCGAAGTCGGCCCCGGTGGCGGGGTATGCCCTTGCGGAACCAGGTGCCACGCTAATGCTTATTGCGCTCTGCGAGAAATGTTTGGGCACCATAGAGGATGACTGGAAGACCGGGGCCGAGAAGATTGCCGAGTGGCAAAACCGAGCGCAAGGTAACTGGCGGTAAGGGTGACACCGAGGCCAAGGCTCGCAAGAACGCAGAGCGTGCCGCCGATGGACGCGGACAGGATTACTTGCTGCAACCAGTGCAAGCAGCCGCTAATTGAGATCGACAACCGTGGCGAACGTCTAAAAGGCTGCTTGACGTGCAACCTTTGGTCGACAGTCGATAGGAAGCTGTGGAAGCGGCTGTCCAAAGAAGACCTCCGTGCGCTCCACGCGTTAGTGCGACATCGAGTGATTTAATCCGGATGCCCCGTCATGAGAAAAAGAGCGCCGACCGAAGCCGACGCTCTTGCGTTAGGTGGGTTACACCTCAGGCCGCGGGGTGGGGGGCTGGCGGACATACCGTGGATTAGGATCCATAACCCTCCCCCAGGCGTGGGACGAGGGGATCGTCGAGGCGACACGACGACTTTGCCTGCTTTTTGTTATTGCTCATCTTGCGGGAGGGCTGGCACGAGGTCACTACACGCCACGGTTATTGGCCGCAGACGCTCGAACCCGTAGTGCAGACATAACGGACTACCACGCCGGTAAAACAAGTCGTGTAGAACTGCGCGGTGACCAGGTCGGGCTGAAGTCTTGCGTGCGCTGGAACCCCGTTGGGACGAACGGCCTTCCAAAAGGGATCTCCCTGCACCGGGTGAGCAGACAGAGTGATGTGGTTCCACCCACTTGCGCGCTGTAAGTCATAGGCGCTTTGGAGGGCGAGTGCTCGTGAAGTCTCGACAGCCTTTGCCTGAGATGGGGCGCTGTGTGTGGCGTGTATTGATTGGCAACCGGCCTCAGCGGGCTGGAATCCGAAGAAAGCAAACACCGCAATACCGAGACCAATCGTGGACACACAACCCTTCATAATCGCGACTCCTTGCTTTTCACTCAAGAATAGGAAGGAAGCTAATGCCCAGCAACCTTGAATGGCTGCTCGATCCGCTCCGGGGCCACACAGCCGTCAGATTCAGCAGGTGACTCGGCGACACCTCAGTGCTTGCCTTGGGACGGCTGATCGACCAAGGACGGCAGCTGTGGCAAGGCCGATAACTGGTCGCAGCAACTCATCGCTCGTCCCGCTGATGGAATCCCGGCCCCCGCGAAGAGGGCCGGGTAGACACCGACGATAGGTTGGAGGCTCTGGCGTCGATGGCCTCGATACCGATGCCCGTAATACCCCGGTCCAACGTAGACGGGTGCTGGCGCGACATAGACAGGTGGCGCGACGTAAACCGGTGGAGGTGGCGCGTAATAAACAGGCGGTGGCGGTGCGACGTACACCGTTTGCGGTGCGATCGCGCTGCCCGACAATGGCCCCGACGCCAAATCCCAGCAACCCTGCACCTACAGGTGGAGCCATTCCCTGCTCGGGCTGAACCGGTAGGCGAGAGCGCAGCAATGCCGATGGCGGCCGCTGCGACGATTACTCTGTACATGGTGCGCATACTGAAATCCCCCTCTCTAGGCAACCGCCCCCTACGCACGACGAGCGGAGAGTGTCGAGAGTCGGAGTGATTTCAGAGTTGTTAAGGGGGCTGAAAAAGAAGGCCGGACTTGCCGGGACTGAGGCAAAACAAAGGGCCCCTGGCCAGGGGCCCTTTGCAAACAACCGTACGCGGCCTGGGCGACAACTCCGGTATACGTTACGCGGTACTAAGGTCCGGAGACCGCTCTTCCTCATTTCAGAGAAAGGGCGCCGGCCGAAGCCGGACGCCCCTCTAAGCCTTGCCGTTCTAAACAACAGCCAGTTGCAGATTGGCAATCGAGCTGGGCAGCGGCGCGCTGGGACACGCAGGCGCATTAGGACGCCCGGAAGATGATGATGCGACCACGCCTGTCAGGAGCTGCTTGGTGCGCCGAAAAGCGCCAGGCCCCTCGACGCCGTCCTTGGCGACAAACCAGCATGGCTCGGGTCATTTCGGCTTCCATTCCCGTGCTAGTCTTTGCGCCTCGGCAAGCTGCGCGGGCGTCATTTTGGAGGCGACGTCGCCACGGTGATGCCCACAGCCAGATGCTTCACTCGGACCACAAGCCGAGGCTGGCACCACTTTACATCCGTCTTCCGTGAGGACTTCAACGCTGCCCAAGACGTGGTGAGACGCTCCATCTCATAAGCGTGATGAATGCCGCTCCGGCGTATTTCAACCCATCACTGTGCGCGAGCAGCGCCATGAGTGAAAGCGTTAGGCCGTCGTCGTGAAATGCCCCGAGCCAAGCGCCAATGGCGCCAGGGGAAAACCGTTCCAGCGCCGTAAGGGTTATCGCCGCCAGCCAGAATGATGGCAAGTGACAGGCAGTGAGTGTCACCGCGAGTGGACTAACGCTGACGATCACTATGAACGCCGCGAGCAGTTGGCTTAGGTTTGTCCCGTCGTAGGGACATTCGCCCCAACCCTCATAAGGCGCCGGAGCGACGAACAAATGCACCATCAGAATGGCCTTGTTCAACTTGGTAGATCACCAGTCATCTTAGGCCCAGAACATCGTCATTGGGTCGGCGATCTCATCCAAAGCATACATCAAAAGGGCGCCGACCTAAGCCAACGCCCCTTTGGAAATGTGCGAGTTACCGTGGTCTCCGCTTTTCACCGAAATGAAGTGAGCGGCCACCCCGCATGACAGTTACTAGCACAGGAGGGTAAAGGATTGCTGTAACCCGAAAACACAAGCGGGAAGGGTGAGTGCCCTGGCCAGAGTCCAGCGGGCGTGAAAAGCGCGAAATCGCCCCTCGGTCCTTACTATGTCGTTACTAGAGGAGCATGGCTTGCCCAGGATTTGGGGGCTAAGCTATTGATTTTGTGGCGCGCCCGGCAGGGCTCGAACCTGCAACCTCCAGATTCGAAGTCTGGTGCTCTATCCGTTGAGCTACAGGCGCGGGCTACCCTTTAAGTTTAGCAGTAGTCCCAATAACCTTGCGTCATCGTCGGATCGGCCCAGTACCAGCAAAGGCCTGGTGCAGGCGCCATGGCCGAATAGGCGGCCGCGCCCAAAACCGTGCCAATGGCAACGCCGCCGATCACCCGCCCATAATATCCCTTGTTGTTCCACTTCCGATAGGGCCTGACCACGACCACCTTCTTGTTGTTCCAGTTCTTGTTGTTCCAGTTCTTGCTGTTGTTCCAATTCTTATTCTTGTTCTTGTCGGCAACGACGATCGTGCCGTCGGTCTTGGCAGCCGCGCTCGGCAGCGCCTGTTTGGCCGTGGCGGAAACGTCCGTGTCGCTGGGGCTAGCCGCGACGGGGCCGACGGGCATGGCAACGCCCAGAGCGAGGCCGAGTAAAATCGCAGCAATGGCAAAGGGACCGAAGCGTTTCGAATTCAGTTCGTCATACCCCATGATGGTCCTCCGGGTTGAATGCTTGGCGACTCACGTTGTTCACGCGGGTCTACACTTGGCGTCTTAGGTTCGGCAGTGGGGGCTGCACCCACGGCTGCCGAGACTGAGCTACGAAGCGAGCAAGGCGACATTGTGATGGGCGCGAATGGCTCAAAATCGAGGCGACAGGATTTTGGCCCGAGGGGTCACGCTGCCGGGGCAAGACCGGAAATCCCGCTTTACCTGTCCTAAGACCTTGCTACAGTAAATTTATCGAACCATTGCCGCGGCCAAGCATGTGGGAGCCTGAAGTAGGCGGGTGCCGCGGACATAAGGGTTGAACATCGTGACTGGGCCGAGCGGCAATGCCCGCGCGGCTGCCATAGCTTCGCCGGACGTGAAGGCCGCGCGGAGCGAGACCAACGACTGCGGGGAAGGCGGCGGCCCGGCATCAGTCGTGGCCCGAGCGCTGCTTGACGCGCCGGTCGAGGGCCTATCGGGGGCAGCCCAGGGCAAGAGCGATGCGGGTGTGCGCGCCCGGCGCGCGGGAATCCCGGTTTACGGCGCGCTTGACCTTGGCACCAACAATTGCCGGCTGTTGGTCGCGCGACCCTCGCGCCGCGGCTTTCTCGTCATCGATGCTTTTTCGCGCATCATTCGCCTGGGCGAGGGCGTGCTGCGTTCGGGATATCTGTCCGACATCGCCATGAACCGCACCATAGAGGCGCTCAAGATCTGCTCCGACAAGATGCGGCGGCGAAACGTGTCGCGCTCGCGCCTGATCGCCACCGAGGCGTGCAGGATCGCCGCCAACAGCGGCGAGTTCATCGACCGGGTGCGCCGCGACACCGGACTTGCCATCGAGATCGTGAGCCGCGAGACCGAGGCTAAGCTCGCGGTCTCGGGCTGCGCGTCGCTGATCGACCGCAATTGCGACTGGGCGCTCGTGTTCGATATCGGCGGCGGCAGCTCGGAACTGATCTGGCTCGACCTCACCCGCCTCGACCGCCCCTGGCGCCGCTCCATCTACGACCGTCTCGAAGTGCAGGGCTGCATCGCCGCCTGGACCTCTCTGCCCATCGGCGTGGTCAGTCTCGCCGAGCGCCATGGCGGGAAAGAGGTTACCCGCGAGCATTATGAGGCCATGGTGGCCGGACGTGACGGCGGCGCTCGCCGACTTCGAAGGTGCGCACCGCTTCCGCAGCCGCATCGCCAAGGGCTGCGCGCATTTTCTCGGCACCTCGGGAACCGTCACCACCATCGCCGGCATTCACCTCGGCCTTCCGGCTTACGACCGCAGCCGCGTGGATGGCTGCTGGCTCGGTGCGCCCGATGTGCGGCAGGTGTCGGACGCTCTCATCGGCATGAGCTATGCCGAGCGCGTGGCTCAGCCTTGCATCGGTCAGGAGCGCGCCGATCTCGTGCTCGCCGGCTGCGCCATTCTCGAGGCGCTGCTCAGGGTGTGGCCATGCCAGCGCTTGCGCGTAGCCGATCGAGGCTTGCGTGAAGGCATCCTCGCCACGCTGATGGCCGAGGATGGTCACGGCGGCGCACCGCATCACCGCCATCGCCCCTGGCCCCACGCCGCGGCGGGCGGCAGCTAAACATCCACGCGGGCTCCAGCCTCGGCGATCGACCCTGGTTCGCGCGCGGCGGCCAGCGGACGCGCCGGCGCAGAAAGACTGGCGCCGGCGGATTTCGGCAGCATCATGAAGATCAAGGCTGACGCGACGGAGATGGCGCCGACGACGATGAAGGCAGTGCTGAAATCGCTCGATTGCACGGCCATGTCGAGACGCCCATGGCGCTGAATTTCGAGCACCAGGGCACCGATGGCGACGCCCGCCGACAGCGAGAGCTGCTGCGCTACGCTGGCAAAGCTCGTGGCCCGGCTCATCGCCCTTGGCTCGATGTCGGCATAAGCGAGCGAGTTGATGCTGGTGAATTGCAGCGACTTGAAGAAGCCGCCGACCACGAGCACGGCGAAGATGACCGCGTGCGGCGTGACCGGCGTGAACAGCGCTGTCGCCGCGATGAACAGGCCGCTCACCACGGCGTTGATCACAAGCACGGATCTGAACCCGAAGCGGCGCAGGATCGGCGCCGCCGTGGCCTTCATGGCCATGGCGCCGACGGCGCTCGCGAAGGTCAAGCAGCCCGGACTGAAACGGCGTGAGGCCGAAGCCGAGCTGGAGGAGCAGCGGCAGCAGGAAGGGCGTGGCGCCGATGCCGACGCGAAAGATGAAACCGCCCACCACGCTCGCATAGAAGGTCTTCACCTTGAGCAGGCTCAAATCGATGAGCGGGGCAGGGGCTTTGCGCGCGTGAACAACGTAAAGCCAGCAGCCGATGACCCCGACGGTGAGCAGCCCGATCACCATCTGCATCGGCAGCAGTCCCTGGCCGATGGTGGTGAAGCCGAAGGCAAGCCCCGCGAGCCCGATGCCGGAGAGGATGAAGCCCTTGATGTCGAGCGGCGGAAGCTCATGCTCGCGAATGTTGGCGACGTAGCAGGTGGCGAGGATCACGCCGAGGATGCCCATGGGGATGTTGATCCAGAAGATCCAGCGCCAGGAGACGTAGGTGGTGATGAAGCCGCCGAGCGGCGGTCCGATCACCGGGCCGAGCAGCGCCGGGATGGTGAGCCAGGCGAGCGCCGAGATCAGCTCCGCCTTCGGCACGGTGCGCAGGATGACGAGCCGGCCAACCGGCACCATCATGGCGCCGCCGATGCCCTGGATGATGCGGAACAGCACGAAGTCGAGCAGCGAATGAGCGAAGCCGCACGCCGCGGAGCCAAGGGTGAAGACGACGATCGCGGCCCGGAACACGGTGCGGGCGCCGAAGCGGTCGGCGACCCAGCCGCTCAAGGGGATGAACACGGCGAGCGACAGGAGGTAAGAGGTGAGCGCGAGCTTGAGCGCGATCGGATCCTCGCCGAGATCGCGGGCGATCGCCGGCAGCGACGTCGCGATCACCGTCGAGTCCATGTTCTCCATGAAGAGAGCGACGGCGACGATGAGGGTGACGAAGTAGCGAGGCATGTGGCAGGTGTTAGAGGGACGATATGTCGGACATGGGGCCAGTAGCCCCATAGGGTCAAGGGCTTGAGCCAATGCGCCTCATTAACAAATGGTAAGCCGCGGCAAAGGCGGCGGCACGGAGCAGCGCGGCGGCAGCCGCAAGCTCACGGTCAAGCTGCGCACGGCGAAGGGGCGGAAGATCGCCTCGACCCGCTGGCTCTCCGCCAGCTTAACGATCCCTATGTCGAGGAGGCGAAGCGGCGGGGTTACCGCTCCCGCGCGGCGTTCAAGCTCATCGAGATTGACGATAGATACCGCTTCCTCAAGCCTGGCATGATCGGTCGTGGATTTGGGTGCGGCACCAGGAGGCTGGAGCCAGATCGCGGCGGAGCGCGTCGGCTCGGCCGAGGGGAGGGCGCAAGTGCTCGCCGTCGATCTTGAGCCAATCGAGCCGCTCCCAGGTGTGGCAGTGCTGGCGCTTGATGTGAGCGCGGAGGGTGCGGCGGCGGCGATCAGCGCTCGGTTGAAGGGCGCCCGCGCCGATGTCGTGCTCTCCGACATGGCCTCGCCGGCCACCGGTCACCGCGCCACCGACCATCTCCGCGTGATCGCGCTGGTCGAAGCCGCGCTCGACCTCGCCGAGGACGTGCTCAAGCCGGGAGGAACATTCCTCGCCAAGGTGTTTCAGGGGGAGCCGGCGGCGAGTTGGTCGCGCGGCTCAAGCGCTCCTTCGCCAAGGTGCAACACGTGAAGCCGAAAGCGAGCCGGCCTGAATCGCCGGAGGTCTATGTGCTGGCGACAGGGTTTCGTGGCGCGAAATGAGAAGGGCCCCCGCGGGATCGCGGAGGCCCTTCGTCAGATCATGTCAGCGTGGGTTAGTAATAGCTGAATGCACGCGTTGTAGCGCGACCACCAATAGGGGCTGCCGGTGGCATAGGCCCGCTGGCGCAGCCAGTAGCAGTTGTCACCGTAGGCGTAGTAGTCGGGACCGTAGACCCAGACCCAGGCGCCATTCCTGAAGACCCGATGACGATTGTGGAAGCGGTCGTGGTCGTGGTTGTCGTGGCGCTCGGCAACGCGACGATTGCGGTCGCCATGGTTGCGGTCGCCGTGGTCATGGCCGCGGTCGCGATTGAAGGCCTGGGCATTGCCGCGACGGGCATCACCTTTCGGCCCAGAGCGACTGAAATCGCGGCGGCGTGAGAGCGCGGACCGCTATAGGCGCTGCCACCACCGTTGTCGGCGAAAGCGCGCGCGCTGCGCGGGCCGCCGCCTAGGCTCGGACCTCCGCCGCCTCTCGCGAAGCTGCGGCTACCGCCGCCTCCGGAGAGGCCGGGACCGCCGCCACCACCGCCGTGGCCAACGCCGCCGCCACCGCCGCCGCCAGGCCTCCGCCTCCGCCGCCAGGTAGAGGGACCGCCGCCACCTCCACCGCCATGGCCGCCGCCGCCTCCACCGCCCGCCGCCGCCACCTCCGCCACCGCCGCCGCCACCGCCATGGCCGACGAGGATAATGGAGCCGGATGTGCTGTCGCTACCGAGGACGTTCTTCAGATTGATCGGCACGGACGTTGCCGATGCCGGTCCTTGAACGGCGGGCAGAAAAGCAAACCGCCCGCCAAAGCGGCCACCGCCGCCATGGATGCTCTCATGACTGATCTCCTCGATTTGTGGGAGGCGAGACCGGCGGCTCATGCTGCCGGCCAAACGCCGCTCCCATGAATAATGCGAGATGGGGGCCGGCTGTTCCAGACCGGCGAGGACACGATTCCGTGTTCGGGCCTCAAGCCATTGCGCCGCGAAGCCGGGCATTCTCCGCTTCAAGCGCGGCGATGCGCTTCTCGAGCACATCGATGGCGGCAGCGACATCCTCGACAAACAGCAATTGCGGGATGTGTTGCGGGCAATTCGCGTCCCATGCCTCGACGGTGAACAGGATCGCGGCCTCGGGGCGCGCCCGATAGTCTTCCGGGAACAGACGCGCGATCAACTCAGGGTCGTCCTCGACCACGCGGGCTTGACCCCAAATCTTCACCCGCCGGCGATGCTGGTAGTCCATGAGGAAGAGCATGGCACGCGGGTTCTCGGCCAGATTGCCGGTGGTGACGTATTGCCGGTTGCCGGCGAAATCGGCGAAGGCGAGCGTCGTCTCGTCGATGACGCGCAAGAAGCCGGGCGGTCCGCCGCGATGCTGGACGTAAGGCTGCCCGTCCTTGCTCGCGGTCGCCAGGTAGAACGACCGCAGGCCCGCGATGAACTTGGCGAGGACAGCGTCGATCTTGGTGTCCCAGCCGCCATTCTGTTCGAGACGCGCATAGGCGGCGCGCGAGCCGCGGCGCTCTTGAACGGCCTTCACCGAAGGCGAGAAGGCGATGTCTGTGGAGGCCATGTTGCTCTCCCCTGCAGCCCCGTTAGCGCTAGCTCTGGGGATGCTAAATGGTGCATTCCGCTCATGGAGAGTATTGCCTATTATTCCAATTGATCTTTCCAGATTTCGGAATGATGGAATGGACCGCTTTGCCGCCATGCGTGTGTTCACGGCTGTCGCCGATGCCGGAAGCCTGTCGGCCGCCGGACGCCGTCTGAATATGCCGCTTGCGACCGTCAGCCGTCATCTGGCGGCGCTCGAGGATGCAGATCGGGGTGCGCCTCATGACCCGCACCACGCGGCATCTCGCGCTCACCGAGCCCGGCCGGCACTACCTTCAGTCGTGCCGCCGCATCCTCGCCGAGCTCGAGGCGGCCGATCTCGCCCTTGCCGGGCAGCATTTAGAGCCGCGCGGCGAGATTGC
>ERZ1370068.7005-contig-595_pt1 | contig 12265 bp, 16 predicted proteins | sample MGYA00561227_ERZ1370068 | MGnify/ENA primary metagenome ERZ1370068 (study PRJEB38410, sample SAMEA6850437) | metagenome | study: Metagenomic assessment of the ecological functions of the soil: analysis of the soil microbiota associated with the...
GCTACTAAACATGAACGTTTCAGAGTACATCTCATTAAGCTTCGAGTCCCCGCAGAGATCCAGCACTAGCGGGGATTTTTATTTTCGCCTCACTTCGTTAAAACGAGTATTCGCCTACAAATTTGGTTCACCAGCTTTTCACCAACAGATTGTTTTTCACCAAATTTTCAATTTACAATGAAAAAACACTCGAGTTGTATTTTACCCGAATACCAAAAAGAGACGTGCCAAGAATGGCAAAACTCCTATCTACATGCGGATCTGTTTTGAGGGAATGAAGTCTGAAACACGGTTAAACGTGGAACTCAGCGACGAACAATTATTAAAAGTGGGACACTTTCACAATGAGGATGGCTGAAAGAAATTCTCCGATTAATCACTATCTGAATCGAATTGATCCAAGAGTTTTCAGATTTGGAATTTGAACAAATCTTTCAAAGAGTCGATAATGAACAGCGTCGATCTACATGCTGGCACGGTGAAAAATTACAGACGACATTTATTTTTCTTAACAATTGCTACAAGCAACTAACTAAATTATTGGTTTCCGAAAATACAATGGCAAAGTGAAAGAACCTTCAATTGAAAAAGGAGAATCAGTTCGTTTATTACCGACATTATCATTAATGATGGTGACAGAACGACCTCCTCCGCAAAGCAGCTTGATAAAATGGCCGTTGAATTTTCAGTGAATCCAGGCTATTAATGATCATTTCAGTACTGCCCTTGTCTCCTTAACAGTCAAACGATCCAATTGACTCGTAAAAAAAAAAATATATTTCGGGTCGGCCGTTCATTTTTAGAATTAATTAACCACTACTTATCCCAATGATTCATTGCTCTTGTGGATAATAATTTTCTTCATTCTTTTTTACATTGTAGCTTCACTTCGACATTCTGCATATTTAGTAGCCCGCGCTAACCGAACCTAAATTTTTATTTGCCGTAACGGGAAGACTTACCCTTCGCATGAAAATGCAATTTTCGTTTCTCATTGATCAAAAACCCACCTCAAATGAACCGGCTCCACCGCAGTCTTTTTCTTCTCATCTTCTTTTTAATTACTGAATCCATTCTTTTCGCGACAATTACCAGCTGGGTTTTACATCCAGCATTTTTGCAGAACAGTTACACTGCACCTATGGGAGTTGTTTTTACCAATAATGGAAACTCAATGTGGACATGGGAAAAGAGTGGCAAGGTCTACGTTTCTAAATGGAACGGGACGACTTACATAAAACAAGCTACTCCCGTTCTTGATATCAGCGATGAGGTAGGTGATTGGCGCGACTTGGGACTATTCAGTTTTTGTCCTGACCCGGCTTTTGAAACGAATAGCCTTGTTTACCTTTATTATGTAGTCGATCGTCATCATTTACTGTACTGCCGGAACTCCCCAGTACAATCCTGCTACTAGTGACTATTTCAAGGCATACCATTGGCCCGGGTTACACGATATCGTTTGAATATTAGCGCCACAATAACCACAGACTATTCGAGCAGGAAAGGTATTGATCGGCGAATCAATCACCACAGGCATTCCGGTGTTGCATGAGTCACACCTCGGCGGTACACTAATTTTTGGTCGGGACGGGACACTCTTACTGACGACCGGTGATGGCAGCCTCCTACAACGGTATAGACGTTGGAAGTGCCAGCGATACCTACTATCAGCATGGCGCTGACCGACGGCATTATCAGGCCGGCAGAAAATGTCAGGGCTTTTCGTTCACAAATGGTCAATGCCATTGAATGGAAAGCTTCTGCGGTTTGATCCTAATACAGGAAATGGGATTGCATCAAACCCATATTATGATGCATTAAATCCCCGCGCACCAAAGTCAAGGGTATGGGCGCTTGGGTTTCGCAACCCCTTCCGTATGTCCATCCAGCCGAACACCGGAAGCACAAATCCGGCGGACGGCAATCCCGGAACTTCTTAATTGGAGATGTGGGCTTTTACACATGGGAAGAAATTAATGTTGTATACTGCTGCAGGCTTGAATTGCGGATGGCCGGTATTCGAGGGCGAAGGTTTGGACCCGGACTACGGACCTCACACAACAGTCAACCAGGATGAGGGACTACAATTCAGGAACCTCATTGCGTCAGCCAACTTCATTCGCGCTCAATTCAACGCCGGCCAGCAGAAGGTTCGACTCACTATCGTCCGAGTATTACATGGAAACACGGCACAAACGAAACGCGTGTAGCTTATTTTAACGGAACGACTCCGACAGGATCCATTGATAGGCGATGCCGGCTCCCCACGACAGACCGTCAGTCTTTTGCAGGCAACTGTGCGATAGGAGGTGTGTATTATACAGGCACTGCATTTGGACCAACATATCAAAACACTTATTTCTTTGGTGATTATGGAACAAATATTATTAAAGTCGCGTAATCTCAATTCAACACAACCCTGGTTCAGCAACATTTCAAATTTTGCACCGTGAAGGTTTTACAAATGGCATCGTTGATATGGAACAAAATCCCCTTGATAACTCTATATTGTACGTCAATATCAACAGCGGCGAGATAATGAGAATTTCGCTGGCTGGCACTCAACCACCAATTGCTGCTATCTCTTCAAATAAAATATTTGGACCCTCACCCCTTTCAGTTAATTTCAGTTCCTCCGGTTCTATCGATCCTGATGGAGGTCCTTTACAGTATCTCTGGGACTTTGGAGACGGCACTACTTCCACCAGGCAAATCCAACGCATACTTATTCGGGCACGGGGATCCTTTCTTTTACCGTCACATTGACTGTAACGGACCAAACATCTGTTGTCAAGCTCGAAATCATTACTTATTTCATTAAACAACACACCTCCGGCTGCGAAAATTACCAACCCTGTCAATAATTCTTCCTATTCAATTCTCAATGCTACACAAGTGCAGCTTGCTGCAACCGTGACCGACAATGAGACAACCACGGGAATGCAATATGCCTGGGAAGTGGTTTTGCGACATAATAATCATGAACATCGCGAGCCAGCTGTTAACAGTCCTAGTCCGACTGTACAAATTTCACCAGTCGGATGTGACGGTAACACTTATTACTACATGATTCAATTAACTGTTACAGACAATGGTGGTTTGATTGCAACAGACTCTGTAAAAATATGCCCGGATTGCAGCTCGGCAGGTTTAGCTGTAACGAATTTGACCGCCACTCCTCAAATCAATAGTGTTGTTTTATCGTGGACCAATCCTTCGGTATCTTTTGATGAAATAATGGTAGCGGCAAAGGCATCAACGGGTTTCCTCACAAATCCATCGGGTACAAATTATATCGCTGACGCTAATTTCAATGGTGCAGGCACTCCTTTTGAAGGTGGCAAAGATAGTTTACAAAGGCACTGGACAATTAGTAACTGTCACTAACCTCGTTGCCGGCACCACCTATTATTTCCGCGTGTTTACAAGAGCAGGCACCGGCTGGAGCGGTGGCGTTGAAACGTCCGCGACAGCTTTAAGCAATTTGAATGTTACCGGTGTAACACTTAGTCCAACATCTGCATCTCTCTCAATAAATGATACACAACAATTGAGCAACGACCGATCGCACCTTCCAATGCCACGAATCAAAATGTAACATGGACCAGTAGCAACAACGCAATTGCTCAGTAAGTTCTACAGGTTTGGTGACGGCATTAGCTGCAGGAAATGCGACCATCACTGTAACCACACAAGATGGAGCAAAAACCGCAACTTGTAATATTACGCGTTGCTCAGGCCTTGCCCGGAGTACTAACCGGATCAGGTTTGTCTTCATCCACAACGGTAAATCTGACGAGTGAAGGAAGTTCCGACTGGGCTCATTGGTCAGGCTACGATCATAAATCATCCGGAGGAAGTAAGATCAGCAATTATACTGTTGTTGGGAACTGGTACCGTGTCGAACTACACCACCGATCGTCGTACCTGCTCCTGGGTGACGGAACACCAACTGCCAGTGGCTCTAATAAAAACGGAATTTACATCACCGGCATCGCCAAGGGATTTCAAATAACAGCTCCCGCCGACCTGACTCAAAGAACATTAAAAGTATATGTGGGTGGTTCGATAAGCGGAGGAACTTTCACTGCATCACTATCCGATGGCTCAGCACCCAATTATGTCAATTCATCTTTTTCCTCCGGGAGTGGTCGGTACAATGCTGTTTATACCTAAGCTATAAAGCTGCATCAGCAGGCAAACTCTTACGATAAAATGGGTGCAGGCATCTGGCACCGGAAATGTCAGATTACAGGCAGCTACCTGGCTCAATCATCCTCAGTGGTGAACGTTACCGGTGTAACTCTTAATCCGACATCTGCATCTCTTTTGGTAAATGCTACTCAACAATTGACTGCAACGATCGCACCGGCTAATGCGACCAATCAAAATGAGACATGGACCAGTAGTAACAATGCGGTCGCTACAGTAAGTTCTTCGGGTTTAGTAACCGCAATAGCTGCAGGAAGTGCGGTGATCACCGTGACCACACAAGGATGGAGCAAAAACCGCGACTTGTAATATTACTGTCACCCAGACACTTGTCCGGAGTGTTAACCGGATCAGGTTTATCTTCATTTGCAACTGTAGATCTGACCAGCTGAAGGAAGTTCCGACTGGGCTCATTGGTCAGGCTACGATCATAAATCATCAGGAGGTAGCAAGATCAGCAACTATACTGTTGTTGGAACAGGTAGCGTATCGAGCTACACACATCGATGGTCGTACCTGCTCCTGGGTGACGGAACAGCCAACTGCAAGCGGCTCTAATAGGGACGGAATTTATATCACCGGCATTGGCACTGGATTTCAAAATAACGGCTCCCGCTGACCTGACTCAAAGAACATTAAAAGTATACGCGTGGGGTTGGACAAGCGGAGGAACTTTAACCGCATCATTATCCGGATGGCATCGGCTCCCAATTATGTCAACTCATCTTTTTCGGGAACTGGTCAGTACGAAATATTATTTATACCCTTAGCTTATAAGAGCTGCATCTGCCGGCAAAGCTGTTAACAGTAAAATGGGTGCAGGCATCAGGTATAGGAAATGTTGCGTTACAGGCGGCTGCGCTGGTCGAAAATACGACGGGCCTTGTTACGTTGGCCAGGAACAATAGTGCTGATTCCATCGGGGCCGGTTAGCATCTAAATCGCTGATCATTTCCCGAATCCGTTTAATGACAACCTGGTAATAAGATATTCGGGCAACGAAATTGGTCGTGGTGTAATCTCGTTATATACTTCCGGAGATGAGGTTGGTTGCGACTTATCCTTTTGAAAAAAACTTTCCTGAGCTATGAATAAACAAATAACGCCAAAGGAGCTTAGCAAATGGTCTTTATATAGTCGAATTTCAAATTGGTCAGACCAAAATAATAAGACAACAACTGCGATTAAAGTAGTTTGATTTTCTAAGTCGAGTGAATTGGAGAGATTTATTTCAAAAACGATCTTACAATAATGGAAGGCAAATAGTTTTATAGTTAATGAGATCTGCCTCGCAATTTCAAATCAGACGGTTTATATCTTGTGAGGAAATAACATTTATAAAATACGCAGTTGGATGTTTTCAGACCTCCTTATCGAAAATGAACAAAGGGATTAAAATTCAACGATGAGTGTTCAAAAAAAAAGGCTTTGATTTCACAAGGCCTTTTGTTTTTACGTAACTTATTAGAGCCGTGCATGGTCCTAAAACATACTCCAGATGAGTTGTTGATTAAATTGTGCGTTGAACTAGCTGAGTTGGTAAGAATCACACAAGAACAAACCTACCCCTGATCTACTGGGGAAAGAATTAAGTTAAAGGAACAATTACTACGGGAACTAACAGAGTTTTTTAAAAATCAATACCACCTGAACGTTGATGAACTTATAAAAGACTGGCTGACCCAAAGCACATCATAATAAACAAAGGTTACGAAATACCCCATCATCTATAAAAATCAGGTTACTTGAATTCTACAGACTAGAGTTGAGGAAGATTGAGTTAGCGTTGGTATCAGCAAAGGCCACCTGAATAGTCGCAAATTACTCTCCAAATAAAAAGCCTTCGCATCAATAAGGGTTTACGCTGCTCGTCAGATCTTTTTGTTAGAATTAATTCCTACCAGAGAAAATTTCATTTGTTATAAGTATGAAAGCCGGGAATAGCGCTTTATATTCGCCCCGAATTTTCATAGGATAAGGTTTAATGGTTAATGGGCTGTTTCTACAGCCCATTACTTTAATAATGGAGACAATTTCTCATTCTCAGAGCGTTGGTTAACCATTCCCGTTTAAAAAAATTGCACAGAATATTGAGGTTTTTGGATTAACCTTTTTAAAAAGGAGTTATTACATAAGCCTAGCGCCCTTAACCATGCAAGACTTAAAAACGATTGAAACGTCTGTATTAATCGATATGCTTGCGCAGGAAACCACAAGATTCAGTCAAGCCTTTCCGCAACTACCCCGTCCTTAAAAACAGTCAGGAATATCAACGCTGTAAAAAATATTCAATACCTAATACTAGAATTGCATAGCAGAGAAAAAAGTCATCAAAGAAGATCCCAGAAGCTACTGTTTCCAAAGATTCAAGTCAAGCGACCCATATCTCATAGCATTTTGAGTACTAAGAAACGGGATTCAAAAAAAGGTTTTGGTTCTTTCAAAGCCATTATTTTTTTTTGAGGGGCAACATCCTCTTTAATACTTTACCTCCACCCTCCTCCCAATGAACGATACAACTCGACCATTGCGCCCAACTCCTGGCGTTGAACAGAGGCGAGATAAAGCTCAGCTTGCAAGCGGGCTGTTTGTGCAGTAATGACTTCAAGATAATTTGCCAGGTCAAGCTTTGTATAAAAGTCTCGCATTATTCACGGCGAGTCGCAAAGTGTCGGTTTGTGCCGTTGATATATTCCTTTGCTGTTTTTAATTTGTCCAATTGAACCAATGCATTGCTTACCGCTTCCTCAGTAGCCACTAAGACTGATTGCCTGAAGTGAATGACAGCTTCTTCACGCTGCAACTTTGCGACTTCAAATTCCGTTTTTAATCTTCTTCTCTGGAAGATGGGTTGAGCAACTGCCCCTGCGGCAATGCCAAATAAAGCATCGGGAGATATTGAACCAGTTACTTGACTTGAATGATTCCAATCCCGCGCCGGCTGTTATATTCAACGCCGGGTACATGTTCGCCTGCGCAACACCAACCTGCGCATTGGCCGCCATCAATGCCATTTCATTGGAACGAACATCGGGACGACGGCTTACCATTGATACCGGCAAGCCTGCAGAAAGATAATCGGGCACGATAAAATCGTTTAACAATGCACTTCTTGAAATGGTAGCAGGTAATTGCCCGGCTAATACCTGCAAAGGCATTTTCCTGTATCGCAATATCCTGTTCGAGTAGTGGTATTAACAGCTCAGTTGTTTGTCTTTGTGAATGCGGCCCGCTCTACAGCTAATGAATTTGCCAAGCCGGCATCACGAAGCAATTGTGTAGCCAGTAAGAGAAGTATCACTTTAAAGCAAAATTTGTTTTTGCAATTTCGAGTTGCTTGTCCAGCATCAGCAGGTTGAAGTAGCCCTGGGCAATATCAGCCACCAATTGCGTTTGCACTGCCTTCGATGCTTCATAGGTTTGAAGATATTCTGCTAATGTTGCTTCTTTTTGATTCCGAAGTCTTGCCCCATATATCCACTTCCCACGAAAGATTGACAGCAGCCTGGTAGTTTTCAACATGATTTTTCCTAAAAACTATTCGTGCTGAGTCCATTCAGACTATTCTTTGATGGATAGTAAGTTTGAGCGGTTATTTGCGCATTCAGGTCAGGTAATAACAAAAGTTTAGCCTGCTTCATCCGTTGCTGCGCTATTTCGATGTTCTTCATGGCTGTCAGCAGGTCGTGATTATAAGCCAGTCCTTTTGAGATCAGGTTTTGCAGACCAGGATCGGTGAAAAATTTTTCCATTCAATATCCGCGATGCTGCTGGTATCAGCAAAACTTACATTGTTAAACTGATCGGGTACTTCAAGAGATGGACGTTTATATTCTCTTGCCGACTTTGCAGGACGATATGAAATCAATGGCAAGCAATAGGCAATAATAAGCAGGAAATGCTGGATGCAATTTAAAGTTGATGTGGTAGCTGCAAATTTGGCTGTTGTAATGCAACAACATCCTTCTCAAATGGAGAAGGATAAGATGATGAAGTCTGTATATCGTTTATCATTTTTCTTCTGAATCATCATATCGTTTGTTTGTTCATTAGTAAAATCTATTCGGCCAAATGGCTTACTGCCTCGTGCAGTTTGTTTTGGTGGACCAGTAAATTTTTCCTGTATCCATTGGAAGATGACAAAGAGAACTGGAATAATAAACACCCCAGCAACACGCCGGTAAGCATACCTCCCAATGCACTTGTGCCAATAGAACGGTCACCCAATGCAGAACCTCCTTCGCCCACGTGAGTGGAAGCAGACCAACAATAAATGCAAAGGAGGTCATCAGGATAGGACGCAGTCTCAGTTGCGAGGCTTCCAAAGCGGATTCCATTAAGCCCATGCCTGCCCTTCGTCCGCTGAATAGCATATTCAACGATCAGGATCGCGTTTTTAGCAAGCAAACCAACCAAGCATGATCAGACCAACCTGCACATAAATATTATTCTCGAGGCCTTTTAGCTGAATGAATGTAAATACGCCAAGAATACCTGTTGGCACCGAAAGGATAACGGCAAATGGAAGAATATAACTTTCGTACTGAGCCGCAAGAAGGAAGAAAACAAACACAATGCTCAGATATAAATATCAATGTTTGCTGGGAGCCGGCGCCAATTTCTTCTCTTGTTTGTCCCGACCACTCATAAGAAAACCCTCTCGGTAAAACCTGTTGGGTTACTTCCTGTATGGCCTTTATGGCATCACCCGTACTATAACCCGGCTTGGGAGTCCATTTAAAGTGACCGAATTAAACAGGTTATTTCTAAAAACGGTTTCAGGACCATATACCCGTTGGAGGGTCACAACTGTATTCACGGGTACCATCTCACCCAAATTATTTTTTACATACACATCATTCAATGTTGCTGGATCTTGCACGATATGGAATGTCCGCCTGGACAATGACACGATAAAATTTTCCAAAGCGATTGAAATCGGATGCAAAACTACTTCCGTAATACACCTGTAATGTTTGCAACAGGTCACTGATCGAAATTCCCAATTGTTTTTGCTCTTGCATCATCAATATTCAGACAAATACTGAGGATTGCCTGGTGCTGAAAGTAGTGTAGGCGATACGCAATTTCTTTTCGTTGCATCAATGCACCCATAAGACCATAGGCGGTATTCGCTAATTTCTCCAGCGAACCACCGGTTCTGATCCTGAAGAATAAATTCAAAACCGCTTGTGTTTCCAAAGCCCTGCACGGTTGGAAACTGAAACAGAAAACCTGTGCTTCTTTTATTACGCTTAGCTTTTGATTTATCACTCCCATCACGTCTTCCACTTTGCTCACCGGCCTCTTTTTCCGGGAGGTTTCATATGTATAAAAGCCAACTCCATAGTTTGATGAGGAAGCATTTGCAATAAAGTTTAATCCTGTTACGGCACCTCTTTTTCAATCGCCTCTACCTGGCTCAGGGAGACTATCTATTTCGTTCATTACCTTTTGTGTCCTGTCCAGTGATGCACCGGGTGGAAAGATTTGCGGAATAGACAATAAAACCCTGGTCTTCTGTAGGAATAAAACCTGTGGGCGTCTTTCTCATCATCCAAAAAGTAGTAGAGCACTATAATAACCAGGGCTAAGATCGCGATCCATTTGTTCTGCATCAGAGAATTTTACACTTTGTCCATACCTCTTTGTCGTGGCACGAAAGCCTGCATTAAATCCACGAAAGAATCTTTTTGTAAATCCTCTTCTTTGTCCTTCTTCGGTGTGCGGGTTCTTTAAAAACAATGCACACAATGCGGGACTTAAGGTCAAAGCGTTCACAGCAGAAATTAAAATGGCGGTAGCAAGAGTAAACGCAAACTGTTTATAAAATACACCTGCAGGACCTTGCATAAAACCCACCGGAACAAATACGGCCGCCATTACCAATGTGATTGAAATGATGGCACTTGTTATTTCATTCATTGCCTGGATCGTTGCCTCTTTTGCAGGCAAACCGCTTCGTTCCATTTTCGTGTGCACCGCTTCTACTACTACAATGGCATCATCGACCACTATACCAATGGCAAGAACCAATGCAAATAAAGTAAGCTAGGTTGATGGTGAAGCCAAATAACTGCATGAAAGAAAAATGTTACCTATCAATGCCACCGGCACAGCGATCGCGGGGATCAATGTAGGAACGAAAATCCTGCAAGAAAATAAACACAACGATAAACACCCAGCACAAATGCGATTAATAAAGTTTCTTCCACCTGCGAGATAGATTCATCCAAAAATTCCTTTGCACTGTACATATTAAAATATGCAAGGCCTTTAGGAAAATTGGCAGACGCATTTTTTCATTACTCTTTCTGCCGTCAATAAGAATGTCATTGGCGTTTGAACCCGCGGTTTGAAAAATACCCATACCGGTTCCGGGCTTTTCCTAAACGGTAAGGTTTATGCCATAGGATAATGAACCAAACTCAACCCTTGCCACATCTTTTAATCGTAGTAACAGAACCATCTGGAGCTGATTTCAAAATGATATTTTCATAATCCTGGTTCTTTGAAAGCTTTCCTTTGTACTTAATAACATATTCAAAGAGATTGTGTGCTGTTTCTCACCAAATCGTCCGGGTGCTGCTTCAAGATTTTGTTCCCTGATAGCGCTCAGCACATCCTGCGGCGAAAGATTATTGGCAGTCAAACGTTCAGGCTTAAGCCAGATGCGCATTGAGTAATCTTTGGCTCCGAATACAAAATGCCTGTCCTACTCCTGGTATGCGTTGCAATTCAGGAACAATATTTATCTTGACATAGTTCTGTATAGAATGTTTCATCATAGCTTCCGTCATGAATAGATCAGACTGGAATGAAGATCATGCTGTTTTGCTGCTTTTGCGTTGATATACCCACCTGTAATACTTCCAGCCGGCACCTGGCTTACTGCTCTCGATACACGGCTTTGTACATTCACAGCAGCGAGATCAGGATTCGTTGCCTACTTTAAAAAGACATTTATTGTCATTGAGCCATCATTGCTTGAGTGTAGATGTCATGTAGGTCATGTTCTCCACGCCATTAATGGCTTCTCCCAATGGGCGTTGCTACGGCTCTTGCCACAACTTCAGCATTGGCGCCGGGATAGCTGGCAGTCACCTGTACTGTTGGCGGAGCAATGTCAGGAAACAAGTAATGGGTAAAGCAGAATAATGATATTAATCCTAATAAAAGAAGTAAGATCGATACTACTGTAGATAAAACCGGTCTTTCAATAAATCTTTTTATCATGCCTGTTGGTTTTGTCGTGAATCTTCTCCCCGATAGCTATCGGGACGTGAATCGTCAGTCGTCAATCGTGAATCGTGAGTCAAGTCTCACTTGCTTATTGTGTTTGTTTTTAAGTTTTCTGTTGGTAGCCAGCTACGGCACAATTACTATCATCGTCTGTTGCGTCGCACACTTGTGTAGGTACATTCTGTTCGTTGCTCGTGTTATCATTTGGCCTCCTCTCCGAAAGGAAGTCCCCTCGGCACCACTGCGCCCTCTCCCGTAGAGAGGGAGCGGGTTGCTGTCATATCTTTAATTAATGTCGACTACCACATAAACTTTATATCTCTTATTCTGACATTGGCCTCATCCTCTTATCCTTCTCGCAGGAGAAGGACGGTACTCCATCACAATCCAAACTCTTGCAACTACCGCATCAACTTCATATCTCTTATCCAACATTTTCGAAGTCACCAGTATATATGACTGGTGCTCTTCGAAAAGCCTGGGCTGTGCGTATGGTGGTCCCGCATTGCTGGGGAGCCGGGATGGGAGCCCTATAACATCGGCTTTGCTTCTCAACAAACTATCCATTGAAACTTGTCCGGCTTGTGTTATAGTTTTAACTTCAATCTCATATTTATTCAAACAATTTTCTCTTCCGGCGCTTCACTCCAACAACTGTATCGCGGTAGTTGGTTTGTTACTTTTCAGCCCTGCAACGTAATTGGTCGGCTTGCCACCTTATTGCTATCACCTACTGCATAAACAAACATTTTATCCTGCAATTTAAATGCAAGCCTCTGTATTACAGCAATACGTAACTGAACTGGGC
>ERZ1370068.2875-contig-2003_pt1 | contig 12262 bp, 22 predicted proteins | sample MGYA00561227_ERZ1370068 | MGnify/ENA primary metagenome ERZ1370068 (study PRJEB38410, sample SAMEA6850437) | metagenome | study: Metagenomic assessment of the ecological functions of the soil: analysis of the soil microbiota associated with the...
AATTTTCAGCGTCTGTTTCTCACGTACGGCGGCCGTAATGCCAGCACGTCGCAGATCGGAGTTAAAGTTCCTGTGGCCACGGCCCTGTGGGCCGTCTGACTAATGTGGAGGCCAACGTTGGCTGAACCGGCCACAGGCCGGTGGCTACAAATTGCGAGTGCCTAAACTTTAATGGCAGGTTCAGGCACCGACGGCGGCGCAGTGACTTTCGCTTCTGATTTCTGTTTTCCACCGGCGAATCGTTCGATCACGTAAAACGTTACCGGAATAAGGAAAATCGCGATCGCCGAAGCGGCGATCATGCCGCCGATCACGGTGGAACCGAGTATGCGCCGAGCGACAGCTCCGGAGCCGCTGGCGAACCACAAGCGGCAGCAGTCCGAAGATGAATGCAAAGGAAGTCATCAGGATCGGACGTAAGACGCAAACGCGCGCCTTCCAGCGCGCGCGTCGAGCAGCGGTTTGCCTTTTTCGTATTCGTCCTTGGCGAATTCGACGATGAGGATCGCGTTCTTCGCGGCCAAACCGATGAGCATGATCAGACCCGATCTGCGCGTAGATATTGTTTTGCATTCCGCGCAACCAGAGCGTGAGGAACGCGCCGAACACCGCGATCGGTGTGCCTAACAAAACGCTGAACGGCAGCGACCAGCTTTCGTAGAGCGCGGCGAGAATGAGGAACACGAAAAGGAGCGACATTCCAAACACCACCGTCGGCGAGACGCCTTGTTGCGCTTCTTTTCCTGATATGAAATGCCGAGATAATCGTAGCCCATCTCTTTAGGGCATGGTTTGCCGGAAGACTTCTTCGAGCGCTTGCCATCGCCTGATTCGAGCTGTAGCCAGGCGCGGCCGAGCCGTTGATTTGCGCCGAGCGATATCTCGTTGTAGCGCAACGTGAATTCCGGACCGGCGATGTTCTTGATGGTCGAGATAGCGTCGAGCGGCACAGGGTCGCCGTTCGCGTTGCGCACGAAGAACTGGCCGACATTCTTCGCATCGGTGCGGTAATCGCCTTCCGCCTCAATGTAAGTTTGCCAGGTTCGGCCGAAGCGATTGAAATAGTTCACGAAAAATCCGCCCATGAACGTCTGCAGCGTTTGATATACCGAGGTCAGATCGATTCCCTGCTTGATCACTTTGTCGCGGTCGACTTTCACGAAAACCTGCGGCACGTTCGGTTGGAACGTCGGAATGAGAGTGCTGAGCTCCGGACGCTTGCGCGCGGCGTCGAGAAACGTCTTCATATTTTGCGCCAGAAACGCGACATCTTTGCCGGCGCGATCTTCCAATATGAATTGAATCCGCCGGAAGTGCCCACGCCCGGAATCACCGGTGGCGGGAAAGCAAACGCGATCCCTTCACTGAGACTTGCGAGATATTTATTCAGTCGCGCCTTGATTGCGTCGTATTGTTCCTCCGGCTTCGTTCGTTCGCTCCAAGGCTTGAAAGTGACGAAGAAAAACGCGTGGTAGGTATCGGACACCAGGCTCAGCAGACTAAAGCCGATGACACTGGTGGTGTATTGCACGCCGGGTGTTTTGCTCAAAAATCTTCGATCTCTCGACGAAACCTTGTCGGTGCGCTCAAGCGAAGCCGCGTCGGGTAATTGCAGCGCCAGAAAAACGTAGCCCTGATCTTCTTCCGGCAAAAAGCCGCTCGGTAATCGTGATCCAAAAAGCCCGCGCCGACCGCGAGCACAGCGAGCAAGCGCGAAACTGAGGACAGTCTTTCGAATGGCCAGGCGCGACCAGTTCACGTAGCCGTGCGTCGCGCTGCCGAAGACGCGATTGAATCGATCGTAAAACCAGCCGAGCGGGCCGCGCGTTTTCTTTCGCGGCCGCAGCAACAATGACGAGAGCGCCGGACTGAGCGAAAGCGCGTTGAACGCGGAGAAGATGACCGGAGATCGCAATCGTTAGCGCGAACTGTTGATACAACCGGCCGGTGATACCCGGGAAGAAACGCCGTCGGAATGAAGACGGCAGAAAGCACGAGCGCGATGCCGATCACCGGGCCCGACACTTCGCGCATCGCCTGCAGTGTCGCGTCGCGCGGCGTCATTCCTTCCTCAATGTGACGCTCGACTGCTTCGACCACGACAATCGCGTCGTCGACGACCAGCCCGATCGCCAGCACGAGACCAAAGAGTGAGAGCGTGTTAATCGAAAATCCGAACAACGGGAACAAAACAAACGTGCCGATCAACGAAACCGGCACGGCGCACAGCGGAATCAGCGTGGCGCGCCAACCTTGCAAGAAAATGAATACGACCGATGACGACCAGCGCGAGCGCCTCGAACAACGTTTTAACGATGTCGCGCAATCCTTCAGTAACCGAAAGCGTTTGATCGAGCGAGACCGCGAAATCCATGTCCGCCGGAAAACGTTGCTTCGCTTCCGCCATTAACTTGCGCACACCTTGCGCTGCTTTGAACCGCGTTGGTTCCGGGCAGCTGGTAACAGGCGACGAATTGCCGACGGTTGTCCGTTCAGCCTGCCCCTTCAAGTTGTAGGTTTGCGCGCCGAGATCGATCCGCGCGATGTCTTTCACCCGCACAAATGAGCCATCCGGATTTGCGCGCACGACGATCTCACCGAATTCCTCCGGTGTTTGTAATCGTCCTTGCGCCCGGACAGTGTAAGTGAATTTCTGTCCGCTCGGAATCGGTTCGCCGCCGACCTGTCCGGCGGGATTCACCGTGTTCTGCTTTTGCACTGCGGTGATGATGTCGGGCACGGTGATCCCGAGCTTCGCGAGCTGATCGGGCTTCACCCACAGCCGCATCGCGTACTGGCCCGGCGCCGAAAATCTGCACGTTACCAATTCCAGGAACGCGCGTCAGTTGATCGAACAGATTGATGTAGCCGTAGTTGGCGAGAAAAACTCCGTCGTAGCTTCCTTTCGGCGAATACAAGCGCGATCAACATCAGCGGCGCGGTAGTCGATTTTTTAACGGTCAGGCCGTAGTTGATGACGTCGGCGGGCAATTGCGACTGCGCCTGCGAGACGCGGATCTGCGTCAGCACGTGATCAATGTTCGGATCGGTGGCGACGTCGAAATTGCACGATCAGTCGGATGTCGCCACTGTTGGCGTTGATCGAGTACATGTAATTCATGTTGTCGACGCCGCTCATCTGTTGCTCGATCGGCGCCGCGACCGATTGCTCGATCGTGAGCGCGTCCGCGCCGGTGTAGTGCGTTTGCACCTGAATCTCCGGCGGAGCGATTTGCGGATATTGCGCGATCGGCAACGCCAGAATGCAGACGCCGCCGATGAGCGTCATCAGAATCGCGATAACGATCGCGACAATGGGCCGCCGGACGAAAAACTCGGACATTTCTTAGGGCTTCTTTTGCTGGTCCGCTTTTGAAACCAACGCGTCGGCAGGAGGGGTCCAGTCTTTGCGGTGACGGTCGATCCTTCGCGCGCTTTTTGGAGTCCTTGCACAACAACTTTGTCGCCGGGCTTCAAGTCCTTCGGTCACTTCCCACATCGCGCCGATGCGCTCGCCCATTTTCACCGGACGAATGCTGACCTTGTTATTTTCATCGACAACTGCGACTTGATAACTGCCCTGCAACTCGTTCACCGCTTCCTGCGGAATAACCATCGCGCCTTTTTCATGTCGGCGACGAACCGCACTTTTCCAAACTGTCCGGGCCGCAAAATGTTTCCCGGATTCGGAAACGTCACATAATAGCGGATCGATCCGGTCTTCGTATCAAGGTTGCGATCGAGCGCGTAAAATTTGCCTTTGTGCGGATACACCTCGCCGTTGCCGAGGATCAATTCGAAGTCGAGGCTTTTTATGTAGGCGTTGCGCTCCGTTGCATCGGGATGGCGCGAAACGAAATCGGTGAACGGCCCTTCGCCAGCGGTCACGACGGCTTTGATCGGATCAATCTGCGACATGGTTGTGAGTGGTCCCGTAGTTGGCCCGACCAGATCGCCGACCTGATTGTTGGCAAATCCAACGACACCATCAATCGGCGCGGTGATTTTCGTATAACCGAGATTGATCTCAGCCTGTTTCACCGCCGCTTGCGTCTGCTTCCACATTTGCTCTGGTTGAGTCGGCGGCTGCGATGGCAGTATCTCGCTCCTGATCGCTGATGACTTTCTTGTTAAACAAATCGATCGCGCGCTTTTCGTCCGCGTCTGCTTTGACCTGGTTGGCTTTGTCTTTTGCCAAAGTGCCCTTGGCTTGTGCTAATGCGGCCTCGAACGGCCGCGGATCGATCTGAAAAAGCAGGTCGCCCTTTTTCACCACGCTGCCTTCCTGGTAGTCGCGCGAAACGATGTAGCCCTGCACCTGCGCGTTGATGCTGTTGGCGTTGATAGAACGATCCGAGCGTCGCCCACGCGTTCGGCTGGCCACGCTGGCAGCATCCTGTCGGCGTCACTGGTTGTCACGGTGAACTTCAGGAGGGCGGCGGCAGTGCGCAGTCTGGGCCGGCTTACGCGAGCAACCGGCAAACAAACGAGATGGCACCAACCGCGAGAGCAGTGTAGCTGGCGGCGAGATCGTTTCCATGGATTTGATTGTGCGCCTTGCGCCGAAGTGTCGAGCGCCGGTTCCGCCGCTAACGGTGGCGCAGTTTGTGTCGGTGCAGGCGCGGGAGTTTCGTCCCGCCGTTCTTTGAACCACATGATGACAACGTAGAACACGGGCGTAAGAAAGAGACCAAAACCGGTCACGCCGAGCATTCCGAAAAAGACCGCGGTGCCGAGGGCTTGGCGCATTTCCGCGCCGGCGCCCGAACTAACAACCAGTGGAACAACGCCGAAGATGAACGCGAATGAAGTCATCAAGATCGGACGCAATCGGAGACGACACGCTTCGACCGCGGCGGTGAAGCGGTCTTTTTGGTCGCGATCCTGAATTTGTTTTGCGAATTCGACGATCAGGATGGCGTTCTTACAAGCGAGTCCAACCAGCACAATGAAGCCGATCTGGGTGAAGATGTTGTTCTCCATCGAGCGCAGCCAGACACCGTAGATCGAGCTGAACAGACACATCGGGACGATCAGAATGATTGCGAGCGGCAACGACCAACTTTCGTAAAGCGCGGAGAGCAGAAGGAAAACGAACAGAACGCAAAGCGGGAAAATGTAAATCGCGCTGTTGCCCGCGAGCTTTTGCTGGAGCGCGATCTCCGTCCATTCGGTCGTGAAGCTGGTGGGCAGAATTTGTTTGGCGAGACGTTCAACGGCGGCGAGCGCTTCGCCACTGCTGGCGCCCGGCGCCGGCTGACCGCTCGAGGTCGGCCGCGGTAAACATGTTGTAGCGGCGTGATCTGGTCGGCGCCGCTTACCTCCTTCACCGTCGCTACCGAGCCGAGCGGAACAATTCCGCCCGAGTTATTGCGCGTCTTCAGCAAGCGAATGTCGTCCGGACTCAGACGGAATTGCGAGTCGGCCTGAGCCGTAACGCGATAGGTGCGACCAAAGAGTGTGAGATCGTTCACGTATGTCGATCCAAGATAAGTCTGAAGCGTGCCGAAGATGTTGCTCAGCGGCACATCCATGCTTTCGCTTTGACGCGATCGACGTCGAGCCAAAGCTGCGGAACGTTCGCGCGAAAGGTCGTCAGATTATTCGCCAAAACCGGGCGTTTGATTTGCCTTCACCATCATTGCGAAAGCTTGCGTTTGCAGTTCGTCGAGACCGGCGTTGCCGCGATCTTGAATAAACAATTTGTAACCGCCGGCATTACCAATGCCGGACACGGGCGGCGGCGGAAAAGCAATCACCAGACGCTTCGGGAATCTCCGCGCGCACGCGCGTTGATCTTCGCCAGAATCGCCGGCAGACTCTGGTCGCGCGTTTTTCGCTCCGAAAATTCTTTGAATGGAAGAAACACCGCGGCCGTGTTCGGCTGATTGCCGCCGAAGAGATTGAATCCCGCGAATTCGACGGTGTTGAGAATGCCGGGGGTTTCGTGCGCGATTTTCGAAATCTTGTCGACAACCGCCTGGGTCCGCTCGAGCGAAGCAGCATCAGGTAATTGCGCATACACGACGGCGTAACCGCGATCTTGCGTCGGCAGAAAGCCGCCCGGCACAACTTTGAAACCGACACCGGTCAGCGCAAGTAAACCTGCATAGACAAATAAAACGATGACAGCTAGTCGGACAAGGCGTCCGACCGTGTTGCCGTATGCGTTCGAGGCCCAGGAAAATGTTTTGTTGAATCCTCTGAAGAGCCATCCAAGCAACCCATCGATAATTCGTTGGAACAAATCCTTCTTCGCGCCGCGCGGCTTGAGGAGCAGGGCAGCGAGGGCAGGGGACAGTGTGAGCGAATTGAGTGCGGAGATCGCGGTCGAGACCGCAATAGTGAGCGCGAATTGGCGAAAGAATGTGCCGGTAATGCCCGCAATAAACGCGGTCGGGATGAAAACAGAGCAAAGCACGAGAGCGATCGCAACCAAGGCTCCGCCAACTTCGGTCATCGCCTTGCGCGCTGCGTCGCGCGGACTCAAACCATCTTCAATATGATGCTCGATTGCCTCGACAACCACAATGGCGTCATCAACCACGATACCGATTGCTAGAACGATGCCGAACAGCGAGAGATTGTTGATCGAGAACCCGAAGCCTTTCATCGCCGCGAACGTGCCGATCAAAGAAACCGGGATCGCGATGAGAGGGATGATTGCGGCGCGCCAGGTTTGGAGAAAGATCAGAACGACTAGCACGACGAGCCCGATTGCTTCGAAGAGCGTCTTCTGAACTTCGTGAATCGATTCGCGGACAGAGACCGTCGGATCGTAAACGATTGTGTAGTCCAGGCCGCTGGGGAAACGTTGTTTGAGCTCAGCCATTTTCTTGCGCACTGCATCTGAGGTGGCGAGCGCGTTCGAGCCCGGGAGCTGGAAAATCGCAATCGCAGTCGCCGGTTTTCCACCGAGCCCGCTGTTGACCGTGTAATCGCGAGCGGCGAGTTCAACCCGCGCGATGTCGCGCACGCGCGTGACCTGACCGTTAGCGCCGGTCTTAACAATGATGTCGCCGAACTGTTTTTCGTCAGTGAGCCGCCCTTGCGTGCTAACGGTGTATTGAAATGCAGTGGCGCCCTTCGGCACAGGCGGCGCGCCGATAATTCCGGCTGCGACTTGCACATTTTGCTCCTGGATAGCCGTCACTACATCCTGCGCCGTTAATCCGCGCGCAGACAGTTGGTGAGGATCCAGCCAAATCCGCATCGAATATTCGCGCGCGCCGAAGACATTGATGTCGCCCACGCCGTCGAGCCGCGCGAGCTCGTCGCGAATCTGGAGCAAAGCGTAATTGCTGGTAAAAAGCTGATCGAGCGATCCATCCGGCGAAACGAGGTGCACGACCATCGTGATGTCGGGCGATTGCTTTTCGTCGTCACGCCGATCCGTTGCACATCGGGCGGGAGCACAGGAATGGCGATGGCGACGCGGTTTTGGACCAACACCTGCGCCGTATCGAGATTGGTGCCGAGCTTGAACGTGATGCTCAAAGTCATGTTGCCGTCACTCGTGCTTTGCGAGGACATGTAGAGCATGTTTTCGACGCCATTGACTTGCTGCTCGATCGGCGTCGCAACTGTTTCCGATACGACTTTCGCGTTCGCGCCGGGATAGCTGGCTGTGACCTGGATAGTTGGTGGCGCGATATCGGGATATTGCGCGATGGGCAGCGTTGAAAGCGCAATGACTCCGACCAGCGTGATGACGATGCTGATCACGCCGGCGAAGATTGGCCGGTCGATGAAGAAATGGGGAAAATTCATGCCGACGCCGTAACAATGGCTGAGCGTCGGTTTCACGTTTTGCGATTCCGACGCTTTGTTTGTTCCGATTCGCTGGCAGGCGTCTCCTCGGGAACCGGCTGCACGGACATTCCAGCTTGCAGCAGTTGCAGCCGCGTTGAGACAACCTTCTCGCCGTCTTTCAGTCCGCTTTTCACAATCCGTTTTCCTTCGAACAGACCACCAGTCTCGAGGTTACGACGTTCGACGGTATTATCGGGCTTTACGACGAATGCGTATTTCAGCCCTTGCTGCGAACTGATCACTCTGTCCGGGACGAGTGCAGCCCGATAAGGCGTTGCGCCCGAAACGCGCACGCGAACAAAGAAACCTGGCGTGATGAAGTTAGGGTTCCAGTTTTTTATAACGATTCGCGCACGCACCGTCCCCGTCCCAGGATCAAGGCGGTTGTCAACGAAGTCGATTGTGCCTTTGTGCGGAAAATCGGTCTCGTTTCCGAGCTCGATCCATGCCGGAATCTTGGCCGTGCGCGCGCTCACGCGTTTCCCTTCCTCGCTCAGCTTTACATATTTGAGCACGCGCATTCTCGTCGGCATCGACTTTGGCATAAATCGGATCGACCGAGACGACTGTCGTAAGCAAGCTATCTGGACCCGCGCCGGGCTGGACCAGATTGCCAACGGTAATGCGCTGGTCACTCACCCGTCCGTCGATCGGAGATTTGATTTGCGTGAACTCCAGATTCAATGCGGCGGCATTCTTGGCGGCTTCGGCAGAACTTTTAGCGGCGGCTGCACCTGATAGGTAGCAGCCTTCTGATCGAACTCGCTCGCGGAAATCGTGGCCTTGCCGCGCAGTTCCTTCGCGCGATTGAGTTCGATCTCGGCAAGCTTGAGCTGCGCATCCATGCGCTCGACTTCCGCCGCGGCACGATCAAAATCCGCCTTGTAAGGGCGCGGATCGATCACGTAAAGGAGGTCGCCCTTTTTAACGATCGCGCCCGCCTCAAAATGAATCTCGGTAATGTATCCAGACACGCGTGGCCGAATCTCGACCGATTCAACCGGATCCAGCCGCCCAGTAAATTCGTCCCATTCGTTTACCTCCTTCTCGACGACAGTAACGACGTTAACCGGCAAAGCAGGTTGCTGCGTTACGGATGCTTTCTTGCAGCCACTTCCCGTCAAAAAGACGAACAAAAAAGCAGCACACGCAAAAAGAACTGCTTCATTTAATCAGATTCGCATTCATTTGAGTTGATCGCGAATCGCGGGTTTAGGGTAGAAGAGGCAGCAGTTGGGGTTAATCGCGGATCTGTTAATTGTTTGGACCCGGTGGCACTCCGAGTGACTGCAGCGTGTCCGGCGAAAGACTCCCAGTTACATCTAGCTGGTTGTCGATCTGATACTTTGCCACCGCATCGCGCATCGTCGGACCGAAAATTCCATCGACTGGACCGTTGTAATAACCCAGCTGAGCAAGCCGCTCCTGGATAGCTTCGACCGTGGCATCAGCCACTGGCGCACCATCAGCGGCCGCAGTGTTATAGTCCGGCTGAACCCCAGTGTAGTAACCGTACGGATAGGCACTTGCGGGCGCGGTGTTATAGTCCGGCTGAACGTCAGTGTAGTAATCGTACGGATAGTAGTCGCCGGCGTAATACGGCAGGTAATCCCACGGGAAGAATCCGGCATCCAGTCCGAACCAGAAGCCGTTGTCAAAAACAAAGAACCGATTGTGGAAGAAATGTGCATGCCGCCGGTCCCAGTCGCGGTGCCACCAATTTGCGTCATGACGTTCAGCGATGTGGTCCGTTCGCCCGTTCAATCCACGGTGTGCAGCTGTTCCAGGTGAACGCGCCGCTGAAGCGTTGGTTCCGCGATTGAACGCTGCCGCCGGCCGTTGCCCAACAGCATTGCGTGTTGAGCTGAAACGATTCTGCGGCCGACCAGCCGCTGTTCTTGCGCCAATGGACGGAGTTACGGACCGGGCAACTCGTCCATTAAGGTAGACAGGCCGCTGATAATGCGGCATGCCGAAGCCAACTCCGCCTCCGCGCGCTCCCACTCCGAAGGATCTTTGCACGCCACCGAACGCCGGGGCTGCTGCGTGGAAGCCACCGCCCCGGAAACCGCCTCCGCCTCCAACTGGTCCAGCCCGGCCGCCCCCGCCGACGACATGGCCACCACCGCCGAAGCCTCTCCCATTCCTCCCCGCCGTGAGGTCCACCTTGCGCTTGGCCGATCAAAGCCGCGCTCGCAAGAAGCGCGACCCAATAGAATTTAGTTTTCATGATTTTGATTTCCTTTGTCTCTTTGTGTGTGTTGTTTTTGAAGTTCATTATTTCGTTGGCCTAACGAAGACCTCCAGCGACACGAAGCGTTTCGCCCGTGATCCACGCGGAATCGGACGAAGCAAGAAAGACCGCGGCAGGAGCGATGTCATCGGGTTGGCCGATGCGGCCGAGTGGTGTCTGTGCTTCAATGCTTTTGCGAAGATCGCCTTGGTCGAAACCGGCTGCGCGCACTCCCTCCGTTTCTACCATGCCCGGATTGATGGCGTTGACGCGGATTTTGCGCGGACCGAGTTCCTTGGCCAGCGTTCTGGTGATGGCGTCGACCGCGCCCTTGGTGCCGGTGTAAACTGACGAACCCGGCGGCGTCAGTGACGTGACAGTCGAACTAACATTAATAATGTTGCCACCAGTAGAATCGAACTGCTTGACCGCTTCCTGCGTGGCGAGGAGCAGACCGAGAACATTCACATCAAAGTGTTTGTGGAATTGCTCCTCGGTGATCTCTTCAATTGGCGACCAGTCGTAAACTCCCGCGTTGTTAACCAGGATGTCGATCTTGCCGAAGGCCTTTTAGCCTCAGCAAAGAGATGTTCGATGTCTGCCTTCCTGGCCACATTTGCCCGAACGGCAATGGCTTTGCCGCCGCGCTTGGCAATTTGATCCACTACTCGGTCGGCTCCTTCTTTACTGGAAGCATAGTTGACAACGACGGCTGCGCCTTCGGCAGCGAACTGTTTGGCGATGTCAGCGCCGATTCCCTTCGAAGCGCCTGTCACGACCGCGACTTTTCCGTTCAATTTTCCATTTTTCATTGTGTTTCTTTCATCTTTTATTTTTGTGTTCATTTTACTTTTTCTCCATTGATTTGGATTTCCTTTGTGTTGGATGCTTTGAATTCATTCCGTTAACGGATAATGCCCGGAGCGACCGCGCCGTTCGTCGACGGGTGGAAATTCTTGGTTTCCTGCTCCTCTTGGAGTGCGTGTTTCGTCTGGAAACGTTCGACGATGTCGATAACACTGCGCCGTCTCATAAGTTTAGCGATGGCGGCCCAGATTCCCCTCGACTCGCCTGGCACCACCGAGAGATTTTTTCTGGTTTCATCATCATTCCTTTCATTGTTGGGTTTTTGAAGACCGTGTACACGGGCCCCCGCGCTGACTTAACAATCCACATAAGCGAGAGCTGGTTGGTAGCTTGGCCTATCGAGGAAATGATGCGGCACCCGGTCCTCTTCCTGTTTTGTCGTCGCGGGTTCGGAGACCGAGCTTGGCGACATGCGCCTCGACCAGGTCGGGAAGAAACAGATGCGGGAACAACGATAACTCCCACGCCTTTGCTTCTTCTTCGTCGAGGATGAGATGGATGATTTCGCCCAGGCCTGGATAAACCCGTTCGTAATCTTGTTGTAGCTTTTGCTTCAGCTGCGTAACCGCGGCCGAAACCGTCTGGAGGAAAACGAGGGTTGCTATTTTTGGCTGCTGCTCAGTTTGCATGGAGTTGACTCCTTTCGGTTGTATTTGACTGGTCGTCTATAAAATTGGCAAAAAAAGGTCATGAGGAAACAGCTTGGGTGTGTTTCACGCCCAGAACATCCATCGCGGACTGCTTGAAATCGCGAAGCAATCCGAGGTCGTTTTGAATTCGGGCCTGGGCAAGCGTCCCGTGATAACAGGCAAAGAGTGCCCTCGCTTTGGCTTCGGGATCCGGCGCCACAATCAATCCTTGCGCATGCGCGTCCCGGATAGCGGACTCGAAATACTTTATCTTCCGATCCCAGATACGCTCAACGGTAGCGCGTAAGCCCTGGTCCTGCGTGCTCACTTCGCTGCCGATGCTCAGCATAGGGCATCCAAGGATGGAACCGCACTTTTCTTGAAGTTCGGCCAGATGATCATGCACATAATCAAAATACCGATCGAACCGTTCGAGCGGCGGAACTGTTGGAGAAAAAGGGCGTCCATGTTCGTCTTGTTCTTGTTCCATTCCGCTTCCAGTGCAGCGGCGGTGAGCTCGGATTTCGACTTGAAGAAATAATAGAAGCTTCCTTTTTTGCGCCGGCCCGCTCGCAAATCGCGTCCACCGAAGTGGTGCCGTAGCTGTTTTCCCACATCAAATCCAACGCCGCGTCGGTCAGGCGCTTCTTCATATCACTTACTCTCGGCATGAGAGCACCTTTACCAGTCTTGACTGATCAGTCAACTATTATTTTCATCT
>ERZ1370068.5383-contig-4406_pt1 | contig 12259 bp, 19 predicted proteins | sample MGYA00561227_ERZ1370068 | MGnify/ENA primary metagenome ERZ1370068 (study PRJEB38410, sample SAMEA6850437) | metagenome | study: Metagenomic assessment of the ecological functions of the soil: analysis of the soil microbiota associated with the...
CCAGTTACGTATTGCTCAATCCGGCGTAGCCGTTGCCGTGAAACAGATTCTTGCCGCCCTTCGCGATCGACTGATGCACGTGCATCCCGCTGCCGTTGTCGCCAACCAGCGGTTTCGGCATGAACGTCGCGGTCTTGCCGTACGCATGTGCAACGTTGTGCACGACGTACTTGTACATCTGCAGCTCATCGGCCTTTTTGACGAGCGTGTTGAACCGGACGCCGATTTCGTTCTGGCAAGCGGTTGCCACTTCGTGGTGGTGGACTTCGATCGGCAGTCCCATCGCCGCCATCGTGCTGCACATCGCGTTGCGGATGTCGGCAGCCGAGTCGACGGTGGAACGGAAATAACCGCCTTTGATGCGCGGCCGGTGGCCCATGTTGCCGCCTTCGTAGTCGGCGTCCGATTCCCATGCCGCCTCTTCGGACGAAATCGAATAGGACGCGCCGGACATGCCCACCTTCCAGCGCACCGAATCGAAAATGAAGAACTCGGCTTTCGGACCTGAAATAAGCGGTGCTCGCCGATGCCGCTCGACTTCAGGTACGCTCTCGGCCTGTTTGGCGATCGAACGCGGATCACGGCTGTACGGCTGCATCGTGGCGGGTTCGATGATGTCGCAGCGCAGGTTCAGCGTGGTTTCGTCGCGAAACGGATCGAGCACCGGGCGTCTCGTCATCGGGCATCAGGATCATGTCGGAGTCGTTGATCGCCTTCCAACCGGCGATCGACGAACCGTCGAACATGAAGCCGTCCTCGAACAGAATCCTTGCTGACGGCGGTGACCGGAAACGTCGTGTGTTGTTCCTTCCCGCGTGGATCCGTGAAGCGCAGATCGACCCATTTGACGTCGTTATCTTTTATGAGCTTCAGGGTATTTTCAGACTATGAGGTTTTCCGCTCCTTTTGATCGGTGTTTGCAGTAACTGGCAGTGTGTAGCGCCCTTCCCCAGCGGGCGGGCTATCTTAGCGGTAACCGGGAGCAATAGTCATGCCACGGAAATGGGCACGGCGCGACGCCGGATTGCCCAGTGAGTGGCTGCTTACGCGCGCTTCGTCGTGGTGCACGGATCCGATTGTGCACCAAAATGGACGCAGACCTACTTGGCCGCTGCCCGAATTGGAGCGGTCACGCGCAATCGAATCCAAACCTCACGGCTGCGCTGCCAGCATGTCGATGACGACGTGGCCGTGCACGCGGCACCACGCTGGGATGTCATGCAGTGTGCCAGGGTCTGTCGCAACAACGATCCAGCAGCTCGCCGGATTGCAGCTCCTGACGCGGTTCTGCGCGCGAATCACCGGCAACGGACACAGCAGACCGCGCACATCGAGGAGCGCAGCCGACGTATCCCACGGGCGGACGAATTCAGACATGCCAGGCGGTTGAATCTGGTGGACCGGGATTGGACTGACCGAAGAGCTGCTCGACGACACCATTCGGGTGATGCGCCGTGACAGTGACGACATCGGCGTCGCGGCCTTGGCTATAGCGCGCCGCGATTCGCGCAGCAAGTTCGATGTCGCCGGCCGTCGGCGCGCCGTCGATGCGAGTGTCAACGGGCCAGCGTGACTCGCGATCCGCAGGTGCACGAATTGTTTGCGATAACCCTCGAGGAAATTGTTTTCGCCATCTTCCCTGCCGACGATCAGCTTGAAGTGCGCGGCGGGACGCAAGTGCCGGCCGACTTTGAGCAGCATGATGTCGTCCAGCGAATAGTCGCGCTGACCGCGTGATTTCCAGAGATCTGGCGAGCTTTCCGGAATATTGCGCGTCGGTCAGAAAGCAGCAGCCACCCGCGGGTTGTGCGTATTCATCGAAGCCGAAGCGGGCGGCAAGTTCCATTTGCGGCTTGCGGTTGCGGCCGTGGAATCCGAACAGATGTTCGCGGTTCACCCAGCCGCTGCGTTCCGGCAGCGTCGGCGGCAGATTCAGAGCCGTTAGCGGTCGCAGCAGACGGTCCAGTGCGCCGGACTCACGCGCAATCAACGGCATCGTGTCGCGCCGCTGCGATTTCGGCCGTTGGCCGACGACCTCGCCCGTGATCACGAAATCGCAGCCGTTTTCTTCCATGAATCCCACGTCTGGGCGCGATTGACCATGAAGATCTTGCAGTCGAGACACGGATTCGAGGTGCGCGCCGTAGCCGTGTTTCGGATTCAGCACGACGTCTTTGTATTCTTCCGGAGATGTCGATGATGTGGAGCTTGATGCCGAGTTGTTCGGCAACCCACAGCGCATTGTTGCGTTTCGGCTTCGCACTGATCCTTCGCGCGAATCGCGTGCGTGTGCCCTCGACGCAAAATCCTGTGAAGAAGTTCAAACCTTCGACGTGAACGCCTTCTTCGATTACGACGCGGGCCGCGAGCATCGAATCGAGACCCCCGAAATCAGCGCGACAGCTTTTCTGCGTTCAGCCATAATGCGCGCCCACTTGGGCAGGTGCCCGTTCAATCCAGTCCGGTTAGGGCCGCGAAGTCTAGCACGAACCCCATCCGCCACTCCTTTCGAAGCACAGAACCACCACTATGAAGGCACAGAAGCTGCGCAACGTCGCCATCGTTGCGCACGTTGATCATGGCAAGACCACGTTGGTGGACCGCCTGCTACAACAGACGGGACACTCTGATGCGCGCAAAGCAGCGCCGGATCGGATTCTCGACAGCAACGAACTCGAACGCGAACGTGGCATCACCGATTCTCGCGAAGAACACGTCGATTCGTTACAGCGACCATCAGATCAACATCGTCGACACGCCCGGGCACGCGGACTTCGGCGGCGAAGTCGAACGCATCCTGACGATGGTCGACTCGGTACTTGCTGTTGGTCGATGCCGTCGACGGACCGATGCCGCAAACGCGGTTCGTGACGAAGAAGGCCTTCGCCGCCAATCTGAATCCGATCGTCGTCGTCAACAAAGTCGATCGGCTCGGCGCGCGACCGCATAAAGTGGTCGACCTCGTGTTCGATCTGTTCCATTCGCTCGGCGCGACGGAACAACAACTCGACTTTCCGGTGATCTATACGTCCGCCTTGAACGGCACGGCGGGGCTCGATCCGGATGCGATGTCATCCGACATGACGCCGCTGCTCGATGCGATCCTCGCGCGTGTACCGGCCCCGGACGTCAATCCGGACGGGCCGTTTCAGATGCGGATCAGCTCGCTCGACTATTCGAGTTATGTCGGCGTCATCGGCATCGGCCGGATCGCGCGCGGTTCGGTGCGCACCAATTCGCTCGTTACCGTCATCGACCGACACGGTGGCACGCGCCCGGGCGCATTCTGTCGGTGCTCGGGCACCATGGACTTGCGCGCGATAGAACTCGAAGAAGCCGAGGCCGGTGACATCGTGTGCGTCACCGGTGTCGACGCCATCAACATCTCCGACACGTTGTGCGCACGTGATTGTCCCGAAGCATTGCCGCCGCTCGATGTCGACGAACCAACCGTATCGATGCTGTTCTGCGTCAACACGTCGCCGCTCGCGGGAACCGAAGGCAAGTTCCTGACGAGCCGGCAGATTCGCGAACGGCTCTTGCGCGAGGCGTCGCGCAACGTCGCACTGCGCGTCGAAGAGACGGGCGATCCTGATCAGTTCCGAGTCTCCGGTCGCGGTGAACTGCATCTGGCGATCCTGATCGAAACGATGCGGCGCGAAGGACTACGAAGCTCGCAGTGTCGCGGCCGCGCGTCATCACGAAGGAAGAGAAGCGGCAAAACGCTCGAACCGTTCGAAGATCTGACGCTCGACGTCGAAGAAGCAGCACCAGGGCCGGGTCATGGAAACGATGGGCTCGCGGCGCGCCGATCTTCGCGACATGCAGCCCGACGGCCATGGTCGGGTGCGGCTCACCTATCGGATTGCGTCGCGCGCCTCGATGGGTTTTCGCGCCGCAGTTCCTGTCGATGACGTCCGGCACCGGAATCATGTCGTTCGGTTTCGCGGGATACGATCAGGGAAATCCCTGTGCCGATCGGGCAACGCAGCAACGGCGTGCTCATTTCAGAACGGCCGCGGCAAAGCGGTGGGGTATGGCCTCTTCAACCTGCAGGAACGAGGGCGGCTCTTCATCGGCCCGAACGACGACGCATACGAAGGTATGGTCGTCGGTATCCACAGCCGTCGAGAACGATTTGACGGTCAATCCGTTGAAAGAGAAAAAGCTGACGAACGTCCGCGCGGCGGGCAGCGACGAAAACATCATTCTGACGCCGCCGCTGCGGCTCACGCTCGAGCAATCGCTCGAGTTCATCAATGACGATGAGTTGGTCGAAGTGACGCCGCGCTCGGTGCGAATCCGCAAACGCTATCTGACCGAAAATCAACGCAAGCGCGAGGCGCGCGCGTAAGTGCACGCGCTGCTGCAGCGAGTAGTCGAAGCGTGCAGTATCCGTCGACTCGGAACGCGTCGCGTCGATTGGACCGGGTTTGTTGATTTTCGTCGGCGTCTTCCCTGCAGATACGACTGCCATTGCCGAGCGCTCGCGGATCGTGCGCTCGATCTGCGCATCTTTCCGGATGCGGCCAAACCGATGAATCGCAGCGTCATCGACGTCGGCGGAGAGGTGTTGGTCGTCTCGCAGTTTACGCTCGCTGCCGATACGACTCGAGGGCGGCGGCCGAGTTTCGACTCCGCGGCGCCGCCGGAGCAGGCCGAACGGCTATATCTCGACTTCGTTCAACGCGTGCGCGCTCGAGTGGGCCGCGTCGAAACGGGCCGGTTTGGCGCGCGATATGAAGGTCAGTCTGGTGAACGATGGGCCGGTGACGTTTCTGTTGGACTGACGTCCTGCCGCCGCGCGCCGGAAACACCGCGCGAGGCGCGTGAACAACTACGCCGAGTTCGAACAACGCCCACATCGGCACGGCGAGCATGACCTGCGATATCACATCGGGTGGGGTCAGCACGGCACCGACGACGAAACATCCAACGATCACGTAGGGGTCGCTTCGCCACGAGGTTTTGTGTCGTCGTGAGGCCGGTCGCGACGACCAGGAACGTGGCGATCGGAATTTCGAATGCGAACCCGAACGCCAGGAACAGCCCGATCGCAAAGTCGAGGTATTTGTTGATGTCCGTCATCATCGTGACGCCGACCGGCGTCACGCTCGCGCAAGAACTTGAACGCGATCGGAAACACGAGGTAATACGCGAACATCATGCCGAGGTAGTAGAGCAGGATGCTCGAAACGAGCAACGGCATGCGCAAAGCGTTTTTCGCGCAGATAGAGACCGAGGAAATGAAAGCCCGGCTCTGATGCAGGATGAAAGGCATCGCCAGGAATAGCGCCGAGTACATCGACAACTTGAACGGCGTCACAAACGGCGACGCCACTTCCGTCGCGATCATGGTGCTGCCGGTTGGAAGGTTTGCGATCAACGGCGCCGCGACCCACGAATAGATGTCGTTGGCGAGGAAGTAATAGAGCGGGAAGAACAGCAGCAGAATCGCGAGCACTGCTTTGAGAATCCGTTGCCGGAGTTCGAGGACGTGCGTCCAGGAACGGACGTTCGTCGGCGTCAACGTGCTGGTCGTGCTGCGAAGGGTCGACTTTCTTCACGATCGTCAAAGCGGTGTTCAGGAGCGTGCGGCGTGATGCCGTTCGCCTCACCGTTGCTCTTTTCCGATGTTGGCGGAGGGACATTTTCCGCGGCTTGTTCGTTTGATGCAGTCGCCGACTCGATTGCCGGCGATTCCGGCTGCCCACGAACGTCACGTTCCAGGCGTTTGATTTCGTCGAGGACGGCTTCGTTGTGGAGCTGGCGGCGGATTTCGTCCATGCCGATTTCGCGTTCGATTTCGGCCTTCATCGTCGTGAAGGTCCGGCGCATGCGGCCGAACCACAAGCCCAACGTGCGCAGGGCTTGGCGGCATACGTTCGGGTCCAAGAACCAGCAGCGCAATCACACAGATGAGTGCCAGCTCCGAAAAGCCGATATCAAACATTCGTGTCCTGTTTGTGCAGGTCCGCTTTTGCCGGTCCGCGCCACCTCACCCTCGATGATGCGTTCTTTCGTCGCCGGTACCGCCTCTTCTTCCTGACGGCCAGAGCGGAAGCCCTTGATTGCCGTGCCGAGATCCGAACCCAGCGTCTTCAGACGCTTCGGCCCGAACAAGACGAGCACGATGGCCAACACCAACAGCAGAGTGTCCGATGCTCAATCCGAACATGTGTCCTTTCTCCACTTGACGTGTGAGCGCGCGATTATACGCGCGTGATCTCAATCGTTCTGCGATGTAGTTCTGCCGGCCTTTTCGGCGTGTCCGGACACGCCAAAGCGGTTTTCGAGTTCGTCCAACACCCAGACAGGTCGCTGGCCGAGGTGGATCAGCATCACCATCGTGTGAAACCAGAGGTCCGCGACTTCACCGATCAGCGCATCGTTGCGCGCCGGCGTTTCGACGTTTTTTGCCGCAATGACTGCTTCTGCTGCTTCTTCAGCGACACTTCTTCAGAATGTGATCGAGGCCCATTGCATACAAATGGGCGACGTACGACGACTTCGGGTCGGCGGCTGCGCCGCGCCTCGAGAACATCGGTCAGCTGCTCGGAAAACGTCCATCGGAATGCTCATGCTCGCGCAATCAGCATTGAGCCTATCACAGCGGCGCAGAACCCCAACCGTGATCGGCATCGGCTCATCCGTGCTGCAAGGCGCATTGGCGACGGGCGCCCACAACAAGGCGCCGCTGACGACGAGCAATACTGCGCCGAACCAGCGCCGACCCTGACCGCGCGTTCCTGATTTTCGATCAGTGCGGCCAGCCGAGTCATGACCACGCGTTGTTCGCGCGCGATTCTGTCAGAGACGTTTCAAGCCCTGGCTCGCGCCAACGATCAGTTCGGGCAGACGCGGCAGTTGTTCGATCAGCTCCGGCGCGTAGGTACTGAACTGCTTCAGCAACAGCGGCAGGCCCCATGCGCTCTTCCATCCAACGTTCCATGAATGAGCTTGGCGGTATGCCACAGATCCAGATCGGGATAGAGCTGGCGCTCGAGCCCTTCGATGTTGAGCAGCGTCTTCTGCAGGAGGACGAGCTGCGGCTGCACTTCCATGTTGAATTGCCGCGCCGTTTGAAACAGCGATACCAGGAATTGTCCGAATGAAATTTCCTTGAGCGGCTTTTCGAAGATCGGTTCGCATACTTGCCGTATGACGCTTTCGAATTCCGCGATCTTCGTTTCTTCCGGGATCCAGCCGGACTCGACGTGCAGTCGCGCGACCTCGCGGTAATCCTGGTTGAAGAAAGCGAGCAGGTTGCGCGCGAGGTAGTTCTGATCGTCGCTCGTCAGGCTGCCGATGATCGCGCAATCGATTGGCGATATAACGCGGGTCTTTCGGATTGGACGCATCGACGAAGATGTTCCCGGGATGCATGTCGGCGTGGAAAAAATTGTCGACGAATACCTGCGTGAAGAACGTTTCGACGCCGCGTTCGGCAAGCAGCTTCATATCCGTGCCGGCCGCGATGAGCTGACCGGTGTTGGCGATCGGTATGCCGTGGATCCGTTCGAGGACGAGCACGTCTTCGCGCGTATGGTCCCAATACACCCGCGGTACATACAGCAGTGGCGATTCGGCGAAGTTGCGGCGGAGCTTTGCCGTATTGGCGCCTTCGTGGACCAGATTCAATTCGTTCAGGATCGTATATTCATAATCCTGCGCGATTTCGATGAGATGCAGGCGCCGCGCATCAATCGAAACACGTTCGAGCAGCCGCGCGATGGTGTGCAGAAGTTGCAGATCCTCACGTATTACGTCGCCGACACCCGGACGAATCACTTTGACGACGACGTCTTCCCCGGTGCGTAGCGTCGCGGCGTGAACCTGGGCAACCGACGCAGAGGCAAGCGGCTGCTCGTCGAACGATGCAAAAACGTCCGTAGAGGCACGCCGAGGCTCGCTTCGATCTTTGCGCGCGCTTCGGTGCCCGGAAACGGCGGCACACGGTCCTGCAGCTTCGCGAGTTCCTCCGCATAGTCCTCCGGCAAGCAGGTCACGCCGTGTAGAAAGGATCTGTCCGAATGTTGATCGATACGGGTCCCGAGCGATTCGAGCGCGAGCCGCAAGCGGCGTGCCGGCGGTTCGGCCGGACGAGGCAGCCAGCGTGTCGGCGAGATCCGCCAAAGCAGTCGCAGCGGTGTCGGTAGCTGCTCTTCCGCGACGCCGCTGCGGTCGATCAGATCGTCGAGCCGGTGACGCAACGCGATTGCGCCGATTCTCGACAATCGCGTGAGCCTGCTCACCCGTTCCCTCGCGGCCGAACGTTCGACGATATCGGTGCGTGCGTTCAACCGATCGACACGCAGCCGCAGCGCCTGGATCGAACTCAATAGTGTCTCGAAGTCATCGGCACCGCAGATAACGTTGCCGGGCGCTGGCGCGTATCAGGCGTCCGCCTTCTTCACCGACATTGCGCACGAGCGCCAGAAGCCGCAGCGAAGCCGAGTTCCAGCAAACTCGTGAGCGTTTCTGCAGCCTGAGGACCAACGAGCTCGTCGAGGGGAGGCACCGATCCGGGTGAAAGCTGCGGACGATGCTGCGCAGTTCGCGTGAGGATCAGTTCGTCGCCTTCGATCGTCATGCCGCGCGGCGCTGCCGAGCTGAAGAACGCGGCGGTCAATGCGGCAGGACTGCCGCGCACGATGACTGAAGGCGTCGGCGGCGATGCCGGGTTCAGAAGCGCATGGCGCGATTGTCGAACGAGCAGCGTTACGGCTTCACCCAACGGCTTCATGTCGATCGCGACGCTGTGGCCGCTGAGTTTGTCGAGCCGCGCGCGGGTCAGCGGATCGAGATCGGCAGCACCGTTGGCGAGCGTCTTCGGCCCATTTTGTCAGCACAGAGAAGAATGGACTCACGGCGCTTTGTCGGCGTGATGGATTGCAACGATTCCGTTGAGGATGTTGTGCGTACGCGACATTGGCGAAACCGGCGTCGGCGATCATGAGCTTCAGCGCTTTCTGTGTCGGGTGCATTTCGATCGATTCAACCAGATAGCGGTATGCGTTGGCATCGCCGGTCACTGCTTGGCCGATCGCCGGCCACGGCGATTGAAAGGCGCCGTAGGCGGCTGCGACGATGCGGATTCTGCGGCTTGGAAAATTCGAGCACCAGCAGACGCCCGCCGGGCCGCAGCACGCGATACATCTCGCGCCAATGCGCGTTCCTTGTGCGTTACGTTGCGCAGGCCAAAGCCGATCGTCACGCAGTTGAACGCGGCGTCGGCGAATGGCAATGCTTCGGCGTCGGCTTGGCAGAAGGTCACGTTCGTCATGCCCTGATCGAGCAAACGGTCGCGACCGACGTCGATCATCGCGCCGTTGATGTCCGCGAGGATCACTTGTCCCGCCGGTCCGACGAGCGGCGAATAAAGGGCGCGTCAGATCACCGGTACCGCCGGCCAGATCGAGCACGTTGTGGCCAGCCCGCACGCCCGACATTTCGATCGTGATGCGCTTCATGATGCGGTGGGAGCCGAACGACATCAGGTCGTTCATGACGTCGTAACGCTGCGCGACCGGCGCGAAACACGTTGCCGACGCGGCGTGTCTTTTCTTCGGCGGAAACGGTCTGGAAGCCAAAATCCACTGGCTCGTCGTCGCGATGTCGTCATTACGACGCCCTTTGTCGGGTTGCCAGTGACCGAGTGGGATGGAGGGCAGCCGGCTGGCGTTGGCGACCTTCAGTTCTTCCAGGTAGCGCTGCCAGAACGATTCGCGCTTTTCGCCAAGTTCGCGCAGGTATTCCCAGGCATAGATGCCGGTGTCGTGACCGTCGTCGAAGACGATGCGGATCGCGTAGTTGCCGACGAGTTCGATCTGCTCGATGTTCACGTACTTCTTGCCGGTCATCAGGCGCCGCTCACCGGGCCCATGACCGCGCACTTCGGCAGACGGCGAGAACACGCGCAGCAATTCGCAGGGCAGCGGAAGTGAGCGCCATCCGGAAATCCCACCTCGAGCTCGCGGGATTGACGGTGCAGCTTGAGCTCGGTCGGCGCCTGCGTCACGACGTCAGACCGCCCGGATTCAGAGGATGTAGCGCGACAGGTCCTGATCGCGCGCCAGATCGCCGAGGCGAGCGTCGACGTAGGCGGCATCGATCAGTATGGAATCGTTGTGACCGGCGCGTTCGGTCGCGTCGAACGAAATGTCCTCGAGGAGCCGCTCCATGACCGTGTGAAGGCGCCGAGCGCCGATGTTTTCGGTCGATTCGTTCACTTGAAACGCGAGTTCGGCGATGCGGCCGATGGCCGCATCGTCGGAAATTCGATCGTGACACCTTCCGTGTTCATCAAGGCGCGGTACTGTTCGGTGAGCGACGCGTTCGGCTCAGTCAGAATACGCTTGAAATCTCCGGCGGTCAGGCGCCGCGAGTTCGACCCGGATCGGCAAGCGACCCTGCAATTCCGGGATCAGATCGGAAGGTTTGGTCAGGTGGAACGCGCCCGAGGCGATGAACAGGATGTGATCGGTTTTGACCATCCCGTACTTCGTCGAAACGGTGCAACCTTCTATGAGCGGCAGCAGATCGCGCTGTACGCCTTCGCGCGATACGTCGGGCCCCGACGTTTCGCCGCGTTTGGCGACTTTGTCGATTTCATCGAGAAAGACGATGCCGGTTTGTTCGACGCTTTCGATTGCCCGCGCTTTGCGATAGTGCCTCTTCGTTGACGAGCCGCGCCGCTTCTTCTTCGCGCGTGCGCGCAACGCATCTTTGACCTTCAGCCGTACGGTGCGTTTGCGTTGGCTTCGTCAGATTCTGAAAACATGCTTTGCAGCTGGTTCGTCATTTCCTCCATGCCTGGCGGGGCCATGATTTCCACCCCAACCGGCGCCGCCGCTAACTCGAGTTCGACTTCTTTGTCGTTGAGTTCGCCTTCGCGCAAGCCGTTTGCGGAACAGCTGGCGTGCGGTCGAATCCGTCCGCGTGGCACCGTCCGAAAAACCCACCGGGCGAGGTTCCGGCAGCAGCGCGTCCAGAATTCGTTCTTCGGCGGCGTCTTCGGCGCGCAAGCTGACTTTTTCGAGCTGCTCCTGACGCAACATCTTCACGGCAGCATCGGCCAGGTCGCGGAATGATCGACTCGACGTCGCGTCCCACGTAGCCAACCTCGGTGAACTTGGTGGCTTCGACCTTGATGAACGGCGCACCGCGCGAGTTTTGGCGAGACGCCGCGCAATTTCCGTCTTACCGACGCCGGTCGGTCCGATCATCAGAATGTTCTTTGGCGTCACTTCGTCGCGCAGCGACTCATCGAGTTGCATGCAGCCGCCAACGGTTGCGCAGCGCACTGGCGACGGCACGCTTTGGCGGCATCCTGACCAACGATGTATTTGTCCAGCTCGTGGACGATTTCGCGCGGAGTCAGCGACGGTCACGGCGAATCGATCTCTGAGCACTTCGATGGTGCGGTTGTGATTCGTATAGATACAGATGTCGCGCCGCAATCGCGAGAGCGCTTTTTCGACGATTGTTCGTGCGTCGAGATCGGTATTTTCGAGCAGCGCGCGCGCAGCCGATTGTGCGTAGGTGCCGCCTGACCCGATCGCAATCAGATCCTGTTCCGGTTCGACGACGTCACCGGTGCCGGTGATCATCAGCGACGTACGCGCATCGGCGTGCGACGAGCAGCGCTTCGAGGCGGCGCAGCGCACGGTCCGTGCGCCAGTCTTTGGCGAGTTCAACGGCAGCTCGGGTCAGATTGCCGGAGTATTTTTCGAGCTGTTGTTCGAAGCGTTCGAACAACGTGAATGCGTCCGCCGTCGCGCCGGCAAATCCGGCGAGCACGCTGTCTTTGTACAAGCGGCGGACCTTTGCGGGCATTACCTTTCTACGATCCGTTTGACCGATCGTGACCTGACCGTCGCCGCCGACGACGACGCTGTTGCCGCGCCGGACGGACAAGAATCGTGGTGCCTCGATATTGTTCCAACGCTTGGCTTCGTGGCACGCGACGTGACGCGAAAAAGCATACTGGGGACCCGAGCGGTCGAATTCAACCGGCGGCAGGTCGGCGTGCAAGCACCAACGCGTCGATGTTCTGATCGCGCAAGCGGGTCATTGCGCGTTGCGTCTCCGCGGCCGACGCAAATGGGCCGACGATGACCCGGTGGCGAACCGCGCCGCTCGACAACGTCACGGCCGCGGGTCATCGCGCAGTTGCGAGCCGAGCGTAACGACAAACTCGCGCGCAGGCGCTGCGTCATCTCGTCGTTCAGCAACATGTGCAACCGAACTGAAGCAT
>ERZ1370068.2760-contig-1890_pt1 | contig 12254 bp, 11 predicted proteins | sample MGYA00561227_ERZ1370068 | MGnify/ENA primary metagenome ERZ1370068 (study PRJEB38410, sample SAMEA6850437) | metagenome | study: Metagenomic assessment of the ecological functions of the soil: analysis of the soil microbiota associated with the...
GCGAGCAGGAAGCGGGTGAACACGTTGCTGTTGGCCGCGCCGCCGCGCGAGCGGATCGCCTCGCGCGCCCGCGCCATATGCGGCGCGTCGACGGAATCGCCGATCATCTTCAGCGCGAAATAGGACTTTACGCTGGCACTCATGTCGAACGGGCCGTCATGCACCAGCGGCCAGCCGCCATGGCGCACCCTGCGTGCGGCGCAGATAGTTGGCAATCTTGGCCTCGAGCGCCGCGTCGACGGGCTCGCCGAGATAGTGACGCAGCAGGACATATTCCGACGGGATCGTGCTGTCGGCTTCCAGTTCGAACACCCAATGCCCGTCGGACTGCCGGTAGTCGAGCAGCGCCTCGGTCGCCGCGGAGATGCTCGTCTCCAGCGCGACCGAGGTCGACTGTAACGGTGGCGGTTGGCGGGAAAGCATTGGTAATGCGATGTTCCTGCACGTTGATCGGCGGTCCACGTCCGACCGCATTCGCCTTATCTCCCGATCAGACCTGTGCGCTTGGCCAGAACCAGATCGGCGGCGCGATCGCCCGAGCGCACCGATCCCTCGATGGTTGCGGGCAACCCCGTATCAGTCCAGTCGCCGGCGAGAAACAGGTTTTTGCACGCCGTCATCGGCGCCCGGCCGCAGCGCATTCTGCTCCGGCGTCGCCTCGAACGTGGCACGGCGCTCGCGCACGATCTGCCAGGGAGGCAATGGAGCGGCAACTCGCCCTGCGATCGCCGGCGGCCTTGCAGACGTCCTGCCAGATCGCCTGCGCAAGCTCCTCGCGCGGCATGTCGACCAGGCGGTCGCCATTGCTGATCGTCACCGACAGCCGCTGCGGAAACGCGAACAGCCATTCGACGAGCCCGCCGACCACGCCGAGGATCGGCGGCGCGTCTGTCGGCGGATCGAAGCGGAAATGCGCATTGACGATGGCGCGGAATTTGTCCGGGCGTCTTCAGTCCCGGCAACAGCGACGCCGCCGGCGCGCGGCGGCACCGCGAGCACCGACGGCGTCGTCGGGTCCGATCGGCGATGGTGTCATCGCCAAAATTCAGTTCGCTGACGCGATCCGCCGGACATCACGAAGCGCGCGCAGCTCGTGGCCGAACCGGACGGTCGCGCCCTTGTCCTGCAACAGCTTCACGGCAGGCTCGATCAGCACCGAGCTCAGGCCGTCGCGCGCGATCAGCGGACGGCAGGCCTGGCCGCCGGCCAGCAGCGTTTCGCGCACGATCGCACCGGCAAGCCCGGCCGAGCCCTCGGGCGGATCGACGTTGAGCGCGCCGAGCAGCAGCGGCTGCACCAGGCGCTGGTACAGCGTGCCGTCGCAGGGGATCGCGTTGCCGACCAGCTTGTCGGTGCCTGCCCAGACCAGCGGGCGCCAACGCGAGATAATCGCAGCAGGCCGGTATCGGGGACGCGACGCCTCTCGTCGAACACCCAGGTCGGCAGCCGGCCGTCGCCGAGATCGAGCTGTCCAGCGCTGGCCGGTCGCGAGATCGACAAACGGAAACTGCGCGCGCTTCGGCCCGACCAGCCCCGCCTCGGTGCCGATCGAGCGGGCATAGCCGAGCGCGTGGCGGTTGCCCGACAGCAAGCAGATGATTGCCGTTGTCGATGGTGAGGTTGGTCGCGGCGTCGAAATAGGAGCGGCAGCGCCCGCCGGCCTGCTGCGTCGCCTCGTGGACATGCACGCGGTAATTGGCATTGCGCGAGCCGGACGGCCGCCGAAAGGCCGGAAATGCCGGCGCCGATGATGTGAACGGTTTTTTGCATCAGATGAACGCGTAGCGAAGGAGGATAGCGATCTTGGCCATCTTTGTTGACGCGCACCGGCGTGCGCGGCGGCGGCAAAGCCGCGTGCAATCAGCAGATCCAGGATCGCGCGATAATATTTCGACATGATCCGCGGCGCGCGCACCGCGCGGCGCGAATTGCGCGTCCATGATCTCGTCCGGCCTTGTCGAAATGAACTTTGGCGCGCTCGCGCGAGCGGCGCGCACACCTTTGGCAGCGCGCGGTCGGCGATGACTGCTGCCAGGATCGTCGGTGGTGATGCCGGCGAGCAGCAGAGCCTCTCGCGCGGCAGATAGAGCCGGCCGAGGCCGGCATCTTCATCGATGTCGCGCAGAATGTTGGTCAGTTGCAGCGCGCGGCCGAGGTGATGCGGCGAGCAGGATGCCGTCCTCCTCGGGCAGGCCGAACACCCGCACCGACAACCGCCCGACCGCGCTCGCCACGCGGTCGCAATAGAGATCGAGGGTGGCCATGTCGGGCGCGCGGATGTCCTGCGGCACGTCCATCTCCATGCCGTCGACGATGGCGAGGAAATCCTCGCGCTTGAGGCCGAAAGTTTTGACCGAAGTCACGTAGTCCTTCAGCCGCGCGGGCGGATGGCCCTGATACAGCGCGTCGATGTCGTCGCGCCATTGCTGAAGCGCGGCCAGCCGCTCGGCGCGCGGGCCGTCGGAATCCGCGATGTCGTCGACCTGCCGGCAGAAGCTGTAGATCTGGAACATCGCCTCGCGCTGGCGCGCGCGGCAGGATGCGCATCGCGGCGTAGAACGAACTGCCGGACGCGGTGGTGCCGTAATTCGCGTTGGCCGCCGCCGTCTCAGCGCTCATGCGCCGGCCGCCGGTTTCGACACGGGCCGGCGTCCGACCGCGCGGCGCGCCATCTCGCTCGGCGATGCCGCCGCATCTGTCAGGCCGAGCAGTTCGAGCGGGCCGAGATGCACGCGCTCGGCTGAGGGGATCGCGCACCTTCAGCATGTCGACGATCTTGTCGGCAAAGGCCTGGATCACCGAGATCTCGAGCCCGAGCCGGAAATCCCTCGACCTCGGCGGCAAGCGACTTGCTTTCGTTGAGCAGGGTTTCGGTGCGCACGGCGAGCGCATGCAGGCATTGCAGCAACGGCGGCGGCGATTTTGCCTCGCCGAGCATCTCGACGGTCGCGCCGGCGCGCAGCCAGCGCGTCGCGCGGCAGATAGACGCGGTTGAGATTCGCGATAATCCTTGGCGCAATCCTGCAGATGATTGTTGATCTGCAGGCCCGCGCAAAGCGCGTCGGAAGCGGCCCAGGTCGAGGCGCTCTCGCCATGGACGTCGAGCATGAAGCGGCCGACCGGCATCGCCGAGTAGCGGCAATAGTGAATCACCTCGTCCCAGTTCTCGTAGCGCAGTTTTGGTGCACGTCCATCCGGAACGCGATCAGCACGTCGAGCGCGTGGCGCGGCGGCATCGCGCGCTCGGCGAGCGCCTGGCGCAGGCTTGACCGCCTCCTTCTGGCGTGTCGCCCTTGCCCAGCAATTCCGCCTCGAGCAGATCGAGGATAGCGAAGCTTTTCGTCGGCAGGCGAGCGTTGCGTGATCGGCGATATCGTCGGCGGTGCGGACGAAATTGTAGAAGGCGAGGATCAGCGCGCGATGGCGCGGATGAATGATCCACGACGCGACCGGAAAATTCTCGTCGCGGTGGGTCTTTCCGGATCGCAGTTCGCTCGCGCTGGTCATCAAAATACTGGCTGCATTCATCTTGGCATGGGGCACGCGCCGAAACGGCCGGCGCATACGCAAGGGATCGCGCGCCCCATATAGGGAATACGCGGCCAAAACCAATGCCATGGGCACGGCGCCTCGCCAGCGTGGCCTATCACAGCCGGCCGAGGTTTCGCGCAGATCGTGCGCGGATGCGGACTTATTGCCCGTGGCTCTTCAGCACCTGATCGCAGGCGGCGCTGATACTTGCGGGCGATTCTGCTGCAGGCAGGCGAGGATCGTGAAATCGCCCTGGTCGATCACCGCGCGGCAGTGGCGCTGCACGTCGCGGTTGCAGGCCTGCCTGCTCATCCGGCGTGCCCGCTGCGCTGCGCTGCTGCTGGGCGAAGGCATCCGGACGAGAACCGTGAGTCGACAACAGGGAGAGAGCCAGGAGAGCATTTGCGCATCGTATTCCTTCATTTTCGACGGCAGACAATCCTGTTCCCGAACATGCGCTTGGGCATCGACCGGGGACGGATTTGTTGGGATTGCAGGCGCCGCGTAACGCAGCAACGAACGAAGGACAAGCACCGCTAAATGCGGCCAAATTTGCGGCGCTGTAAACCGCTCTAACAACCGATTGATATGCATGAAGCATATTTTTACCGATCAGCTGTTCGCTAAATGGCCGTTGCAGAGCAAGGCCGGCAAAGCTATATGATGGCGAACGAGAATCGCCGCTGGATCTTTGATCTGCCGGGCGAAAATGCCGTCGCTGACCTGGCAGGCTGGCGGCGTCATTTGAACCTAACATATCTGCGGACGACACCTAAGTCTTCGATGCGGCGCGACGTGACTCTTGCGAAGGACCGTCTATTTCAGATGGGAAACTCACCATGAAACTGTTTGGTTCGGGCTTGCTCGGTCAGGCTATCAAGGCTGCCGGCGTTGGCGCCGCGCTGCTGTTGTCGGTTCTCGGCAAGCCATGCCCAAGTCGGGCGGGCCATTCGCCGGTTTTGACGGATCGTGGAGCGGGCTCGGGCACGGTCGCGCTTTCCAACGGCACCACCGAGCACATCCGCTGCAAGGCCGATTACAAGGTCAACGCGCACCGGACTCGGGCCTGAAGCAGAACCTGCACTGCGCCAGCGACAGCTACAAATTCGACCTGTCCAGCGACGTGACCAGCCAGGGCGAGCGCATCTCCGGCAACTGGAGCGAGAAGAGCCGCAACATTTTCGGCAATCTGCAGGGCACCGCGGGCGGCGGCCAGATCGACGTGTTCGTCGAGGCGTCCGGATTTGCCGCCAACCTGAACCTGCGCACCAACGGCACCAAGCAGGTGGTCCAGATCGACTCCAAGGGCGAGATCCGCGGCGTCACCATCACCATGACGAAGGGCTGAGGCACGACAGGCCTCCGCATTGCTCGACCTCGCGGATCGATCGAGCGGCGTTGCTCGAAAACGTTCGAGCCTTGCAGCACCCGGTCAGAATCCCGAGCCGTCGCCGGGCATGGACACGACGCTACGGCGCGCGGCAACGCCGCCTTGCCGGCTTACTCCGCCGGCTTCGGCCTGAGGCGGCACGCTGTCCCGCGAAGCTTTTCCGACAGGTTGATCAGGAACATCGCCGTCGGCCGCAGGATGAAGAGGTCGGCGACCAGGGCCGCGACCATCGAGAACGCGCTGAGCCAGCCGAACAGGCGCAGCGACGGCAGGTCGGAGAACACCGTCACGACGAGGCCGCAGGCCAGCACCACCGTGGTCAGGATCAGCGCCGGACCGACCAGCACGGTGGCGCGCTCGACCGCGAGTTCCGGACTGACGCCGGGCTTGCTCTCCAGCCGCAGCCGGTTGAGGAAGTGGATGGTCGCGCTGAGGCCGAGGCCGAACGACACCGTCAGCGCCACCACGCTGGCGAATTGCAGCCCCTCGCCCGAGCAGCCACAGCACCGTGCCCGACATCACCACCGGGAAGATGCCGGGCAGGATGCAGGAGAACATCACCACCACCGAGCGGAACGCCAGCCCGATGAAGATCGCGACCAGCAGGAACTCGACGGTCAGGCCGCGGTTGAGCTTTTCGATCATGTTGGCGCTGTTGCGCGCGGCGATCGCCGACAGGCCGGTGACCGCGATCTCGTAGCCGGGATGCTCGGCGCGCACCTTGTCGAGCGCCTGATCGAGCTTGTCGACCACGGGAAGGATCTCGCTGGAATCGAGATCGGGCACGCGGCCCGACACCACCACCGCATCCTGATCGGCCGAGATGAAGCGGCGCACCAGATGCTCCGGAATCACGCTGACATATTCCTTCAGCGTCGCGACATCGGTGGCTGCCGGCCTTCTCGGCGAGCCAGCGGCGCAGCGTTTCCAGCGACCAGACGTTGCCGACGCCGGCCGCGGTTTCCACCATGGCGTGAACGTCGGCGATCGTCTTCAGCGTCTCCGGCGCGTAGAGCGAGGCGCCCTTGGGGAATTCGATCAGCACGTCGATCGGATTGGCGCCGGTGAGCTTGGCGTCGAGCCGGCTCGACGCCGCCACCGCCTGCCGCTTGTCCGGCACCTGGTCGGCAAGCCGGTAGCGCGGCTCCAGCGTTGGCGTAGATGATGCCGAGGCCGCCGACGAACGATCACCGCGATCAGGCTGAACAGCCCGGGGCGGCTGACCATGCGCACCGGCGATCCAGTAGCAGAAATTGCGCAGCGCCTGCACGCCGGCATCCGCGCTCTGGAATTTGACCGCAAAGACCTTTTCGTTGCGCACGAACAGCACGCCGAACACCGGCACCAGCGAGCAGCACCGCGATCAGCGCGATGATGGTGGCGGCAAGCCCGGCCTCGCCGAATTTGCGGATCAGTTCGGAATCGGAGAACTGCAGCGCGATGAAGGAAATGCCGGCGGTGCCATGGGTCAGCACGCAGGCCGGGCCGACCACCAGCACGGCGTTCTTGAACGCGGTGTATTTGTCCTGGCCCGCGATCAGCCGGTCGCGCGCCGCAAAGGTCAGCTGCATCGAGTCCGAGAAGCTGATCACCATGATGAGCGGCGTCATCACGTTGAGGAACATGTTGAGATTGAAGTTGGCCCAGCCGAGGCCGCCGAGCGCGAGCAGGATCGCGATGATCGGCGGGAACGCGGCGACGACCATGAACGATATCTTGCGGAAGAAGATGATCGCGATGATGCAGCCGGCCAGAATGCCGAGGATGTTGTAGGTCAGGCCGTCGCGCTCGACCGCGTTGCGGATCTCGAGCTGCATGACGGGAACGCCGGACAGCTGGGCGTTGAGCCCGCTGCCGGAGAGATCGTCGGCCATGATCTTGCGGATGTCGCCGATCGCCGTTGCTGAGCTTGTTGCTGGCGACGATCTCGGGCTCCAGCGACAGCACGATCAGCGCCAGCGTGCCGTCTTCGGACAACAGCTTGCCGCGGATGATCTCGTTGGTCTTGACGGTCTCGACGAACTTGTCGTAGGCGGCGCCTTCCGGCAGTTCGGCGGGAACAGCGCCGCCGGCAATTTGCCGGGCTCCGGCGCCTGCCGCGCCGAGAACAGCGAGACCAGACCGCGCACGCCCTCGACGAGCTGCAGGTCGGTGACCATGTCGCGGATCTTCTCGAGGTTGTCGCGCGCCAACAGCGTCTCTGCCCTCGACCACGACCAGCACGTCGAACTCGGTCGCCGGGAAGCGTTTCGTCACCGCCTCGTACTGCTTGTAGTCCTTGGAATTGGAACGGAACAGCTGCGCAGCGAGATCGTCGATCTTGATGCGCTCGATGCCGAACACCGCGCCGACCATCAACGCGGCCAGCAGAATGATGACGGACACGATCGGCGCCTTGACCGCGATCAGCCCGATGCGCTCCAGTCCGAAGGCGATGCTGGTACCCGGCCGCGGCTCCTCGATCTGCTTCGACGTGGACCTGACTTTCGTAGTTCTTGTCGAGCATGCCCTGTCCAGTTCTCAAGATCGGCGCAATCTGTCTAGGCTGGGTTCCGGGCGCGAATGAGGCTCGACGGCCAGTTCTGATCGGCCTCTGATCGGCGCTAGCCCTTGAAAATACGGCAGTAATTAATCGCAGGCGGTTTTACAGGTCCGGCCGCCGATCTCGCAAGCGCGCGGCGAGCGTCAAACCGGCGCGAGGATCGTCGAAAATCGCGGTTAAGTATCTGATTTGTCACACCGGACTCAGCGAGCTGCTGCGGCCGATCCTCGCCGCTTTCATCCTTCAGTGCAACGCCCGTGATCTGCCGCGCCAGGCCCTCGCGCACCAGCCAGGCGATCTTGAAGGCGGCTTCTCGCTAGCTCGAGCCCAGCGCCGTGGATGTTGGAGACGCAATTTCGTTCCGCATCGGTGCGGCCGATCCGCGGTGCAAAGGTCAGATAGACCGCCGAGGCTGTCGGGCGCCGACAGGCCGGGCCGCTCGCCGATCAGCATCGAAGCATCATGCGCGCCGAGGATCGCGCCGATCTCGTCGCCCAGCGCGACGCGGGCGCCTGATGCGACCACGCGTCGCGCCGATCGCGATTCCGGTCGGCGGCAAGCGCGGCAGCAGATGGCGCAGACCAGCTCGATCGCGTGGACGTTGACCGCCGTCGGCGACAGGCCGTCGCCGATGACGATCGCAAGCTCGGCACGCGACCGGCGACGCGGCTCGTCTATTAGTCGCGCGGAGGCCGGATCGAGCATGCGCCCGAGATCGGGACGCCGGAGATAATCGCGCCGGGTGCGCAGCCCGGCTGCAGACCTCGACCGGCTGCAAGACCGAGACCGCCGAGCCCGGCCATCGAGGCCCGCGACATCGAAGGCGGCATGAACCGCGTCGCGCGCGCGCGCATGATCGAGCGGTGAATGCGAGCAGCGCTTCGGTCGGCAGGCTGGCGCCGGCGCGGCCGAGCCCGACGCCGCGCCGGCGTCAGTTCGCGCAGATCGCGCAGCGAACGGGACGGCGGCGCCGGCGGTTTCATCTCTGTTACTCGGCAGGGACCGAGGCCTCGCGCAGCCGGATCGAATAGTTCGATGCGTTCTGCTGGCCGCCGGAGGCCAGCGCGCGCGAACTTGATCAGATGATGCGCGATCATCGCCGACCCGATCAGGCCCTCGATGTCGCCGCTGCGCGCAGCCGGCCGAGCGCGAACTTCCAGAACACCTTCCTGTAGTCGCCGAGCACGCCGACCTGCCAGAAGATATTGCGCAGCATGATCAGGCCGCGCCGGATGTTGGGCCAGCTCTTCATCTCCGGGCTGACCGGCACTTTCAGCACGGTTGGCATAGGTGTAGTCGCATTGATACTGGTAGCGCGCGTAGAGCTTTTCCGGCTGGTAGGCGACTTCCATGGCGCGTCGCCAGGAGCTGACGACCTCGATCGTAGGGCAACAGGAAATCGACATTGGAGTCGCGGCTCGTCGTCATCGACCAGGCGGCCCTCGCGTTCCAGACGGTCCCATAGCGGCGTCTTCGGCAGCGCCTGCAACAGATTGATCGTCAGCAGCGGAATGCGGGATTCATCGACGAAGTCAAGCAGCGCGTCCGCGGTCTCCGGCTTGTCGGTATCGAGCCCCATGATGATGCCGGAGACGACCTCCATGCCGTAGGAATTGATGGTGTGGATGCCCTCCAGGATCGGGACCATCATGTTGTGGTCCTTGTGCATCGCCTTCAGCGCGTCGGGATCGGGGGTCTCGATGCCGCAGAAAATGGTGACGAAGAACGCCTCGCGCATCTTCTCCAGAATCTCCGGGCGCTTGGCGATGTTGAGCGTCGCCTCGCAAGCGAGCCGCGTCATATAGCCGGTCCGCTTCTGCCATTCGATCAGATGCGGCAGCAGATCCAGCGCGGCCTTGCGGTTGCCGATGAAATTGTCGTCGACGAAATAGACCGTGTCGGTCATGCCGCATTCGCGCAGCCTGATCGAGCTCGGCGATGATCTGCTGCGGCGGTCTTCAGGCGCGGATTGCGGCCGTAGAGACCGGGATGTCGCAGAACTCGCACTGGTAGGGGCAGCCGCTCGAGATACTGGATGCTGCCGAGGAAATATTTTCTGGTTTCGGCCAGCTCGTAGGCCGGAATCGGAAACTCCGTCATCGGCGAGGCGGTCGTTGGTCTTGAGCACCACCTGTTGCGGCGGGCGCGACGGATCGCGCGCCAGCCGCGCGATCAGCTCGTTGGTCGCGTCGCCGAGTTCGCCGACATGGAGATAGTCGAACGACGGGATAATAATCCGGACAGGCGCTGACCGATGGGCCGCCGATTGCAACCGGCAGATCGAAGCATGCGCGCGGCGGCAGATGTCGTTCATCTGCTGGCGCTGGATGTGCATGCCGCTGACGAACACCGCTTCCGCCCATTCGAAATCTTCCTTGGTGGCGGGCGGATGTTCTCGTCGATGAAGCGGACCGGCCAGTTCGTCGGCAGATAGGCCGCGATCAGCAGCAGACCCTGCGGCGGCATGAAGGCCCTGACGCCGTCGGTCAGGGGATAGGCGTATTCGAATGTACCGAAAGCCGACGTGTAGCGCGGAAAGACGCACAGGATGCGCCGTGCCGTCTCGATGCCTTCAGCTCTCATTCAAACTTCCTCAAGAATGCTCGTAACCTGCCTGCCGACAAATTTAAGCACGGCAGCGGACGCTGGGCTACAAATTCTTCAGGATTGTGGCGGCGGGCCCAACCCCGACACGGCCGATGGTTGCGCCGAAGCGACGCGCGGTCCGCCGAATGCGCCTCAGGCGATCAATCTCGGCGGCAAAATCGGGCAGCAGACCCGCGTCACCGGCAAGCCGAAAATCCTTCCCGGCAAGCCCAGCGCGCAACAGCCAGTCGTCGAATTCAGGCGCCCGCTTCAGGCCGAAGAGGTCGCGGACATAGAGCGCGTCGTGGAACGAGGTCGACTGGTAGTTCAGCATGACGTCGTCGGCGCCCGGCACCCCATGATGAAGGTCACGCCGGCGGCGCCGCAGCAGCGTCAGCAGATTGTCCATGTCGTCCTGGTCGGCCTCGGCATGGTTGGTGTAGCAGACGTCGACGCCGAGCGGCAGGCCAAGCAGCTTGCCGCAGAAATGGTCCTCGAGCCCGGCGCGGATGATTTCCTTGCCGTCGTAGAGATATTCCGGGCCGATGAAGCCGACCACGCTGTTGACGAGCAGCGGCTCGAAGGCGCGCGCGCACCGCATAGGCGCGCGCCTCGCAGGTCTGCTGGTCGACGCCGGTGATGGGCGTTGGCCGACAGCGCCGAGCCCTGCCCGGTCTCGAAATACATGACATTGTCGCCGACGGTGCCGCGGCGTCAGCGACAGCCCGGCCTCGCGCGCCTCCCGCAACAGCGCGAGATCGACGCCAAAGCTGCGGTTGGCGGCCTCGGTGCCCGCGATCGACTGGAACACCAGATCGACCGGAACGCCCTGGCCGATCAGCCCAAGCGTGCGTCGTGACATGGGTCAGCACGCAGCCCTGCGTCGGGATCTGCAGCCGCGCGATGATGCCGTCGAGCAGCCGCAGCAGACTCGCCGATCACCTGCGGATCGTCGCTCGCCGGATTGATGCCGATGCAGGCATCGCCCGACGCCGAGCAGCATGCCGTCGAGGATCGAGGCGGTGATGCCCCTGGCGTCGTCGAAGGGATGATTGGGCTGCAGCCGCACGCTCATCCGCCCGGCAGGCCGATGGTGTTGCGGAAGCGGGTCGTCACCTGGCATTTCTTCGCAACCAGGATCAGGTCCTGGTTGCGCATCAGCTTTGACACCGCCGCAGCCATTTCCGGCGTGATGCCGCGCGCCAGTTTCGCCAGCGCTGCGCTGCGTCGCCGCGTCCGACAACAGCCAGTCGCGGAAGCCGCCGACCGTCAGCGACGATATGGCAGCGAAAGTCTTGCGCGTCGTGGCTGTCGACGATCAGACGGGTGACCTCGTCGTCCTCGTAGGGGATCACGGCCTCGTTGAGGAATTGCTTGCAGCGGCACGTCGGCAAGCGCCATCCGCGCCGCGATCATCTGCTCGGCGCTGTCGGCGGCAATCCCCGCCAGGCGGTCGCCCGAGCGCGGCGGCGTCGCCTTGGCGAGCAGCTCGCGCAAATCCGCGAATGGCTGGGAAGTAGAATCGATGACGTGGCGGTACACCATAGGCTGCTTCCCGCGCTGCCGCGCTTCAACGGTCTGGTAACCCTATCACCTCGCCGGTGTGAAGACGGCGGTGCGCAAGGCGAACCCGTCCCAAGCGGGTTCCAGGGAAAATCCGTTCAATCTGAATAAACTATTGATATAACTACTCATTTTTCGGACGGTGCGCTGGATCAAATTCTTCGCGAATTAAGAAATTGTCCATCAAAGTTCTGCATAATTTTTCTGGCCGACGGCGCTCCCCGGCCTATTGGAATGCCCCATGGCTGAAATCACCAAATCCACCCACCCCACCCGCGCGCGCCATGTCATCCCGGCTTTCGCTTGCGGCCAAGCTGTACGCGATCTTTGCACTGGATCGCGGTCTTGACCACCGCCATTACAGTTCTGTCCGAATACAACAGCCGCCACAACGCGGAACTCACGGAGAGGTCGCGACCGCCAGCCGCGCCGCACTCAATGTCGAACGCATCAATTCGCTGGTCTATGCGGTGGTGATGGAATCCCGGGGCGTCTACATGTCGTCGGAGCCGGCAACCGTGAAGAAATACGGCGACGGCCTGCTCAAGTTCAACGAGCAGATCCTCGAGGTCGTGAAGAGTTGGGAAGCGCTGGTCCGGACCGATGACGCCGAGAGCAATACGTAACTGAACGAAGTAATAC
>ERZ1370068.3294-contig-2409_pt1 | contig 12245 bp, 9 predicted proteins | sample MGYA00561227_ERZ1370068 | MGnify/ENA primary metagenome ERZ1370068 (study PRJEB38410, sample SAMEA6850437) | metagenome | study: Metagenomic assessment of the ecological functions of the soil: analysis of the soil microbiota associated with the...
GGATGCCGCCGGCGGTTACCCACAAGTTTGTCCACAGCTCGTTGTGAACCGAAATCTTGCCGGCGTTATAAAACCAAGGACTTGCCGGAAGTTGCTGCGGCGCGTGCTGAGCATTTCGCACACTACAACTCGTCGGGCCCGCGTGCCGTTCGACCGTCGCGCGTCGCATGCGCGGCGCTGAATGCCGATGGCGATCGCGCGCATCGCCCTTCCGGTCGCCGGCCGCGGCGCGTTCGACTACTGGATTCCCGATGGACTCGCCGTCGATCGCGGCGCAGTCGGTGGTGCGCGTTCGCCTGGCGCGCCGCATTGCTCACCGGCGTCGTCGTCGCCGTCGTCGCCGACGATCCGACGTGCCGCACGAGAAGCTGCAGCCGATCGTCGAGCTTCGGCAGCGACGTGCCGCCGCTGCCCGCCGACATTCTCGAAGTCGCCGATTTCGTCGCCAGGTATTACCAGGAACCGCTGGGCCTCGTGCTTGCGCAGATGCTGCCGCCGCTCGCGAGCAGCGACGTCGCAGAGCGCGAGCGTGCGCGCAAGACCGCCGCGGCGGACGGCGCCACGCGGCGGCCTGAGCGACGCGCAGCGATGCCGCTCAATCCCGATCAGCGGAGCGCCGCATCGGCCATCGTCGCCGCAGCGCGGATCGTTCGCGCCCTTCTGCTGCAGGGCGTCACCGGCAGCGGCAAGACCGAGGTGTACCTCGCCGCCGCCGCCGAAGTGCATCGCCGCCGGCGGACAGGTGCTGATCCTCGTGCCGGAGATCAACCTGACGCCGCAATTCCGGCAGCGCACTCGCCGACGCGCTGCCCGCACAAGCGAACCGTGACGCTGCACAGCCGGCTCCCGGCGCGCGAGCGCCTGCGCAACTGGTGCGAGGCGGCGAGCGGCACGGCCGATCTCGTCCTCGGCACGCGGCTCGCGGTGTTCGCGCCGCTGCCGCGGCTCGGGCTCATCGTCGTCGACGAAGAGCACGATCCGCTCGTTCAAGCAGCAGGACGGCGTTCGCTACCATGGCCGCGACGTCGCGGTCTGGCGCGCGCGGCAGCGCAGCGTGCCCGGTGGTGCTCGGCAGCGCGACGCCGTCGCTCGAGACGCTGGTCCATGCGCAGCGGCGGACGCTATCGCTGGCTAGAAGCTGCCGCGGCGCGCGGTCGCGCCGGCGCGCGAGCCCGACGTCGCGTCGTCGCCGGCAGCCGGGACGCCACGGCGCTCGAAGGCATCGGCGCGCCGCTCGAGGCGGCGCTCGCGACGCGGCTCGACGCGCGGCGAGCAATCGCTCGTGTTCATCAACCGGCGCGGCTTCGCGCTGTCGCTCCTGTGCTCGTCGTGCGGCGTGGCAGGCGGGCTGCCCCGCTGCAGCGCGCGACTCATCGTCCATCGCGAGACCGCGGATCTGCGCTGCCACCATTGCGGCCATCGCCGAGCGCGCTGGCGCGCGCCGTGCCCCGAGTGCGGCAACGTCGATCTCGTGCCGCTCGGGCACGGCACGCAGCGGCTCGAGCGCGCGCTCGCCGCCCGCTTTCCGGACGCCCGCATCGAGCGCATCGACCGCGACAGCACCGCGGCGCAAGGGCGCGTTCGCCGGCGTGCGCGAGCGCGTGCACGCGGGCGACGTCGACATTCTCGTCGGCACGCAGATGCTCGCCAAGGGCCACGACTTTCCCGCGGCTCACGCTGGTCGGCGTCGTCGGCGCCGACAATGCGCTCTACAGCGGCGATTTCCGCGCGACCGAGCGGCTCGCGGCGCTGCTGTTCCAGGTGTCCGGGCGCGCGGGACGCGCCGACCTTCCCGGCGAAGTGATCGTGCAGACGGATTTTCCGGTCGCATCGCGCTCGCGCGCTCGCTCGCGGCGCACGACTACGAAAGCTTCGCCGAAACGCTGCTCGCGGAGCGGCGCGCGCCACGCTTCCGCCGTTCGCGCATCTCGCGATGCTCGTGGCCGAAGCGCGCGGCGCGCGAAGCGGTCGACGCTTTCCTCGCTGCGGCGAGCGAGGCGGGCCGCAGCCGCGCGCGCGACGCGCGACGGTCGGTCGAAGTGTTTCGCGCCGGTGCCGGCGCAGCATGCCGCGACGCGCGGGACTCGAACGCGGGCAGGTGCTCGCGCACGCGCTCGAGCGCAGCGCGATGCAGCGCTTTCTGCCGCACTGGCGCGAGCGCGATCGCGGCGTTGCCGGGCCGCCGCGTGCGCTGGGCGCTCGACGTCGATCCGCTCGGGTTCGCGTGACGCCGCGGAAGGGCGGATGCGTCGCCGCGCGCGCGTATAATCCGCGATTGCCCGCGCCGGCAACGCTCAGTCAATCTGCCGAGTCGCCAGTCGGCGGCTCCATGACCGATCTTCGCAGCTGACTGACGGAATTGCTGGCGCGCGGCGTTGCAGCCGTCGCGCCCGAACGCGCGGCGATCGCCGATCGAGCTCGACCGCCCGAAGCAGCCGGAGCACGGCGACTTCGCGTCGCAACGTCGCGCTCCAGCACGCGAAGGCGCTGAAGCAGAAATCCGCGCGAATTCGCGCAGGCGCTGGTCGCCGCGCTGCCGAAGTCCGATCTCGTGGACAAGATCGAGATCGCGGGCGCCGGATTCATCAACATCTTCGTCACGCCCGCCGCGCGGCAGGCGGTGGTGACGGACATCCTCGTCGAAGGCGAGCGATTCGGCCGCAGCGAGTCGCGCGCGCGGCGAGCGCGTGATGGTCGAGTTCGTGTCGGCGAATCCGACCGGGCCGCTGCACGTCGGCCATGGCCGCCAGGCGGCGCTGGGCGACGCGCTCGCGCGGCTCATCGAATGGCAGGGCGCCGCGGTGACGCGCGAGTTCTACTACAACGACGCCGGCCAGCAGATCGAGAATCTCGCGGTGTCGGTGCGCGTGCGCGCGCAGGAGCTCCTGGGCGAGCACGCGACGCCTGCCGGAAGACGGCTACCGCGGCGACTACATCCGCGAGCTGGCGCAGCGCTATCTCGACGAGGTCGGCCACGACCTCGGCGACATCGAATCGATACGCCGCTTCGCCGTCGCCGAGCTGCGGCGCGAGCAGGATCGCGACCTCACGGCGTTCGGCGTGCGGTTCGACAACTACTTCCTCGAAAGCTCGCTCTATTCCGACGGGCGCGTGGACGCGACGATCGAGCGCCTGACCGCGTCCGGCAAGACGTACGAGGCCGAAGGCGCGCTGTGGCTCAAGACCACCGACTTCGGCGACGACAAGGATCGCGTGATGCGGAAGTCGGACGGCGGCTACACGTATTTCGTGCCCGACGTCGCGTACCACGTGACGAAGTGGGAGCGCGGATTCACGACCGTCATCAACGTGCAGGGCTCCGACCACCACAGCACGATCACGCGCGTGCGCGCCGGACTGCAGGCGACCGGACTCGGCATTCCGGCGGGCTATCCCGACTACGTCATCCACAAGATGGTCACGGTCGATGAAGGGCGGCGAGGAGGTCGAAGATCAGCAAGCGCGCGGGAAGCTACCTGACGCTGCGCGAGCTGATCGACGAAGTCGGCCGCGACGCGGTCCGCTTCTTCCTCGTCGCGCGCAAGGCCGAGAGCGAATTCACGTTCGACATCGATCTCGCGCGGTCGCAGACGCTCGACAATCCCGTCTACTACGTGCAGTACGCGAACGCGCGCGTCGAATCGGTGATGCGCCAGGCGGGCATCGCGCCGGACGCGCGGGCGCGCGCTGCGCGACGCCGATCTCGCGCCGCTCGCGAGCCCGTTACGAGGATGCGCTGCTTGCGCCGCCTGGCGGCGTTTCCCGGCCGAGCTCGCGCTCGCGGCGCGCGAGCTCGCGCCGCATCTCGTGACGGCCTACCTCAAGGAATTGGCCGCGGAATTCCACAGTTACTATAATGCCGAGCGATTTCTGGTCGACGAGCCCGCGACGCAGCAGGCGCGCCTCGCGCTCGTCGGCGGCAACGGGACAGGTCGTGCAGCAACGGGCTCTGCCGTGCTGGGGATCAGCGCGCCGGATCAGATGTGATCGGCGACGCCGATGCGCATCGACTGCAAACCGCGCAATGACTTCCCGCACCGACCACCGACCGCACGCCCGCCGACACGAGGCGCCGCGCCGTCCGCTCGCGCAAGTCCGGCTTCGGCGGAACGCTCGTCGGCATCTTCATCGGCGTCGCGCTGGGGCTGTGCGCTCGCCGCCGGCGTCGCGTTCTATCTGCTGAAGGCGGGCAACCCGTACCTCGCCTCGAGTCCGCGCGCGGGACGTCCGCGCGAGGCGAGCCAAGGACTCGCCGAAGTCCGGGCGAGGCGACGCCGGCGGCGCGGAAAAGCCGCGCTTCGATTTCTACAAGATTCTGCCGGGCGTCGAGGAGCCGCAGGTGCAGCCAAAGCCGCTCGACGCGCCGACCGTCGCCGGCGCCCGACAAGGCCGTCGCGAAAGTCGACGAGCGCGCCGCGCGCAGGCCGACAAAGGCGGCGAAGGCGGCCGAGCGCTACTGGCTGCAGGCGGGGTCGTTCGCGAGCGAGGCCGACGCCGAGAACCTGAAGGCGCGCCTCGCGTTCGCAGGCTGGGAGGCGGCGATTCAGCCGGCGAGCCTGCCGGACAAGGGGCGTGCGCTTTCGCGTCCGCCTCGGCCCCTACGACAACACCGACGAGCTCAACCGGATGAAGAGCGAGCTCGCCAAGCGCGGCTTCGACGTCGCGGTGATCAAATTCGAGGTGCCCACGCGGCATGCCGACGGGAACTCGCGGGAATCGCGCCGCCGCGGCGGCCCAATGAGCATTCAATCGCCCATGGAGAATTCGAACATGCACCCGCTGCACACACTTGATCCGCCGCCTTGCCCTCGTCTGGCCGTATTCTGCTCGCGTCGCTGTCGCTCTGCGCGGCCGCGCAAATGGCGCAGCGCCGCAGGAAGGCAACCAGTATCTGCGGCTCAAGAATCCGCAGCCGGTCGAAACGGGCAAGAAGATCGAGGTCATCGAGTTCTTCTCCTACGGCTGTCCCGCATTGCGGCGAATTCGAGCCGATCCTGCAGAACTGGCTCAAGACGATGCCGGCGGACGTGCAGTTTCGCCGCATTCCCGTGATGTTCCAGGAGCGCTGGGTACCGCTCGCGAAGATCTACTACACGCTCGAGGCGCTCGGCGAGGAATCGCGGCTGTCGCCGGAGGTGTTCGTCGCGATCCACGGCAAGGGACTGGCCCTGTGGCAGGACAAGACGTTCTTCGACTGGGCGGCGAGCCAGGGGCTCGACCGGAAGAAAGTCGAGGACATGTACAACTCGTTCGGGATCGGCGGCAAGGTCAACCGCGCGCGAATGACCGCGCAGGCCTACCAGGTCCAGTCCGTGCCGCTGATCGTCGTCGACGGCAAGTTCGTCAGCAATCGCGTCGCCGTCGCACGCGGCGATGCCGCCGCTGATCGACGCGCTGGTCGCGAAGCGCGCGCCGAGCGCCGAAGACTGAGTCTTCGGAACGCGTCGCAGCGCGTGGCGGCACCGGAGCGTCATGCGTGCCACCCGGCCGCAGATGCCTTGTCGCGCTCACGCAGCGTCTTCATCACCGGCGCGAGCAGCGGCCTGGGCGCCGCGCTCGCGCGGCAATACGCCGCGCAGGGCGCGACCGTCGGTCTTGTTCGCGCGGCGCCGCGCCGAGCTCGACGCGCTGGCCGCGACGTTTCCTGCCGGTCGCGCCGCCGTGTACGCGGGCGACGTGCGGGACGCCGACGCGCTCGCCCGCGCCGCCGCCGATTTCATCGCGCGCTTCGGCGCTGCCCGACGTCGTCATCGCCAACGCCGGAATCTCGCGGGGCGCGCTGACCGAGCACGCGGAAGACCTGCCGACGTTCCGCGCGGTCTTCGACACGAACGTCGTCGGGCTCGTCCACACGTTTCGCGCCGTTCGTCGCGGCGATGCAGGCGCGGGGGAGCGGCGCGCTCGTCGGCATCGCGAGCATCGCCGGATTCCGCGGCTTGCCGGGCTCGGGCGCCTATTCGGCGTCGAAGGCCGCGGCCATCGCGTACCTCGAGAGCCTGCGCGTCGAGCAGCGCGGACACCGGCGTCGCCGTGCGTCACGATCTGTCCCGGCTACATCGCAACGCCGATGACGGCGAGCAATCCCTATCCGATGCCGTTCCTGCTCGGTGCGGACGAAGCCGCGCGGCGGATCGTGCGCGCGATCGAGCGCCGCAAGCGATTCTATGTGCTGCCGTGGCCGATGGCGATCGTCGGGCGCGTGCTGCGGATGCTGCCGCGCCCGATTTACGACGCGCTGTTCGCGCACGCGCCGCGCAAGCCGCGGCAATCCGGATGAGCGGACCGCCTGCCGCGGCGCTTCGGTCGCGCGGTCGCGCGGCGCTACAGCGGCATCGCGCAGGCCGACGGTGATCGGCCCAGTAGTTGCCGTCGGTCGCGGCTCGCGGTGGCCGAACCCGCGATGAATCCGGTGACGCCGCCGAGCTCGGTGCTGGCGCCGAGGCTGAACAGCGCGTAGCTGTTGTCGGGCTTCGCGACCGGAATCGCAGTAGTTGCCGCCCAGCGTGACCGACGACGCGCCGACGCTGCGCGTCCTGATCCTTCGAGTCGATCTCCCAGGTGGCTCGCGCATACGGGACGGATGCCGCCGACGTTGCCGGCGACCTGCCATCCGAGGCTCCACAACAGCTGCTTGCGCGTCCTGCCTGTCGTAAGTCAGCGCGGTGCTGTCCGAGCTCATTCTCGGAGAACTGCTTGACGACGGCTTTCGTCCACGCGAGTCGCGCGTACGGTCCGTGCATGAGGTCGCTTCATCGTGAACCAGTAGCCGCCGAGGAGGCGGCCGGTGAGCTCGTAGCCGCGCGCCTCGGCGCTCTCGGTGCGCAACAGCCGCGCCGAGCGGGATCGACGCGGTGATGTCCGAGTAGTCGAGGTTGCCTGCGCCGAGCGTCGCGCCGACGTACCACGGGCCGTCGCCGTAGCCCGCGTAGACGGTGCCGACCGGCTGCCGCAGCGTGTATCCGCCGCCGGCGCCGCCGAAATCGCCCTTGCTGTCGGTGTAGCCGAACATCGCGCCCGACGAGCATCGCGGTCGGAGACCTTCATGTCGCCGCCGACCGCGACGCGTGTTCATGTGCGCGCTGCCGTTGGTCGGCCCCGCCTGCAGGTCGCCGTGTGGCTGTAGTCGTAGGCCGCCCAGCCTCGGAGCTTGCTCGTGGCGTGCGCGGCGCGTTGAGGCTCGACCACATGCGGTTGTCGAGCGCGCGAAAGTTGGCCTGCTCGACGGCGAGCGGGGCATCGGCCGAGCGCGCGCCATCTGCTGGGGGCCAGTCGATGAACGACATCGCATAGCCTGCGCGATGAGCTGCGTGCCCGGCGGTGGTCGGATGCGACGCCGTTCGCGAAGACGATACGTCTGCGCCGCACGTTCGGCGCGACGAGGGTCGCCGGCGTGCAAAGGCAAGCAGACGGAGTCGCGCCGCACGCGAGGCGCCGTGACGTTCGGCAAGCCGTACAGTGCCGGATTGGCGACGCACCTCGTTCGAACAGCGCTGAACGCAGTCGACGCGGATCGTCTGCACGCCCGTCGGCGTCGAGCGTGCCGAGCAGCGTGGTGTTGAAGAACGCCGAGAGCGCGGTGATCGTGCGCGGCCTGGCCCGACGCCACGCGCGAACGGGAGTCAAGCCGAGGTCCGGCACGTTGCATGACCGTGATGAACGTGCGCGCGCCCGCGGCGTTGAGATGCCGACCTGTGCCCGAGCTGGACGCGCGGCGTGCCGATGCCGGCCTGCACTTGCGCCGGCGTTGCCAGCGCCGGCTGCGCGAGGCCCGAGCTGAAAGAAGATGTCGTTCGCCGCCGCCGCAGACCGAATAGAACGCTTTCGGATCGGCCGGACCCTGGCGCCAGGAATTGCGTGCACCTGCGTCGCGATCGGCACCGCGGCTGCCCGTCGGCGGCACGGGCGGAACGCCGGGCAGGTGCGTGACGCGCGCGCCGCCGTATGCGCATAGTCGTTGCCGCCCGGTCTGCACGGACGGTGTCGCGGTGAGGCCGATAATTCGCCCGCGAACACCGTGCGGCCAGACCGGCCCGGGATTCGTCGTGAACAGCCCGGTGCCCGGCGGCAGCACGGGCTTGTAGTGGCCCGGCGTCGGTCAGGCTGTCGCCGAAAAAGTAGACGTTCGAGAACTGCGCTGCTGCGCGTGCCGGATGCCGCGAGGCAAGCGCGATGGCGCTCTGCGAGCAGGCTTCGTTGAAGCGTGCGCATGGGGTGTCTCCTTGGAGGACGTTCTTGTTGACGGACGGAACCCGGGATCGAGCCGTCTATCTTAACCGAATCGATGGGCGGTTTCACTCGGCGCCGCGTGGGTCAACGCGCCATCGGCGTCCGGGCGTTTACGGCAGATGATCGGACGTGCGCATGACGATGACGCGTTCGCAATTCGCGCAGTGGCGGGTTGCGGCGCTGCGCATCTGCCGTCGGCGTGGTCGCTCGCTCGCGCGCATCGCGTTCCGCTGCCGGCTGCGGCGCAGGACGAGCGATCTGCCGGGACGCGTCGGTCGCGTCGCCGATATCGCAGGGCAGATCCTGCTCGTCGCCGCGAGGATCGTCCGGACGAATGGGAGCCGATCGGCATCAACTATCCGATCACGTCCGGCATCAACCTGTGGGTTTCGGGCGGACGGCCGTGCCGAGGTCGACTACGGCGGCGGGCAGTTCCGGCTCGCCGGCGACACCAACGTGCATGTGTCGCGCCTCGACGATCGGCAGCTCGCGCTCTTCATCGCGCAAGGACGGCTGATCGTCCGCGTGCGCGCGCAGGACCCGGGCGAGGCGACGCGCATCGACACGCCGAATGCGCAGGTCACGCTGACGCGTCCGGGCTCTATCGCGTCGACGTCGCGCCGGATCGGCAGACGACCGCGCTTGTCGTGCGCGAGGGCGAAGCCGAAGTCGCGCTCGCCGAACGAGGCTGCGGCAGGTGCTTCCGGGCCAGATCGGTGTGCGTCGCCGGCGCGCGATGCCCGTCATCTCGAACGTGCGGTATGCGCCAGGGCGTCGACGGCTTCGACACCTGGAGCGCGAATCGCGACCGGCGCTACGAGCGCAGCGCGCCTCGGCGACCTACGTGTCGCGGCAAGATGGTCGGCGCGCCGATCTCGACCGAGTACGGATCGTGGCAGACCTACTCCCGAATACGGGCCTGTCTGGTTTCCGAACGACCGTCGCGCCGGACTGGGCGCCTTACCGCGACGGCTACTGGGCCGAGGTCGGCGGCATGGGGGCCGACGTGGGTGGACAGCGCGCCATGGGGCTACGCGCCGTTCCACTACGGTCGCTGGGCGTTCATCGGCGGCCGCTGGGGATGGTGTCCCGGCGGGCTACATCGCGCGTCCGGTCTGGGCGCCGGCGCTCGTCGCCTGGTACGGCGGCCCGGGCTGGGGGCTGCGTCGGTCACGGCGGCGGCCGCTCTACGGCTGGGTGCCGCTCGGCTGGCGCGAGGCCGTACTACCCCGGCTGGCGCCGATGCTCGTCCAACTGCTGGGCGCGGTTCAACCGGCCCTACGGTCGACGTGAACGAGCGTCCGAGCGCGTCGCCTGCGCGCCACGTGAACCTCGCCGTGCCGGGTGCGCTGTCGGCGGTTCCGGCGACGTCGCTCGTCGAGTCGCAGGCCCGTGAGGTCGAACCTCGTGAGCGTTCCCGGCGAGCTCGCGTCGTCGGCGCCGGTGATGAGGACCATCCGCAGATGGGGACCGAGCAACGCGCCGGTCCCTCGCGCTCGGCGGCCATGAACAGCCTGCCGCCCGCCGCGTCGACGTATGCCAGGGCGCTGCCGCTACGCGACGGCGCCGGGCGCATCGGCGGCCGAACGTTCCACCCGAGGGCGCGCTCGCTCGGGACTTCCGTGGCTCCAGGGTGAGCGGCACGCTGCCGCCCTCCACGCCGGTGCAACGCGAGTCGATGCGGCCGTCACCATCGCGGCAACGCGCGGCCGCACGAAGTCGCGCGCCGGCGTTCGCGCAGCCTCGGGCCACCCGCCGGGGATCCCGCCTCAACGGCGGCGCGATGCGCCGCTGCAGTGCCAGCGCGCACCCCTGCGCCGTCATGGCGCCTCCGCGAGGTCCTGGCACCTCGTGGCGCACCGCCGGCAGCCACTGCGCCGGCGCCCGCACCGGCCGCTCGGCGCCCGCCGCATCCGGCAGCTCGAGAGCGGCGGGCCGGCGATCGGAGACCGTGCCCCAACTGCCGGGGCGGGAACCGCCGTGACGAGTGACGGCGCGGATCGCGCGCCGATGCTCAGGCTTACGCCAGCGCCTAATTGGCGACGAGTGCCAGGCGACGCCGCCGTCGACGAGCTTGACGCGCTCGCCTTCGTGCACGACCGGCTGGTTGGTATAGCGGAAGCTCCGGGTGTTTGCCGCCGTCCATCAGGATCGTGACGAGCCACGTAGGTCTTCGCGTTCTTGTTTTTCTCGACGGTGTTGCCGACGTACGCGCCACCCGCGGCGCCGGCGACGGTCGCGACCGTCCTGCCGGTCCCGCTGCCGATCTGATGGCCCAGGACGCCGCCCAGCACGCCGCCGGCGACCGCGCCCAGGCCCGAGCTCTTGCCTTTCTCCTCGACGAAGCGGATCGACATGACCTGTCCGCAATCGTTGCAAGGTCTGCGCGATCGCCGCGGACCCCGCGCAAAGCGCGATCGCCGCACAGGGCGATGAAACCGCATGCGTATCAACTGAATGTCTCATGGACGTGTCTCCTCGCAGGTCGACATTGTCGATTGCGACACGGGCGCGCCGCGGTCATGTTTCATCGGCGCGAATGCGGGCGTAGGCGCCGGGCGCCGCCTCGATCACCTTGAGCTTGCCCTTTGCCGGGCATGCGCGCCGGAACCTGCCGCGCCCGAGATGCGGACTCGAGCCACGCGCGCCAGTTGTCCCACCACGAGCCCTCGTGCTGCTTCGCGCCGTCGAGCCAGGCGTCCGGCGATGTCGGGCAGCTTGTCGTTGGTCCAGTAAGCCGTACTTCTTCGCCGACGGGCGGATTGATCATGCCGGCGATGTGGCCCGAGCCCGACAGCACGAAGCGCGACTTGCCGCGAAACGAGCTGCGGGCCCGCGTAGGTCGTCTTCCACGGCGCGATGTGGTCCTCGATCGCGGAGACGAAATACGTCGGCACCGTGATCTTCGACAGATCGATCGGCACGCCGGCGAGCGTGATGCCGCCCGGCACGCGCAGCAGGTTCTTCATGTACATGTTGCGCAGGTAGAAGCTGTGCATCTTCGCCGGCATGCGCGTCGAATCGCAGTTCCAGTGCAGGAGGTCGAACGGGAACGGGTCGCGGCCGAGCAGGTAGTTGTTGATGACGAACGACCAGATGAGGTCGTTCGAGCGCAGCATGTTGAACGTGTTGGCCATCTCGCTGCCCTCGAGATAGCCGCGCTCGTTCATCTTGCGCTCGAGCGAGGCGACCTGTTCGTCGTCGATGAACACCTCGAGCTCGCCCGGCCCGCGTGAAGTCGACGAGCGACGTCATGAACGTCGCGCTGACGATCCGCTTGTCCTTGCGTCGCCGCCATGTAGGCGAGCGTGGCGGCGAGCAGCGTGCCGCCGAGGCAGTAGCCGACCGCGTTGACCTCCTTCTCGCCGGTGGCCTTCTCGATCGCGCCGAGCGCGGCGAGCGTGCCGTCGGTCAGGTAATCCTCGAAGTCCTTGTGCGCGAGCTTGCCGTCGGGATTGACCCAGGAGATGACGAAGACGGTGAGGCCCTGGTCGGCCGCCCACTTCACGAACGAGTTCTTCTCGCGCAGATCGAGGATGTAGTACTTGTTGATCCACGGCGGAATGACGAGCAGCGGCCGCTTCGCGACCTTCGGCGTCGTCGGCTCGTACTGGATGAGCTGCAGCAGGTCGTTCTGGAAGACGACCTTGCCGGGCGTGGTCGCGATGTTGACGCCGAGCTCGAACGCCTTCGGGTCGGTCATCGAGATCTTGAGCTGGCCGTTGCCGCGCTCGATGTCGTCGAGGAGGTTGTTGAGCCCCTTGACGAGGTTCTGGCCGCCGGTCGCGATCGTCTCGCGGAACACTTCCGGATTGGTCAGCGCGAAATTCGACGGCGCGAGCGCGTCGATGTACTGGCGCGTGAAGAAGTTGACCTTCCGCTTCGTCGCGTCGTCGAGGCCCTCGACGTTGCCGACGGCGTCGTGCAGCCAGCGCGCGGCGATGAGGTAGCTCTGCTTGATGTAGTCGAACAGGAAATGCTGTTCCCAGTCCTCGTGCCTGAACCGCTTGTCGCCCTTG
>ERZ1370068.10628-contig-931_pt1 | contig 12244 bp, 16 predicted proteins | sample MGYA00561227_ERZ1370068 | MGnify/ENA primary metagenome ERZ1370068 (study PRJEB38410, sample SAMEA6850437) | metagenome | study: Metagenomic assessment of the ecological functions of the soil: analysis of the soil microbiota associated with the...
GATGTACTTCAGTTCCATTACGTATTAATGGCCGGGCAAGGTGCCCGCGGGCAAGGTCGAGAACGGCCTTATCTCCGGGCTCGACTGGTTCCCGACTCTGCGTGGCCGCTGCCGGCAACCCGAACATCGTCGAAGAGCTGAAGAAGGGCAAGCAGATGGGCGACCGGACCTACAAGAACCATCTCGACGGCTACGACCAGACCGCCATGATCACCGGCAAGGGCCCGTCGAATCGCAACGTGATCTGGTACTTCGGCGAAAGCGCGCTCGGCGCGGTGCGCATCGGCGATTACAAATTCCGTTTCATCGACCAACCCAACGGCTGGCTGGGCGACAAGACCAAGCCCGACGTGCCGTACATAACGAACCTGCGCCTCGATCCGTTCGAGCGCACGGGCTGGCCCGACAACGGGACCAAGGACGGCGCGCAGTCGATATTTCGAATGGTTCAAGTACGAGTTCTGGCGCTTCGTGTTCGTTCAGCAGGAGGTGATCAAGCTGATCTCGACTGCGATCGAGTTCCCGCCGATGCAGAAGGGCGCGAGTTTCAACCTCGATGCCGTGAAGGCACAAATCGAGGCGGCTCAACGGGCGCACGTGGGCAAGTAAGCCGGCGAAAGTATTTGACTGCGCATGGCGGGCGGCCCAGCAGGCCGGACTGCTCGGCAGCGATGAAGACGCTGCTCGTCGTGACCGCGGCGGTCGAGACAGCGACCGGCCTGGCGCTGCTGGGGTTGCCGCTGCTGGTGGTCTCGTTGCTGCTGGGCAGCGTCGCTCGACTACGCCCGCGGCGCCGGTCGTGGCTCGTGTGGCCGGGGCGGCGCTGGTTTCCTGGGCGTCGCGTGCTGGGTCGCGCGCAACGACACACAAGCCGCGGCGGCGAGCGAGGTGGTTGCGGCCCTGCTGCTTTTACAACGCCGAGCCCGGTTGTCTGCGGTCCTCGTTGTATGCCAACATGGGCTCGAGCCTCTCCGGGATCGGCCTGCGGCCGGCGGTGGTCTTTCACGCGGCGATGGCGGTTTGGTGCGCCGCGTGCGTTCGGACCGGGCGGGCGAAGGCATGAAGCGAAGGAGCAAATCATGAGAACATCGAACCTCCGCCGCCGCTGCGCCGGTTTGTGCGCTGGCGCGGTCCCCGCCGCCCTCGCCCGCGCCGCCGATGCGCTGCCCTCCTGGAACGACGGGCCGACGAGGCGAGCATCCTCGCGTTCGTGCAGGCCGTCACCGACAAGTCGGGCAAGGACTTCGTGCCGCCCGCACGAGCGCATCGCCACCTTCGACAACGACGGCACGCTCTGGGCCGAGCAGCCGATGTATTTCCAGCTCGTCTTCGCGCTCGACCGCGTGAAGGCGCTCGCGCCGCAGCATCCCGGAGTGGAAGGACAAGGAGCCGTTCGCCTCGCTGCTCAAGGGCGACGTGAAAGGCGCGCTCGCCGGCGGCGAGCCGGCCATTGTCGAAATCGTCATGGCCACGCACGCCGGCATGACCACCGAGGAGTTCGAGAAGATCGTGCAGGACTGGATCGCCACCGCGAAGCATCCCGAGACCGGGCGGCCTTACACCGAGATGGTCTATCAGCCGATGCTCGAACTGCTCGCCTACCTGCGCGCGCAACGGCTTCAAGACCTTCATCGTCTCCGGCGGCGGCATCGAGTTCATGCGCCCTTGGACCGAGCAGGTCTATGGCATCCCGCCCGAGCAGGTCGTCGGCAGCAGCGGCAAGACTGAAGTTCGAGCTGCGCGACGGCAAGCCCGTGCTGATGAAGCTGCCGGAGCTCAACTTCATCGACGACAAGGCCGGCAAGCCGGTCGGCATCCAGCAGCACATCGGCCGCCGCCCCATCGCCGCCTTCGGCAACTCCGACGGCGACCTGCAGATGCTGCAGTGGACCACCGCCGGCAGCGGCGCGCGCTTCTGCGCTCATCGTGCACCACACCGATGCCGAGCGCGAATGGGCCTACGACCGCAAGTCCTCGCATCGGCCAGCTCGACAAGGCGCTCGACGAGGCGCAGGCGAAAGGCTGGACGGTCGTCGACATGAAGGACGACTGGAAGACCATATTCCCGCCCGTGAAAAAATGAATTGGCGAAAGGAAGCAGCCATGAAAACCACCCGCACGCAAAAAATGTTTGTCATCGCCAGCGCTCGTTGCCATGCTGGCCGTCTCGCCGGCCGTAGCCGCAACGGATCACCCCGGAACGCCGGGCTCGCCCAGCGCGACGATGACCATCGACGGGAAAGACTCTTCCGCCCCGTTAGCCAGGGAAGTTTGGCGGCGTGATCAGGAGAAGATGCCAAGGACTCGAAGCCTTGCTGGCAACTCCACCGTGGTGCCGCCCAAGGGCGCGCCCGAACGTGCTGCTCATCATGACCGATGACCAGGGCTACGGCGTCTCGGGCACCTTTGGCGGGGTCATCCCGACGCCGGCCATGGATCGCATCGCCAAGGCGGGATTGCGCTACACGCAGTTCCACTCCACCGCGCTCTGCTCGCCGACGCGGGCGGCGCTGATCACCGGCCGCAACCACCACTCGGTCGGCTACGGCGTCATCGGCGAATTGTCCACCGGCTACCCGGGCTATGACTCCGTCATGGGCCCGAGAGCGCCACCGTCGGCACGATTCTCCAGGATAACGGATTTGCCACCTCGTGGTTTGGCAAGAACCACAACACCCCACCTATCAGTACAGCACGGCTGGGCCCTTCGACCAATGGCCGGTCGGCATGGGTTTCGAGTATTTCTACGGCTTCATGGGCGGCGAGACCGACCAGTGGACGCCCTACCTGTATCGCGAACACGACGCCAGATCTTTCCCTGGGTCGGCAAGCCCGGCTACAACCTCACCACCGATCTGGCGGACGAGGCCATCAAGTACATGAGCAGCCTGAACGCGGCCGCGCCCGACAAGCCGTTCTTCGTCTATTACGTGCCCGGCGGCACCCACTCGCCGCACCAGCCGACCAAGGAATGGATCGAGAAGTTCAAGGGCAAGTTCGACATGGGCTGGGAAAAGATGCGCGAGCAGATCTTCGCCAACCAGAAGCGGCTCGGCGTGATCCCGGCGAATACCCAGCTCACTCCCTGGCCGGATGACTCTGCCGAAGTGGGACTCGCTTTCATTTGTGCAGAAGAAACTCTATGCGCGCCAGGCGGAGGTCTTTGCCGCCTACGCGGCCTATACCGACCATGAGATCGGCCGGGTCATCCAGGCGGTCGAGGACATGGGCAAGCTCGACAACACGCTCATCATCTACATCAGCGGCGACAACGGCACCAGCGCCGAAGGCACTCTCGGCGGCACGCCGAACCAGATGACCGCCTACAACGGCATTCTGAACCTTCCCGAGGTCGAGCAGATGTTGAACTATGAAGCCTGGGGCTCGGACAAGACCTACCCGCACATGTCGGTGGCGTGGTCGTGGGCGTTCGATACGCCGTTCAAGTGGACCAAGCAGGTGGCGTCGCACTTCGGCGGCACCCGGCAGGGCATGGCCATCTCGTGGCCCGGCCACATCAAGGACGTCGGCGGCATCCGCACGCAGTTCCACCACATGATCGACATCGTGCCGACGATCCTCGAAGCCACCGGCATCCAGGCGCCGGACATGGTCAACGGCATCGCGCAAAGGCCGATCGAAGGCGTGAGCATGGCCTACACGTTTGACCAGGCGAATGCCAACGCGCCGTCGAAGCGCACGACGCAGTATTTCGAGATGTTCGCGCAACCGCGGCGATCTACCACGATGGCTGGTATGCCGCCACGACGCCGCCCGCCGCGCCCTGGCTCATGGGAACGACCAAGCTGCCCGAGGTCAACGACTACAAGTGGGAACTCTACAACCTCACCGAAGACTTCTCGCAAAACAACGACCTGGCGGCCAAGAATCCCGACAAGCTGCAAGGAGCTGCAGGCGTTGTTCCTGACGGAGGCGGCGAAATACAACGTCTTCCCGATTGGACAACTCGCTCCTCCCGCGCCTCGCTTACGCCGCGGCCGAGCGCGACCGCCGGGCGAACTGTTTTCACCTACATCGGGTGAGAATGCCGGCATTCCCGTCGGCAATGCTCCCAGCATTTTGAACAAGGACTACACCATCACCGCCGAGGTGACCATTCCCGAAGGCGGCGCCGAGGACATGATCGTGACGCTGGGCGGCCGCTTCGGCGGCTACGGCCTCTACCTGCTCAAAGGCAAGCCGGTCTTCGTCTACAACCTCGCTCGATCTGAAGCGCTACCGCTGGGAGGGTGGCGTGGGAGGCGACGACTGTGTTGGGCCGTGCGCTCAAGCCGGGCAAGCACACGATCGTGTTCGACTTCAAATACGACGGGCCCGGCCCCGGCAAGGGCGGCACCGGGCGTGCTCACGGTTGATGGCAAGGAGTTGGCTCGCAAGACGATCCCGCACACGATTCCGATGCTCATGTCCATCGATGAGACCTTCGACGTCGGGATCGATACCCGCACGGCGGTGGACGACAGCTACAAGCTGCCGTTCCGCTTCACCGGGACGATCGACAAGCTGACCTTCAAACTCGGCCCGTACGCAGATGACGGCGGCGGAAGACAAGGCCATGAAGGAAGCGCTCTCGCCCGGAGCGAGTGGACTCAAGCAAGGAGAACGATCCGCGGGAAATGAAAGTCCATCCGCAGTAAAGCATTTTCGCACTGGTGCGGCATCGGCTCGATCGCCCTCGGCGTGCTTCGGCGGTGCTGACGCTTCCCGCCAGTGGCGGGCAGCGCCGGTGGTCGTGATCGGGTTCACTCGCTTTACGGTCGCCGGGATCGTCGCGATCGTCCGCCTTGGACTGAAGACCGGGGCCTCGGCGGAAAGACCACGGGCTCATCCTGGGCATCGTCACCGTATTGGCGGGAATCGCGGTCATCGCCCCACCCGCTCGGCCTGGCGTTTCTCACCCTGCTGCTGGTGGGCTACTTCGTGGCGGAGGCGTCTGGAAGATCGTCGTCTCGCCCGCGCTGCAAGCCCGCCGAGCTGGATATGGGTTGTTGGCGAGCGGCGTGCTGCCCTTGCTTTCTCCCGGGTTTGTTGATCTGGAGCGGAAATGGCCCGTGTCCGGCGGCTGCGGGCCGTGGGCCTGCTGGTGGGCGTCAATCTGCTGGGCACCGGCTGGCGTTGGTCACCTGGCCTCGGCACTGGGCAAGTCACTCGTGCCTTGAGGCGCGTCGGGCCAGCGTGGCCCTGGGCGCCGCGTGCGCGCTCGTCCGCCGCTTGCGCACGGGCAGCTGACCGACGCGGACCTGCAGAAGCGCGTCGAACGGCGTGCTCGCGCTGATGGGCTACATGCTGACGCCGGACGTCACCACCGGCTCGCTCGGCATCTCCAACGCGGCGACGGGGAATCCCGACTTCGGCATGACCACGGCCGGCGGCGGCTTCACGGTGAGCAGGGAATTCCCGCTCTACCTCGAGGGCACCGCTGGGCTACAGCCGCTACGATCCGACTTTCGTCGCGAGCAACGGCCAGGCCCAGGGCTCGGTCGCGGCGAAGTGGGACGCGTACTCGGCGACCGGGGAATCGGGTGGGACTTTCCGATGGCCGAAGGAGCTGGTGTTCCGCCCGATCTTCAACTTCTCCTACGGCCGCGTCGACAGCCATGCATCGGCCGCGAGCCAGACCGGAGCGGGCGAGGAGTTCGACTTCCTCGCGAACGGCCGGCTCGACGCCTACGGCCTCGGCGGCTCGCTCGTGCTCGACTACGAGCGCTACCGGCCCGAGAACGAGATCGACGTCGAGCTGCGGTACACCAATATCTACCTGCGGAGCTTCGGCGGCAGCTCGACGGCGGTGCAGGGCAGCGCCGATTCCCAGAGCGTGAGCCTGTGGACCCGCTGGCGCGCGCCGACGGGCATGACCCTGCTCGAGCGGCCGCTCCGCTACGTGCTCGAGTTCGCCCACACGACCTTCCTCGGCGACCTCGACGGCGTCCTCGGGTTCAACTACCTGAGCTCGCGTCGGCACGGGCCTCGAGCTCGACTCGAGCGCCTACGACGTCGGCGTGACGCGCACGCGCCTGATGGCCCGGTACAAGGTTGGCGAGCACGTCAGGGGATGGTCGGTCGGACTGGCGGTCAGTTTCTGAGCGGCAATGATCCGGGAACGCACCGGGAAGCGCGCCGCCGGCGAATGCACAGAACGCAACCGACAGGACCGCGGCACGCGCCAAAGCGAAGCTCGATGTGAGTTTCATATTCTTCTCGCTCCCGCTCAAAACCCGATGCCCACCCCGAGATACGGCCCGTAGGCAGCCATCTTCCAGACGAAGCCGTTCTTCGTCGTAGTCCTGGTAGATATAGCGATAACCGGCCTTCGCCGAGACATGCTCGGAGAACTGCCAGTTGACGCCGGCGATGGCCTGATACGGTGAAGTCGGAGCCGACGCCAGATCCGCCGGACGTCGCCGTAGAGCATCACGGACCAGTGTTGTGCGAACGGCACGGTGACCCGCACTCCGATCACCGGATCCCACCAGCTCTGACTCGCGCTCAGGCTGCGCGTGCCCCCCAGGAGAGGCCCCCAGTGGTCGCGACGAGGTTCAAGTCCAGGTCGAGCTGGGTGTAGCGCCCTGCCACGATCAGGTCGGTCGGCACTCCGCCGCCGAGTCGGTAGGCGGCCGACAGCTGATACATCTGCATCGTCGTGGTGACGTCGAGGTCGCCCGTTGCGCTTCCGATCCCGCCAGGTCCCTGCCAGGAACGCGCGCCCTGATCTCTCAGCTTGAAATAGAGGCCGTCTAGGATGATCCCCCAGCGACCTCGCCGCACTTCCGAGCGTGCCCATGAAGCCCGCGTCCAGGTTCTGGAGGATGTCGCCGAATCCCGCGTTGACATCCGCCTGACACCTGCTGCACGCCGGTCGAACCGTGGAGACCCGAGGCAAAGAGGTAGGGCGTGAGCTCCACCTGCCATCGGTCCTCGTCCGCATCGGCGGCGTACACCGGCATGATGGAAGCAGCCGCCAGCGTCAACACGCAGCCGCCCAAATGGTGTGCAGCAGTCGCTTTTCATACCTTCCTCTCCATGCTGCCCCCGCTCTTTGCGGATCGTGCGTGCCCTATTCGTTTCCGGATCTGCGGTGATCGGCCTCGAAGCTGGCAGCGAGCTCTTGGCGCACGAGGTAGACTCGCGGCCAGCCGTCTTTGCAATGGGGCCAAACCATGCGACATTTCGACATGCACCGGAACACTGCTGATTGCGGCCGCGTTGCTGCTGGTGCAGGGCTGCGCGACGCCGCGCCTGCCGGCGGTGCCGCCCGAGTCGACGTCGAAAGCCGAGATTCCGGGCATGACGGGCGTGCGTTATGTCGGGCGGCGGCGACATGACCGAGCTCAGCAAAGTCGTGCTCGAGAAGCTGCGCGAGGAACAGGCTCTCCTGGCGAAGCAGGGACGCAAGGGGCCTCTGCCTCCCGCGATTTTCCTGGCGATTTCCGGCGGCGGCGACAACGGCGCGTACACGGCGGGACTGCTCAACGGCTGGACGGCCGCCGGAACGCGGCCCGAGTTCAAGCTCGTCACCGGCATCAGCACCGGCGCGCTGATCGCGCCGTTCGCCTTTCTCGGGCCGAAGTACGACGCGACGCTCGAAGCAGGTCTACACCACCATTTCGCCGAAAGACGTGCTCGATCCGCGCAACGTCGTCAGGGGCGTCCTGGCCGACGCGATGGCGGACAACGCACCGCTGCGGCAAGCTGACGCTCAAATCCGTGAACGAGGACCTGCTGAAAGAGGTCGCCGCGGAGTACGCGAAGGGCCGCTTTCTGCTGATCGCCACCGCCGACCTGGATGCGCGCCGCCCGCTCATCTGGGACATGGGGAAAATCGCGAGCTACGGAGGTCCCAAGGCACTGGACCTGTTCGTGAGCGTCATGATCGCTTCGGCTTCCATTCCGGTGGGCTTCCCGCCGACGATGATCGACGTGGAGGTCGACGGCAAGCCCTACCAGGAGATGCACGTGGACGGCGGCGTCATGGCGCAGGTGTTCGCTTATCCCGTCGGCGATCCGCATCAAGGAAGAGGCGGCGGCAGCCGGTGTCACCCGCGAGCGCAGGCTCTACGTGATCAGGAACGCCAGGCAGGACCCGGACTGGGCGCAGGTCGAGCGCAAGACGCTGAGCATCGCCGGGCGCGCGGTCGCCTCGTTGATCCACACCCAGGGCATCGGCGACCTCTACCGCATCTACGCCACCGCCCAGCGCGACGGCGTGGATTTCAACCTGACGTTCATCCCGTCCACCTTCAACTACCCCCACAAGGAAGAGTTCGACAACGAGTACATGCGCAAGCTGTACGACGTGGGCTACGACTTCGCGGCGAAGGGCTCGCCGTGGGCCAAGGTGCCGCCCGGATTCGCGCCACCGACGGCTGCGGGGAAATAGCGGGTGCAACGCTGGAGGAATTGCTCCTCCGGCTACTGAAGGTCGTCTTGTGAAGCGGCAGTGATCCGAACGTTATCCCGCCGCCCTCGCCTGCGCGCGCGGCTTCTCCGCGGCGATCGGCAGCGGCACGGCGCGCTTGAGCCGCGCCGACAGGTCGAACGCCTTGGTGAGCATCAGCCGGTTGTGCGCCTCGGCGGCGGTCGCGTGCTGCGTCGTGCAGGCCCAGCGACACGCGGTTCAGCCACTGCTCGGTCTCCTCGCGCATCGGCCCGCGCAGCTCGCCGAGCGCCATGTCCCCGGGCGGATAGCTGCCCATGAAGTCCACGCGCCGCGCCGCGTCGGGCGCGTAGCCCTCCCCTTGCGCCTTGTTCGTCGCGAGCACGATGTCGCGGTGCGTGTCGTCGATGGTCAGCACGCCCTCGGTGCCGACGATGCCGACCTCGCAGGCTGTAGACCGCGCCCGGCCACACCTCGGGCAGCGCCCACGAGATCGAGGCGTGGTAGAGGCTGCCGTCCTCGAAGACGATCACGCCCGCGGTGGCGTCGATGCCGCCGCAGATCGGCCCCAGCGCCTTGTCGACCGAGCGCGCGTAGACCTCGACCGGCTTCTTCGCCTCCATCATCCACATGACGACGTCGAGCGCGTGCGTGCCCGAGATCACCATCGGCGAGATCGAGGACGGATCGTCGGTGCGCTCGTAGTTGTCGAGCGCGACCAGGCGGTTCATGAAGGCGCGCGAGGTGACCAGCGTCACGTCGCCCAGCGCGCCGGTGCGCACCTTCTCCTTCGCCGCGAGCCAGCGCCGGCGGAAGCGCTGCGTGTAGCCGACCACGGCGTCGACGCCCGACTTCTGGATCGCCGCGAGCACGCGCTCGGAATCGGCGAGGTCGGTCGCGAGCGGCTTTTCGATCAGCAGCGGAAGCTTGCGCTCGACCGCCGCGAGGATGGGCTCGACGTGCAGGTGCTCGTCGGTGGCGATGATCGCCGCGGTGACCTCCGGGCGCGCGAGCAGCTCGCGGTAGTCGGCGGTGACGAAATCGGCGCCGACCTTGGCCGCGACTCGCTTCGCGCGGTCGGGCTTGATCTCGGCGAGGCCGATGAAATCGACCTGCGGATGCCGCGCCGCGACCTCGCCGCGGAACAGGCCGACGCGTCCCGCCCCGATGATGGCGAGACCGATGCGCTTGGGGTTTTTCTTTGGCATGAGTACTAGACCTCAAAGACTCATCACCGCGGTGCGATCGCGATCTCATTAGGCACGGTCGGTGCCGGGTGATGAGTCTCTTGAGGGTCAGGTTTCGTGACTCGTAGTGACATCACGCCGCCGCGCGCACCGATTTCGACGCGGCGATGCCGACCGACACCGCCTCGTTGCGCTCGGCCGACAGGTCGGCCGCCATGTAGATCTCCATCACCATGCGCGCGTGCTCGGGCGTCACCATCACCGGCCGGTCGTACGCAACCGCCTCGAGGAAGTGGACGGTCTCGGCCGCCATCGGCCCGGCGTAGGTGTGCTCGACGCGCTCGCCGGGCATGGTCGACATCGGCAGCTGCATGCCCTTCGCTCATGGTGTTCAGGATCACGTCGCGGTGGCTGTCGTCGACGAACAGGGCGCCCTCGGTCCCGATCATCTCGATCCAGGTGGTCGAGAAGTTCGGGTAGCCCGGCGGCAGGCTCCAGCCGCCGCCGACGACGAACGACAAGGCCGCTGTCCATGGTCACCGCGATCCACTGGCGTGTCCGGGATCGGCTGGCCGCTCGCCTCCTGCATGGCGCCGAAGTTCTGCCTGCGAATACACGCGCACCGGCTTCGCCGGCTCCAGGCACCACAGCACGAAGTCGAGGTCGTGGGTCGCACTCCATCGCCGCGGGCGAGAGCTTCACCCGGCCGCTGATCTTCTTGCCCAGGCCCCGCGTGATGTGCCGCGACACGAGCGCGCTCACCGGCTTGCCGATGGTGCCGTTGCGGATCGACTGCCGCACGTAGGCGAACTTCGGGATTGAAGCGCTGCGAGTAGCCGATGGTGAACTTCGAGCCGGTGCTTGCGCGCGAGCGCGATCAGCTCGTCGGCCTCGGCGAGCTCCATCGCGATCGGCTTCTCCAGGAACACGTGCTTGCCCGCCGCGAGGCAGTCGCGCGCCATCGGATAGTGCGTGGTCTCGGGCGTGGCCGAGATGTACACCGCCTCGATCTCCGGGTTCTTCGAGCAGCTCGCGATAGTCGGCGACCGCGCTCTTCGCCCCGGTCGCCTTGGCGACCTCGGCGAGGCGCTCGGGCCGGATCTCCGCGAGATGCAGGCTCTTCGTGAGGGGATGGGCGGCGCAGGTCTCGGCGCGGATGCCGCCGCACCAGCCCGTGCCGATGATCGCTACGCCGATCTGCTTCATGGGACCTCCAGCATCGCCGCCTCGCAATCTTGCAGTATTATCGCCTGATCTTGAGCAGTCGGGCAGCCGTCTCCCCATGATCTTCTGCTTGTCCGCGCGCGGAAAGCCGCGGCACGCTGTTGATCAGGCCGACCGGGTCCTCCTCGCCCATGTCGAAGGGATAGTCCGTCCCGAGAAGCACCTGCTGCGGCCCGAACTTGTCGATCAGGTTGCGCAGCATCTCGGGATCGAAAGTGATGGTGTCGAAGTAGAATTTCTTCAGGTAGCTCGTGGGCGCCTTCTTGATGATCGTGCGGCAATCGGGCGCGCGCGCCAGCGCGTGGTCCATCCGCGCCCAGTAGTGCCCGAGAAACCCTCCGGCGTGCGGCAGGACGATCTTGAGGCCCGGGTGCCGCTCCATGACGCCGCCGAAAATGAGGTGGCTGGTGCCGACGGTGGTGTCGAGCGGGATTGCCGATCAGGTTGTTGAGAGTAGTGGTCCATGAGGCGCTCGCCCTGGGTGAAGCCGATCGGGTGCATGAAAATCACGATGTCGAGCTCGCGCGCCTTGGCGAAGAAGCGGTCGAGGTTGAGCGCGGGGTCGGTGAGCTCGCGCCCGGCGACGTTGGGATTGATCTCCACGCCGCGCAGGCCGAGCTGCTTCACGCAGCGCTCGAGCTCGGCCGACGGCCAGCTCGACGTTCTGCAGCGGCACCGTGCCCAGAGCCGACGAAGCGGTCCGGCCAGGTCGCGACGATCTCGGCGAGCCGGTCGTTGATCATGCGCGACACCTCGAGGCCCAGGCCGGGCTCGGCCCAGTAGTAGGTCTGCTGCGGCGCCGGGCGACACCGCCTGGATGTCGACGCCCATGCGTGTCCATGTCCGCGAGGCGCAGCTCGATCGTCGAGAGCTTCGGGCCGCGGTCCTGCATCTGCTTGACGTTGACCTCGCGCGTGAGCGCGTTCGCGAACTTGATCTGCGGCTCGTACTGCGCCGGGTTCAGGTGCGCCATCTTCGCCGCCGCGTCGCTTGTTCAGGTAATGGCAATGGATGTCGACCCGCAGGCTGCGGCCCTTCCTGTCGCGCACGACGGCTTGCGCGTGCTTTTTCGACCGCGAGGCCTTCGACGCGCCCTTGCGCGAGGCCGCCATCGCCGGGTGGATAGTGGCCCGGCTGGCTCGCAGCCCGGGGTGACGCAGGTGAACATCATGAGCGCTTCTCCAGTAAGGTTGAATCAGAAAACTCCAAGGTGCTGCGTGATCAGAGTCCTGGTCGCCGCGGACGCGATCCACGCCGCCGTGAAAGGCGACCCGGCCGGTGTTGAGAATGACGACATCGTCGGCGAGGTCGAGCGCGAGCTTCACGTTCTGCTCGACCAGCAGGATCGACTGGCCCTCCGCCTTCAGCCGCGCGATGGTGCGGCCCACCTCGGCGACGATCAGCGGCGCCAGGCCCTCCGGAGGGCTCGTCCATGAGC
>ERZ1370068.8937-contig-7753_pt1 | contig 12238 bp, 25 predicted proteins | sample MGYA00561227_ERZ1370068 | MGnify/ENA primary metagenome ERZ1370068 (study PRJEB38410, sample SAMEA6850437) | metagenome | study: Metagenomic assessment of the ecological functions of the soil: analysis of the soil microbiota associated with the...
TCCAATCTTGTCTCGGTTTGAAAAGTTGAGGCCCCTCGGGCCCGGCTGTCGTTCTCTCAACCGGTTTTGCCGCCGTTTCTGGAGCACATTGAGATTCGGAATCTCAGGATTGGAGACGCCGCAGTTGACATCTCACTTGAACGTCATGCGAAGGATGTCGGCATCAACACACTTCGGCGAGAAGGCAAAGTCGGGATTGTTGTCACGAAATAGTCGGACGAGGCGCCTATTTTTATGATGCATGATGATTGTTTCATCGAGACATCCTGTCCTCGATGGACAAGATGTTCCCTCCACACACAATCGCCTTATGTGACTGTGACTTGTGTTTCGCCCGCCACGCAGCCGTATCCAACGAGTCCGCTTGTCTGTCGATGTCCCTACCCGATGATCTGACTCGCGGCGATGAAGCCGCATGTCTGTATGCATTGTAAGCATTGACAGTTATCCAATGCGGAAGTTTCGTTCTGGTGAAGCGGTCTGAGTCTTGCAATTTGTCAGAGCATCACAAGAGTGGGTTTGTGTAGTACTGAAGAAACCATTTGACATTGGTGTACAGAAAGAGAGGTCCATGAAAGAGATCAATCGCTCTCAGTCAATTGCGTTTCACGATGTGCAGAGTGAGAAGCTCATCGGAGGATTGCCTGTACTGCATGATTTTGGAAGGTCCACATTGTGCTCATTGTGGGAGCCCTCGATATTTCCTAGTCTTTCGCGTTAGCGGAGACGGCCGGAACGGGAATACTTGCGGGTCGATGCAGCCGTTGCCGCAACCCCAGAGAATTGAAAGCGAGCGAAATCGAACAGAGACACGATGCCCTGAATTGAACAACCTCAGAGAAGAACAAGGGAGGATACGGTCGTGACCGAGGGAACACGCTGCACTGGGGATAGGCACGACGGCCTTTTTCGCCGGTCTCATTGCGGGAATCGGTGCCGGCTTGTTACTGGCGCCCCAATCGGGAGCACGGACACGACGTCAACTTGAAAATCTGGCGAAGGATCTGCAGGAAGATACGAGTCATATGCTGGGCAACACCAAGACATCAATTGGCAATGTCATTGAACAGGGTAAGAGCCTCGTAGGGTAAAGGACCACAAGATTACGATGTCGGAATATCCGGCAGAGCGCGGGAGGCGGTGTGGTGCGCATGTAGGAAAATATTCTTTGCCTCCGGCTATGCACGACATGAATGAACGCCCAGTCCAGCAGGACCTGACTCGCCAGAGATAGTGCGGTCTTCATCAAGGAGAAAAAGCCTATGCAATGTCAACGCTGTCGCGGCTACCTCATCAACGATCATTTCATCGACATTCTGAATGTTAGCGGCGAAATGAATTTTACAGGTTGGCGTTGTCTGAATTGCGGAGATATCAACCGACCCAGTCATTGTACGCCATCACCAGATAGCACCGAGCGCTCCTGCGAAATCGAAGCGGCGCTGGTGGGCGGTCACCCTCATGCAGTCCGGCTCGTGAACAAGCAGAAAGATGGCGGCGACGACCTTTCGGACGATTCCGTACCTTCTCCTGTTAAAAGATCGCATGTCCAAGTCCCTAGGTGCGGCACCGGTTACTGTTCACGCAACATCTTCAAGAATCTTTGCGACGGCTCATTGATCTATAGCAAAGAGTTCGGATTGGCGAAGAGGGCGTGATGGTGAGCGCATCCACAGAAGGAAGGAGGACCGTGATGTCCAATTTGACTTGTGGTGTCAAATCGCGAACCCTACGAGCATAACTCGGTCGACGGCGGTGTGGTCTGTCAGCATACAGATGGAGGATTAGTTTCCGCTTTGGACCCGGTCTTGAGACGTATCGGCGGCACATGGGTCGCTTGGGGTAGCGGAGACGCCGACCAGGAGGTGACAGGCCAAGTCGATGGCAGTTCTTGTGCCTCCCGAATCTGCCGGCCTATCGATTGCGACGAGTCTGGTTAGAGGCTGCGGCGGTCAAAAATGGTGGCCAGGGTTACGCCAACCAAGTCCTGTGGCCACTGTGCCATGTCACACTGGATCGGGTTTCTTATCGCAAGGCGTTCTGGGCCGGCTACCAGGCGCTGAACCGCTGCCTTCGCCGCGACAGTGTTGGACGAGTTAGACAAGCACCCTGCTACCGTGTGGGTGCATGATTACCACCTTGCGCTTCTTCCGGCGTTGATCAGGAACGCCTCTCCCAACACCACGATCTGCCACTTCTGGCATGTTCCCTGGCCGGGACCGGATGTCCTCCGCATCCTGCCGGAACGCCGAGAGTTGCTCGAAGGTCTATTGGCAGCCGATTGTCTCACATTCCAGACGATGTCCTCGGCGACAGCATTTGCAAATTGTGTGACGGAGTTCCTGGATGCTTCAGTTTCCATCGATCCCTTGAAGGCGCTTGTGCTCTACCGTGGGCGTAAGACAAAAATCACAGCACGTGCGATCAGCGTGCACTTTAACCTGTTTTCCGATCTTGCACAATCGGGGAGGTCGAAGACCTCATGGCTCGGACACGGCGACGTCTGGGCGTTCCACGCGGGTTAAGAATCGGACTCGGTGTCGATCGTCTTGATTACACTAAAGGTCTGATGAAGCGTCTGTGGGCATTACAGGATTTTTTCAATCGATACCCAACGTATCACGGGAGGTTCACCTTCGTTCAGGTGGCCATCCCGACTCGAAACAATGTGGAAGTCTATCGCCAATATCGGGAACTCATCAGAAAGACCGTGATGGAGATCAATGCGCGGTTCGAGGTGCCGGCGAAAGGAAAAACAAGGGATGGAAGCCGATTGAAGTATATCGAAGGGCGCGTGACCCCGCCCACACTTGTGGCGTACTACCGGATGGCTGACCTGACACTCGTCAGTTCGGTGTATGACGGGATGAACCTCGTGGCCAAGGAATATGTGGCTTCTCAGATCGATGAAACCGGTGTGCTTGTCGTGAGTCACCTGGCCGGAGCCGCGGAAGAACTGAGCGGGGCGCTGGTTGTGAATCCGTACGACCAGGAAGAAATGGCCGATTCGATCGGACGAGCGTTGGAGATGCCGGAGAACGAACGAAGAGAACGGATGCGGCAGATGCGCCTTCATCTTAGCACGCATGACATTTATCACTGGGCCGAGAGTTGTTTGCGCGATGTTGATATTGAAGTCGGTCTGCTGCAGAGCGTGCCGGCATGAACCCGTGGTATCGCTTCAAGCCTCTCCTCGGACAATTCCGATGGCTTGCGCGATCCGAGTCTCTAAGTCCGATGTGCACGTGGACGTCCGATGTTGGCGCGCTCAAACCAGCTCAGGCTGAGCACCCTGGTGGAGAGACACCGAGGACACTTGTCGGCTGGAGCGACAAGCGAGTCAATCCTGAGAGATCTTCGACGGCAGTGTTGGACTACAACCGTTTATCTCGAAGGGAAGTCGCGTCATCGGTGCAACTGAATATTGCTCAGGGTCGCAAATTTGTAGATCAATCCTCCATGAGGGACCGCCTGAAGCGCATGTATCCCTCGTCATGCTTTTTCAACAACCGAGGAGGCTGTCGATGATATCTCTTCCCAAATTCGTTGGTGTTTTAGCTTGCGGGTTCCTCGCTATGCCTGGGACTTTCCGCAGCCGCGCAGGCAGATACTACGGCTTCGACCGCAGGACAGACTGAAAACTGACCGGTCTGATCGGAGGCATGGAGGTCAGGAGGCTGGGGAAAAGCACATTGAGGGATAGGGAGGGCGGCCAGTCAAGAGGGGGCAAGACAATTACGGGAGAAGTATTGCGCGTTGAAGGCAATGACTGCGTCATCAAGGGTCAGGACGGCAAAGGAGGTGCAGTTGCATATCGACCTCGCCACCATCAAGGCGAGAAACATCGAGCCGGGTGAACGTATTGAGGCGACGGTGGATGACCAGGAATCACGCGCTCTCGATTCTCTCGGCCCAAGCGTTCACGGATCGACAGAAATGACAAAGAGTAGATCGAGAGATGGATGGGTACTGGTGGTGTCGGAGATATGCGCCGTGGAATGTCACGCTGCGCGATTAGTTTCTGAGAGCCTTGAGTACGAGAGGACAGGAAATACCTCAGCCCTTCCATCTCCCATGGGTGTGACAGACTACGATCGAGTCAAAGAGCGAGGGCTTCTAGACTCGCAGCAAGCGAAGAGATCAAGTTCTTTTATGCCAATGTTGCATCATTCCATCATGGAGGAATTTCATGGCTATCATTATGGCTCGTTCGAGTTTGATAGGTTTCATAGTGATATGCGCGCTTGCCCTAGGCAGCCAGGCAAAGGCGGAAGAATGGAAGATGGAACAGGGCGGAACAGAGCCAGGCAAAGTCGTGCTCGCGCATGCGCGGCAGGAGTTTGCCCCGCTGACACAATCGTTGAACGCCGGTATCTTCAACCGACGTGGGCTCCTTGGTCAATTTCTAGGGGATGTATAGCCTCAACAAGTGGTTCTTGCTCGGGATGATGTTGGAGTGGGAACGCCATTCCATGAATCTAGGAAGGGTCCGGTCTGGACTTGGGCCATCAAGACACCGTGTTCAGTGCTGCCGACGGTGGAAGTCCGTCCGGTCAAATTCGGCCCGGTCAGTCTCCTTACGCCAATATGAGCTTCGGCGTAAACGTGAATAGCTTCAGGGAAAACAGCTCGGCATCCGAATCAGCCCTGAGCAACACGCTTTGCCTGGCGACTCGGCTGGGGCGCCGACTACATGAGCTCCACCGAACCAGTTCGCGCTGAACACAGAAATGGCCTATAAGCGTCAATGACGGACATGCGACGGTAGGTGGAGGTGTCACCAACGATTGGAACGCTTCGTCCTTCGGATTTCTCTTCGGTGCAAAGATGTTCTTCTAGCTTTCACGAAATGTTCCTTTCTCAACAAGGCAGGATGTCCGGAGTGAGCAGACATCCTGCTTTTCATTTGTGCGGTCATCTTAGGGTGGCCCAATGCGCTGCCGGAATGGTGGGCGTGCGGTTGATGCATCACTCTAAGCGCCGCACGTTTCTCCACTGATCGTGACCGTTCCCCTGGTCGTCGAGTGTCAACAGGACTGGCATCGCTCTGTACCATCATATCTATTCCACTCACTGGCGACGAAATGGCGGTCACCGGCCTGTGATGTGATCGATGGGGGTGGAGTCCAGGAAAACAAACTGGTGCACTGCCGACTTGGCCCAAGGTGTTGAGAGCGATTACAAGAATATTCTCGAATTTTGACGAAAGAAATCCTGCAAACCCTAGCATGATCTTCGGGACAGAGGCTTGTGATTATGGAAGCAACGTCGTAACCAAGATGCCGATCCCTACGATTCCCTAGTATATATAGAAGTGCATCAACTAGCGAACGCATATCCCTCATGGCAGTGACCTCCTGTATACGAATTACTATCTTGAGATTTTTCCTTTGTGAACCTAGTGATATTCCCTAGGTTTAAAGAAAAGTGTCGTACGAGGCTGGGAAGCAGCGAGCAGTCTCCACATGGTGGAGGGGTTACCAAAGATACGTCGGGAAACGTTGCAGCTGGGGTGACAGGCTCTCAGAGCCGGCGCAATCCATATGTGCGCGTGAATAACGCTCTGCGGGGACGAACTCCATAGAGAGATCCCTAGCTTCTCAGGAAGGAAAACCTGCGAGGGTAAAAAAGATCACAGACTTCAATGCTTGCTTCGCGATGCCGACGTGCTTAGTCAAACACACGGTACAACCTGCCCATATAAATAGGCGTGGCAGCACACTCCGCCTTCTCACGACGTCCCTTTCTCTTTCAGTTGTAGGTCATGCTGGTTGCCATTCGAGCTGAACTGGGGGATTCCTAGTAGTTCACGCGGCTGCACGGGAAGCATGTTAGGTACAGGACTCACATCTTGCCTTGTCCTGACTTCACGCTTGTTAAGAATGACAGAAGGAGGTTGAGAATGGCTGCTGAAGCAATATTCGCTCAGATAACTCATGAAGCGTCGTCCACTTCGAGGACCAAGACGACAATGCTTCACGTTTGTTGTGTCTGCAAAGCTCGTGCTCGATGAGACCAGACCTTCCCTTGATGAGGCGCGCTGGATTACGCAGCGGACGCTTCAGATGACACATGGCGTGAATCCAGCCGATTGCCTTCTCACTCACACGTACTGTCCGGTGTGTTACACGCATGTCATGGGTAGCATCCGCGAGTGCTCTAGCTTTCATGCGAGAGCACTATGAAAAAGTTCCAGTCACGGAAGGATCACCACGAAGCCTTTGCGGTAGCCGTTTGAACAATCGAAGAAACACAGGAGGTGGCACATGAAAATGGGAGGCGCCTACGACGTCAAGCCGTTCGACTTACATGGGCTGGTCGGTATTTCCGACCGAACACTCGAGATGCATCTCAAGCTCTATGAAGGATATGTTCATGGCGCGAATCAGCTGACGGCAGAGATTGGAGAAATGCTCAAAGATGGCTGGATTGATCATGAAGAAATGCCTGCCTATTCTGAGCTGACACGCCGCTTAGGGTTTGAATACAACGGAATGATCTTGCACGAATATTACTTTTGAGAATTTACAGAAGGGCGGAGCCATAAAGCCCGACCGAGGCTCGGCGTTTGTGAAAGCGGCGGAAGACAATTTCGGGACCTACGACATGGTGGAAATTGGATTTTTCCAGCGTGGGGAAAATGCGAGGAGTGGGCTGGGCCATGTGTTATTTGGATCCACACAATGGCCGACTTTCCAACCACTGGGTCAGTCTTCATGAGCAGGGGCACGTGGTCGGGTTCATTCCGATCCTTGTCATGGATGTGTGGGAACACGCGTATCTCCTCGATTACAAACCTGCAGAAAGGGCGTCCTATATTGAGGCGTTTTTCGCGAACGTCGATTGGAGGCGTGTGGAGAGGCGGTTGCAGTTCGGCGAGCCGGCTTTGCAAGAAGCTGCCCGAGGAAGGGAAGACCGCCTGGGGCGATTCGTGATCGGCAGAATAAAAAACGGAGAACTCTCCGACAGGGAGGAATCGTGACATTAGCTCCATCGACGACGGGACAATCTGACGCAAGAGTGTCGCGCAGTTCTAGAAGAGAGGAGCGCTCAACAAAGTCGTCGGGTGATGTGCCAGCTCATCGCTTCGGTAGCGTCGACGAGAACACAGTGTTGCGTGTCAGTGATCTGGCTAATACCACCGTCGGAGAATTTACAGCCACGGGTACGGTTGCACGAAAATTCGACCATACATTCGTACCCTAAGGGAGGCATCATGAATCAATCTTATTCAAAGGAAGATAGTCGGTGTTGGGATGTGTGTCGTGACAGTTGTCGCATCCCCGATGCCGTTGGCTGCGTGGCATCAGAAAGGACCCTCGGTCTCCAGCACAGACGTTCCGATTGTCATGGTCCTTAATGAGGATCAACTCAAAGGTAAATGGAAACAATCCAAGGGTGAACTGAAAAAGAAATGGGGCAACTTTACGGACGACGACATCCTGTATATCGAGGGGAGTCGCGACAAGCTTTGAAGGGAAAATTCAAGAACGCTACGGAGATCGGAAGGGTGAAGTGAGGAAATGGATCGATGAGTGGTTCGAACAGGACAAGGCTTCGCATAACATCACGCCATAATCCAATCAGAAATGTATTAGAAGGTGCATTGATCCACTGCAGTTTTAGCGATGTCACCTCGGATCTTGTCTCGACAATTTCTATCCAAGGAGGTGTGATCATGCTGCACTGGGCCGTAACATTTCTCATCATTGGGCTGGTCGCAGCGCTCTTGGGGGTCACTGGAGTCGCTGGTACGGCGACCTACATCGCCTATGTGCTGTTCGTCATTTTCGTCATCTTCGCCATCGTGAGTCTCGTCATGGGCAAGCGGCCTCCTGCATAACAAGAGGGACGTGACGCCAGGTTCTTTGACAAGCCGAGGGGCGACCTCCTCCTCACCATTAGCCCGGCTCATTTCGACCCTCCCGCAGCCCTTAGACGGAGAGGTGGGAGTTGCTAGGTCGTGCGGGACTTTAGACGGCGAACAGCCGTTTGAATCGTGGAATACAGTTCACTCCCAATCGTTTCCTTCGGCAAGAACCCTGCGGCCCCGGCAGCCAGCATGGAGTCGGATACATGCGAATCGGTTTGAATGGACAACCCAATCACAACGATCGCGGGGTGTTCTTTCAAAATCCGCCTGGTAGATTCAGCCCCGTTCCAACCAGGCATATGCATGTCCATAATAACGACGTCGGGCATCAGCGTGCCGGCTAATTGAAGCGCTTGTTCTCTCCGGTCGAAGCCTCTCCGACCACTGCCAAGTCGTCATACGCTCTTAAAATAGAGCACAAGCCTTCTCGAACCATTTGGTGATCGTCGACGATCAGCACCCGAAGCGGAGTCATGACATTCGGCTCGCGGGGCGAAGGGGGCACCAAGTCCGGCTCGAAGGGTTCGCCGAGACGCCACGTTCTCGAAGGGGATTCACTACTTCGCCATCAATGCGTTCGCTGGACGCTCTCACAGGCAGATGGAGCGACGCAACCGTTCCCTTTCCCGGTACCGATTGCAGATCGAAGCTCCCACCGAGTGCCGTCATTCGTTCCCAGAATACTCAACAGGCCGAACCGATCGGAATGGTCTTCGCTGAGTCGTGACACATCGAAGCCGCATCCCTGATCCGACACGGTGATGGACAAGACATTCTGGGCATACTGCATGGAAACGGATGCGCGATTGATTTTTCCATGTTTGAGCACGTTGAACAATAATTCGCGAATCGAGTGGAACAGCAGCACCGCATCCGCCTCAGGCAAAGGCAGCTCGGGTGCGTCGATGTCAATCTCGACGTTCAGTACCGCTTGCCTACGCATCTGATCCCCCAGCCATCGGATGGCGGCGCCCAGCCCGCTCTCGTACAGAGCCTGAGGTGTCAGCTCGGACACCAGCGACCGAGTGTAGTCGAGCGATTGATGGAGCAACTGATCGACACCTCTGAAGAGTCTTCCGCACTTCAGGATCGTGATCCTGTGTCGCAGCAGCTGAGCCACCTTCATGCGACTCACCACAAGTATCTGGGCCAAATAGTCGTGCAGCTCCATCGCAAGCCGGCGCCGCTCCGTCTGTTCAGCGACCGTCAAGTCTGTTGCGAGGGCACGGAGCCTGGCAGTAAGACGTCGATAGCTGCTGGGGTTCGTTCACTTGACCCGCTCTTCGAGCGTGCCGGTCAACTGGCGAAGTTGATCTTCGATCTGCTTGCGCTCGGAGAGTTCACGGGCCAGCGCGCTATTCGCGAACCTCGAGTTCGGCTGTTCTCTCAACGATCCCGCCTTTCCAGCTCCTGGTTGAGGAGCCGCAGATCTTCCTGCGCTTCGGCGTATTGGGAGCGTAACTGCCGTTTTCCAGCACATGGCGCACCGCCTCACCCACAGCGGGCCATCCGGTCCTTGAGGATATAGTCGGACGCGCCGTTGCGCATCAGTCCCACGAGCCTCTCTCGTCCCCGATGGCGTGGGACACGACGATGAAGGGAATCGCCAGCCGGCAATTCGTGCAGACAGCTGCAATGCATCCGTCGAGCTGAACTGCGGCATGACATGGTCTGAAATAATGACGTCCGGCGGATCTTGGAGCCAGGCGATTCATGAATTCCGCCTGCGTATCACGACCCGCTGCCACTCAGGGTCGTAGCCGCTTTTCCGCAGATTCTCGGACGGTCAATTCGGCGTCCAACGGATCGTCTTCAACGATTAAGACGCGTAAGTCGGCCATACGCGTTTAGCCTCCGTCTCTAACATATTCACTGGGGACCACCGGCCTTTCTCCTCACAGAGTTAGTCTCCGGCGGAATTTGATTCAGCCCCATCCAATACAGACTCACTTGCCGAATTGCATCGGTGAATTGAGAAAAGTCGAGTGGCTTGACGACATAACTATTCGACACCGAGATTGTAACGTATCGGTCAGATCGCGTTCTTCCCTGGAAGACGTGAGAACCACGACGGGAATGTTCTTGGTGCGCGGGTCCGATTTACACCGTTGCAAAACCTCAGTGCCGTCGACTTTTGGGAGTTTGAGGTCGAGCAGAATCAATCGGGTATTCGAGCAGACCGACCTGCCCGGCGTACCTCCCCGTGTTGAAGAGGCATTCCAATGCCTCTCCTCACCGTCCCGCACTACATGAACCCTGTTCGCCAAATCATATTTCCGAAATGCCCGCAATGTGATTTCCACATCTTCGGGACTGTCTTCGATCAACAAAATCTCCATCCCGTTCCTCACGCGATGGCCTTTCGGAGAGACACAAAGAATGTGGCACCCTCGTCCTACCTTGCCTTCGGCCCATACCCGCCCATCACTGGCGTTGGACAATGCGCTGGACGACGGCCAATCCTACTCCGGTGCCGTCGAAATCCTCTCTTCCGATGCAACCGTTGGAACACGCCGAACAACTTGTGCGCATATAGCCATGTTGAACCCAATGCCGTTGTCCTTGACATAGTAGATCACCGACTCTGCGCTCGCGTCATCCGGCATCCATCCAACTTCGATCCTGGTCTCTTTCCGATTCTTGGTGTACTTGAAGGCGTTGGTGAGCAAATTGATCCAGACGAGTTTCAGGAACCGCCGGTCTCCCTGGCAAGAGGGCAAGTCCCCAATGGTCAGATCAATCTGCCGGCCTTCCTGCATGATCCTCAAATCGTCCGCCGCTTCCCGCGCCAAGTCCGCCATCTTGACCAAAGCGGAAACTCATGCCCTGCCGGCCCAGTTTGGAAAATTCCAGCAGATCGTCGATCAGTTCGCCTGCCTGACCAACCGCTTTCGGACGATGATGCTAAGCTGCGCCGCGCTTCGTCGTTCAAGAGAGCGCCATGTTCTTCTTCCACTGATGCGGCTGAAGGCATCGATGGTGCGCAGCGGCGCCCGTAAGTCGTGCGAGAACCGAACTAGGAAAATCCTTCCAGCTCCTTGTTGGCTTCGGCCAGCGCCACCGCCTGTTTCTTCAAGGCGTCGTTCACCGTCGTCAAGGTGCGATCGCGCTCCCGCAGCGCCTCTTCCACGCGTTTCTGCTCGCGTGATATTCCGAGCGATTTTCGAGGCTCCGATAGATCTTGCCATGCAGGTCGATCAGAGGCGATACGGTCAGCGAGATGGGGAACTCGGTTCCGTCTTTCTCAGCGCGGATCGTTTCACGTATTGCTCGATCGATTCGCCTCGCCTGATCCGCTCGAGAATGCCCGGTTCTTCATCGTGCCGATCCGGCAGGAATGAGCCGACTCACCGGTTGTCCGATCATTTCCTCCGCCGTATACCCGAACAACCGTTCCGCTGCCCCGTTCCAACTCGTCACGATGCCCTGCAAATTCTTGCTGACGATCGCGTCCTCAGAAGACATCGCAATCGCCGCCAAATGTGCCGCAGCACGCTCCGCCTGCTTGCGGTTCACGTAATGTCCACCAGCATATTGATGGCACCGATGACCACTACCTTGAGCGTTCAGCATCGGTTCCGGATGCGGCAGCACATGGCGCCTTCGTGCCGTCGGGTCCGTTCGATGACGATCTCTTCGCCGCGAACTGCCCGCGCCTTCACGTAATGCGACGGCCATCGGGACATTCATCCAAAGGCAACGGGGTGCCGTCCGGCCGATAGATCTTCCACGATCCGCACCACAAGTCCTTGCCGACTTCCGGGTCGCGCCCCCACAAGGCGACCGCAGCTTGGTTGTAGAGCGTAATGCGGCCCCGCTCGTCGGTGGTGTACACGGCAGCGGGAAGGGCTATGAATGAGTTCCCGATAACGAGCTTCGCTGAGACGCAACGCATCTTCGGTCTTGAATGCGCTGGGTAATGTCGCGCGCGATGCACGAGATACCGACGACTTTCCGTCCTGGATCTCCGGTGTCGCCGCTGATGAATAGATCGCGGCGCTCGCCGGTGACGGTGACGAAGGCTGTATCAATCGCGAAGCCCTGGCGGCAAAGGCGGCGCGGAATGCCATGTCTCACCGATTTCCTCGCTGATCGGCGCGCAGAGGTCCAGAAGGGGATGGTCTTGAGCTCCTCGAGTGTGCGAGCGATGAGCCGGAGCGCGGCGGGATTGGCCGCCTTGAAGCGCTCGTCGGCGTCCAAGGAAAAGATCGCGTCGAGGCTGCCGTCGAAGAGGGGACGGTATCGCTCGCCGGTCTCGTGCAGGGCGGCGCTGGCTATCTGCAGCGCTTGCGTGCGTTCAGCCACGCGCTGCTCGAGCGTGTCATCTAGCAATACGTAACTGAACGCGCCAAAGCGAAGTATTAC
>ERZ1370068.5936-contig-4940_pt1 | contig 12231 bp, 10 predicted proteins | sample MGYA00561227_ERZ1370068 | MGnify/ENA primary metagenome ERZ1370068 (study PRJEB38410, sample SAMEA6850437) | metagenome | study: Metagenomic assessment of the ecological functions of the soil: analysis of the soil microbiota associated with the...
GCCAGCTACTTGACTTCTACCTTGCCACCGACTCCTCGATTGCGGCCTTGATCTTGTCCGCCTCGTCGCGGGTGATGCCTTCCTGACGGCCTTGGGCGACGCGTCGACGAGATCCTTGGCCTCCTTGAGGCCGAGGCCGGTCAGCTCGCGGACGACCTTGATGACCGGGATCTTGTTCGGGCCGATCTCGGTCAGGGTCGCGGTGAACTCGGTCTGCTCCTCGGGGCGGCGGCAGCTCCGGTCGAGCCGCCACCGGCAGGCCGGGGCCGCGGCAGCGGCAGCCGGTGCCGCGGCGGTGACGCCGTAGCGCTCTTCGAACTTCTTGATGAACTCGGACAGCTCGAGGACGGTCATCTTGTCGATGGCGTCGAGCAGGTCGTCCTGGGACGTGGCGGTTGCCATTGGTGTCTCTCCTTGATCGGTGTCTGGTGGTCGGATGGTTGGTTCGGTGAGGGTGGCGTCTAGGCGCCTTCGGCCTTGGCCTTCTGCCTCGGCGACCTGCGCGAGGGCATAGCCCAGGTTGCGCAGCGGCGCGGCGAACAGGCTCGGCCAGCGTGGCGACCGGTGCCTGCATCCCGCCGGCCAGCTTGGCCAGCAGGACCTCGCGCGACGGCAGGGCCGGCGAGACGCGTGACGGCGTCGCGCGTCGATCGCCTTGTCGCCGAGGACGGCGCCGGTGATCCGCACGATCTTGTTGTACGGACGGGTCGCGTCGAGGACGGCCTTGGCGGTCCCGGCTTCGTCGGTGCCGAACGCGATGGCGGTCGGGCCGATCAGCAGCGGGCTCAGAGCCTCGCCGACCGAGTCCTCGGCGGCGATGCGCATCAGCCGGTTCTTGACGACGCGGTACGTGACGTCCTGCTTGCGCAGGGCGCGCCGGATCTCGGCGATCTCCTTCACCTTGAGGCCGCGGTACTCGGACACGATCAGCGTCCGGCTGTTCGCGAGTTCCTCGCGCAGCTCGGCGACCGTCGCTCGCTTGGCCTCCGTGGGCATGGGGCCCTCCTTCGCTTCGGCACGCGACCGGCGTGCGGCGGTGGGCGCCCGACCGTGCTGGTCGAGCGGCCCCTGCGACGGTCCTCGGTCGCCTCTCACTGGAGGTCGACCCCGACTCGCAGGAGCGCGGCCCACCCGGAGGGTGTGCGGCGCCGATCTGCCTCGGCGTGCTCGTCGTCGTCCCCGGTCACTGACCCTCGCGGGTGGCGTCCGGTCCGGTCCGACGGATCAAGCCCTGTACGTCGACCTTCGGCGGCGCGCGATGGGCGCAGGCTGCGGTCCGGCTGTCCGTCGAGCGGGCTGTTCGCCTGCTCGTCGGCCGTATTGTGTCAGATGACGCGCCTCTCGGCCGTCATCGCGTCTGGTGCGCCGGCGGCCCGCCGGCGATGGGTCAGGCCGCGGCGGCCGGCCGAGGACGCCCGGCACGTCGACCCGGATGCCCGGGCCCATGGTGCTCGCGATCGTGAGGCCTTGAGGTACTGGCCCTTGGCGCCCGCCGGCTTGGCGCGGTTGATCGCGTCGACCGAGGTCGCGAGGTTCTCGAGCGAGCGCGTCGCGGCTCGAAGCTGCTCTTGCCGACCGCGACGTGGACGATGCCGGCCTTGTCGACCTTGTACTCGACGCGGCCGCCCTTGACCTCCTTGATCGCCCGCTCGAGGTCGAAGGTGATGGTCCCGGCCTTCGGGGTTCGGCATCAGGCCGCGCCGGCCGAGGATCTTGCCGAGCTTGCCGACGAGGCCCATCGAGTCGGGCGTCGCGAGCGCGACGTCGAACTCGAGCCAGCCGGCCTCGATCTTCTTGACCAGGTCCTCGCCGCCGACCTCGTCGGCGCCGGCCTGAGCGCCTCCTGGGCCTTCTCGCCCTGGGCGAAGACCGCGACGCGGACGATCTTGCCGGTCGCCGTGCGGGAGGACGACCGTGCCGCGGACCATCTGGTCGGCGTGGCGGGGTCGACCCCGAGCCGCAGGTGCGCCTCGACCGATCGCGTCGAAGCGCGACGACGGTGGTCTGCCTTGACGAGCTCGGCCGCCTCGAGCGGGCGGTAGAGCCGCTCGCGGTCGACGAGCTTCGCCGCCTCGAGGTACTTCTTGCCGTGCGTGCCATGTGCGAATCCTCCTGGCGGTCGGGTCGCGACCCGACCTCCCCCGTTCACGTCCGTGTCTCCGCGGCCCGGGTGGAGCGTGACGAGATCGGATCTAGCGGGCGGCTAGTTGACGACCTCGATGCCCATGCTGCGGGCGGTGCCTTCGATCTGGCGCGCGCGGCGTCGACGTCGTTGGCGTTGAGGTCGGCCATCTTGATGGCGGCGATCTCGCGGACCTGGTCCGTGGTGACCCGGCCCGACGGTCTCGCGCTTGGCGGTCGCCGCGCCCTTCTCGACGCCGGCCGCCTTGCGCAGCAGGTCGGCGGCGGGCGGGGTCTTGAGGATGAACGAGAACGAGCGGTCCTCGAAGATCGTGATCTGGGCCGGGATGATCTGGCCGGACTTGTCGGCCGTCTTCTCGTTGTAGGACTTCGTGAACTCGACGATGTTGATGCCGTGCGGGCCCAGCGCGGTGCCGACGGGCGGGGCGGGGCGTCGCCTTGCCGGCCGGCAGCTGCAGGGTCAGCACGATGCGGATCTTCTTGGCCACGGGGTCGTTTCAGCGGGCTCAGCCTGGTCGCTCAGAGTTTCTCGACTTGCAGGAAGTCGAGCTCGACCGGCGTCTCGCGGCCGAAGATGCTCACCAGGACCTTGACCTTGTTGCGCTCGGGGTTGACCTCGTCGACCGTGCCGATGAACTCGGCGAACGGCCCGTCGGTCACCCGGACGCTCTGGCCCTTGGTGAAGGCGACGCGGTACTTGGGCGTCTCGACGCCCATGTGCCGCGAGGATCTGCTTGACCTCGTTCTCGTCGAGCGGGATGGGCTCGCTGCGGACGCCCGGGATGTTGGCGCCGCCGACGAAGCTGGTGACGCCCGGCGTGTTGCGGACGACGAACCAGCTGTCGGGGTCGAGGATCATCTCGACGAGGACGTAGCCCGGGTAGACCTTCTTCTGGACGGTGTGGCGCTGGCCCTGGCGGATCTCGATCTCGTCCTCCATCGGGACGAGGACCTGGAAGATCTTGTCCTCCATGCCCATCGACTCGATGCGGTGCTCGAGGTTGGCCTTGACCTTGTTCTCGTAGCCCGAGTACGTGTGGATGACGTACCAGCGCTTCTCGGGCGCGCGCGTCTCGATGCGTCAGTCTCGGTCATCGTTCGCTGCCCCTAGCTCGCTGATGGCACGGCCGATGATGCGCTGGAAGACGATGTCGAGGACGGTGATATAGAGCCCGATCGACGAAGCTGATCGCGAAGACCAGCACGGTCAGGTTGCGGACCTGCTCGCGCGTCGGCCAGGAGACCTTGCGGAGCTCGGAGCACGACTTCATCGAAGTAGCGGCGGAAGCGGGTCACGTCGGTCGGTTCTTCTCTCAGGCTACGGGCAGTGGAGAGTGGCAGGGGCGATAGGACTCGAACCTACAACCGCTGGTTTTGGAGACCAGTGCTCTGCCAATTGAGCTACACCCCTGCGGTGTCGGATGGCTACTTGGCCTCGCGGTGCAGTGTATGCCGTCGGCATCGTGGGCAGTATTTCTGAGCTCGATCCGGTTCGGATCGTTCTTCTTGTTCTTGCGCGTCGTGTACGTCCGCTCCTTGCACTCGGTGCAGGCGAGCTGGATCGTGGGACGCGCTTCGACTCTGGCCATCTCGTCCCTACTCGGTGATGCGTGACGATGGCGCCGGCGCCGACGGTCCGGCCGCCCTCGCGGATGGCGAAGCGCTGGCCGACCTCGAGGGCGATCGGGGTGATCAGCTCGACGGTCATCTCGACGTTGTCGCCGGGCATGATCATCTCGGCCCCGTCGGGCAGCCCGATGGCCCCGGTCACGTCGGTCGTGCGCAGGTAGAACTGGGGCCGGTAGCCGTTGTAGAAGGGCGTGTGCCGGCCGCCCTCCTCCTTGGTCAGGACGTAGACCTGGGCGCGTGAACTTGGTGTGGGGCTTGACCGAGCCGGCTTGGCCAGGACCTGGCCGCGCTCGATCTCCTCGCGCTCGATGCCCCGGATGAGGCAGCCCACGTTGTCGCCGGCGCGGCCCTCGTCGAGCAGCTTCTTGAACATCTCGACGCCGGTGACGACGATCTTGCGGGTGGGCTTGACGCCGACCAGCTCGACCTCGTCGCCGACCTTGACGATGCCGCGCTCGATGCGGCCGGTGGCGACCGTGCCCCGGCCCTTGATGCCGAACACGTCCTCGACCGGCATCAGGAACGGCTTGTCGACCGCCCGCTCGGGGGTCGGGATGTAGCGAGTCGACCGCGTCCATCAGCTCCTGGATGGGCGCGTAGGCCGGGTCGGCCGGGTCGTCGCGCGGCCTCGAGCGCCTTGAGCGCCGCAGCCGCGGATGACCGGGATGTCGTCGCCCGGGAAGTTGTACTTGCTGAGCAGCTCGCGGACCTCGAGCTCGACGAGGTCGAGCAGCTCGGGGTCGTCGACCATGTCGACCTTGTTGAGGAAGACCACGATGTAGGGGACCTCGACCTGGCGGGCCAGCAGGATGTGCTCGCGGGTCTGGGGCATCGGGCCCGTCGGTGGCGGCCACGACCAGGATGGCGCCGTCCATCTGGGCGGCCCCGGTGATCATGTTCTTGATGTAGTCGGCGTGGCCCGGGCAGTCGACGTGGGCGTAGTGGCGGGCGTCGGTCTCGTACTCGACGTGGGCGATGGCGATGGTGATGCCCCGCTCGCGCTCCTCGGGCGCGTTGTCGATCGAGTCGAAGGCGCGGTACTCGGCCTCGCCCTTCAGGGCCAGGTACTTGGTGATCGCCGCGGTCAGCGACGTCTTGCCGTGGTCGATGTGGCCGATCGTGCCGATGTTCACGTGCGGCTTGGTGCGCTCGAACTTCTTCTTGGCCACGTGACCGTGTTACTCCATTCGACGCGGCTATCGCCGCTACGGACCGGGACTCCTCGACCGGCCGAGCCGGCGTGGTGGAGCCCACAATCGGACTCGAACCGATGACCTCTTCCTTACCAAGGAAGTGCTCTGCCAGCTGAGCTATGTGGGCCCGGGAGCTAGCGCGAGAGATATCGAGATGTGGTGGGCCGGGAGGGATTCGAACCCCCATGCCTTTCGGACCTGGTCTACAGCCAGGCGAGCCGCCGTTGCTCAACCGACCCACTGTGGCGACGGCGCCGGGTCGAGACTGCGGACCCGTGGTGGACCCGGCCACCGATGTATGTGCGCTGGAGCCGACGACGGGACTCGAACCCGGAACCTGCGGTTTACAAAACCGCTGCTCTACCAATTGAGCTACGTCGGCGCGACGGGCAGGGCCATACCGCAGATGACCCGTTCCGGCGCCGGGGAATGATATGGCCCGCCCGCCGGGCCGGTCAAGCGCGACCAGCTGCGGGCCGATGGGCGCGCCTGGCGAGCTTCGGACGCGCTCGCGGCGGGTGATCGCGGCCCCGGTCGAGCCGTCAGTCGCCGCCGGCAGGCTTCGCGGCGGCTGGTCGTCGGCGGCGGCGCTGGGCCACGGCGTCGCGGCGGCCTTGGCACTGCGTGCCTTCGGCTTCGCGGTCGCGTCGTGGGCGCGGCAGTCGCCGTGGCCTTGCCGGTCGCGGCGGCACTTCGTCCTCGTCGCCGCTTCGGCGGTCGCCGTGGCCTTGGCGGCTTCGCGGTCCGACTTCGGCTTCGTCGGCGTCTTGGGCCCCGCGGGCTTCGTCCGTCGGATCGGCAGCAGCGCGTCGGCTTCGATCGGCGGTGGCGTCGCCGGTCGTCGCCTCAGCGGCCGTCTCGGCCGATTCGCGAGCCGCGGCGGCCGCCTTGTCGACCGGTCGCTTCGGCACGCCTGGACTCACGTCGGTGCCGGCGGCGTCGGCTGTCGGCTCGTCCGCGGCATCGGCTCCAGTCCGCGATCGGCCGCGCTCGGCGGGGCGGCGACGCCGCGCCGTCCGGATCCCGCTGGGCGACGCGCCTCGAACAGGCAGGATCGACCCGGCCACGGCCGGCGTTGAGCGAGCCGATCGCACCGCGCATCGGGATCCGCATGAAGAGGTCGCGCGCGGCGTCGCACGGCCGGCGCCGAGGCCCTGGCCCTCGCTGCCGACGACGATCGCGAGCGGGCCGCGCAGGTCGGTCTGTCGAGCGGTCAGCGGCGCGTCCGCCTCGGCGCCGGCGACCCGCAGGCCGTGGACGTGCGAAGGTCGGCCAGGGCGCCCGGCGAGGTCGTCGCACCGGGCACAGCAGGAGAGTGCTCGATCGCGCCCGCGGAGGCCTTGACCGCCGACGGCGTAGAGCGGCGCCTGACGGTGCGTCGGGAAGAGCACGCCGTGGACGCCGGCCGCCTCGGCGCTGCCGGAGCAGCGTCCCGACGTTCTGCGGATCCTCGAGCGAGTCGAGGACGAGCACGAACGGCGGCTCGCCGCGCTCGGCCGCCCGCGGCGAGGATGTCCTCGATGCGTCGCCGGCACCGGACGCGGCTCGACGACGAGCGCCGATCCCTGGTGGCCGTCGAACCCGGCAAGCGCGGTCAGCGTGCCGCCCTCGACCTCGACGATCGGGATCGCGCAGGCTCTGTCGCGTGGAGGACCGAGCTTCTCGAGCGCCTGGCGGCGCTGCGGGACGACGAGCAGGCGATGGGCCGGCCGGCGGGCCACGAACGCCTCCTCGACCGGGCGGCGGCCCGCGATCAGCTCCTCGTCCTCGCCGAGGACGTCCGGCGGCGGCAAGGGCGGCCCGGGGCGTGACGGACGGGCGCTGCGGCGAGCCCGGCACTCGGGCGCGGACCCGGCGCGTCCGACCTCCACGGCCGCCGGCGCCGACGGGGCCGCCCTGGGCCGGGTCCGTGACGCGGTCAGGGCCGCGACCGCTGGTCGGGCGCCACGAGGTCCTCTGGCTGGCACCGGTCGCAGGCGGTACTACCGGGCCGCCGACGAGCCCGGTCAGGCCCGGACTCGTACGGGCGGATCGGGCGGACCGGTCGCATCGACCCGGTCGCCGTGCGGGCCGCGGCGGTCCGTGCCACGGCGCCCGTCCGGGCGGCTCGGACCGGCGGTCCCACCGCGGCGCGGAGGCCCGCGACGGGCGATAGCCACCCGGTCGGCGGTAGCCGCCGTGTCGCGGCGGCCCGTATCGGCGAGGCCGGGTCGTCTGGTCATGGCATGGTCGGTCCGGACCGCCGCCGCCCCGGCAGCGGGGTACGCGTCGTCCGCCGGACGGTCGCGGACCGGTCCGACGGCCCGCGGCGCGGTCGTAGCCCGGCGCGGTCGACCGGCGACGTCCGCGGGCCGCTCCCGGGCCCGGCGGCCTCGACCGGGCGGGCGGCCCGCCCCGACGGCGGACGCCCCGGCCGCCGACCGGCGAGCGTTCCGCCGTCCGGGTCCGCTGCCCTCCCCCGACCGCCGTCGGGCCAGGCGGATCGGCTCGTCGTCGCCGCGGCCGGTCAGCCACGGCCGCGTCTCCAGCTGCGCGCCAGCGCTGGCCGTCGCGCGTGTCCTCGACCGCGATCCCCGGCCCGAGGGCCGTCGCGCAGCCGGTCCGGCGCCGCCCAGTCCCGGCGCGCCGCGCGCGGCCGCCTCGCGTCGGCGAGCATGCGCGAGCGCGTCCGCGTCGAGGTCGTCCGCTGCGTCCGGCAGCACGCCGAGGACCTGGTCCAAGTCGCGGAGCGTGGCCAGGGCAGTTCGCCGCGTCGGCCGTCGAGAGCGATCCGGGCCTCGATCCGACGGTTGAGCTCGCGGACGAGGTCGAACAGCGCGGCGAGTCGCCGCCGAGACGTTCAGGTCGTCGTCGAGCGCCGCGCCGAACGCGGTCCGGCGCATGCGCGAGGATCGTCGGCAGGTCCGGGTCGTCCGGCCCGGTCCTCGCGGTACGCCTCGAGCGCGCGCGACGGCAGCGTCGAGCCGGTCGAGCGCCGCCGCCGGCCGCGGCCAGCGACTCGTCCGAGTAGTTGAGCCGCGGCGCGGTAGTGGACCGCGATCGAGCGCGTAGCGCAGCGCGCGCGGCGAGACGCCCGACGTCGAGCAGCTCGCCGACCCGGGCGATGTTCCCGGCCGACTTGGCCATCTTCGCGCCGCCCATCTGGAGGTGGGCGCAGTGCAGCCAGGTCCGGACGAACGGCTGGCCGGTCGCCGCCTCGCTCTGGGCGATCTCGTCCTCGTGGTGCGGGAAGATGAGGTCGACGCCGCCGGTGTGGATGTCGAACGACGGCCCGAGGTGGCGCCATGCTCATCGCCGAGCACTCGATGTGCCAGCCGGGCCGGCCCGGCCCGATCGCCGTCTCCCAGACTGGGCTCGCCCGGCTTCGGGCCCTTCCAGAGCGCGAAGTCGCGGACGTCGTCCTTGGCGTACTCGTCGGCTCTCGACCCGCTCGCCCGACCCGCAGCTGCTCGGGGTCGAGCCGCGCCAGCCGCCCGTACGCCGGCCACACGACGCGATCCGGAAGAAGATCGAGCCGTCGTCGGTCCGGTAGGCGTGGCCGCCTGTCGAGCAGCGTCTGCGATGAGCGCGGCCATCTGGTCGATGTGCTCGGTCGCGCGTGGCAGGACGTCGGGCGCGTCATGCGCAGCGTCCGGGCGTCCGCGAGGAAGCGCGCCGAGCGTAGCGGTCGGCGAGCTCGCCGATCGCCGATCGCCGGCGGCAGCGGCGCCGCGGATGATCTTGTCGTCGATGTCGGTGATGTTCATGACCCAGCGTGACCGCGTAGCCCGCGCCAGCGCAGGTGGCGGACCAGCAGGTCGGCGAAGAGGAACGAGCGGAAGTTGCCGACGTGGGCCGGGCCGTAGACGGTCGGGCCGCAGCGAGTAGATGCCGACGACGTCGCCGGCTCGAGCGGCTCGAGCGGTCGCGTCTCCCCGGTCAGCGTGTCCGGTGCAGGCGGACGCGTCACCGGGCCGCTCCGAGCGGTCGCGATCGCCACGCGCCGAGATCGACCGGCCCGCGCCCTCGTCACCGGCGAGGTTGCCGCTCGATGCCTTGACGTTGACCGCGCTCGCGTCGACGCCGAGCAGGCTCGGCGATCGCCGCGCGCATCGCCTCGAGGCTGCGCGGCCGAGGCGCGGCCGGGCGGCGACGATCGTGCAGGTCGACGCCGGCGACGGCCAGCCCCGCATCGGCCGGCGCCGATCCGGACCTCGGCCGACGAGCTCGCGCTGGCGATGCCGCGCCGGGCGTGCGACGTCCGCCGGGAACGAGCCGCCCGAGGTCGCCGAGGCCGCCGCCCCGAGCAGGCGCGTCGGCGACGGCGTGGAGCGCGACGTCGCCGTCCGAGTGGCCGTGGAGACGTGGTGCGCCCGCGATCGACGATCGCCGCCGAGCGCGAGCGGCTCGCCGGGACCGAACGGGTGGCTGGTCGTGGCCGATGCCGACCCGGGCCGGCGCGCGGCCGGCGAGCAGCGCGCTCGACCCGTCGCAGGTCGGCGGGCAGCGTCACCTTGAGGTTGCTCGGGTCGCCGGGGATCGCATGGACCGGGATTCTACAGGCCTCCAGCAGGGCGGCCTCGTCGGTGCAGTCTCCGGCCCGTCGGCCGGGTAGCCGCTCAGAGGCCGCGCGCAGCAGGCTCCGCCGGACCCCTGCGGCGTCTGCGCGGTGCCGAGCTCGGCGCGATCGACCGGTCGTCGACGACGCGCATCGCCATCGACCCGCTTGAGCGTCTCAGCGACCGGCACGACCGGGGATCGCCGCACCGTGACGCGGCCGTCGGCCCGGACTGCGACGAGCGCCGACCGGTCGACGGACAGCGGCCGTGCGCGCCGTCGTGGACGAGGACGACCCGTCGTCGAGCCCGGCGCCGGGCCCGATCGCGGTCCGGCGCGAGCGCCGCGCAGCCCGCGGCGACGGAGTCCTGGCGGCGCGTCGCCGCCGGCGACGACCGCCCGAACCCTGCCGGCAGCCAGGCGCGGCGCGCGAACTCGGCCGATCGCGCTCGGCTGCGGTCGACGACGACGATCGCTCGACCCCCGGCGCCGCGGTCGGCCGCAGCGAGCGTCCAGGCGAGGAGCGGCCGACCGCCGACGAGCGCGAGGCAGCTTGTCGATGCCGCCCATCCGGCTCGACGGCCGGCCGCGACGACGATCGCGTCCGGCCACCGGCCGCGATCGACGCCGTGCGGCATCCGTCGCCCGCGTGAGCCGGCGTCAATCGAGACGCGGCTGGGCGAAGATCATCCGCCCGGCGACCGTCTGGAGGACGCGGGTCACCGCGACGTCGACGTCGCTGGTCGATGTAGCCGGGCGCCGCCCTCGACGACGATCATCGTGCCGTCGTCGAGGAAGCCGACGCCCTGGCCGGCCTCCTTGCCCTCCTGGATGACCCGGACCCGGAGCTCCTCGCCGGGCAGGACCGGCCGGCTTCACCGCGTTCGCGAGCGAGTTGATGTTCATCACCCGGACGCCCTGGAGCTCGGCGACCCGGTTCGAGGTTGTAGTCGTTCGTCAGGATCGGCCGCGGCTGCGGCCCGGGCGAGCGCGACGAGCTTGGCGTCGACCTCGGCGACGTCGAGGACCGTCGTCCTCGACGATCTCGACCGGGCGTCGGTGAGTCCTTCTGCATGCCGAGCCAGGATCTCGAGGCCGCGCCGGCCGCGGTTGCGGCGGAGCGTGTCGGAGCTGTCGGCGATGTGCTGGAGCTCGTCGAGGCACGAACCGCGGGACGACAAGCGTGCCGTAGATGAAGCCCGATTCGACGATCTCGGCGATCCGGCCGTCGATGATCGCGCTCGTGTCGACGACGATGTGCGGCTCGCCGATGACCGTCCGGCCGCGGTCGTCGCGCGGCCGGGCGCCGGACGATCCCGACCGGCCTCGGCCGCGATCAGCGGAGTCCTCGCGCTTGCGCGACGGTCAGGCCGACATGCCGAGGCCGAGGACAGACCGAGACGCCCAGCGGCAGGAACCGTCCCGAACGGATCGGGCAGCCCGCTCAGCGGCAGGCCGAGCAGCAGGCCCATCAGGAGGCCGATCAGGAGGCCGATGATCGCGGTCACGAACTCCGCGGTCGAGAAGCTCCTCGACCTGGCGGAGGAGCCACGTGGCGGGCTCGACCGTGATGTACGGGCAGGATCGCCGAACCCGACGATCATCCAGGCCACGGTCCACAGCGCCACCAGCGCGCCGGCCGCGTCGAACTCGGCGGAACAGGCCTTGGCCGGTCGTCGCGAGGACGAGTCCGACGGAGCCTCCCAGCAGGGCACCCAGGACGCGGATGATCGGATCAACGGTTCCCCTCGGGGCTGGCATCGCCCGCGCCTCGCGCGCGGACATGACGGGCGTCAGCCTAGCATCGCCGCGACAGGTCTCGCCACGCGCGCCCGGGGCCGGCTGCGAGCGCCGCGGACGGCGTCGGCCGGAGCTGGCGACCACGATGATCTCCATCGCCGGACACGCCTTCAGTGGTCGATGCGCCCCGGCGCCGCGGGGCACGATCGCCCGTGCCGAACCCGAGCCGTGCAGCCTCGCGGAGGCGGTCGCTCGAGACCGGCGACCGGACGCACCTCGCCGAGCAGGCCCACCTCGCCTGATGGCGACCGTGCCAGCCGATCACGGGCCGATCCCGCAGGGACGAGGCGAGGGCCAGGGCGATCGGCAGGGTCCGGGCCGGGCTCCATCACCGACAGGCCCCCGGCAAGGTTGGCGTAGCACGTCATGGCCGGACAGCCCGATGCCGGCCCGCCGCCCGAGGACCGCGACCGGAGACTCAGCCGGTTGGGGTCGAGGCCGCTCGACGCGACGGACGGGCGCGCCCGAACCGCGCCGGGCGAGACCAAGGGCCTGCACCTGGACCAGCAGCGGCCGGCTGCCTCCATCGTCGGGCGATGACGCTGCCGGGCGCCGGCTCGTCGTGCTCGCGAGGAACGCGCGCGGCCCGGGTCGGTTACTCTCGGACGAGGCCGGCGTCGCGCATCTCGAAGACGCCGACCTCTTCGGTCAGATCCGAACCGGTTCCCCGGAGGCGCGCCGCAGCCGCAGCGCCGCAAGCGCTCACCCTCGAGGCTCTGACGACCGCGTCGACGGGGTGCTCGAGGGTCTTGGGTCCGGCGATCGAGCCGTCCTTCGTGACGTGGCCGGCGAGGGATGACCGCGGTGCCCTCGCCCCTTGCGCGAACTCCATCAGCCGGAGTGTCGCCTCGCGGACCTGGCTGCACGCTGCCGGCGGCACCGTCGAGGTCGTCGACCGATGGCACCATCTGGATCAGGATCCACGACGACC
>ERZ1370068.3239-contig-2356_pt1 | contig 12227 bp, 14 predicted proteins | sample MGYA00561227_ERZ1370068 | MGnify/ENA primary metagenome ERZ1370068 (study PRJEB38410, sample SAMEA6850437) | metagenome | study: Metagenomic assessment of the ecological functions of the soil: analysis of the soil microbiota associated with the...
CAAGTTACGTATTGCTAGGCCCTCGATGCAGGCGGCCGCCAGTTCGGGCGAGCTCAGCCGGCCGTCATAGCCCAGCGCCACGCTGCTGCCGCCCTTGCGGCGGACCATGCGTGCCGAAGGTGCCGGCCGATCGCGCGCGCGCATCGGCGACGTGCACCGTGCTGCCGACGATGCCGCGAATGTCGTACTCGCGCAGGATCGTAGGATCGAACTGTGCGCCGTCTGGCTCATGCAAATGCTCCGGATGGCGTGACTGTCAGTTGCGCGGCTGGGGGCCGGCCGACACCTCGTAGAGCGAAGCCCAGGCCGCGCATCTCCTCGGGATCGAAGATATTGCGCAGGTCGACGATGCGCGGCTGGCGCATCACCTCGCTTGATACGCCTCGGATCGAGGCCGCGGAACTCGTGCCACTCGGTGATCACGACCAGCACGTCGGCGCTCGACTGCCGCCTCGTAGGCGGTCTTGGCGAAGGCGATGCCGGGCAGCAGCTTGGCCGCCTCGGTCATGCCCTCGGGATCGAACGCCACGATCTTGGCGCCCGCCGCCTGCAGGGCCGGCACGATGTCGAGCGACGGCGCGTCGCGCATGTCGTCGGTGTTGGGCTTGAAGGTGAGGCCCAGCACGCCGACGGTCTAGCCGGCCACCGAGCCGCCGCAGAACGTCGATGACCTTGTCGGCCATGCGCTTCTTGCGCGCGTTGTTGACCTCGATCACCTGCTCGACGATCGTCTGCGGCGCGTCGGCCTCGCGCGCGGTGCAGCGCCAGCGCCAGCGTGTCCTTGGGAAAGCACGAGCCGCCGAAGCCCGGCCCGGGATGCAGGAACTTGCGGCCGATGCGGCCGTCGAGCCCGATGCCGCGCGCCACGTCATGCACGTCGGCGCCGACCTTCTCGCACAGATCGGCGATCTCGTTGATGAAGGTGATCTTGGTCGCGAGGAAGGCGTTGCCGGCGTACTTGGTGACTTCGGCGGTCTCGATGTTGGTGAACACCATCGGCGTCTGGATGCAGATTGAGCGGCCGGTAGACTGCGCGCCATCACGTCGCGCGCGCGCTCGCTGCTCGACGCCGATCACCACGCGGTCGGGCTTCATGAAGTCCTCGATCGCCGCGCCCTCGCGCAGGAACTCCGGATTGGACGCGACGTCGAACTCGGCGGCCGGCTGGCGTCTCGCGGATGATGCGCGCGACCTCGCGGCCGGTGCCGACCGGCACCGTCGACTTGGTGACCACCACGGTGTAGCCGCTGATCGCGTCGGCGATCTCGCGCGGCCGCGGCATAGACGTAGCTCAGGTCGGCATGGCCGTCGCCGCGCCGCGTCGGCGTGCCGACGGCGATGAACACCGCGTCGGCGCTCGCCGACCGCCTCGCCAGGCTCGGTCGCGAAGGCGAAGCCGGCCGGCCGCGCATGTTGTCGCGCGACCAGCTCGTCGAGGCCCGGCTCGTAGATCGGCATCTCGCCCTTGCGCAGGCGCGCGATCTTGCCGGCGTCCTTGTCGACGCAGACCACGTCGTGGCCGAACTGCGGCGAAGCAGGCGCCGGACACCAGGCCGACATAGCCCGAGCCGATCATGGCGATGCGCATCGCGTCAGCCTTTCAGCAGGCGCTCGAGCAAGCGCCCGCGTCTCCGCTCGCGCGTATCGGCGCGATGCAGCGCGACGGCGACGTTGGCCTCGAGGAAGCCGCATGCGGCTGCCGCAATCGTAGCGCCGGCCGGCGTAGCGCAGCGCATGGAACGGCTGCGTCGCCGATCATCTCTGGCCATGGCGTCGGTGAGCTGGATCTCGCCGCCGGCGCCGGTCTCGTGCCGGTCGAGATGGTCGAACACCTCGGGCAGCAGGACGTAGCGGCCGATCAGCGCCAGGGTCGACGGCGCTTCCGCCGGCTTGGGCTTCTCGACCAGGCCGGTGATCTCGGCCAGGCCGTCCTCCTCGGCCTTCACCGCGGCGATGCCGTAGCTCTTGGTCTGCTCGCGCGGCACGTCCATCACCGCGACCACGCTGCCGCCGGTCTTGCTCGTGCGCGGCGACGAGCTGCGCCGGTGCAGGTCGGCGAGCTCGATCGTCAGCTCGTCGGGCAGCAGCACGGCGAACGGCTCGTCGCCCGATCCAGTGGCGCGCGCACCACACGGCGTGGCCCAGGCCCAGCGGCTTCTGCTGGCGCGTGAAGATCGCGTTGCCCGGCTTGATGGTCGGCGTCCTGCGGTCTGCTTCAGCTCGCGCGTCTTGCCGCGCTGCTGCGAGCGTCGCCTCCAGCTCGTAGGCGCGAGTCGAAATGATCCTCGATGCGCGCCCTTGCTGCGGCCGGTGACGAAGACGAATTCCTCGATGCCGGCGGCCAGGCACTCCTCGACGGCGTACTGGATCAGCGGCCGGTCGACGACCGTCAGCATCTCCTTCGGCATCGCCTTGGTGGCAGGCAGAAAACGGGTACCGAAACCGGCCACCGGCAAAACGGCTTTACGGACGCGCTGCGCCATTCTTCATCGACCTCGTTCAGCGGGCGGATTGTATCGACAAATCAATGATTTGACAGAGTTACCGATGACAATCCGGGCCGGCTGATGCCACGCCGGCGCGGCTCTGCAAGGTCAGCCCCAAGCAGCACGTCCTTGGCCCGGTTGATGCGGGCGGCGAGATCGGCGCTGCCGCCGACGTCGGGATGCATGCGCTGGATCAGGCGCCGGTGCGCAGCCTTGATCTCCTCCGTCGGTGGCCCCTCGGCCAGGCCCAGCACCGCCAGCGCCTCGTCGCGGCGTCATGTCGGTGCGCGGCCCGGCGCGGCGGCGGCTGCTGCGCGCTGCGCCAGTCGCGCCCAGCCGACGGTCGAGATAGGATTCGAGCACGCGCAGCGAATCGGCGTCGGCCGCAGCATTCGGCGTGCAGCTCGAGCAGCTCGGCGTCGCCAGACCGTCGAGCGTGCGGCCGGCGAAGCGGCCCGACTGCACCGTGCCGCCGACATCGCCGGTGCCGTGATCGATCCAGGCCTCGCAGGAAGGCCGTGCGGACCTGCGGTGCGCTGCCCGGCGCCCGGCGAGCTGAAGCCGCCTGACGGGCGCGTTACGTAACGCACGCGCGATCAGCGCGGTGATCACCGATGCCGGCCAGGCCGAACAGCTCCGGCAGCAGGCCGGGCAGGAACCGCAGCGCCGAAGATCAGCAGGCCGCCGGTGCCGATGCCGCCGAGCACGACCAGGACGGAGCCGCAGCACGCGCGCCAGCGTCGACGGATTGGCGCGCAGGAACCAGGCGATGCCGAAGGCGACGACCGCCAGCAGGACGAGCGCCAGAGCAACGACCGGCATGGCTCACGGCGCGTGGTGAGGCCGGCGCCGTGGGCGCCGGCGCCGGCGCGGGCGATGCCCCGGCGGCCGGCGCCTGAGCTGCTGCTTGCTCTCTGGCGCTCGCGCTGGATCTGCGCCAGCGCTCGACATTGCGGTTGTGCTCGAGCAGCGTTGGCGGCGAAGGCGTGACCGCCCTGCCCGTCGGCCACGAAGTAGAGCGAGCGGTCGCGCGGCGCGGGATTGGTCGCCGCCACGATCGAGGCGCGGCCCGGATTGCAGATCGGCCCCGGCGGCAGGCCGGCGACCATGTAGGTGTTGTAGGGCGAGGTCGACTGCAGATCGGCGCGCGTCAGCTCGCGATTGAGCGGCGCCTTGCCGCCGGTCAGGCCGTAGATCGTCGTCGGGTCGCTCTCGAGCTTCATCCTGCGGCGCAGCCGGTTGATGAAGACCGCCGCCACCTTGGCGCGCTCGGCCGGGACCGCCGTCTCCTTCTCGATCGATCGAGGCGAGCACCAGCGCCTCGCGACGATTGGCCAGCGGCAGGCCGGCGGCGCGCTTTGCGCCAGGCCTCGTCCAGCGTCTTGTCCATCGCCTCCTTCATGCGCAGCAGCACGACCGTCGCGCGTGTCGTCGCGCGAATAGAAATAGGTCTCGGGCAGGAGGTCGCCTTCCTTGAGGTCGAGCGTGATCTCGCCCGCCAGCGCCTCGGTCTTGCGCACCAGCTCGACGACCTCCGCCGTCGTCATGCCCTCCGGCACGGTGAGCCGGCGCTGCACGACGCTTGCCCGACTGCAGGAGCTCGACCAGCGCCTGCATGGAGATATGCGCCGGGATCTCGTACTCGCCCGCCTTGATCGGCTTGGGCGTCGGGATCGATCATCAGCGCGACGCGGAACAGCCGCGCGGTGGGCGATGACGCCCTCCTCCTGCAGCACCTTGGCCATGGTCGCGGGACCCGCGCCGCGCGGGATCACGATGTTCTTGGTCTTGTCGAGCGGTCCCGGCGCCGTCAGCAGCGTGTTGCCGAGGAACAGCGCGCCGCCCATCAGGGTCGACGAACAGCGCGACGAAGAACAGGACCCAACGGAAATAGCTGAGCACGCCTCAGCCTCCGGCGATCAGACGGGGCCGAAGATCAACGACGCGTTGGTGCCGCCGAAGCCGAACGAGTTGCTGAGGGCATAGCGGACCTTGCGCTGCTTGGCCTGCTTGGGCACCAGATCGATGTCGCAGCCCTCGTCCGGCTCGTCGAGAGTTGAGCGTCGGCGGCACGGCCTGGTCGTTGATCGACTTGATGGAGTAGATCGCCTCGATCGCGCCGGCCGCGCCCAGCAGATGGCCGGTCGCCGACTTGGTCGACGACATCGACAGCTTGTAGGCGTCGTCGCCGAAGGTCCGCTTGACGGCGCCGAGCTCGATCACGTCGGCCATGGTCGACGTGCCGTGCGCGTTCACGTAGTCGATCTGGTCGGTGCCGAGCTTGGCGCGCTTCAGCGCCGCCTGCATGGCGCGCATCGCGCCGTCGCCGTCCTCGGACGGCGCCGGTGATGTGGTAGGCGTCGCCCGACAGGCCGTAGCCCACGATCTCGGCGTAGATCTTGGCGCCGCGCTTCTTGGCGTGCTCGTATTCCTCGAGCACGACGCAGCCCGCGCCCTCGCCCATCACGAAGCCGTCGCGCTCGCTTGTCCCACGGCCGCGACGCCTGGGTCGGCGTGTCGTTGAAGTCGGTCGACAGCGCCTTGCAGGCGTTGAAGCCGGCGATGCCGATGCGGCAGATCGCGGCCTCGGCGCCGCCCGCCACCATGACGTCGGCGTCGCTCCAGCTGGATCAGCCGCGCCGCGTCGCCCAGCGCGTGCGCGCCGGTGGCGCAGGCCGTCACCACGGAATGGTTCGGGCCCCTGAAGCCGTAGCTTGATCGAGACCTGGCCGGAGGCGAGGTTGATCAGCGCCGACGGGATGAAGAACGGGCTGACGCGGCGCGGTCCGCGCTCCTTCAGGATCAGCGACGTCTCGTAGATGGTCTGCAGGCCGCCGATGCCCGAGCCGATCATCACGCCGGTGCGGTTGCGGCCCTCGTCGTCCTGCGGCTTCCAGCCGGAATCCTCGACCGCCTGCTCGGCGGCCGCGATGCCGAAGATCAGGAACTTGTCGAGCTTGCGCTGGTCCTTGGGCGGCATGTAGGCGTCGACGTTGAAGTGGCCGTTCGCCTTGTCGCCCAGCGGCACCTCGCCCGCGATCTTGGTCGCGAGGTCGGACGTGTCGAAGGCCTGGATCGAGCGGATGCCCGACTCGGCGGCCATCAGGCGGCGCCAGTTGGTGTCGACGCCGTCGCCCAACGGCGTCACCATCCCCATGCCGGTTACGACGACTCGCCTCATCGTCCGCCTTCCTCTGCCGCAGGAGCGACGATCAGGACTTGGCGTTGCTCTTGATGAAGCCGATGGCGTCGCCGACGGTCTGGATCTTCTCGGCGGCGTCGTCGGGAATCTCGATGCCGAATTCCTCCTCGAACGCCATCACCAGTTCCGACGGTATCGAGGCTGTCGGCGCCCAGATCGTCGATGAACTTGGCATCTTCCTTCACCTGCGCCGCTTCGACGCCCAGATGCTCGACGACGATCTTCTTAACGCGCTCGGCAATGTCGCTCATTTTCTTGTCCTTCCCGTGTCTTCAAATACCTAGTTCGCCCAAGGGGATGGCGATTTCCGGCTCTTATACATAGCTGCCCTGCCATTGGCTAGCGCCGGAAAGCCCACAGAATCAGGCACTTGCAGCCCTGTCCCGTCAGATCATCGCCATCCCGCCGTTGATGTGCAGGGTCTGGCCGGTGACATAGGCCGCCTCGTCGCTCGCCAGATAGACCACGCCGGCCGCGATCTCGTCGGGCGTGCCCAGCCGGTCGGCCGGGCACGCGGCCGAGGATGCCCTTCTTCTGGTCGTCGGTCAGCGCGTCGGTCATCGGCGTGGCGATGAAGCCCGGCGCCACGCAGTTGACCGTGATGCTGCGCGAGGCGAGTTCCTGGGCCAGCGACTTGGACATGCCGATCAGGCCGGCCTTGGCGGCGGCATAGTTCGCCTGGCCGGGATTGCCGGTGACGCCCACGATCGAGGTGATGTTGATGACCCGGCCGAAGCGGCGGCGCATCATGCCGCGCATCGCCGCGCGGGTGAGCCGGAAGGTGCCGGTGAGGTTCACCTGCAGCACCTTCTCCCACTCCTCGTCCTTCATGCGCATCGAGATGTTGTCGCGCGTGATGCCGGCGTTGTTCACCAGGATGTCGAGCTTGCCCATCGCCGCCTCGGCCTCCTTGGCCAGGCGATCGATGTCGGCGGCATCGTCCATCTTGGCGGCAACGACATGCGCGCGCTCGCCGAGCGACGCCTTGAGCTGTTCCAGCGCCTCGGCGCGCGTGCCGGACAGCGTCACCGTGGCGCCCTGCCTGTGCAGCGCGCGGGCGATGGCGCCGCCGATGCCGCCCGGAGGCGCCGGTGACCAGCGCGCGCCTTTGCCGGTGAGATCGAACATCGCGTCTCCGCCGCGTCTCCTCCGAGGAGCGAGGCCGTCTTGCAGGAAGGCTTCGATGTCGGCGCGGCGTGTTGAGCGCCAGGCCGGTCATTTCCTTGTCGATGCGCTTGACCAGTCCCGACAGCACCTTGCCGGAGCCGCATTCGACCAGCGCCTCGACGCCCTGGCGATTTCATGTACTGCACGCTCTCGCGCCAACGCACGAGGCCGGTCACCTGTTCCACCAGCCGCTGCTTGATGGCGGCGGGCTCGGTGATCTCGGAGGCCAGCACGTTGGCGACCAGCGGCACCCGCGGCGTCGCCAGCGTCACGGTCTCCAGCGCCGCCTTCATGGCGTCGGCGGCGGGCTGCATCAGCGGGCAATGGAAGGGCGCGCTCACCGGCAGCAGCATGCCGCGCTTGCAGCCGCGCGCCTTGGCCGCCTCGATCGCGCGCTCGACGGCGGCCTTGTGGCCGCTCACCACGACCTGGCCGCCGCCATTGTCGTTGGCGACCGCGACGACCTCGCCCTGTGCCGCCTCCTTGCAGGCCTCCTGGGCTGGCTCGAGTTCGATGCCGAGCAGAGCCGCCATCGCGCCGACGCCGACCGGCACCGCCTTCTGCATCGACTGGCCGCGCAGCTTCAGAAGGCGCGCGGTGTCTGCGAGTTGCAGCGCGCCGGCCGCCGCCAGCGCCGAATATTCGCCGAGCGAATGGCCGGCGACATGGCTCGCCAGGCTGGTCAGCGGCTTGCCGCCGTCCTTCTCCAGGATCCGCACGACCGCCATGCTGACGGCCATCAGGGCCGGCTGGGCGTTTTCGGTCAGGACCAGGTCGGATCCGGGCCCTTCCGCATCAACTTCGACAGATTCTGCTTCAGCGCCTCGTCGACCTCGTGGAAGACGTCGCGGGCGGTGGCGAAGGCGCCCGCCAGGTCGGCACCCCATGCCGACGGCCTGGGATCCCTGTCCCGGAAAGACGAAAGCGCGACTCATGGGCCGATTTCCCCCGGTTTTGGCCTGAAGCGGGCTCCTCCATACCCCACTCAAGGCGTGGCCGGAACGCCTTGATTTCGGGGATTTGCCTGTATAACCGCCGCTCTTCGGGGCCTAAATCGGCCCCGATCTCCTTGCCGGCCAAGCATTCTGCGAAGCGGCCGGCTAGATCCAGGCGGTTGACGGTCGGCCATTTCCGGCACGACGAACTCCGGGTCGCTAACAGCCATAAGGAGCCGATCGTTACATGGCACTCTACGAAAACGTCTTCATTGCGCGTCAGGACGTCCCGACGACGCAGGTGGAGACCCTGACCAACCAGTTCGCCGAACTGGTCACCGGCCTGGGCGGCACCGTCTCCAAGAAGGAGTACTGGGGCCTGCGTTCGCTCACCTACCGCATCAAGAAGAACCGCAAGGGTCACTACACCCTGCTCAACATCGACGCCCCGTCGGCTGCCGTGAAGGAGCTGGAGCGCACGATGTCGATCAACGAAGACATCATCCGCTTCCTCACCGTGCGCGTCGACGCGCTCGAGGAAGGCCCTTCGGCCATCATGATGCGCAGCGCCGAGAAGTCCGATCGTCCGGGCGGCGATCGCGGCGACCGCTGGGGCGATCGTCCGCCGCGCCGCGAGCGTCCGCGCTTCGGCGATGACGGCGCCCGTCGCCGCCATCGTTCCGGGAGAAGAAGAATGAGCGCCCAACGCCGCCCCTTCACGCGCCGCCGCAAGAGCTGCCCGTTCTCCGGCGCCAACGCGCCCAAGATCGACTACAAGGACGTGCGCCTGCTGCAGCGCTTCGTCTCCGAGCGCGGCAAGATCGTGCCGAGCCGCATCTCGGCGGTGTCGTCCAAGAAGCAGCGCGAGCTCGCCCAGGCGATCAAGCGCGCGCGCTTCCTGGCGCTCCTGCCCTACCTCATCGCCTAGCCGGAGGACGCAGTCATGCCGATGAACGTCATCCTGCTGGAGCGCGTGCCCAAGCTCGGTCAGATGGGCGACGTTGTGAAGGTGAAGCCCGGCTTCGCCCGCAACTACCTGCTGCCGCAGAAGAAGGCCCTGCGCGCCACCAAGGACAACATCACCTACTTCGAGATCGCAGCGTAAGACGCTCGGAGGCCCAGAACCTCGAGCGCCGCCAGGAGGCCGAAGCGGTCGCCGGCAAGATGAGCGACCTCAAGGTCATCCTCATCCGCCAGGCGTCCGAGGCCGCTGCAGCTCTACGGTTCGGTGACCTCGCGCGACATCGCCGACGGCGCCGCCGCGGCGGGCGTCAAGATCGAGCGCGGCCAGGTCGAGCTCGACAAGCCGATCAAGACGCCTGGGCGCGCACAAGATCAAGGTCCACCTCCATCCGGAGGTCACGGTCGAGATCACGCGCGCTGGTCGCCCGCTCGCCCGACGAGGCCGAGTTCCTCGCCAAGGGCGGCACGCTGGTCGCCGAGACCGAGCGCGCGCCAGCTCGAGGCGGCGGAAGCCGCGCAGCGCGCCGCCGAGCAGGCCGCCGCCCTGTTCGAGGCCAAGCCCGCCGAGGCCAAGCCCGCCGAGGCGAGGCCGCCGAGGCGCCGGCCGAGGCCGAGGAAGCAGCCGGCCGAAAAGAAGTAGCACGCGTGCCGCAGGCACCGTGCAGGCCTCGCTCGACGCATGCCATCGCACCGCGGTGGCATGCGTTTTTCTTTGGGCCAGCTCTTCTGGGCCGATGCCCGTGATCTGGCGTCTCGGGCGCGTTGGCGGTGGCGGCCGCTGGTCGCGCTGCCGCTTGCTCGGCATGGCGTCGAGCCTGTTCACGCCGGCAAGGCGAGCTGTGGCGGCATCTCGCCGAGCACGCAGCTCGCCGACATCGTCGCCAACACGCGTCGTGCTGCTGGCTGGTGGTCGGCCTCGGCACGACGATCATCGGCACCGGCACGGCGTGGCTGGTCACGATGTGCCGCTTTCCCGGCAGCCGGCTGCTGCAATGGGCGCTGCTGCTGCCGCTGGTGCTGCCGACCTACATCATCGGCTATGCCTACGCCGACCTGCTGGCCTTCGCCGGCCCCGTGCAGGCGGCGCTGCGCGCAGCGACCGGCTGGAGCCGCGGCGACTACTGGTTTCCCGACCTCGGATCGGCCGGCGGCGTGGCGCTCCTGTTCACGCTGGTGCTCTATCCCCTACGTCTACCTCGCGGCGCGCGCCGCCTTCCTCGCCCAGTCGCAGCCGCTGATCGAGGCGAGCCGCATCCTGGGCCACGGTCCATGGCGGACCTTCCTGCGCGTCGGCATGCCGCTGGCGCCGCCCGGCCGATCGCCGCCGGCGTGGCGCTGGCGCTCCTCGAGGCGCTCGCCGATTTCGGCACCGTCCAGTATTACGGCGTGCAGACCTCACGACGGCGATCTATCGGACCTGGTACGGCCTCGGCAATCGCGAGGGCGCCGCGCAGATCGCGCTGGTCCTGATCGCCATCGCCGGCCTGCTGATCCTGCTCGAGCGCCACTCGCGCGGCCGCGCCCGCTTCCACGTCGCCGTCCAACCTGCGCCACCAGGCGCGATCCCGCCGCCCTCGCGCCGTGGCCGGCTGCCGCCGCCGCGCTGGCCTGCGCGCTGCCCGTCCTGCTGGGCTTCGTCGTGCCGACGCATCCACCTGGCCCAGCTCGCGCTGGCGCTCCGGGCGCACGCTCGTCGATCGGCGCTTCCTGCGCGACGCCGCCAACAGCCTGCGCGCTCGCCGCCATCGCCGCCGCCGGTCATCGTCGGCGCTGGCGTTGTTCCTGAGCTACGCCGGCCGCCTGGTGCGCCGGCGCGCGTTCAATCGCCTGATCGAGTTCGCCTCGCTGGGCTATGCCATCCCGGGCGCCGTCATCGCGGTCGGCATGCTGCTGCCGCTGGCCGCCGGCCGACCACGGCATCGACCGTGCTGAGCCGCAGCCTGTTCGGCATTGCCGAGCGGCCTGCTGCTGAGCGGCACGGCCTTCGCGCTTGCTGCTCGCCTACACGGTGCGCTTCCTGGCCGTGGGCATCGCCAACATCGCGCCCGGCCTCGCGGCCATCGATCCGGCGATGGACGCCAGCGCCCGCATGCTGGGCGCGCGGCCGCGCGAGGTGCTGCGCCGCATCCACCTGCCGCTGCTGCGCGGGCCGGTGCTGACGGCCGCCATCGTGGCCTTCGTCGAGGTGATGAAGGAACTGCCGGCGACGCTGCTGATCCGGCCGTTCAACCTCGACACGCTGGCCGTCGGCGTCTACCGCTTCGCCTCCGACGAGCGCCTGGCGCAGGCCGCCGTCGGCGCCGATCGTGATCGTCGCCGTCTCGCTGGCCCCGGTGATCCTGCTCAGCCGCGCGATCGCCGCCATCGACCGGGGCCGGCGGCCTACTTCCAGCCCGCCCGGTCCATGATCTTGAGCGCCTCGGCGTTGTTCTGCGCGAAGACGCGGGCGTTGAGCTGGTCTTCCTTGAAGGTGCCGAGCGACTTCAGCTCGGCCGACAGCTCGACGCCGGCCACCACCGGATACTCCGAGTTGCCCTCGGCGAAATAGCTGCTGCGCCGGCGGCGACATCGAGATATTCGAGGAACTTCACGCGCCGCCTCCTTGTTGCGGCGCATGGCTGCGCCACCGCGCCGCCGCTGATGTTGACGTGCGTGCCGCGGTTGGCCTGGTTGGGAACACCACGCCGACCTTGGCCGCGATCTCGCGGTCCTCCGGCTTCTTCGAGCGCATGAGGTTGGCGTAGTAATAGGTGTTGGCGACGCAGATCTCGGCTTCGCCCGCAGCGACTCGCCTTGATCTGGTCGGTGTCGCCGCCGCGCGGCGGGCGCGCCAGGTTGGCGGCCACGCCCTTGGCCCATGCCTCGGTCTTCTCCGGGCCGATCGGCCGCCAGCAGCGAGCCGACCAGGGACTGGTTGTAGATGTGGCCCGACGGAGCGGATCAGCAGCTTGCCCTTCCACTTCGGGATCGGCGAGGTCCTCGTAGGTCTTCGGCGCGGTCGGCGCGCCGTCACCTTCTACCTTGTTGTACATGATGACGCGCGCGCTTGGAGAAGCCGAACCAGTTGCCGTCGGGATCGCGCAGATGCGCCGGCACCGCCTGGCAGCACCTCTGACGTGACCGGCTGCAGCAGTCCCATCTGGCGCGGCCGCTCGATGCGGCCGGCGTCGGTCGTGATGAAGCACGTCGCACAGGCTCTTGTCGCCCTCGGCCTTGAGCCGCTCGACCAGCGGATCGGGCTCGGCGTCGATGCGGTTGATCTTGATGCCGCGTCAGGTCGGCGAAGTTGCCGTAGAGCGCCTCGTCGGTGTTGTAGTGCCGCGCCGAATAGAGGTTGAGCGTGCTCGAACCTGAAGCACCGGGAGACCAACACGCCGGGGGACAGCCCGGCCGCCACAAGCGGCGCTTCACGACAGCCTCCAAGTGCGAGTGAGTGTCAATCACCGGTCGCACTCGAGAGAGACTGCAAATCGG